>Ga0315278_10000114_pt1 | contig 69989 bp, 57 predicted proteins | sample YL17G06_0_MG_FD_203880 | JGI IMG/M metagenome (GOLD analysis project Ga0315278, IMG submission 203880) | Sediment microbial communities from Yellowstone Lake, YNP, Wyoming, USA - YL17G06_0 | ecosystem: Environmental > Aquatic > Freshwater > Lake > Sediment | place: USA: Wyoming | collected... | reverse complement strand
GAGTGCCCGGAATAAGGCGGGTTGCCCAGGATGACCAGGATAGGGGTTTGTTTCTTGACTTTCCCGGCCAGCCTGGATTCAAGGGAAAGGGTGGAAATGCCGGGGAGATCGGTTTGCTCGATGTCCTCCATCTCCAGGGTATTGGTCAGGTAGAGATTGAAACGTTCGCCTTCGGGTAAGCGGAAACCCATCTCATCTAAAACATAAGACATCTTCAGGTGACCGACGGCATAAGGGGCCATCATCAGTTCAAACGCATAGAAGTTTTGCATAAGGTGACCGCGGATGAATTGTTCTTTTACGCCCTGGCCGTATTTGCCGGTATATTCTTCTAAAGCCAGTTTGGCGGCTTCAGTGATAAAAGTGAGAGTGCCGGCCGCCGGGTCGAAGATATTGATGTGAATGTCCGCCAGGCCGTCGGTTTTCTGGAATTTCTCTTTAAGAATGCGGTGCACGGAGCGAACGATAAAAGAAACCACCGGTTCCGGGGTGTAATAGACGCCGCGCTTCTCGCGGAGAACCGGGTTGTACTGGCCCAGGAAGGTCTCATAAAAATGGACGATGGGGTCTTCGCCTTTGCCTTCGTGGTAGAATTCTTTTAATATGACTTCAACTTCGACGGAAGCCAGTACTTCGGCGATATCGTCGATGATCCAGGCCAGTTGTTCCGGTATCTTTCCGATGGAAATATATTCAAATACGTCGTGTAATATACCGATTGTTTGGGGAATGTATTGGATGGCATTTTTGCGGTTGAATTCCCCGGGGCAGCGGGTGCGTGCGGCGAATAAACCGTAAGTGATGGTCTGGGAATAGAGGTCGGCAAAAATTTCTTCCGTTAAGTCCGGGATGAGATGTTGTTTAAAAGTTTTGAAAAAGGCACTGATAGGGTTTGGTCTATCGGTGGATGTTTCTTTTAACTCCTTGATGACTACTTGATCGCGCAAGAACCGGGTACGTTTGGCCAATTCACCGGCCAATTGAAGGGCGTTTCCCCCGGTGAATACGCAAAAATTTCCGTTTAAATAGTCATTTACTTTTTTCTTACTCATCTTATAATAATATACCCTTTTCCATGGGCAATATCAAGATGCAATGACAACTAAGGGGACCCCAACAAATTTCCCCCTCTTTTTTTTACAGACCGGTTGACTTTATATGATAATTCTGGTAAAAAGATAGGCATGCTGCTGTTGAGAAATTTTTATTTTAAGAGTCGAAGTAGAAAATGAAAATAGTGCAGGATATTAATCGGATAAAACAGTTGACGCTGCAAAAAGAAGAAGAAGACTGGGGGTTTCGCTCGTTTTTAAAAACCTGCGGCATCCCCGCTAAGAAACTCGATAAAATCGTTCACCGGCTGTATGATCAAATTTCTTCCATGATCGACTGCGCCACCTGCGGCAATTGCTGCAAAGAAATCCTTCCGGTGCTCAAAGATATCGACATCGCCAATATGGCCGGTGGGTCAAAGATGAACATCGCTGATTTTAAAAAAAAATACCTGGTCAAAGCCAAGGAGACGGCGGGTTATACCTTCAATACCAACCCCTGTCCTTTCCTGGTAAATAATCGCTGCTCCATGCATAATTTCCGGCCGGACGACTGTCGTTCGTTTCCACATCTTCATAAGAGCGACTTCACTTCCAGGACCATCAGCGTCATTCACAATTGTTCCATCTGCCCCATTGTCTTTAATGTGTACGAAAAGCTGAAACATAAAGTCTGGGCAATGGATGTATTTGATGATTCTCGTTGATTAAAAGTTTTTCTCGATAATCTCCTTTAACTCCGCGGATTTCTCTTCTGAATAATCGCATAAGTGAACTTCCTGGACATAGGAGGTGGATTCGCTTTCTAAAAATTCAAAAATAGCGCCGACGATTATTTTGACGGCCGGTTCCAACGGGTAGCCGAAAATCCCGGTGGAGATGGAGGGCAGGGAAACGGATTTTAATTGCAACCGCTCCGCCAACTGCAATGCGGTGGTCACGGCGGATTTCAAAAGCGCGGGTTCGCCCTCATTACCACCCCTCCAGATGGGGCCCACGGTATGCAGGATATACTTAAACGGGAGTCGTCCGGCGGTGGTATAGACGGATTGGCCGGTGGGAACCGGGGCTTTTTCATCGCTTTCTTTTTGTATCTCGGGCCCCCCGGCCCGCGAAATCAACCCCGCCACGCCCCCGCCGTGCGCCAGGTGCTCATTGGCGGGATTTACGATGGCGTCGACTTTCTCCTCGATAATGGAATTTCTTACTAGCATGAATTTCTTTTTATCGAATTCCTTCTCTAATATTACCATTTTCGTTTCTCCTCTGTGGCTTTTTTTATTTTAGTTCATCCTTAAATCTTTCAAATATCTTATCGATGCCCGCTAATAAATCTTTTTGCGAAAATGCTTTTTCCAGTTCTTCTTTGCTGCATAGTGCGCCGATCTCTTTGTCGGCGAATATCAATTGCCTGAAACTTTCTTTCCGGGTCCAGGATTCCAGGGCGTTTTTTTGCACCAGTTCGTAAACTTTTTGCCGGGGCATGCCTTTGTCCAGGAGCAGGGTCAGCACTTTCTGGGAGAAATAGACTTCGTTGGTGATATCCAGGTTCCGTTTAATGTTTTCGGGGTAGACATTAAGGTTATCGATGACGTTGATAATGTCCTTGATCATAAAAGCAGTCGCATGAAAGGCATCCGGGAAGAAAACCCGTTCGGCGGAGGAATGGGAAATATCCCGTTCGTGCCACAGCACGTTATTTTCAAAGGCCACGGATAAATATCCCCGCAGCAGGCGCGCCAGGCCGGAGATGCGTTCGCACCTGACCGGGTTTCGTTTGTGGGGCATGGACGACGACCCTTTCTGTCCGCTGGTAAAAGGTTCTTCCGCTTCCAGTACTTCGGTGCGCTGCAGGTGGCGGATTTCCACGGCGATTTTTTCGATGGCGGAACCCAGGCTGGCCAGGGCGTACATGGCTTCCATATGGCGGTCCCGTTGGATGATCTGCGAAGATACTTTGCAGGGGGTTAGATTCAATTTTGCCAGCGCCCGTTGCTCGCCTTCGGGGGGGAAGTGAATGTAAGTGCCCACCGAGCCCGAAATTTTCCCCACGGAGATAATTTCCCTGGCCCGCTGCAGGCGGGAGAGGTTTCGTTTTATTTCCTCGTACCATATTAAGTATTTTACGCCGAAGGTAATGGGTTCGGCGTGGATGCCGTGGGTTCTCCCGATGGCCATTAAATCTTTGTATAAGAATGCTTTTTTGATGAGAATCTCTTTCAGGGTTTCGGTTTTTTTAAGAATAATGTCCAGCGATTCCCGGAGCAATAATGAGAGGGCGGTATCCACGATATCGTAGGAGGTGATGCCTTTATGGATATAGGCGGAATCCTTGCCCACGAATTCTTCCACGGAGGTCAGGAAGGCGATCACATCGTGTTTTACTTTGACCTCGATTTCATCGATACGGTCAACGTTAAAATTGGCTTTGGCTTTTATGTTTTTAAGGCTTTCTTCCGGCACTTCGCCCCATTCGTACCAGACTTCGGTGATAGCCAGTTCCACGTCCAGCCATTTTTTAAATTTGTTTTCTTCGCTCCATATTTTTGAAATCTCATCTACTTCGTAACGGTTGATCATGTTAACTCCTTTACCTCTTCGCAGGAAAATCTATTTATCATCAATCATCTTTTTACAATAATTTTGCCGGGTTGTCAATAAAAAATGATCTTTCTTCTTACTTGAACAGATCCTTCAATGTAATCTCGCCTGCCGCCAATTCCTTCGCGTAATCGTTTTGAACCAGTCCGTGGACCGTGATCATTGTTAAGAAGAGTTGTTTCCTGGTCTTTGCCTGCTCGGAAAAAGTCTCCAGTTTGTATTTCAATTGATTGGCAAAGGACCTGTCAATAGTAAATTTTTTATTGTAATGCTTAATCTCACAAATATTAATGATCCCATCCACCCGGTCCAATAACAAATCCACCTGGGCGCCGGTTTTCGATTCTTCGGAAGACGGGATATAACGCCAACTGCCGATCTCTTTGGAAATCGCTTCGATACCCAGGGCGCGGCTCACCTGCCGGATATGTTTAAAACATACCGCCTCATAAGCATAACCTGCCCAACTTTTCCAGGCCTGTGACTGCGCTTTGCTTTCCCAATAATTGGCGCCGCCCCGGAGCAATTTCCCGCGAACTTTCCGCACCCAATTTAGATAAAATAGCGTATACTCATCGATGATCCGATAATAAGTCCCTTTACTGGTATATCCATAGGGGACAAAGCCGGTAATAAACCCGGCCGCTTCTAATTCCAGCAATCTTTCCTTGAATGTCCCGCCGGAAGAGCTTCGTTGACTTTTCTTCAGCAATTCATCGCGGGATAGCCCGTACCGCGCCTGTGCCAGGGCCTGGATAATTTCCAGGTGCGTATCGAAGCGGTCGAAAAGTGAAGCGAAAAGTTGGTCGAATTCATCCAGGAGTAGTCCCTCCGGTTCAAAACAAATTTTGTTGATGTTTTGTGTGGCAGATAGGCCCCTGGATACAGCTTTTAAATAATGGGGGATACCCCCCATTACCATATACAGTTCCAGCACCTGCTCCTCATTGAGCTGAATTCCGCGATACTTCAAATAGTCCTGGGCCTCTTTTAATGTGAAGGGCAGCAAATGGATCCTGGCGGTCATCCGGTTATACAGGCCACCTTTGGCGTAGATAACTTTTTCCAACATCCAGAAGGCGGCTGAACCGCAAACGATGAGTTTTATCATTGGGTTCTTCGACCATTGGGTATTCCAGTAATAATCGATGGCTTCCAGTATGCCGGACTTGCGCGTAGCTAACCAGGGGAGTTCGTCGAAAAAAAGAACGGCGGTTTTGTTCTTCGGGAGGTCTTTGAGATGGTCTGTCAACAATTTTAAGGCATCGAACCAACGTTTGGGCTTTGCTAAACTAATTTTTCCCTTATGGAATGTCTCTTCGACCGCCCGGGTAAACAATTCAAGCTGCGTGGTCGGTGCGCCGTTTTTTAAACCGGTAATCTCAAAGAAGACACAGGGCTTTGCATTAAAGTACTGGTGAACCAGGTAGGTTTTCCCAACCCGGCGGCGTCCATAAATTGCAACAAATTCCGCTTCCCGTGAGGCGAAAATTTCATCAAGTTTTTTTATCTCTTCTTTACGCCCGATAATTTCGTATTTCATTTTATATCCTCCATTTCCGTTGTTTACCAGGTAGCTATAGCCAGCGGAATCCGGGTATTTTCATATAGATTCCGCTGGATATAGCATTCCTATACCCAGCGGAATCTCCTCCCTTTCTACCATAATAAAGAGAATTTTTCAAGCGCTGCCTTCGGAAGTGAAGTGTGTCTGTTTAAGAAATTCTCCTCTAACCGCCTTTATCAACTTATTTATCTTGCATGTCCATAGGGGGATCTTTCCCACCAGGATAGAACCCGACAGGGCCGCATTCACCGGGCAAACCTTGCATTCCTCCACCTCTTCGCAGGCAAAACAGAAAGTTTCATCCGTATAAAAACTTCCCTGGTAGAGGTCCTGGTAATTGGGCAGTTGTTTTTCCAGGATGGTTTGATAATTTTCAATGAAATCCTCCAAATCACCCAGGAAATATTTTTGATATTCCTGGGTATCGGTTTTATCCTTAAAGAAATCCGAGAAAAGATAACAGCCCCAGAGATCGCCCCCCGGCGCTATTGCCAGCCGGTCCTTTGCCCCGGCGCAGCCGAACATGGTTTTTTTATCTTTTTCCTTAAAGTCGCTCAACGGGACAGCGTCCGTTTCCCGGTAATGAGAAACAAGAAAATCCTTTAAATCGGTCAGTTGCGCCTTTAGTTTAAGCAAGTCGGCGTCAGTCCATTCTTTCACCGTTGAAAGGGTTAATTTGGGCTCTTTGATGCCAAGTTTGATAACCAATTGGATGGATTTAGAGAGGTATTCCACCGTTTCCGGGGTAAACACGCTGTTGGTAGCCAGTTCGATGCCCGGGTAATGGGACATATCATTAATAACTTCCAGCATGGCATCAAAGCTTTGCTTTTGCCTGCCGATCTCGTGGGCCAGGCCGTCGAAACTGATCATAAGACTGAATTTATGCCGGTCCAGGAACTTAATGCGTTCATCATCCAGGAGGCTGCCGTTGGTGGTCATGGAGAAGCGGATGTCTTTTTCGCGGTTCTTATTTTTTTTCTCAATGTAAAGCACCGTATGTTTGATTTGATCGAAGGCCAGCAGGGGTTCGCCGCCGTAGAAAGTGATGAAGCATTTGTCTTTGTTCAAAAAGGGATAAAAGAAATCAAGGGATTTTTCGATAAGGGCCGTGCCCATATAGAGGTTTTCCTTTTTTTGGGGGCAGTAGCTGCAGTCGTAATTGCAGGCGTCCGTGACAATAAAAGTAAGGTTTGCCGGTTCCAATAGGGGCGTAGTTTTTTCCATTGTCAAACTCCTCCTTTTTATTTTAACAGTTCGAGGTACACTTCACGTCTAAGTTGCTCTTTGAGTTTCCGGTTTAAAACGCCATCGGCGTATATCCCGATTATTTTGTCGATACGATTTTTCATTTTTTCCAGTTCCGGTACAATCGTTTTCAGGTAGTTGTCGTCGTTAGGAATCATGACGGTGTCCATACCGGCTTCCAAATAAATTTTCAAAAGTTTCGCTTCTTCATGAGACCGGCAATCGATATAGTTTTTCCCGGAGTACAATTTCCACCCGAATAAATCCCTTTCGATTTTGCATTCTCCTCTATAATCGAGGAATTCGCGGGGAGAAAGATCGATTCGGTCCAATATTTTTTCTCTGTAAAACTGCCCCAGGGTCTTCATTTTTAAACTTCCTCTCCTGCAATTTGCTTCACGATCGTTTCTTTTAATATCCCCATGTCGATGCCATCGCCGGTTTTCACCTTATTTTCAACGCTTTTTGCTTTATCGATCCTGGCCTTTACCAGGTCCGCCACTGCACGGTAGACTTCCAATTGTTCTTCATCCGTCAGGCCCAAAACGTCTCCCATGATAATTTTATCAAGCTCTCGTCGTTCGGGCCTGATCTTATCGAGAGATATTTCTCCCGGATCGCCGCAAGTTGCATCATTGAAAATAGAGTTTATGGAAGCATCGGGGTATTTTTTCATAAAGTTTAGCAGTAATTGCCTGGATTTACCGGGGTATTCCTTTGGGACAAGCAAGCGCAGTACATCGATGCCCTCTGTTTTCAAAGCGCCTTCCCCGAGGTTGGAACGGCCCGTCAGTTCTTTGATCAACATGCTTACCGTGGAAAGCAAGAAACAAAGAAGCGGTAAACACGGGTATCCTTTTTTGGGTTTAATTTCAAAAAGGTTATGGTCTACCTGGACGCGCGAGCTGTTCAGGAAAACGGTTTGTCGATCATGATGGATCATCGGGTGGAGTATCGGCCATGTTTTCCTGTATTGGATTGAATACCATAATTTCTTCGATTGTAAGGTGCGTCGCTCGCTGAATCCTTCGTTTTCTCCATGTCTTATATAGGCCAATACCTTTTTTTTCTTTAGTTTATTCTTTTCTTTATCGATTACAAGTAATATATTATCGAGGGCATCAGGGTTTAAGACGACATTTTTCCCTTCTCTTGGGCTTATGATAACCTTATTGGGCAGCCAATGACCATTTCTATCCTTATGCATCCAGAATTCCTTTTCGATCCCCCAGCGCTTGATGTCTTCTTCCTTTAAATAAAAAAATTCGTTGGCCCCGGTTTTAAGCCCAAAACGAACCTGTGCGACTTCTCTTAAGGGGACCAGTTTATCTTTGGCTTTTTCCAGTATTTTAAAATAGATATCGGGCGCACGCAAGTATTTCCCCCATTTGGCGCCGATATATTTCTTAGCGACAGGGTCGAAACCTTCGTCCCGGAGTTCTTTTTGGGACATGGGATAGATTCGCAGCTCGTTGTTTTCATAACAATCGTTATGGGCCAGGATCGTTTTTTCCAGTTTATCGATTTCGTTCAAGCGATCCAATTGGGCTTCCCAGATATCCTGGGTCGGTGAAATAAAATAGCGCAGCGGCTTTTTTAAAGAAACAAACCGGGCTTTATTTTCGTCCCTTTCTTTTTCATCGCTGCATTTTTTCAAAATCACAATGCAGGTGTTGATATCCGCATCCTTGAACCACCGTTCTACTTTAGATTCGATAATGGCGATGATTTTATAATTATCCAGGAAAAATTCTTGCAGTCCTTTTCCATAATCGACATCCAACCAGGAATTGGGAACGATAAACCCGAAATAACCGCCTTCTTTTAAAAACTTGGTCCCGTGAACAAAGAAATAGGCATAAATACCGGCCCTTTTGCCGATTTTTGCTACCTGGGTATCGTGGGAAAAAAGGGCGCTCTTGATGATTTTTTCTGTGTATCCCCTGTCTTCCGGGGAGATTTCACTGATTTCTTCCTGTCTTGTATAAGGGGGGTTTCCGATAATGACATCAAACCAGCGGGGATAAATCACTTCCCGTTCTTGAAGTCCCAGTGTTTTTGCCCTGGAGGCCCGCCATTTTTCCGGGATAATTCCTTCATCCCCGACTATAAAAGAGAAAAAATCTTCACGAAGGATATTGGGATAATTGTGACTGCCGGACAGGTCATTTATTGCCAGGTTTATAGTTGCCAGGTGGGCGGGGAATTTGGCAATATCATTGCCCCAAAGAGTCGCCAACATCTCTTCATGTTTTTTTCTTTGGTTCATCATTTTTTTATGCTGGTAGGCCCTGACAAGGAATGTGCCGGCCCCGCACGAGGGGTCTAAAACGAATTCATCTTCGTGATGGGTTGAAAATTTCAATATCAAATCCACCACGTCGGCATTGGTAAAATACTGTCCCAGGTTATGCCGTTCTTGCGACGGTATCAATCGTTCAAATATTCTCCCGATCACATCGTATCCCAGTTTGGAGAAGTCGTACCGCTGGAGAATATAGATCAGTTCTTTAATCTCCTTTACCACTTCCCTGGCATCGGGATCCGGGAAAGCGATCTCATCGATAAAATCCGTGGTGTATATGGTTTCATAGTCGATATTCAGAACCAGGTTGAAATATCCCTGCAGTTGATTTTGAAGAAGCTGGCACCTGGTAAGTTTTTCGGATATTTCAAGGGGGTCCAATTCGGCGGGTCTTTTTGTTTGCAGGAGGTTGTAAAAAAGGATTTTATTGGCGAGGAGATAAGCGGTTTGGCGGGCTGCTTTCTCGAAATCGGCCATTTGCCAGGCAAAAGACCATCCTTGTTCCGTAAACCATTCTTTCAGTTTTGCGGCAAATTCCGGTTTTTTGTGGCAATGATCCCTGATAAATGTTTTATAGTAAAAAGCCAGGACCCTGATTTTCTCATGGATTCTTAAAATTAATAATTCATCGATGGGTTGTTTCGGTTCCGCTTCCTTGCCGGTATGGACATTATAAAGCCGGGTTAAAAAGGTTTGCAAACAATTTTTAATCGAATCTTTATAAGGTGGATTTTCCATATCATCCATATTATCGATAGTCGATAAATCGTAGCTTTCGATAACCTGTTCCGTTTCGGGTTTTAATGCATTTACTTTTTCGGTATTGAACCAGACCAATCGTTTGAAATTAGTAAGGGCAAAATATTTGGCTGTCCTTTTAGTTGCTTTTTCTTTGGCGGGTTTTTTTAAACCCTTTTCATCGAAGACATCGAAGCGGGGTAATTTGGCTTCGATGACACAAAGGGCATGCTTACTTCTCCGGGATTCATAAATGACAATATCGGGCATTTTCCTATCGCCGGCAGAGGTTTCCACATCAGGGAGTCCCAGGTCCAGTTGGTTTTCTTCGATAATTTCGCGCATCCAGTGCATTAAAAGGGCCGCCGCGGTTCGTTCGGTTTTAAAAGGCGCGCCGTCATAAGGGGCAGGGATCATCGAAGATCCCCGGGAAATCTTACTCTTCTTTACCATGTTCCTCCAACACCTGGTTAACGATTCTCCTGGATATTTCAAAAGCAGCCGCAATCCTGATAATTTTTACCTCCCCCATTCCTTTGATCGCGAGAAATTTTTCTAACGGTTGCCCTGACATTCCTTTAAAAGAGCCGAATTTTCGGATAATTTCCTTACCTAAGTCTTCGGCCGATTTTCCTTTAATCCCGGTAGAGATTAAAATGGAAAGTAGTTCGGCGTCAGACAATTCCGAGGCGCCAAGTTCCCTTAGTTTGCCGCCCGGGTGATGCCATTTGGGCTCATCAAGGCCGTCGCTTGTATTACCGGAATTTAAAGCAGCATCAACTTTTTTCATGCCTTTATTTTAGAGCAAATGCGTCCTTATTTCAATAGGTAAACTCGTGCAACTTCCCCTGTGTCCTTTGCGGCTAAATTTATTTCACGGCAATGCCTCATCTTCCCTGGTTTGCATTTCCCCATAATCTCTGGTAAAATAAGTTAGAAAAATAAAAAAGGAGTTTACCATGAGACGATTTTCATCATATGGTCCGGTGGATAAAGACATCCATTATTACGTCCCAAGGGAAGAATTAATCGATTTTACTTATCAACAACTGATGGGTGATACTCCTCAGAAAGGCGGCCACTATATCACGGTTTGGGCGCCCCGCCAGTGCGGCAAAACCTGGGCCATGCAGCAAATACTCTTTCGTTTGCGAAATGACCCCCGCTTCGATGTCCTCAAAATCAACCTGGAAATCCTGAAAGAAGTTAAAGATACGGCCATGGTCATGGATTCTATTGCTAAAGCCATCGGTGAAGGACTGGGAAAAAATTTCTCTGCCATCGATACCAGGGAGAAGTTCCAGGGTATATTTAGAAAAGAGGTATTGGATAAACCTATTATTCTTATCCTGGATGAGTTCGACGCCCTGGAAGAGAATGGTATAAATACCGTAGTAAGCGCCTTTAGAAACATCTATATCAACCGCCTTGATGAGTTAGACAAACCCGCGGACCAAAAAACCTACCTTCTTCATGCCGTGGCCTTAATCGGGGTGCGCAGCGTCCTGGGCATCGAAAATCCCAAAGGTTCCCCTTTCAACGTCCAGCGCAGCGTTCATATCCCCAACCTGACCAACGAAGAAGTCAAGGGCATGCTCCAATGGTATGAAAAAGAAAGTGGGCAAACCATCGAACCGGAAGCGATAAGGAAACTTTATGATGAAACCCGGGGACAGCCCGGTTTAACCTGCTGGCTCGCTGAATTACTTACCGAAGGATTCGAAGGTTATACCAATGACAAAACTCGTTCCCTGGGAATGAAAGATTTTAACTTCGTATACACCGCGGCCACCGTGGCCCTTCCCAATAACAACATCCTGAATCTCATCAGTAAAGCCAAAAAGGAGGAGAATAAAGCTTTTCTCCTGGAAATGTTCAAAACCGGGGAAAAAATAGAATTTACCTTTGACGACCCAACCATTAATGAACTCTATATGAACGGCCTGTTGGATAAGGAACTGGACCCGGATGGACGTTATTATCTCAGGTTTGCCTCTCCCCTGGTCCAAAAACGGTTATTTAATTATTTTTCCCGCAGTTTTTTCAGGCAAATGGGTCCCCTGGTGGATTCTTTTATCAACATGGACGATGTTATCACCGACACGGATTTAAATATCCCCAACCTGCTGAGACTCTATCAAACCTACCTGGAAAAAAACAAGACCTGGCTGTTCACCTCCGTACCCAGGCGTAACGATATGCGGATCTATGAGGCGGTTTATCATTTTAATTTGTATTCTTATCTGGATGCGTTTTTAAGAAACCCGGGCGGGAGGGTGTACCCGGAATTTCCCACCGGGAACGGTAAGATCGACCTGGTGGTTACCTATGGTCAAAACCGGTATGGCCTGGAATTAAAATCCTTTACCAATGAGCGGGAGTATAAGATTTCCCTGGAAAGGGCAGCCGATTATGGGAAACAATTGGGACTCGCGGTTATATACCTGGTATTCTTCGTGGATTATATCGACGCCGCAAACCGCGAAAAACTCGAAAAAGAGTATAAGGGCAAACAATCCGGTATAAAAGTAGCGCCGGTATTTATTGAAAGCGGTTTATAGGAAAAAAAAAGAATTGGCCCGGTACTCTTTTTGTTCATCCCCTTTTTATCTTACCTTCTTACCCTCTTAACTTCTTAACTTCGTTTTTAACCCCCGAAGACAGTGTGTTTTACAATTTTTATTTTTTTCCCAAATGCTATTGACACGAAAAAAAAATTGGTATATAGTGACCCTCTCATTAATAATATGGAAGGTAGGAAATGAACCGAAAGGTGATTGAAGAAATTAATGAAAACAGAGAAAATCGACCCTGACCCTTTTCCGCCCCCGTGTTGGAAAGCACCAGTAACGGGGGTGGATGAATCGCTTGCCCTGGGGGGGCTTAACACCCAAAAATCGGAACGCCCGGCATACGTCCGGACGTTTTTAAACCGGTCCACTTCCCTGGTTCACAGGGGTATACCCTATGCCGCCTTGCGGCAGCAGGCGGGACGATACGGCAAACAGCATACGGCAAACAGCGTGCAGCGTCGAGCTAAACGGAGGAATGTAATAATGTGGAATCATAACTCCATATTATTGAAAAGTAAGGAAAATGATAGAATTAGAGCAAAAAATGAGCCATACAATGATTGCTAATCCCGATGACGTACTGGACCTCATCGATGGGGCCGACGGAGAAGTGTCGAAAGTCAGCAGGGAGCTGCAGCCCATGCGGAAAATCATGCGCGATAAAACCCTCTCCCTGGAGGAACGGCTTGAAGCTTACGGCGACATTATCGACTCGCAAGTAGGCGATACATCGCTCATCCGCGCCCGTAATATCGAACGCGAAGTCGGACTGCGCCAGATATTTCTGAAATTCGAAGGCGGCAACCCCAGCGGAACCCAGAAAGACCGCATCGCTTTCGAACAAGCCATGGACGCCCTGCGCCGCGGATACGACGCCATAACCGTCGCTACCTGCGGCAATTACGGCGTCGCCCTTTCCCTGGCCGCTTCCCTGGCGGGATTGAAATGCATGATCTATATCCCGGAAAGCTACCATAACGGCCGCGTCAAAGAAATGGTCGAACTGGGCGCGGATATCCGGAAAGTTCACGGCGATTATGAGAAAGCCGTGGTGATTTCCGGGGAATTGGCGGATAAAGAAGATATCTACGACGCCAACCCCGGCGGCGCCAACACACCCCTACAATTAAAAAGCTATGGGCAAATCGCCTATGAAATATACGACGAACTGCGGGACGCCCCCATGGCCGTGGCCGCCCCCGTGTCCAACGGCACCACCCTGGCCGGGATTTACAAAGGGTTTCTCAGCCTCTACCGCAGGGGCAAAACCTCCCGAATGCCCCATATCGTGGCAGGTTCCACTTTCCGCAAAAATCCCATCGTTCATGCCTTTTTGAATCAACTGCCCACCTGCACCGACCTGGAATACGAAAAAATGCGCGAGACCAAAATAAACGAACCCCTCATCAACTGGCACTCCATCGACGGCAACTATGTGCTGGAAGGCATGCGCCAGACCGACGGCTGGGCCGGTAATGCCTCGGATAAAAAAATGACTTCCTTTGCCAAACTGATCCGCGAACGGGAAGGCCTGAACGTGGTCCCCGCCTCTACTGCCGGGTTGATCGCCTTGATTGAACGGCATAAAAAAGACCCCCTGCCCAACGACCGCTACGTGGTTCTGCTAACCGGGAGGAAATCATGGACATGAGGACGTCGCAAACACTTGATGGCAATGCCGTGGTTTATTGCGAAGGTTTCTTTAATACCACCTATGGGAAAACCGCCCACGGCCTGGTGCGCTTTACCCAGCGTTATCATGTGCTTTCCGTGGTGGATTCCCGTTACGCCGGCCGGGATGCGGGCGAGGTGCTGGATGGAAAACCCAACAATATCCCCATCACGGCTTCTATCGAGGAAGCGGTAAAAGCGGCCAAAGCAGCCGGTAACCCCGCCACGCACTTTGTGATGGGTATTGCCCCGGACGGCGGGATTCTCACCCCCCTGTCCCGGCAAAACGTCCTGGCCGCCATCCGCCTCGGGTTGAACGTCGATTCCGGGCTTCACCACTACCTCGGCGAAGACCCGGAAATGATAGAAACCGCCGCCCGATACAATGTCCGACTGCGGGATATCCGCAAACAACCGCCAAGGGAAAAACTTCATTTTTTCAGCGGCAAGATCGAACAAGTCAAAGCGCTAAAAATCGCCATGCTGGGTACGGATTCCGCCGTGGGCAAACGCACGACCGCCTGGCTGCTGGTTCACGGCTTAATCGACGCCGGTTACAAAGCCGAAATGGTGGGCACCGGCCAGACCGCCTGGATGCAGGGGGCGAAATACAGCATTATTTTAGATACCACAGTAAATGATTTTCTCGCCGGCGAGATTGAACACGCCGTCTGGTCGGCCTGGGATGAAAATCATCCCGATGTGATCGTCATCGAAGGCCAGGGCAGTATGATGAACCCCGCCTACCCGGGCGGGTATGAAATCCTGGCCGCCGGGCGACCGGACCTGGTGATACTTCAACATGCCCCGGCCCGGAAAGATTATGACGGTTTCCCAGGCTACCCCATCCACCCCCTGTCCCGGCAAATCCAGGGCCTGGAATTCGTTTGCGGTAAACCCGTGGCGGCCGTTACCCTCAACCATGAAGGCATGCTGCCCGAAGAAATAGCGCCGCTGTGCGAAGCCATCCGGCAGGTCGTCGGCCTGCCGGCGTTGGACCCGCTTTACAGCGGCGGCAAAGAACTGGTAAAGGCCCTGCAGCCTTACCTGGATAAATGGATAAGGAGATAAAAAAATGACGGAGGACCCCTTACTTAAAATGAAGCGTTCGAATCCCCTACTGGTGTTCGACCGCCTGGAAGTCGGACCGGTAAAAGTGGAACGAAAACGTTTATCCACCCCTTACCGCCTTTTCTACAATGGAACCGAAGACCGCATCGATTTGATTTATAAGTACGAAGAAGCCGTCTTCGACCCCGCGGACCCAGCCGGCCAAAACCTGGCCGCCATGATCGGGGCGCAGGTGGCGTTTAATTACGGTCTATTTTGTAAGAAAATCGTTTTCCGCGATGCGTTCGATAATGCGGACATCCGCTTTATCCGGGACATGATGGAAAACACGTCGCGGGAAATTTACGTTAAAAAATTTCTCGAACCCAACCACTACCTCATCGGGGAAGCGGCCCATCTTACCATGGAAAAAAAGCCCCGCTACCTCGAAGCGGAGTTGGAATTCCCCGCGGCGGTCCGGGAGAAGGACCGCGCCCGCTGGGATTTCTGGCCCACCGAGAGCCGGCGCCATGCCATTCTCTCCAGCGGCGGCAAGGACAGCCTGGTAAGCTACGGGCTGCTGGATGAAATCGGCTGCGAAACCCATCCTATCTATATCAACGAATCCGGCAGGCACTGGTTTACCGCGTTGAACGCCTACAATTATTTTAAGGAGAACGTCCCCAATACCGCCCGGGTCTGGACCAATTCCGACCGGGTCTTTAACTGGATGCTGCGGCATTTGCCGTTTATACGCCCCGATTACGCCAATATCCGTTCCGATGAATACGCCGTCCGTCTCTGGACCGTGGCCGTATTTTCCTTTGGCGCGCTGCCCCTGATGCGCAAACGCGGCATCGGGCGACTCCTCATCGGCGATGAATTCGACACCACCCGGCGGGCGAATCATAATGGCATTACCCATTACGACGGACTTTACGACCAGAGCTCTTATTTCGATAACGCCCTGTCCCGCTATTACATGCGCAAAGGGTGGAACATCAGCCAGTTCTCTATCTTGCGTCCCCTTTCCGATTTGCTGATTCAAAAACTCCTGGTAAAGCGGTACCCCCATTTGCAGCAGCATCAGGTATCCTGCCATGCGGCCCACAAAGAAGACCACCGCATCCACCCCTGCGGCCAGTGCGAAAAGTGTCGCCGCATCGTGGGCATGCTCAAGGCCCTGGACGCCGACCCCGCCCGCTGCGGATACTCGGAAAAACAAGTGCAGAAATCCCTGGAGAATTTCACCTCCACGCAGCTCAACCAGGAATCCGCCTGCGTCCGCCAGTTGACCTTTATGCTGGCCGGCAAGAAACTGGTGACCATTCCTTCGTCAGTCAAAAAGTTTGCCCATGGACAGCCGGAAGTGCTGAAACTCCGTTTCGATCCCGAACGATCGCCTATTCACGGCATCCCGTTGGATCTTCGGACTTTGCTTTACGGTATTTATCTCGAATATGCCGACGGCGCCTTGCAGCGCATCGACCACCAATGGAAGGCGTTGGACCCCCTTAGCGATATTTCCCTTCACCGGCCCTATGCCTTTGAAGTGGCCCCGGCCGATTCGCCCGGGACGCCCCGGCCGGCGGCGCGCTGGACCGTACCGCCGGAACTTATTAAACGTGATATTCCCAAAGATTTACCGGGGAACGTATTAATGGAATTGACGTTGAATGATGAATGATGAATGATGAAAAGTGAAATTGGAATGACGGGTAGAGAGTACGGATGAAAATCACACACGCCGAGGCGTGGGAAGTGAAGATGCGGCTCCAGGTGCCGTATACCATCGCATATGACACTATCTCGTCCACGGAAAATGTTTTTCTCCGGGTCGAAACAGATAAAGGAATTACCGGTTACGGCTGCGCCGCCCCGGACCTGGAAATTACCGGCGAAACAGCGGAAACGGTCCTCCAGGCCTGCCGGGATACCATTATCCCCGCTTTAAAATATGCAAACCCGCTGCGCATGGCTTTCCTGCTGGAGCGGATAAGGAAAGCAAGAAAAGTTCCGCCCGGGCCGTCGGCCCTGGCCATGGTGGATATGGCGCTTTACGATATCCTGGGTAAAACAGCGGGTTTGCCGGTATATAAAATCCTGGGCGGATTCCGAACCAGGATTAAAACCAGCGTCACCATCGGTATCATGCCGGTGAATGAAACGGTGCAGCGGGCGAAGGAATTTTGCCGGCAGGGTTTTAAGTGTTTGAAGATCAAAGGCGGCAGCGATGTGGACGCGGATATCGAGCGGATCATGAAAGTGCGCGAGGCGGTGGGTGAACATATCGAGATTCGTTTCGACGCCAACCAGGGGTATGATGAGGAAGATTCCGTGAAATTTGTCGAGGCCACCCGCCAGGCAAAATTGGAATTGATCGAGCAGCCCACGCCCAGGGGCAAGCTCGGTTTATTGGGCCGGGTGACGCATCATGTTCACATCCCGGTGATGGCGGATGAGAGTATCATGAATTTGCGGGATGCGTTTAAATTGGCGCGGCGGGGGTTGGTGGACATGGTGAATATCAAATTGATGAAATGTGGGGGGATATCCGAGGCGATACATATCAATGCCGTGGCGCGGTCGGCCAATGTGGAAGCCATGGTGGGCTGCATGGATGAAGCGGCGTTGGGTATTGCCGCCGGTTTGCATTTTGCGTTAGCGCGGCCGAATATTGCGTATGCCGACCTGGATGGGCACCTGGATTTAATCGATGACCCTTCCGCGGGAACCGTCACCCTTAAAAACGGAATTCTTTATCCCAGCCCAAAGCCCGGCCTGGGGTTCAAACGGTAATTACCTCCGGCGGGTCAGGACCTTTTTACTAATACTCTGAGAAAGCGTGCAAAAAAAACAACGTTTTTAAGATCCTGCTGCTGCTTGATGGAATTCAATCCGATGAATTTTTAATACAGTGGGTATTAGCTGCCTTTGATACGGTCGCATAGCGATAGATATTGAAAACACGTTTCCCCATTGGTTTCCAGCCCATCCTGGTTTGCCCTTTCTCAGTTACTTTGCCATAGATTTTGAATTCATAAGGATCGTTGATAGTTAATGCCGGCTTTGTCCAGTAGACGTGACAAGTACTCACGACCATTTATATATATCTGTATTTTATAGGGAAACCATGTTTGTAAGCGCACATTCATGAAACCAAACTCCTTATCCAACAGGTAAAAATAGAGGTAGAGGCATTTACGAGTCTGCGTTATAATTTTCAGTTTCCCGGTTTTGGCATCTTTAGCCGCGGTAAATGCTCGACATAATTCCACACTGGTAATGACACTGATTAAGCCTTCCTCAACAGGGTCTTTCTCCTGTCTGCAAGGCAGACGATAAATATCAAGAGGAAACAGCTACCACCTGATCAGAACGAATTTGTTTGCAGCCACAGGTTGCGTTTTGAAAAACGGTTTCGACACCCCCCAAAACTTCTAATAATAAAAGCTTTGGGAAGTCCAGAAACCCTTTCTCGAAAGGGTTTCTGGATTCGCAATTATTTATATTTAACCCACCGCATGATCTCTTTAACAGAAGGCTTTTTCCCATACATCAGGATACCCACCCTGAATATCTTCGCCCCCAACCACGCCAGGAACATGGTAAACACAATACTCAATACAATGGAAAGCGCGATCTGGCCAAAAGCCGGGACCGCAATACTAATCCTCATGAACATCAACGTGGGCGTAAATAACGGGAATAACGACGCCAATACAACAAACGGCGTATTAGGGTTCTGCGTAACCATAATACCGATAATAAATGGAATTACCAACAAATAAGTCAACGGCGCGGCAAACTGCTGGGCCTCCTGGTCCGTGTTCACCGACGCCCCCACAATCGAAAACAAAATGGAAAACATGAAATACCCGATTATAAAAAAGATAAGGAAATAAATCGCCAACTCCAACGTTAAAAACTGCAGGACGCCCCTATCGATACCCAAAAAAGCCCCCCGCATAAAATACACCGCCAAAAGAATCCATATACCCACCTGCGTCAACCCCGCCAACCCGATGCCTATGATCTTACCGTAAAAAAGCGTCTGCGTGTCCGTCGAGGAAATAAGCACCTCCACGATCCGGCTGTTCTTTTCCTCGATCACTCCCCGCATTATCAATTGCCCATACGCCATGATAATCGAAAAAAGAATCGTCATCATAAAAATCGACATCATATACTCCATCCCGGAACTGACCCGCGTCGTCCCCTCCTTTTTCACCTTAAACGTACCCAGGTTGACATCCCGGATCGCCTCGGCCACGATTTTAAGATCGATATCTTGCTCCCTTAAAATCTTTTCGGATAAAATCTTCTGTACCATCGCAGAGATGTACCGGTTCGTTTCGAAATCGGAAATATTTATGGCGCAGAAATAAATCCGCCGGCTCTCTTTCACATTTTCCGGGATCAACACCAGGCCGTCGATTTCTTTTCTTAAAATCTTTTCCGTATAGCCATTTATTAATTGAAGTTGTACATCCTTCTTGCCGGCAATTTTTTGCTCATATTCCTTAATCAATTTATTTTGTTCAGCGATTTCGGCAGTAGAAGCCGAAGTGTTCGTGAATATCAACCTTAATATTGTTTGCGCTTCGTTATCGGCTTTACTTTTTTCCTCGAAGGACTGCAGGACAATCCCGGAGTGATCTTCGATTAAAATCGTTTTCTCCTCGCGCCCCACCTGGGTCAACAGCAAGGGTAGAAAAATAAATGCTCCCATCAACAGCGGCGTCAATATGGTGGAAATCACAAAGGATTTTTTCTTAACGATCTGCAGGTACTCTTTTTTAATAATGGTCCAAATCTTCATTTTGCCGCCCCCTCTTTGACTTTCCGGATAAAGATATGATTAAGGGATGCTTCCGTCACCTGGAACCCGTTGACCGATACCCTGGACACCAGTTCTTTCAAAAGCGTATCTTTAAGATTCAAATCGCCCAACTCGATTTCCATTTCATTGCCGTAGTCCCTGACCTGTTTCACATAATCCAGCGCAGACACGAAAGAAGAATCCCCTTCGTAGTTTACCCTGACAAATTTCGTGCCGAATTCCGCTTTCACCTCCGACAGGCTGCCGTCCAGTACCTTTTTGCCCTTATCGATCATCACCACGGCGTCCACGATCTTTTCCGCGTAATCCATCAAGTGCGTCGAGAAAATAATCGAAACCCCTTCTTTTTTCTTTTCCCGGATAATATCCTTGACCAGTTCGATATTCAACGGGTCCAGGCCGGAGAAAGGCTCATCCAGTATCAACAGGTCCGGGGAGTGGATGATGGTGACAATGAATTGAAGTTTTTGGGCCATGCCCTTGGACAACTCTTCCACCTTTTTATCCCAATAGTTTTCCAGGGAAAATTTCTTCAGCAGATCTTTTCCTTTTGACTTGATTTCAGCCGGCTTCATACCTTTTAATTCGCCGAAGAACTCCAGGATTTCCGAGACCTTCATTTTGCGGTACAGGCCTCTTTCTTCCGGCAGGTAGCCGATTTTTTCCTTTAATCGTTCCGAGAAATTTTCACCCAGGATTTTAATTGTTCCCGAGTCCGGGGCGATAATGTTCATAATCATGCGCATGGTGGTGGTTTTGCCTGCGCCGTTGGGGCCAAGGAGTCCCAGGATTTCTCCCCGTTTCATTTCCAGGGAAACATCATCCACTGCCCGCTTGTCCTGAAAATCCTTCACCAAATGTTCCAATTCAAGTGCGAAATTATCCATCGTTATCAACCTCTCATGCCTTATACCTGGCGTTTACCATCTATGCCGTTTGCACGTTTGCGGGATTTACAGGGCGTCTACATCCTGTGACTCGCTGATATTTTCGTTTTTAAAATTATTCAGTCTCAGGACATGGGTGAGTTCTTCATGGATAATATTGTCCACCATCTTTTGGCTTTCACCGCTGACAAAACTTTTAAGCAGCGTATAGAAGACCACCGAATCCTTTTCAAAGCCCAGGGCCAATTCCACGGCATCCTCAACGGTATTCACTTTTTTCACCAGTTTTTTCATTTTTTCACTGGTGGTGGGGGAAAAGTTCTTTAAATACTCTTTCATATAAGCCTGGTATTCGGCGTCGTAGGATTCCGGGGCAGTAAAAGAGCCCACTTCTTTTTGAAGCTTTTTAAAGTTAGCTTCATGTCTCAATTCTTCTTCAGCCAGAGCATGGAAGAGTTCCATCAGTTTCAGGTCATCCAGCTTTTTTGCGCTCTCGATATAGAATTGATACCCTTTTTGTTCGATATAGACAGCAAACTCCAATATATCGCTTGCATTTAAAAGATTACTCATTTGATTCTCCTTAAGCAGTTTTAGGTGTACAAAATAACATTTTCCGATTTTTATGTCAAGTCATTTAAAGGGCGAACACGGAAACAAGGCGGTTCGCCCCTATGGGAATCTAATCCCTGATCCTTGAATCCTGATCCCTAATTCATCATTTAGCTCTTTTATCATTTGATTTATCGTTTTGGATAAGGGTTTTAGCTCATTAGAGCAAATCCAGAAAACCTCATCGGCATCGATATCGAAATAATGATGAGAGATTATGTCCCTGAATCCTTTGAGGCCTTTCCAGTCTATGCCGGGATATTTAGAAAGAAGTTGATTATCCGTGATTTTGTCAATCTGTTTGAGGCTTTCTCCGATAGCGATGAAAAGCATGCAAATGCTGTCGAGTTTTTCCATCCCTTTTGGGCTGCCGGTAAAATTTTCAGCACTCTTGATGTTTTTAACGCGATAGGTTATTTTTGAAAGGGCTTCTGCGATCTGTTTCAGTATAGAGAGGACCAACTCTTTGTCAAACATAAATGCCTTCTTTTTTAATGCGTTCTTTCAAGTAAGAATTCATCCGGTCGCGGATGCGGACGATATCTACGTGCAAATGAAACAGGCCCTCAAGGTCTTCTTTGATGCGAACAATGGTAAACGGATTGGGGATGTCGGTTTTTATACAAATATCAAGGTCGCTGGTCGGTTGTTCCTGGGAGCGAGCGAAAGAGCCGAAAATTCCTAGTTGGAGGATGCCGTATTTTTTAGCATGCTGCTGCTTGTATTGTTTTAACTGATTTAAGACTTCCTGCCTGTTCATTACTTACCTCCTAACCTTACTGCCGAATTCTGCTTCTTGCGCCTGGAATTGATTTTTACCACAGCTTGAATTAAAAGTCAACTCCAGTTATCCTGAGTTTCCTTTTATCCTGCCGATTAGCAGTTTTGGTCATTTTAATTTGTTTGTACACGCGATTTCGAATTTCGTGCTTCGGATTTATTTTATCATAGGAGGGCCGGGGGCCCGGCTATTTAATGGGCGAACACGCGGGTTCGCCCCTACGGGAATCTAACCCCTGAATCCTGACCCCTGATTCATCTTTTTCTCTTCATCTTTTTCCGCTCTTCCTCGCTTCCTCGCTTCCTCGCTTCCGCTCTTCTATCTTTTCTTCATCATTCATCATTCTATCTTTTTCTTGACCCCTGCCCCCTTCTTTTACTTCATTAACGCAAACGTTCAGTGGCTTCGGAACGTCTTCCGCTGGAGTTGATTGTTAGGTGAGTTTTTTTATGAGTCTTTGAAGCACTTTGTCGGCGCAGGACTGGCGCAAGGGCACGCAATGTTTCATTAACAGTCAATGAGTCAGGGAAAACGTCCAGGACTTCGGGGTCTATGACGACAACATTGGCTCCCTGGGCGTATCTGATTGCGGTAATACCCCGAACAGCTTCACTAAAATCGTATTCCTTTCGCATTGTGTCGCGATCAGAGGCTATTGGTGGTTTATTACTTATCTTTTTCATATTTCCTTCGCTCCTGTCGCGTGGCGCACCTTGCAGAAATCAAGCGGGTCCGTGGTGGTCGCTCGGCAAAAGCTACCACGAGAAGTCTCTGTTGGTTTGACATTCCAAGGAGAATATATCGCATTTCTCCGACTGAATGGTCTGGATCCGGCATTAAAAGAGCAAGCGGATCCCCAAATACCGTAGAAGCCTCGTCGAATCCCACACTGTGTTTTAGCATGTTCAAGGCTGCTTTCTTTCGATCCCATTCGAAGATATATCCCATTTGATTTCCTCATGAGAACTAACGTCTGCAAAAATATTAGTATATGAAATATGTGTTTTTTAGTCATCTCATTGTTTATAACCTAAAATAAAGAATTTTGCAACCTTATTTTGTAATAATCGAGAATTCACTTGTTGGAAAAATTTTCCCTTGTCCTATTCCTAACCCCTAATCCCTGATCCCTGATTCCTGACCCCTAATTCATCTTCTTCATTTCTGCTTTTTCCGCTCTTCCCCGCTTCCTCGCTTCCGCGCTTCCGCGCTTCTTCGCTTCCTTCTTTAAAGCGCTGTCAACTCCCACAAGGAGTCATAAATGGATTGGGCCTCAAATTCATATTTATCTGTTTGCGCCAGGTAGAGGTTGATGAGGATATCCACGGCTTTGCTTTTCATACCCAACACTCCCAAGGCCTGGGCGCAGGAATGCCGGATATCGCTGTCCTGTTTCTCATCTTCCGCCAGATGAAGTAATATTTCCACGGCTTTGTCTTTCAATCCTAATTTGCCCACGGCCAAGGCGTAGGAACGCCGGACATAGCCGTCCTGATTCGCATCTTGCGCTAGTTTAAGTAATATATCCACTGCTTTGTCTTTCTCCCCTAACTTGCCCAAAGCTTCGGCGCAGGAACTTCGGAGAGAGCCGCCCCGGTTCTCATCTTCCGCCAGGTGAAGTAATATTTCCACCGCTTTGTCCTTCAACCCTAAACGGCCCACGGCTTCGGCGCACTCACGCTGGAGATCACCGTCCTGGCTCTCATCTGCCGCCAAGTGAAATAATCGCTCTACCACGGCTTTGTTTTTCAACCCTACATGGCCCACGGCTTCGGTGCAGGAACGCCGGAGATCGCCAGCCTGTTTCTCATCTTCCGCCAGGTTAAGTAATCGCTCTACCATGGCTTTGTTTTTCAACCCTAAATGGCCCACGGCTTCGGAACAGAAAAGCCGGAGCTCGCCGCCCTGTTTCTCATCTTCCGCTAGGTTAAGTAATCGTTCCACCACAGCTTTGTCCATTAATCCTAAATGGCTCACGGCAAAGGCGCAGTAATTGCGGAGACCGCCATCCTGTTTCGCATCTTCCGCTAGAAGAAGTAATATTTCCACGGCTTTATCATTCAACCCTAAATTGCCCATAGCTTCGGCGCAGTAACGCCGGAGATTGCCTTCTTGTTTCTCATCTTCCGCCATGTTAAGTAAACGCTCCACCACGGCTTTGTCTTTCACACATGACTCTCCCATGGCGTAAGCGCAGGAAATCCGGAGATCGCCGTTCTGGTTCTTATCTTCCACTAGGTTAAGTAATCGTTCCACCACGACTTTGTTCAGCAACCCTAAATGGCCTGCGGCAAAGGCGCAGTAATTGCGGAGACCGCCATCCAGTTTCGCATCTTCCGTTAGAAGAAGTAATATTTCCACGGCTTCATCTTTCAACCCTAAATTGCCCATGGCTTCGGCGCAGTAACGCCGGAGATTGCCTTCCTGTTGCTCATCTTCCGCCAGGTTAAGCAAACGCTCGACTACGGCTTTGTCTTTCACGCCTGACTCTCCCATGGCGTAAGCGCAGGAAATCCGGAGATCGCCGATCTGGTTCTCATCTTCCACTATTCTAAGTAATATTTCCACGGCTTTGTCTTTCAACCCTAAATGGACCATAGCTTCGGTACAGGAACGCCGGAGATCGCCAGGCTGGTTCTCATCTTCCGCCAGATTTAAAAATATTTCCACAGCTCTGGCTTTCATGCCTAACTCTCCCACAGCTTTAGCGCAAGAACGCCGGATATAGCCGTCCTGTTTTTCATCTTCAGCGATGGATATAAATTTTCCTGAAAGAATGGAACCGACTAAGGAATCGCTTACAGAGGATACCCAGCCTATAAATCTTTCCCAGGTGTAATTAAAGAGAATACCCCGGCCTTTACCTTCATTCCATGAGAAACGGAAGAAATCATCGATCCGGATTTCGATAAATTCTTTGTCATTGAGCCACTCGCCCTTCTCGGCAATGAATTTCATAACAAAATAATGATTGTGATAGAAATAAGGTTCGATTTTCCGTGTGTCCCGGTCCAGAATATGTTTCAATACGTTAAGCGCCTGTTCCTCAGGCAGGCCCTGCAGCGCCAATATGAGCGTTTCATGCCAAAATGCATTATCGATAAATTTATCCACATAATTGATCATGATCTGAAGGTTGAATTTCAAAGTCGTTTCATTGGCAATCCAGCGGGCCGCAAAATATTCCTGGAACGTTTTATGGGCAAAACCAAACCGGTCCGGCCCCAATTCCACCAACAATCCCGCCCGCGACCGGATCATTTCCAGGAAATCATTCACCAGTTCCTGCGCCTCCCAAGCCTCGCAGTTAAAAATCTTGCAAAAATCCGCCAGCAAAATTTTGTATAATTCAGTTCGATCGATCATGGTCCCGGCCTCATCCCCCTTTTCCATGGACTGCAAATGAAACGCCACCTGGCCCAGGAAACGCTGGCGGTGCGAAAGTTTGAATCTCTTATCGATAATCTCTTTGACATTGTCCCAGGTATAAAGCAGCGCTTCCGTGGCCTTGTCATAAAGAACCAACCTGTCCTCCGGGAGCTGGGCCTCGTAGCGGTGGATAATACCGATAATGGTTAACAACAAGGGGTTCCTGGCCAACTCCTTTATACGCGGCTTTTTTTCAAAGGCTTTTTCCAGGTCGGCGGCTTTGGTTTCCGCTTCCGCTTCATTGATCAACCGGCTGCAATACCAGCGGTGGATAAAGGCAGCAATCTCTTCATCATCGAAATCTTCTAAAGTAAAATGGCGATATTCCGTGGTAGAAAATTGCGCCCGGCTGTACCCGGCAATCCGGGAAGTCACAATCACGGTATTGCCCATATGATGTCCGGTCACAAATGAAGCAATCATCTGCCTTATTTCCGCCCGCCGGCCTTCGGCAGCCACTTCGTCCAATCCATCGAACATCAACAACGCCCGACCGTTGTCCAGGTATTTTTCAAAGAAACCTTCGGGCAGGGTTAAATTGTAATGGGTGCGCATGGAATCATAGAGAAAATCCAGGATATTGTAACCGGGCTCTTTTGTCTTGCTGAAAGCATGTTCCAGTTTACGAATTTCCACCAGGATAGGGAAAAGAAGGTGGTCGCTGTCGCGGTGATATTCCAGGTGCAGGCGCGAAGCTTCCAGCATCAGGTATTTCAACAGCGTGGATTTGCCTGATCCGGGTTTGCCCAACACCACGAAACGCCGGTTTGGGCTTTTCTTGAACACTTTATCAAACTTCACCGGCGCCTTCTCCTCTTCTTTTTTAGACATCATCATCCGCCGCAATTGGATTTCTTCGCCGGTGAATTCATCGTCGCCCTGCTTTTCAACCATCAACCTGGAGTAATCCTCAACCGGGACGTTTTCTTTCACCCGTGGCATCACGAAAACCGCGGGCAGTTCGATATCTTTATTTTCTCTCAGGTCCGGGATACCGGCAAACAACAGCCGGTTATTATGTTTAATCAACTGGTTCAAATATTTGAACCGCGCAAACGTCATATTGGGTTCCGTACCCCGTTGTTGCAAGGATGAACAAATCTCTCCCAGGTGTGCGGTTTGAAACATTCCCTTGAATTTCTCCTCCTTCTGGGCCAACCGTTCGACCTCTTTAATGACATGCGAAACGGCCCGGAAAAAATTAAACGCCGGGATTTCGATTCCTTTCTCAATACAAATCCCTACAAAAATCTCCTCCAGCAAGTTAAAATCCACTTTCTCGCCCTGGGCGTCAAACACCAATCGGAATTCTCCTGCGGTCCGGTCATCGGTAAAAAATTCCTCGAACACTTCCAGCAGGATTTTTTCATCCTTAGCGCACTTGCCTTCGATGGAGCTCTCTTTAAATTCCAGGAAGGCCTGAGCCAGGATTGCCTTTGCTTCATCTTCCGAGAACAAATCCCGGATAGCCGGAAACGCTTTTTTCGCTACCGAAGCCACGAATCGAACAGCCAACCCGGTCAACAAACCGGAACCGGACACTGACAGAATAAGTTCATTCATAGCGATTTCCCTCCTCCGGTATGTTACGAAAATCGATAAAATTCAGCCTTTAAAGGAAAATGATGGGTTCTCTTTCAACCATATAGAGATAATATTGATGTAATCATTGAAAATCAGTTCACCAGTAACCAGTTTCAATTTTTCACAGAGAAAAGGTAAGTCGGCTTTTAACAGTTGATAACGTCTCAGGATTTCATTGCCCCCTGGTATTACAGAGCGTTGCGATATATTTTGAAGCCAATTTCTTATAACCTTGATTACTTCGTGAACATCATTTTGGTGTGATTGAATATCCTGTCCAGCTATATCAGAGATGAATTGCTGATAACGGTGACGTTCTTTATCCAATATTAAACACGCTTTTTCCCGTTGTTCACGATTCCCAAAGCGTTTTGCCCCTAGAAACATTCCTAATTCAAGGGGCATATTAAAACGTGGTAATCCTGTCTTCTTGTCTAATTCTGTTAAAGATATATCGTGAATACCATATTTGCAGCTTTTGATGATTTTCGCGATTTTTTCAATTCTTACTTCACTGCTGTCTTCTATCTCAAGTGCGCAACGTGCATTGCAACCGCAATCGAACACTGTAAAGATAATGGCGAAGAAGATATCTTTATAAGCTTCATCGAACGGGCAATTGATAAAGACGTCTTTTGAATAATCAGGATGCATTGGAAACGCTTCGCGCCGCAATTACTTCTCTTACTGCTTTTCTTATGGCTAACCGGCTAACTGTACCACGTTTAACCGGGGTCATTATTTCTCGGACCGGGTAGGTGGGGGTTGATGTCTCCTCAATTCGATAGAGCGGACGACGTTTTATACGCCCCATCGTACTTTTACCGGCAACTTTTTTGTCTTTGGTCATTTTGCTCACCTTTTTACATTTACAATAATAATATGAAAGGCGCTCTTTTGTCAATATTTATATTTGTATGCCAGATTTTTTTTGCCATTATCATAGGAGGGCCGGGGGCCCGTTCATTAGAGCGGGCGAACACGGAGACACTGCGGTTCGCCCCTACGGGAATCTAACTCCTGACCCCTGAATCCTGATTCATCTTTTTCTCTTCTTCTTTTTCCGCTCTTCCGCTCTTCCTCTCTTCCGCGCTTCCTTCTTTTCTTCATCATTCATCATTTTATCATCAAATTCAAAAAATTCCTTTATTTAACCCTAATCCCCACGGCTTCCAGCATCTGGGATTTACCCATTGCCAGGCGTAGGATAGTAAAAAATTTGCTCATCCATTGGACCAGTTCTTTGGCGGCCAGTTTTCTTTCGCCGGTTATTTCCATGGCTTCGGCGGCCTTTTTTTCCTGGTTTGCCATGGCTTTTTCCACTTTAGCCAGTAGGTTTTTTTCTTCGTTCAGGCGTTCCGCCGTGATGCCGTAATTAGAGAGCTGCCGGATAACTTCCGGGTCTACCAGGGCATTGGTGTAAAATTGCCTGGCTTCTTCCAGCCACTGGGATAATATGCGCCTGGATTGGCCGTTCAGGGCCAGGGCGCGTCGTTGGGGTTCCTGGTTTTGAAAAATGACCCGGGCGATGCGGCGGGTTTTGCCGTAAACGGTTTTTGCCTCCTTGACCACCGCATGTAATGCATTGGTGGCCAGGAATTTTTCCGACTGGGCTTTGTTCCAACGGACCGTTATCCCTTTGATGCGTATGATCATCTGGTCTCCCTGCTGGAGCCGCTGCTCATCATACTTATATAGGGCTATCCTTTCCATGATGTGCGGGTTGCGCCGGGTATTTTCTATGGCCACTTCGGCGACGCCGATTTTCCCGGCTAATTTTAATATTCCGTATTTCATTTTTCCTCCTTTTCCCATTATACCAGGTTTTTATCTTAAAGAAAAGAAAAAAATATGCTTTTTGAGTGGGAAAATATTTCAAAATAATAGGAATATTCTTTGATGTAAAGAGAAGCTGCTATCATGTAATAGGAATGTTCTTATTTGCAAAGGGAAAACATTATATTGCAAGAGGAATATTTCTTGATGTAATAGTAAAATGCTCTATTGCCAAGGTAAAATACAAAAGTGTAAGAGGTAAACGTTATGATGTAGTATTACAATAAAGCATTTTCTCATTACATCGTAACATATTTCTATTTCATCGTAATGTTTTCTTTCTGTATTATGATATTTATCTATTCCACTATAGTATATTTCTCTATCAATATAAAATTTTCTCATTGTTAAAAAATATTTTTATCTTACCTGTTAATGAATTCATTACGCTTTATTCTATTTCACAGCGGTTCGACATGACTGTCTGCCATCACCCTGAGACGATTATACCATTGCCAACAAGACGCCAGGGCGCCAAGAATTTTTTATAATAAACCCCTTGGTGAACCTTTGTGCCTTCGTGCCTTTGTGGCTATTTTTTGGCCTCGGTAAGCCTATTGCACCAAAACTGGAAATCCTTTATAATATCCCCATGAGAAAAACAAGCATTCTATTCATTCTATCCATCATTTTCTTCTCAAGCGTCATCCTTTTTGCCGGGCAGGAGTCCAAAGGCGGCCTGGTCATTATCGGCGGCGCACTGAATGAAAACAACAAAGCGGTTTATGATAAATTCATCCAATTGGGCGGCGGCAAGGAAAACATCCGTATCGCCATTATCCCGGCGGCCACCGAGACCCCGGCCGAAAACGGCCAATATTATGTCCACGATTTTGCCCGGTTCGGCATACCTGAAAGTCGTATCACGGTTTTCCCCCTGGCGGTAAAAGACGACCCTTCCACCAAAGAGGTGGATGAGTCCCAATGGTCTAAAAACGGCAGCAACAAGGAATTAGCCGAAAAGATGCGGCAATACACGGCTGTTTTTTTCGTGGGCGGCGACCAGGCCAGGTACAGCGAAACTCTGATCGATGCCCAGGGCAATGACCTGCCCCTGTTGGCGGCCATCCGGGAAGTTTATGACAAAGGCGGTGTGATTGCCGGAACCAGCGCCGGGGCCGCCATCATGAGCGACCCTATGTTCATCGACGGAAACCCGGTGGAAGCCATCAATGGCGGGGTCATATACCAGCTTTCGCCTTCCGGTCCGGCGCCGAAAAATAAAGCATGGTTGAGCAAAGGCCTGGGGTTTTTCAAAGGGGGCATCATCGATCAACACTTTCTCAAGCGCGGGCGCCTGGGGCGTTTGATTCCCATGCTCATTTATTGCCGGGAGCAAAAAAAACATACCCTCGGTTTCGGGGTGGATGAAGATACCGCCCTTGTCTGCCAGGGGAACACGGTTGAAGTGTTCGGCAGTTCCGGGGTTCTTATGGTGGATGTTGCCAAAACCACGGTGAAGGATACCCCCTATGGACCCAAAGGAGAAAACGTCATCCTGCATTACCTGGAAGGGGGCGACTCGTTTAACCTGGAGACCGGGCAATTTCGCATCGATGCCGGGCGTAAACAGATCGAAAAAGGCAAGGAATATTATGAAACATATTCCCTGGACACTAATATTTTAGGTGGCGATGCGGTCAAAGAGATCGTCACCGTCGGCCTGGCGGATAACTTGCGGGAGAAGTCCGAAGGACTTTCTTTTATCCTGGAAAAAGACGGGACAGGACTGGGGATGCAGATGATTTTTAGAAAGACCAAAGATACCGTGGGATATTCCGGCAGCGTCGGCGATAGGGATACTTATTCCGCAATAAATGTGTCCCTGGATTTTTTCCCAATTATCGTGCAGGTGAGGCCCGCCTTTAATTAACAATTAATAATTAACAATTGACAATTGACAATTATTCCAAGGAGATACAAATGCAACCAATGATCCTTTTAAAAAACGGAACCGTATTTTCACCCCAGTACCTGGGGACCCGGGACATATTGATCGCCGGGCGGAAAATCATTGCCGTAGAGCAAGAAATAACCCCCCCCCATTGGGACTACCTGGAAGTCATCGACCTGGAGAAGCAGTGGGTGTTTCCCGGCCTGATCGATTCCCACATTCACATTGCCGGCGCCGGTGGGGAAGGGGGCCCGGCCACGCGAACCGCCGAGGTGAGCTTCGACGCCATCATCGAAGGCGGCATTACCACCGTTATCGGCTGCCTGGGCACCGACGGCATTACCCGGACCGTGGAATCCGTCCTGATGAAAGCCAAAGCCCTCAGGCAGCAAGGCATGTCCGCCTGGATTTACACGGGTTCATACCAGGTCCCGCCGCCCACTATTACAGGTTCCGTGTCCAGGGATATCGCCTTGATAGAAGAAGTAATCGGCGCCGGGGAAATCGCCATTGCCGACCACCGCTCCACTTATCCCACCATCGATGAATTCATCAAAGTGGTGCAGGAAGCCAAAGTGGGCGGCTTAATGGGGGGGAAAGCCGGCATGCTCAACATCCATCTGGGGGAAAACGGCCCAGCTTTCGACCTTATCTACCAGGCCGTGGAAAGAGAGGGTATCCGGTTTAACCAGTTCCTGCCCACCCACTGTAACCGCTGCAGGGAAGTTTTCGAAGACTCTAAAATTTACGGCAAAAAAGGTTATGTGGATGTGACCACCAGCGCGTACCCGTATTTCCCCGACAGTGAAGTTAAACCCTCCGTCGCTTTTTTCGAGTTCCTGGATTGTGGCGTCCCCATCGAGCATATCACCATGTCCACCGACGCCGGCGGTTCCCTTCCCGAATTCGATAAAGACGGCAATTTGGTAAAACTGGTGCAGGGAAGCCCGGTTTCGCTGTTCCGGGAACTAATGGACATTATTGTGGATAAAAGAATAAAGGACGAACACCAGGCGGCCATGGCCGTACAAACGCTCACTTCCAATGTGTCGAGGATATTGAAACTGGAAACCAAAGGCCGCATCGTTCCCGGTTGCGACGCCGATCTTTTGATATTAAACAAAGACAGGACCGGTATTCGTCACGTCTTCTGTAATGGAGCCTCCGTTAGCCAAAAAACCCAGAAACCTTTTTGAAAAAAGGTTTCTGGACTTCCCAAAACTTTTGTTTATTTATCAGAAGTTTTGCGGAGCTTTTTCAAAAGCGACCTTTTTTATTTTTATATATCGGCTTCCATCTTTCCATCCAGGATATGGACCGTTCTCTGTGAATAAGCAGCAATTTTCGTATCATGCGTAACCATTAAAATCGTTCGCCCCGCTTTCCACAAAGAAGTAAATAAGTTTAATATCTCCTCCCCGCTTTTCGAATCCAGGTTCCCTGTCGGTTCATCCGCCAGCAAGATAGGCGGGTCCATGGCCAGGGCGCGGGCAATCGCCACCCGCTGCTGCTGCCCACCCGAAAGCTCCGTGGGCCGGTGCTTCCGCCAATCATAAAGCCCTACCATATTTAAAAGCTCACCCACCCGTTCCTTGCGCTCCGCTGCCTTTTTCCCATTATAAAGCATCGGCAGCTCCACGTTTTCATAAGTAGTCGCATACGGCAGGAGATTAAAACTCTGGAAAACAAACCCCACCTTTTGGTTCCGCACCTCGGACAACTGGTCGAAAGTCAAACCCGAAACATCCCGGCCCTCCAGGTAATAAGAACCCCCCGTGGGCGTATCCAGGCAGCCGATAATGTTCATCAACGTCGACTTGCCCGAACCCGAAGGCCCCATGAGGGACAAAAATTCCCCTCTCTCTATCTTTAAAAAAACCCCTTTGAGGGCCTCGAATTCAATGGTTCCTGTTTTATATACTTTTTTTAAGTTTCGCATATCGATCATCGTAATCACCTTTTACTCATACCTCAGCGCATCCACCGGGTTCATCTTCGATGCCCGTAGCGCCGGGAAAATACCCGAAAAGAACACCAGGATTCCCATTACCACCACAAACGTTACCAGGATACCCGTAGAAAAATCAGGCCGCAGTAAATAAGACTGGATACTGGTCATTTCGTAACTCATTGGCGCCAGGCGCACCAGGCTGACAATATTAAACGCGATCAATGCCCCCCAGAAAGTCCCTTTCAAAAAAATAAATAAAGCCTCCAGGAGAAATTGCCACACAATATGACGCCGCTTCGCACCCAGGGCCATCTTCACACCTATCTCACGGGTTCGCTCCTTAACCACGGCATACATCAGGTTCGTCACCCCCACCGCCGCAATCAAAAGCGTTAACCCACCGATCAAACCCAGGAAAATTTCAATACCCATGAAAACCTTACCCGCTATTTCCCCGGCTTCGATGGTGTTGAAAACGCTCAAGGCGTACTTATCTTCCTTATCGAAGCGGTATTTTTCCCCCAATATCTCCTTTACCCTGGTTTCCACATAGCGGGAATATTTCCTCTCCACCGGTTGGATATGCATCATGTCGATGTACTTCTGTGAATCCACCAACGCCATCGTAGAGAGGGGAATATAAACATGATCGTAATCAAGCCCCTGGTAATTGGAATTTTGCAATTTTTTCATCATCACGCCAATCACCTTAAAAGGCATCCGGTTGATGTAAATTTCTTCATCGATGGGATTTTTCTCTTTAAAAAGCTCCTCGGCCAGTTTCCAGCCAAGGAAAACCACCCTCCGGGAATAAGTCACATCATCCGGGTTGATAAACCGGCCGCCGGCCTGGGCGATGGTGTTTCGCATGGGGCCAAAGTCCGCATAAACCCCCCGTACATTACGGTTGGTCTCCTGGTCTTTGTACTTGATTTCACCCGTGTTATACGATTCAGGGCAGATCCGTTTGATTTCCGGGATCAGTCCGCGGATAAGATCGATATCCGAGATATAGAGCCGGATGGTCCTACCTTTCGGGAGTCCCTGGTATTCCATGGAAGTACGCCCGCCATTGACCAGGATCAGGTCTTCGCCAAGCCCCTGGAAACCGATGCGGAATTGGTTGGATAGCCCCCTGCCAAAAGACATCATCAACAGCAGCGAAAGGGTCCCCCAGGCAATCGCAAAGGTAATAAGGCTTGTCTTCTTTTTTCTTTTTTTAAACTCATTGAGGAAAAGTTTTAACAGGTGAAACTTCATTTTATTATCGACTCCTTAGCGCTTCGATGGGGTTGGTGGAAGCGGCCTTTCGCGCCGGCATCAAACCCGCGATAGCGCCCACCGCCAGCAGGATCAGGATCGTCACGATACCCACCATAATATTGATCTGGGGATGCCCCACATAATCTTCGATTTTTTCCACCGGGATCAGCCCAATCACCAATGCCGCAAAAGCAAAACCGATAAGCCCCCCGATTAAGATAATCATCAAAGCTTCGGAAAAAAACTGCCGGAGGATTTGTTTTCGTTTAGCGCCCACGGCCAGTTTCACCCCGATCTCGCGGATACGTTCTTCCACCACCACCAGCATAATGGAAGCAACCCCGACGCCCCCTACCATCAGAGTGAAAGACCCGATCATTCCCAGGAAGATATTAAAGGCCAGGAAAAAGATATCCAGGCTTTTTTCAAGTTCGGTAAAGTCCCAAATAAAGAGGGCATCCGTATCCTTCGGCGAAAACCCGATCTTGTTTCCCAGGAAATCACGAATATTGGCAATAACCGGTACGGATTGCCCGGGAAAAGGCTGGATGATGACATTACCGACATATTTTTGCCCATAAAGGGCGGAAAAAGTAGTATAAGGAATAAACAGGCAGTGTTCATCCCGTTGCCCTGAATAATTACTGCTCTGGATTTTTCGCACCATAACCCCGACAACCAAAAAAGGGATGCCTTCCACATAAACCTTTTTCTCTATCGGGTCTTCATCGCGAAAGAGATTATCGGCAATCGTATTACCCAAAAAACAGACCCGCCGTCTATTTCTAACATCCAGTTCATCGATAAACCGGCCCTTCCGGGGGATCGTATTGCGCATGTGCTGGTATTCCACGTTAACGCCGCGGATAGTATTGTTATATTCCTCTTTATTATACCGGATGCGCCGGCTCCAGAGATATTCCGGGCTTACCCGTAGAATTCCAGGTACTTTTTGTTTGAGCAGCAGCGCATCATCCGCTGTCAACCGGATCGCTTTCCCTTTGGCAATCCCTTTATAGGAGACAGTGGTAATCCCCGGCCAGGCAATGACGATTCCTTCACCCATCCCGTGCATGCTTTTTTTACCGCTTTTACTAACCCCATCGCCGAAAGCCAGCAAAATCACTATGGCAAAAGTACCCCATACCACGCCGGAAAGAGTCAAAAAGGTGCGCAGCGGCTGGCGGTAGAGGTCCATAAACAGGTTTTTAAAAAAAATGAAAATCATTTTATCTCTCTCGGCGGCCGTTCGACCACCTGTTGTCCTTGCTTCAGCCCTTCCACGATCTCGATGCTGACGCTGTCGGAAAGACCCGTTTTAATTTCCACCTTTGAAATAGTCTCACCCTCTTTCACTTCCACGAATTGCTTCCCGTTCTCGAAAATCACCACCCGTTCGGGGAGGAGCAGCACATCCTTTCGTTCCTGGGTTTTTATATAAGCCGTAGCGGAATAACCCGCACGCAGGGTTTTTCCCGAACTTTCCAGGACTGCAACTTCGATATCGAAGAGGGTGGCGTTGCCGTCTTTTTTGGCTTTAGGGGAGATCCGCAGCAACCGGCCCTCCACCTTTACATTGGGCAGCGCACCTATTTGTATCTCCGCCAACATCCCCGGTTCCAGTTTGCCCACGTCGATTTCATCCACGGTTCCTTTAAAAAGAATTTTTCCCAGGTCTGCCATGGCGCATAATTCCGTACCCGGCTGGAAATTGGTCAACGGCACCACCGGGTCCCCTTCATAGACGGTCTGGGAAAGAATCGCACCTTTGATGGGCGAATTGATAACAGAATTGATGTTTTTATCCGAGAGCATGATCCGGCCTTTCTCCAGCAGTTGAAATTTCTCCTTGGCCACCTTGTACCTCAGGTTGATCTCATTGTACCGGGCTTCGATGGCATCCATATCCGAAAGGGAGATCAAGCGGTCCTTGTAGAGCGAAAGATAGCGCTCTTTCTCTTTCAATAATTGTTTCATGGTGATTTCCGCAATCTCCATATTGCGCATGGTTTCCACATACTCAAGGGGCGTGGGATTGGGGGAAATCTTGAACAACGGTTGATCCTTTTCCGCCAGGTCCCCAATCTTAAAAAAAACTTCGGCGATGATCCCTGAAATAGTGGATTTGACCTTGATTTCTTTATCCGGTTCAATAGTACCGACGGCAAGGGCCTTTTCAGCGATGTTCCCTTTCTCTACCGTCACCAGTTTCAATTCCTGCCCATTCCCTTTTTTCCCGCCGAAAATGAACAAGGCCGCGATTACTACAAGTATGATGCCAACTCCGTAAATTAGAACTTTTTTCATTTTACACCTCGAATCTCAAAGAATGACTTGTTCCATAGTTTAATAGTATAAATACGAAGTAAAGGCAAAAAAGGTTCAAAAATTTTTGTTCTTACTCCTGGCCGCCCCGGATGCCCGATATTTTATATTTTGCTTGAACAAAGTTAAATTAAATTAACGAAGGAGCAAAAGGGGGCTTGTATTTCGCACAAATATGAGTTATATTATTTGCGATGAAAACAGGAAAAAATTTTATTCATCCGGCTAGCCCGTTTTTTAGGCGGCATTGCCATGGGTATTTGAAATATGACGTACAGCAGCGTTTTAAATTTAAAATCTTAGAAGAGTAAGGATAAAAAAAATGAAACAAAAACTAAAAAAGGATATCGGCATTAAGTTACGAAGATTCAGGAAAAGCCTGCATTTTACACAAGCAGATATGGTCGTTAATTTCGATGTCGGCAGGGCCAATTATTCGCGGATCGAAAAGGGCGAGGTCTTTCCCAATGCGGCAATCCTCCATACCTTGAAAACGAAATTTAACCTCTCACTGAATTGGCTTATCAGCACAGAAAAGGAGACCGACGACGATCAGATGCTGCTGAATAAAAAGCAGCAAAAGATAACCCTCGATGTCAGTGAAGACAACAGGGAAATCGAAAAACTTATCCATTACATGGGAAAAATTCCCATGATTAGACATGCGGTTCTCGGCTTTTTCATGGAATACCGAATGAAGAACGATGAATTGATAACGAAATTGTTTGCCGAAATAGCAGCCAATGATCAAAAAAGAACGGCAAATGTGGAAAATGAAGATTTCGCAAAACCCGGAATTAACAGTTAGGAAAAGGTCTGGAGCATGGAGAAGCAAAAACTATTGCAGGAATTAGGTGAATTGTTGAATATTCCACAGATCGAGCGGATCATTGCCCACAAACTGGAAGAAGTTAAAAATTTTTATAAGGATGAGATCGACCTGTACCTGGATATAAGAAACAATTTCCGGAAGAAGGCCTATGGGAATATGTACGTTTGCGAAGGGATGGAGGCGGAAGCCCAACAAACTTTTCAGACCTACCGGTTCGAGCTGGACAAGGACACAGATAATACCTGGAAGATTACAGATATCGAACCCTCTCTTCCTGCCGGCCATTACATCCATGAAATTATCCCCCCCCTCCTCATCAATTACATGACTTCCTTTGAGATTCATCCCACCAGGATTGAAACCGCCGCTCATTTTACCCACCCAAAATTGAGGGGTCGAACGTTTAATTTACGATTTACCCGGTATTCCGACTATCATCTCCTGGGCGCCGTCACGGAAATTCAAACCCAGGTGAACGACGCCCCTTCCGCTTCCACAATGGAGAGCGAACTCGATAACCTGGTGGATATAAATGATTATTATAAGAATGATAAGGCCGAGATGAATTATAAGGAACTGATGTATTATATGGAGAAATACCCGGCATTTAGAGAGCATATCTTCTCCGAGTTTTTTATGAAATGGAAGCCCCTCATCGATGGAAAACTGTTGAAAATAGACTATTAAAGCTGTTAGGCTCTTATCTTAAACTGACCTGTTGCGGTTCTAACTGGAAGGGGCGATAGTTTTTTATGTTCATATCCGATTTAATAAGAGAGGAAGTGGGGGTATATATCTCGCTGCCGATATAGACAATTTTTCGGTCGATTCTTACCTCCCGGGTTGCCAGGCCCAGGAATTGCTTCTCAAATTCGGCAGACGCGCCTTTAATAAAATCATCGATAATCATAACCTCATTGTCTTCTGCAAAAGCAAGCGAACAGATCAGCTTTTGTTTGCACTCTTCCGAGTACTTCGCTAATTTTTCGTGGAGGTCCTTTTCCCGGACGGCGAATAATTCAAGGTTCTGCATTACTTTACTTTTAGCGATTTTCTTTTCGCGGCAGGCATAATCGATAAAGCGGATCGCAGTCACTTCTTTATTCACAATGCGGTGTGATTCCCGGTGCAGGTGGGACCGTTGTCCCTGTTTCAGGGCATTCACTATTTCCTCCTGTTTTTTCTTATTGACCAGCAGAAACAACATGTGCCCCTGCTTGATATTCCCGGTAATTTCAGGGGGTTCCATTGTAAATTTTTTCTTCCGCTTCGGCCAGCGCGCCAGACCCGCTAGAATCGCAATATAGATAACCATAACCGCTACGCCTGTTCCGAAATTCCCCGGCAAGCGGCCCCTTGATCGATAAATGTTCTGGGAACTTTTTATAAAGGGTTCCAGCGGCATCTCCTTGCTTGAAGTTTCATACCGTTTCTCACCGTAAAAACGCATGAATTGATCCCTCAACTCAATGACATAGTTGAGAAAATCAAGATAGGCCTCATGCCACTTCCCGGAAACTTCGGCGGAGAAAAAGTTTATAAAATCCACGGGGAAGAGGGCATCGAGGAAAGAAAAAATATCCATATCCCGTTTCACCTTCCGGTAGAAATCGCCCTCCTTTTCTTGGTTAAGTTTATAGCCGTTATTCATATAGTATCGATACAGCTCTTTCACCGCTTTTTTCAGCTCCGGGGATTCCGGCTTCAATTCTGCATGGTGTTTAGATAAGAAATCATGGATGTACTGCCTGTTAATCAATTCGCTATTCAGCAGCGTTTTCAATTTTTCCATTTCCAATTTTTCCACTGAAGGAAGCCGGCTTGTTGTTATCGAGCGGTAAACCTTGCCTATTTCAGGGATGGCGAAAATAAAAACAAACCAGGTAATCATCACAAAGTTAAGTGCGTTTCTCTTATATTTGCAAAGATCTTTTATAATAAGGCCAATGAGGTAAAATAGGTCCAGCAGCAACAGGGCGGTTGCCCCGTACCCCATAAAGCACCGGTTTTCATCGGGCAGAAAAGTAATCCCCGAGCCCCTGGCGAAACCGTAGACGATAACCGGCAGCAATGCGAAGAATAGGTCCAGCAGTAGTATGCGCGCAAAAATTGTTTTAATATAGTGGCGCTTATCGAAGTATTCGATATGGAACTTATTTGGAAAAGAAAGAAATCCCATTATCATCATAATCAAAGTCCCGAAAATGGTTATCGAATGATTCAAATCACCGAAACGGCCATCGATTGAAAAGGCCTTTTTTCCTTTTCTCCCATTATAAATCTTTATGATTTCGGAAGTATCGATTATGGCTTCGATATCCCGGGTAAAATCGTACCGGTTAAAAAAAACCGACAGCGGCGAAGGTTCAAAGATTACCCTGAAACCGGTTGCTCCGTATTGTTCATAGGTCAGGTAAAAGTTGATTTTACTTTTTTCGGCTGCAATAAAATCGATTTTACACTCCTGGAAATTTTTGTATTCCGCGATTCCCTGGAAAGTAAAATATAGAGACGCAATGACCAGCAAAGAAAAGATAATTATCGTTTTCCTGGTGAAAAGCCTTCCAAATTCATAGCAGATTGTCGACATCATTGCGCCTCCCTATTTTTTAATTATTCATTCCCCGGACAACTTATTGTTGACCGAAGGCGGCCGTAGCCATAACGGTTGCATAATTCCCGAACAGGGTTAGGTCTGAAGACTTTTGCAGCAGTTCCCACACGGTTGAAATCTGGGGTTTTACATTATCTTGCAGGTTTTTCTCCACCACCTTCAATGTCGCGGTCAACTCTTCCACGCGATTGGCAACTTCCTGGTAAATTCCGATGACGTCGCCATTTTTGAGGAAACATTTCACCCGTTCTTTAATCCCCTCATTCAGTCCCTGCTCCGCAGCAAATTTGTCATAATCAAAGGCCTTCAACATCGCGATTTCAGCCTGGATATAGCCGGAGGCGGACCCTATCTGGGCGGCCTGGCTGTAATTTGCTTTTGCATCTTTTAAATATCCCAGCGCAGACTGAACCAGTGACAATGTCTTTGTGAAGTTATACTCTTTATCCGGTGTAATTTCAGTCTCAGCAAAAAAGCTCATTATGCTGACATTGGCTTTAAAATAAAGCTCGGCGCCCTGGGTTACCATGTTCTCGCACAAACCGGATGGGCCATCTGGAAGGCTGCGACATATGTCATTCACATGTATAACGGCATCCATCATTGTTGCCGTTAACACTAACACCATAACCGTTAAAAGTTGTAAAGCTCGTTTTTTCACGTTACACTCCTTATTAAATTTTATTTTACATCTTGAGATGTAATTCATAATCCTTAGGGTACAATTAAAAACCATTTTATGCATAATGTCAAGAGGTTGGCCAAATAAATTTGTTTTTTTTAGCGACCATTTTTTCACTTTACCTCCATACTTTAAATTTGTATTCCTTCGTATTGAATAATCATAACCATTTAAAATAGAAATGTCAATCCTTTCCAGGTAGAAAATTTAACAAAGATTTTTTTTATTACCGTACTGGAGGTTACAGGGAGATTTTTTATTGCCTCACAATTTCCCTTGACAATTGATGGAACGAACGGCCTTTACTAAAGTGTTTTAATGGAAGCCCAAGAAGCAACGACGGAAGAACTCCTTCATTGGTATAAGTTGATGTATTGAAAGGGGGGCTTTTTTGAGAAAACGCATTCTGCCCCCCCCCATCCCCCTGAAAAAGCTTTTACCTTTCTACTTTTTCAATTTTTCCGAATAACTCTTTTTGGGAGTTTATTTTTTCTTCGCTGCCATAGACGCAAATCGCGTTTTGCCCCAGGATATCCGCCGCCATTTTCTTCATCGCCTTGATATCACCCAGCGAAACACTTAATACCTCATCTCGCTCCCGTTGAATATCTTCCGGCTTTGTTTTCTCAAAATAATACCTCAGGGCGACGTTACCTTTGTCCGCAGGAGTTAACGGGTTATCCAGGGTAGAAATTGTACCGATGATGTAACGGGTCATCTCTTTGTCATTGAGTTCTAGCTTGCCGAGGTAATCGGGAATGGCGTCGTAATTGTCCAAAGTCTCTTTAAGATTGGGATCGCGGTATGAACTGAAAAACGCCTGCCCATTGGCAGCAAAGGAACTATATCCGCCATACGCGCCGCCAATTACCCGGACGCGGTTTTGCAGCCAATCCGAAGACAGCACCTGGTCAAGTACCCTTATTTTACCGCTCCATGCATAGCCAAGCTTTTTTAAGTTGTAACCCTTTTGTACATACTGGACTTTAGAAGCAGTAAGGAACCCTTCATTCTTTTTCTCAAAATTAAATTTCCATTTGCTGTAGGCGGCGGCTTTATTATCCGGTAGTGAATCGATAAATTTTGGTAATTCCTGCACATAAGCCGGCAAATCATCACGGCTGCTGGTGACAGCCGCCGTAAGGTTGCTTTTATTGAAAAGCAGCGAAGCCGTCCTGGCCAGGTTCGCGATGATTTCTTTTTGTTTTACAGCGTAATTTTTTACAAGATCATTTATGAACCAATAATATTCGAACCCGCCCGTCAATTCATCGAACATCCCGGTATTACTGAAATACGAAGCAAGGCGTGTTCTTGAATACACATTGCCATTTCTTTTAACCATGGCGTCGAGACGGGACTGGTGTTGAATAAGAATCGTTTGCAAACGGTCGCTGTCGGCATAGCGCGTCTTATTGACGATTTCACCCAGCAATTGGAACAATTTATCGACTTTTTTATTCATTACTTTCGATTCGATAACGAACTTCGGGATCAGGTTGTCGTCGTTTCGATTTTCCAGGTAAGTTGAAAGAACTGCGTTAACTCCACCGGTATGAATATTTAATGCCACATCCAGGTCGCCGAAAGAATAATTTTCCGTATTTTGACTCCCCAGTACTCTTGCCAGGAGGGCCGCGTAAGGAATCAGTTCCTGTGGTAGAACGCGGGCGTCGAAAAGCATCCGGGAGTATACCACATGGTCGGTGAATTCTTCATGATAGAGAAAGGGGACCCCGGGAACATGTTGCTCTTCCATGGCATACCGGGCCGCCCTGGGATCGATGTCCTTTCGTTCAAGCATAGGAACCGTGGCGAGGGCACCGGGTGTATCTTCACGTTTTTGATAGGCGATCAAATCCTGTGTTTCTTTTACAATGGTCTCTTTTTCTTTATCACTAATGGATGCCTTGTAATCCTGTAATTCTTTCTCAACACCGGCATTAATTTCCTTTTCCATGCCCGGTTTTGGCGCCAGGACCAAGAGAAGAGAATGGGGATTGGCGATGAGGTATTTCCGGATGACGGATTCAAGGTAATCGCCACTTATGGCGGTTTTAACGACGGCCAGGGGTTTTTCATATTCAAGGGTGAGGTAAGGATCATCGGCAAAAAGCCATCCCGGCAGTACCTGGAAATTATACCGTATTCCTTTCCGGGCGGTATTTCCCTCTCGTAATTGAAATTCGGTGAGATTAATGGCCCCTTCTACCGCCTTTTTGTCCAGCCCTTTTCGAGAAACCTCGTCAAGTGTTGCCATTACTATTTCACGGAATTTATCTTTATCGGCCGGATTGGCATTCTGCACCTGGATCTCAAAAACATTCTGTTGAAGATCATCCACTCCGGCGGTGACATTCTGTCCTATACCGGCTTTTTGCAAAGCCAGGCGAACTGGCGCCGCTTCCTGGTTGACAAGCAAATCACTCAAGATGTCCAGGGCCATGACGGTTGCCCTATCTACGCCAAGGCCACAAACAAAGCTCAATGAAAGATAGGCCTGGTTCCCGGTGTTACTGCCTTCCGTTACCGGGTAAAACGCCGCGACTTCTTTCATGGCGGTAAATGGTTTTTGCAGCGGGAAACCGGAAGGACGAACGGCTTTATCGTATTTCGCTAAATATTCGCTGTCGATGGATGCCAGTTCCCGGTCCAGGTCCGCGTTCCCGTAAAGGAATATATGACTGTTAACCGGGTGATAGTATTTTTGGTGATATTTTATGAATATATCTGAAGTCAACCTGGGAATTTCCGTTGGATACCCCCCCGAACTGAAACGATAACTATTATCGGGGAAGAGGTTTTGATCGCGCCGGTAATCCAATTCGCGGGTAGGAGTCGAATAGGCGCCCTTCATTTCATTGTAGACAACCCCCTTATAGACGACGGGGCCATCCGGCTTTTCCATTTCATAATGCCAGCCCTCCTGTTTTAAAATTCGGGGTTCGGTATAAATGAGGGGATTGAACACGGCGTCAAGATAAACGCGCATCACGTTAAAATAATCTTTCTCGTTCATACCGGCAATGGGATAGCAGGTAAACTCGCTCCCGGTAAACGCATTTATAAAGTTTAGCAGGGACCCTTTGCCGAGTATATCGATGGGGCTTTTTACCGGGTAGTTTTTCGATCCGTTCAAAACCGAATGTTCCAGGATATGGGGCGTACCGTAATCCGATTCCGGGTCGGTTTTGAAAGCGATGCTGAAAGTTTTATTGGGATCATCGGCGGCTATTTTGAAAAGACGGGCGCCGCTTTTCTCATGCTCGAAGTAAAGGCACTCTGCATTGACTTCTTTAACGAAACGCTTTTCCAATAGCTTGAAACCGTGGTAGGTTTGCCCTTTGACAAAATCCCCGGCGAAAGCGGTGGAGCAAACCAGCATTACAATTAATAAAAAAGGTAATATCGAATGTTTTAATTTCATTTAAATTCCTCCTTGTTATTCCCTATTATACGCATTGAATTTTATTTTGTTTCATGATCCGCCTAGCGATGCTTTCCTTTCTCTTTAAAAAGGGCGCGGGAATAGGCGTTTAAAAAGGAATCGAAATAATTGATATTGGGGTAAGCAAGATATTTTTCATACGCCAACCAGGCGATCATGGACGCATTGTCGGTGCAAAACCGCGGCGACGGCATAAATAATCTGACCGGGCCACCCGGCTTATTAAACTCCCCTTGAAACATTTCCCGGAGCAGGGAATTCCGGCTAACGCCACCCGAAACGATGAGGGATTTGACCTTTCTCTTTTCCACCACGGCGCGGGTCTTTTCCAGCAGGTAACTCACCACTGAATAAAGAAAAGAAGCCACCAGGTCATCGAACGCCGCTTGACCGGGTTGGATACTTTTACCATCGGGACCTTGCCGGCCCTGGCGGATGACCGCGGTTTTATACCCGGAAAAGGAAAAATCATCGGCCCCGTCGCTCATCCTGGGATGTGTGAATTGAAACCGGCGCGTGTCGCCGCCGTTGTCCCTGTAAATTTTATCCAGTAAAGGTCCGCCGGGGTAACCTAACCCGAAGAATTTGGCTGTTTTGTCCATCACCTCGCCCACGGCGTCATCCCGGGTCTTGCCGATAACTTCCGTTTCGAATTTGGATTCCTGGTAAAACAGGGTGGTATGGCCGCCGGATACCACCAATGCGATCAACGGGTATTCAATGCCCGGGTTTTCGATAAAAGCGGCTTCGATGTGTGCGGCGATGTGATCCACGGCGACAATGGGAATTTTATGGGTAAACGCCAGGCCTTTGGCAAACGAAAGCCCTATCAACAGCGATCCGATTAAGCCGGGGCCCTGGGTTAAAGCGACCATCCGGATGTCCTGGGCGCTTAGCCCCGCATTTTTCAATGCTTCAGCGGTCAGTATATCGATGACCTCGTAATGATTCCGGGAAGCAATCTCCGGTACGACGCCCCCATATTTGGCGTGAAGCGGGACCTGGGACTTGATTTGCTCATCGATGATGCGGTTCGGACCCCCTTGCTGCTCACGTTCGATGACAGCTACGGCAGTTTCATCACACGAAGATTCGATGCCTAATATATACATATAATAATAATAACAGATTTTTTTAAAAACGGCAAATCAGAAGTTTTTGGGGGTATCGGGACCTTTTTTCAAAAAGGTCCTGATCCGCCGGAGGCAAGCTTAAGTTTCCGGCCGTCCCGCGAAAATCTCTTTTAACCGGTTAATAAGAAGAGTCTTACGCTCTGAAGGCCTGGCATTTTTAATCGCCTTCTCCACCGTTTTTTCATCGGATATTAAAAAAATCCTCTTCCTGGCCCGCGTAACAGCCGTGTAAAACAACTCCCGGTTCAACATGATGGAATGAGACGGCAGCAGCACCAATATTAACATGTCGTACTCCGACCCCTGCGCCTTGTGCACGGAAACCGCATAAGAAAGCGTCAACTCCTCCAACTCCGAAACATGATACTTCACCATACTCCCGTCAAAATTGACCTGCAACGTTTTCTCCTCCGGGTTAAAGTCGGCGATAATCCCCTGCTCTCCATTGAAAATCACTTTCTCATAATTGTTTCTTAATTGCATCACCTTATCGTTTCGCTTGAATGCAGCTTTTTCTTTTTTTACGATAAACGGTTCAGGGTTAAATCGTTCCTGGATCCGGCTGTTTAAATTATCGATGCCGGCATCTCCCCTATACATAGGCACAAGGACCTGGAAATCCGGGGAATTGAAACCAAAATCGTTCTTGTAATAATCGATAATACCCAGCACCTTTTCCAGCGCCTGGGCTTCACCCTCGACTTTAATGTAAACAAAATCAAGGTCCTGGGAATAAGGCTTTTTAATGATTTGTTCCCCGCCGTTGATCCGGTAGGCGTTCTCAATGATAAGACTGTTTTCCGTCTGCCGGAAATTCCGGCTCAAGTAAATAATATTGAAAAATCCGCATTTGATAATATCCCGCAGCACGTTCCCCGGGCCTACCGAGGGCAACTGGTCCTTATCCCCGATAATAATCAAGCGGGTATGCCGGGATATCGCTTTCAACAACGAATAAAAGATAAACGAATCCACCATGGAGAATTCATCCACGATAACGGCGTCGACTTTGAGGGGATTATGTTCATTGTGAACAAATTCGCGGGAGGTGGGGTCTATTTTAAGCAGCCGGTGAATGGTAGATGCTTTATAAAAGGAAGCTTCTTCGATGCGTTTGGCCGCCCGGCCCGTGGGCGCGGCAATGGCCACAATCCGTTCGTTCTCCTGGAACGCTTCGATAATGGCGCGGATAATCGTAGTCTTACCGGTGCCCGGGCCGCCGGTAATAACCGTGACCTGGTTGCCGACAGTGGAAATCACCGCTTCCCTCTGCTCATCCGTCAATTCCAGGGATATCCTATTAAAAATAATATTGAAATTCACTTTAACCGGCGGCAAGGGCTCTTCCGGGTTGGCCAGTGAAAAGAGACGCCGGGCAATCATTTTTTCGATGGCATAATTCTTGTAACTCAGCACCACCCGGCCGGGGATTTCTTCTCTCACCAACTCGTTCCTTTCCACCATGGTGTCGAGGCAGCGGATCACTTCTTCCGGGCTGATATCCAGCAGGGCGGCGCACCTTTTCGCCAGATCCGGTTCTTCGACGTATAGATCGCCATTCTGCTGCTCAGACTGCAAGACAAGGAACTGGATGCCGGCTTTAACCCGGTTAGGATCGTTTCGGGCCACCCCAAACCGTAGGGCAATCGTATCCGCGGTGCGAAACCCCACTCCCCGGATACTGTCGATCAGTCGATAGGCATCCTGCTCCAGGACGGCGAAAGCGTCTTCCCCGAACTCCTTATGAATTTTGAAGATCGTCTCGTTGCCGATGCCGTAAGGGGCCAATTTGACGGTTAATTCCCGGATCATCTTGTTCTCTTTGAAATTCTGTTTGATCTCTTCGATGTTGAGTTTTTTTAAGCCTTTTATTTCTTTCAAACGATTTGGGCTCTGCTGGAGTACTTCGATAGTAGAGGCGCCGAAACGGTCCACGATTTTTTCAGCGGTCTTTTTCCCCAACCCCTTGATGCGACCCGAAGATAAATACGCGATGATGCCTTCTTTATCTTCCGGCAGGATGGATTTATAACCCCGGACCTTGATTTGTTTCCCGTAAGTGGGATGGAGTATCTCCTCGCCGGTGATCTCTAAAAAATCCCCTTCATTCACATCGAAAAGGTTCCCCACGATAACCGCCGGCTCCTTCGCGCCTTTTACGGTTACCTTGAAGACGCCGTAGCCGCTCTCGTCTGAAAAAAAAATCTTTTTTTGAACTTTAACTTTCTTAACGTTTTCCAAATTTTCGGGCTCCTACCTTTAAAGGTTTGCCAGGAGACATTATACACAATACGGGATAAAATGCAAAGAAAAAAAGAGCGGATATTTACTTATTGTGCATTTTTTGGTATACTATTTTTTGGTAATACAATATCCAGAGGTCCGCTTTTTCTTCAAGAGTTATACCGTGTCCATACCCAGGAGGTGGTTGTACGAATATTATTTTTGAAATGAAGCCGGATATCGGCAATGTATGCAGTTCCAGTTTTCCAGTGGATGGACTCCAGGCCGGAGTTTTACGTTTCGGCCCTGGCCATAATTTATTTTTTTGTTGAAAATAGGTTTGTTTTATAACACTATAAGTAAAGTATCCCGGGATACAAAACTTTTGAATTGATGATGATTGCATGGATGTAAGGGATCAAATCAAAAGCCGGCTCTCCATAACTGAAGTCGCCGGCTTATACGTCGATCTAAAGCCCGCAGGGAAAAACCTGAAAGCTCTTTGTCCGTTTCATACCGAAAAAACCCCTTCCTTCTTTGTAATGCCGGATAAGAATACCTTTACCTGTTTTGGCTGCAATAAATTCGGCGATATTTTCACCCTGGTGCAGGAAATGGAGAACCTCAGTTTCCCCGAGGCCATGAATTTTTTAACCGAGAAGTTTAACATACCGGTGGATAAGACAAACCGGCAGAAGAGCATTCCTACCGACGTTTATACCAGGATCAATGAAATCGCCCTGAAGTACTTTAAAGACAATCTCTCCGACAGCCCGGAAGGCAAGCAGGCCATGAATTATCTCCGCCAAAGGGGAATCAGCGAAGATACCATCCGCTTGTTTTCCCTGGGCTACGCGGAAAACCGGTGGGACGGCCTGAGTAATCACCTCAGGCAGCAGTCCTGCGATATGGCCAAAGCCGTGGAACTGGGCCTGGTGATCCGGAACCCACAGAAAAACAGCGTTTATGACCGTTTCAGGGGCCGGATCATTTTCCCCATTTATTCCGAATCCGGGGCGTTGATCGCTTTCGGGGGCCGCACTATTTTCGATGACCCCAGTAAATACCTCAATTCTCCCGATACCCCCCTGTATAAAAAAAGCAACCACCTGTACGGGTTCAACCGCGCCAAAGACATGATCCGGGAAAAAAAATCGGTTGTCCTGGTGGAGGGGTATTTCGATATGGTATCGCTCTATCAAAGCGGCGTCAAAAACGCCGCAGCGTCGCTGGGCACGGCTTTGACCGAACAACAGATCTACCTCTTAAAACGGTTCTGCGACGCCATTTATATCTATTACGACAGCGATAAAGCCGGTATTGCCGCCGCGGTCCGGGCGATTGAAAAAATGTTCGAACAAAATATCAACCCTTACGTTATCACCACCGCCGACGCCAAGGACCCGGACGACCTTATCAGGCAAAAAGGGTTGAAGGCTTTCCTTCAACTGCTGGAACAAGCCGACGACGGTTTTAAGTTTTTACTCGCCAATATCGCCCGGAAATACGATTTGAAAATCCCGGAAAGAAAAAACCAGGCAGTGGAAAGCTTGATGGGGTTCATCGACAAATTCGGCGAACCCATTATCAAGGATGAGTACATACGGATGGCGGCAGACTTTTTCGGGGTGGATGAAAAGAACCTGAAGCTGAAGCTCAAGTTTAAAGGTAAGCCGGCATCCGCTGCTTTAACCGGCGAAGGCGATGCTGCCGCGAGAGGGCTGGACATCACTCCGGCGGAACGGATTTTTCTCGAATCCATCGTGGCCATGCCGGAACTGATCGAACATCTTGACGGGGTGCTGAACAGCGAACTGCTATCGCTACTGGCGGGGCGGAACATTATCCGGCTGCTGCTGGGCCACTACAACCCCCAGGTCAAACAGATCGAAGATTATGTAAAAATCGGCGCAGAGTTGAATGCACCGGAGCGGGTGGAACTGAGGAATATTTTCAATTCCAGCGAGCGCATCGAAAAAGATAAAAAACACTTAGTGAAAAATATCGAAGCCTCGGTGTCTACGTTTGCCGATATGTTGAACATGCAGAAACACAAGCAGATCAACCAGCGGATAAAAATCGCCGAAAGAGAGAACAATATGCCGGAAGCGCTGAGGCTGATGGCGGAAAAAAGCAAACACATAAAAAATAAATATAATTTCAATATCGATATGAACGCAAAAAAATATACAGGAGGCGCAGTTGAAAGACCACAACAATGATGAAAACGGAGGAAATATCCCCGACGACTATGAATATGATCGTGATCATGAGGAGCCTGATCACGATCGCCCGGATTACGATGATGGCCATGACCCGGATATTTCTCCCGATGTCCTCGAAGATTTGAATGAAATGTCTCGCGGCCGCCAGGGGAGAATAAAAAAAGAAGAATTCGTGGAATATTTGAAAGAAAAACACCTGACCGATCATAAGAAAGAGATTGCGACGCAACTGGCTACCATGGATATTCGTATCATGAAGAAGAAAAATATCCTGAAACCAGAACGGCTCAAACAGTACAATGATTTTCTTACCGAATACAAAAAGGAGCTGCGGGCCATCATCAGACGGGCCAAGAAAAATTTTGGGATTGTCGAAAATATCTTTATTCATACTTTGTTTGAGAATGACGAGTCCTTTAAAAACAATTTAAAACTGCTCAAACATTATTTAAAAGAGAATGAAATACGGATCATTAAAATCCCTAAAACAAAGCCCCCGGTTCCGGCTGTGGAAAAAAGCGAAATCATCGGCGACCCGGTCCGCCAGTATTTACGGGAAATGGGAAATGTCAACCTCCTCTCCCGGGTGGAGGAAGTTAAGATCGCCAAACGGATTGAAAGAGGCGAGAAGAAAGTCATCAAAGCTTTATCCAAGACCAATATCGTTTTGAATTCCGTTATCGAACTGGGGCGGGATGTCCTGGAAGGGGTCAAGGATATCGATGAAGTGATCGATGTCAATGAGGACATCGAAGATGAATCCAAAAAACAGAAAATCCGGGAAAAATTCTTAAAACAATTTGAAACCCTGAATATATATAAACGTGAATTAAAACAGTTGAAGAAAAGCGCCAGCGGCACTTTTGTCATCGCCAAAAAAATGGTTCAAATCACTCAACTGATCCAGGAAATGCAGATACTCTACGAGCATAAAAAGACCTTTATCAACCGTATCAAGCAGTTAAAAGAGAATTACAACCATATTATCCACCGCACGCAGAAACTGAAAAACGAATCGGCCAAAGTCCCCAAAGATAATAAGGCAGAGCACCAACGATTGGCCGAGGAAATCGTTAATTACCAACGCCGGTTGGAAAACCTAAATAAAAAATATGAAATCAACCCGGAAGAACTTTTCAAGACCTGCGCCGATATCGAAGAAGGACAGCGGTTAATCGAGCTTTCCAAAAACGACCTGGTGGAGTCCAACTTGAGGTTGGTGGTTTCCATCGCCAAAAAATACATCAACCGTGGTTTGCAGTTTTCCGACTTGATCCAGGAGGGCAATATCGGGTTGATGAAAGCCGTTGAAAAGTTCGAGTATCAGCGGGGCTATAAATTTTCCACTTACGCTACCTGGTGGATTCGCCAGGCCATTACGCGCGCCATTGCCGACCAGGCGCGAACCATACGAATCCCGGTTCATATGATCGAGACCATCCATAAAATAAACCGGACGCAGCGGCGCCTGGTCCAGGAACTGGGCCGGGAACCTTCGGAAGAAGAAATCTCCGAGGAAACCGGGTTCTCCACCGATAAAATACGGAAAATCCTGAAAATCGCCCAGGAACCTATCTCCCTGGAGACTCCCGTCGGCGATGACGACTCTCATTTGCGGGACTTCCTGGAAGATGTGAAAACCGCCTCTCCCCCGGAGATGGTCTCCAAGATGAACTTGAGGGAGCAGTTGGGGCATGTGCTTTCTACTCTCACGGATAGGGAAGCCAAGGTGATCGAAATGCGGTTCGGGTTGAGGGACGGTAATGAGCACACGTTGGAAGAAGTGGGCCAGGAGTTCCAGGTAACCAGGGAGCGTATCCGGCAAATCGAGGCCAAAGCGTTGCGGAAGCTGAAGAAGAAGGCCAAAAAATTGATTAGTTTTCTCGATAAGCCCGATAATTTCAGGGAACCATAAGCGTCTTTACCTATTTTTTTAGTTCAGGTGGGGCTATATAAAAGGGCCTTTAGGAACTGTTTCTTTGGTTCTGTGACATCCAGAAACCGGGCGCCTACCAGGTAGGTAACGCCCAGGGGAATGCCATTTTTTTCATCCGCGTTAAAAGCGCCGGTGTTAACCCGCACCACCTGGATATTAAACTCTTGTGCTTGGTCTTTCTCTTTCAGGGTGAGGGTATATGTCGAGCCGATAATAGGTGAGAAGCTGGCGATCAATTGTAAACCTTCGAAGTTAATGTCTTTTAAGAGGCATTTCTCCTGGTTTTTAAAGGTTCCCTTCACGTGGCATTCCACTCTGAACCTGCGATTTTTTCGCTTCTGTTCCATATATCGCTCCATTTCTTTCCGGGCAAACCGTTAAACCCTCTTTCACGTTTTCACGGTCCGGGGATATAATATAACTCTGGAATTTTATTGTCAATAGGGAAAAAAAGGGACAATCAATATTTAATCACCTGCGCCCCCTTCTCCAGGTGAAGCAGCAGCAGGCCGAAGCCGAGGAGAAAGATACGGCGGATGCGGCGGATGACGGCCAGGCTGAGTCCTACCGAGCCGCTGAAATACATGGTTTTCAGCACCAACACGTACATACCCTCCTGCACGCCCCAGTGGCCGGGAACGATGAATAAAATGGTATTGGCGATGGTCACCGCGGCGCTGATGAACCAGGCCCCAAGAAAACCCACCGGCTGGTGCAGCACCCGCAGCACAATCACCACCTCCAGAACTCCCACCAGCCTCGCCATAAAATGCAGCCCGATGGCCAGCGGAATTTTGACCCCACCGCTCAGGTATAACCGGCGCATGTTCTCGTCGAGGATGCACAGCATCTCCTCCTTCTTCTGTAACAACCGGCGCACCGCTGGGATCCAACCGAAAAAGTTCATGGCCGAACGGTAAAAGCCGCGAAACTGGAAAAAGATTAGCAGGGCGATGGCCACCATCAGCGCCAACAGGCAGACGATGGCTGGCGTCACCAGCGCCTGCGGGATGGGAAAAAACAAGATGGTAATCAGGATGCCGAAGGCCATGAACAGGGTACCGGCAATAGACTCGACCGTCTTGTCAACCATAATCCCGGCGACGCCCTCCTTGAGCGGGATGCGGGGCTTGACCAAAAAGGCGCGCATGGCATCGCCGCCCAGGTTGGCCGTGGGTAACACGGTGTTCATGGTGTCGCTGATGATCTTGATGCGTACGAAAAAAAGCAATTCCGCCCGTTGAAACAGGCTGTTCTGGATGATGTACCAGGAGATGGCCTGCAGCACTACCCAAACCATCTGCACCAGCAAGATCACGACGAACCAGACACCAAAGTTGGCGATGTTGTCCAAAATGTTCCGCCAACCCATGCTGTAGACGAGGTAGAGGAAAACGCCCACCCCGATCCCGGTGAGCAATCCGCGCAGCAGTTTACCCGTTACTTTTCGCATGGAATGGGGGCTGGTTAGAGCAAAGACCTGTAAAGTTCCAGGTGTTCCCGGGCGACCAGGGGCCACGAGGTTTCGCGTCCCAGGGCGGCGGATGCTTCCATCGCTCGCTTGCGGAAGGGTTCATCGGACAGGATGTTGATCAGGGCGCGGCTCCAGGCGGCGACGTCGCCCGCTGGGGGAAATAGATCGGTCAGACTCTCACCCCAGGCGTCGATCGCCTCGGCGAAGGTCGGGATATTCGCACACATGGCCGGGCGTCCAACGGCCAACACCCGGTGGAAAACTCCGCTGGCCGATCCGTAGGGTCTCATGTAAGGGAAAACCGCAACCTCGGCTGCAACGATTCGCGCCCAGAGTTCGTCATCGGGGACGTATTCGGCGCGGCGGATTAGCCAGCCCTCTTTCAACCCTGAACGCATCCCGGCATGCAACCAGAGACGGTACAGCCGGTCCAGGACGTTGTTGGTACGTTCGTTACCCACCACCAACAGGCAGGCCCCCGGGACTCTCCGGGCCACGGCAGGAAATGCCTGGATTATAATGTGCAGCCCCTTGCGGCGAAAGATATTGCCGGCGAATAGCACTATTCGACGGCCCGCCATGCCCATCGTGTCAGGTATCTTTGCCGGGGTGATCTCTTCACTGGTCCAGGTGCCATGGGGGATGACTTTGATGCGCTCGGTGGGGATGCCATACTCCTGCAGCAGCGTCAAGGTTCCAGCCCGTTGATGGACGATTACCTGCTCGACGTTCGCCGCCAGCAGGTGATAGAAGTGGGCGGGCCAGCGGCGGAAGGGGGTCGGCGGCCAGACGCCGTGCAAGGTCACAACACAGGGGATGCGGCGGGCATGGAGTTCAGCCAGGAAACGGTCCAGGTCGCGGCCATGCCCAATATACAGGCCGTGCTGGATGTGCACCAACTGCGTTTGAGCAGCGTCAATGGCCTCCAGGAAGGCGTCCGGCCAATGAGGAGGCAATTCCCTGCCGCGCCAATCCCCCGATTTTTGCCCTGCTTTTCGGGGGAAGAGATCGCCTGGGACCATGATGGAACACCGCGGGTCCTGCAAGCGAAACTCCTTGATCAGTCGGGCGGTGTAGTTACCGATCCCGTTCTGGCTTTCCGGATGCGGCGCAACCAGGGCGATCCGCATCGGGGGTGAAGCGATGCCCGGCGAGTAAGACGATAATTCCTGGATATTAGCAGTTTTCTTCATTATGGGTGCGATTCCTCACCGGGTATCATTTAAATGAACGATCAACTGCCGCCCGACTCTTACCCACAGGTTCGTCCGATCCGCCAGATAGCTCCTGATCGTGTTCAAATTCAAGTGCGACCAGTCTTCGCCTTTGAACTGCTTGTCTTTCAGGCCCGCCCCGCTTTCGTCGAATTTGTCGATGTCGTCGATATAAATGACGCACTGGCTCTTCACGAAATCGTGGATCAATTGGATCTCTTTGAACAATGGGACCTGGTTCTCCGCGATTGACCGGTCGCCCGCGCAGCCGGTATCGACCTTGTACCCCTTCCACCGGCTGGCCTTCCAGTCCGTTGAACGGTCGCCGCTGAAATGGGCGTCCAGGTAGAACAGGCAAGGACCCTGGAGTTTTTGAACCAGGTCTTCCAGGACGGCCACAGAATCTCCGAAAAGGACCTTGATCCCGGGATGATTCTTTAAGCGTATCACGGCTTTCTCAAATAGATCCCGGTTGATTTCGATGGTGTAAACCTCGGGAAAGTACCGGTTCAACCTCAGAGCGGAATCGCCGAACAGCGTCCCCGTCTCGACGGCTATCCGGTAATCCCGGCAATTTACGTACTTGGTGACACTTCTTATATGGAATTTCATATCAGGGTTATTATACCCTCCATCGGGAAGAAAATCAAGAATAAACGAACTTTTCTCCTGGCTAGTTCGTTATAATATTCCTAAGAACTCATTAATTATAAGGAGATGAGAAAATGAAAAGCTTTCGAATCATTATGATTTTAGTAATCATCGGGATGATGATGTTACTCTACGGATGCAACTTGAGCATCAATAAAAGTATTTATGTCAAAGACGGGGAGACGCTGCACAGTGGGCCCAAAACAGTGAACGGCAGCATCATCGTGGGTAACAACTGCACCATCGAAGGTAGCTGCGACACGGTCAACGGTAAAATCGAACTGGGGACCGACTGCCGGGTAAAAAGCCTGAAAACAGTAAACCGCGGCATCTCGGTTGGCAAAAATACCGTCGTAGACGGCGATATCCGTACCGTCAACGGTTCCATCACCTGCGAAGAGGGCGTCGACGTGGATGAGGATATGTCCACCATTAACGGCTCTATCACCTGCGGTAACGGCGTTAAGGTGGGGGGCGGCCTGTCCACCGTAAACGGCAAAATCGACCTGACCGGGACCTCGATAAAGGAAAATGTCTCAACCAATAACGGCGATATCACCCTTAAAAATAAAAGCATCGTGGAAGGCGATATCATCATCAAGGAAAGCCACAGCATAACAGACCGTTTTCGCACCCTGGATATTCGTATCTCCGATGGCTCAGTGGTTAAGGGCGACATCATTGTCAAAGACGAAGATATGAAAGTAAAAGTCTACCTCTCCCAGGGCGGCAATGTCGAAGGCCAGGTCAAAGGTGCAGAAGTAACCCGGGAATAAATTTTTATTTTCTTCGCTTTACATATTTACATCATGCCCTCTTTTTTATACAATAGGCTAAAAAAACAAGGAGGGCATCGAATGCCTGAAAATGTGTTTAAAGAACGTTCCTTTTGTGTGTCGGCGGATTTTTCCATCGATGAAAAAAAATACCTCTTCCAGAAGACAAAAGAATTGAAAGAGGCGTGGTACAGCGATGACCGGGAAACATTACAGCGTTTCCGCATCGACGATACGGATTACGGGGTCTACGAAGTCTTTTTAGAGGACAGCACCCGGACAAGGGAGTCCTTCCGCAATGCCGCCGAGTTCCACGGCGTAAAATTGTCCATCTTCAATTCCGACAGTTCTTCCTTTAACAAACAGGAAAGCTACGGCGACGGTTTCATGACCCTGGCGGGGTACAACAATCATGTCTTTATCGTCCGCAGCAAACTGGAAGGGGTCTGCCGCTGGCTGCAAATTGTGGGCGAAAAATTCGCCGAACGTAACCGTTTGAAACGCAAACCGGCATTTATCAACGCCGGCGACGGGAAACACGAACACCCCACCCAGGAACTACTGGATGAATTTACCCTGATCGAAGACAATAACTGGAGTACGGATTCGCTGCATATTGCCCTGGTGGGCGATTTGTTCCACGGCCGCACCGTGCACTCCAAAGCCGACGGCCTGCAAATATTCGATAAGGTTAAAGTAGACCTGATCGCACCCCCGGAATTGGCCATGCCAAAACAATACATCGATAAAATGAAGGAAAACCGTTTCAAGGTGCGGGAATTCCAGTCCCTGGAGGAATACCTGGCGCAGCCCAAAGCAGATATCGCACCGCGCTTTTATTTCACCCGGCCCCAATTGGAACGAATGGGCGACCAGGTTTTAAAACGACAGGATGAACTCAGGGAAAAAATCACCTTCAAAGAAAAATTCATCGAAAAACTGCCGCCGAATACCTTTTTCTATCACCCCCTGCCGCGGCATAAAGAACATCCGACCATTCCCACCTTCCTTGACCCGTTACCCCTCAACCACTGGGAGAGACAATCCATAAACGGCATGTTTATAAGAATTATATTGCTTGGCGCCATCGCCGGGAAAATCGGGGATGATTTTAGCGGGAAAACCGTCGTGAAGAAAGAATACACCGATGATTTTATCAAGAATGTCCGGCCGGATTATTCCAAACCGAAAGCCTATAAAGAAGGCATCAACCCCCTGTCCAACGGGGTGGTCATCGACCGGTTTTGCCGGGGCGAGTCCCCGGAAGATATCTGGGATTACCTATATAAAGCCATGAAAATCATGAGCTTTAAAAAATTTAAAGGCTCGATCGGCGTCGGGGAATCCAAGAATGAACAGGGGGTTTATAAAGGGTTGATCTTTCTCCCGGAATACCGGGACCCGGCCGAAAGCGATTTGAAAAAATTGGCGGCAGTAACCGCGGGTTGCACCGTGAACATCGTGAAAGAGAATAAAGTAGTAAGGAAACTAAGGTTGACGGTTCCGCCGCGGATATATAAGATCGAAGGCATCGGCTGCACGAATGAGGCCTGTATCTCCCACCATTCCCATACGGAACATGTGCCCCCGGAATTTATCCGCAAAGAGAGCGGTATTTTGGAATGCGCCTTCTGCAGCACACCCCACCGGTTCAAAGATATCTGGCGCTGAAAAGACGCGGAACGCTCCTGGGTATTCTTGCATTGGTCTTCTGGAGCACTTCCGTCGCTTTTTCCCGGAGCGTTACCGAGCATATGGGTACTTTGAATACGGCGTTTTTCAACCTCCTGTTCAGCGGGATGCTGCTGCTGAGTATCCAGGGTTTGATTTATAAAAAAGAGTTTTTTTTAAAGTTCAAACGACTTCCTTTTGCTTACTTTTATAAAGTAGGCATTTTTATGGTGCTCTATATGGTGGTTTTTTACGCCGCCGTGGGCGGGGCCGCTTCCCGCGAAGCCGTCATTGTGGTGGGGATTATCAATTACCTGTGGCCCGGGCTCACTTTCCTCTTTTCCGTTCCCCTGTTAAAACACAAGGCCAGGTATGGCTTGCTAATCATTGGCATTGTCATTGCCTTTGCCGGCGCCGCGGCTGCCCACCTGGAAGGAAACCGGTTATCCGCAACGGATATCCGGTTAACGGTAAAAGATAACCTGTTGCCTTACGGGTTTGCCTTGTTGGCGGCGGTTTCATGGGGTCTCTATTCCAACCTGGCCCGGAAATTCAAGACCGAAGGAGATATTATTTCCGTGCCCTTGATTTTTATCATATCCAGCGGGGTTGTCCTGGCATTAATGTTATTTCAAGGCAAGGCGCCGGAACTGACCCTGGCCGGATGGGAATACCCGGAATTTGCATATCTTGTCACGTTTCCCACGGCGCTGGCTTATTTGTCCTGGAACAGGGCCATGAGGGACGGCAATAAAAACCTGGTAACGGCGATTTCCTACCTGGTACCTTTGGCCTCAACTTTGATCAGCGGTCTATATCTCCATGTAAACATCGGCCCCGGTTTTTGGGCCGCGGCTTTTATGGTGCTCCTGGGGGCCGTGGTGTGTAAAAAAGCCGTTAATATCTTGTAAAATAAAAATTCAAAAAAAGCTTGACTATATCAAGATATCTTGATATGATCATATGCGTGAAAACGGTAAACTTTTTCAAAGCGCTCTCCGATGAAACACGGCTTCGACTGCTGCACATCTTTACCCATTACGAGTTGAACGTCAACGAGATCGTCGACATCATGAGTATGGGGCAGTCGCGCATCTCACGCCATCTCAAAATCCTGGTGGACGCCCAATTATTGACTTTCCGCCGCGATGGCTTGTGGACTTTTTATTCTGCCGCAGCCAGGGGCGAAGGGTATCGATTTAGCGAAGCGGTAAAGTATCTATTCGACGACGACCCTGCCTTTGCAAAAGACCTGGAAAAAGTAAAACACGTTCTGGACGAACGTTCCAGGGAGACGGTCCGTTTCTTTGACTCCATTGCCGAAGACTGGGAAAAACTTAAACGGGAAATATTCGGGGATATCGACTTAAACGGGTTGATACTGGAAAATATCCCGCCTTCGGATACCATCGTGGACCTGGGCTGCGGAACCGGCGACCTCCTGGGCCTACTTAAAGAGAAAGCCGGCCGCGTCATCGGGGTGGAAAAATCCCCCCGCATGCTGGAAGGGGCCCGCAGGCGCTTTGCCGACCACGAAACGGGCATCGAACTGCGCATCGGCCAGTTGGAACACCTCCCCCTGCGGGAAGCCGAAGCCGACCTGGCGGTCATCAACATGGTCATGCACCACCTGCCGGACCCCCTTAAAGCCTTACTGGAAGTTCACCGCGTTTTAAAAAAAGGAAATACGTTTATCATCGTGGACCTGCTCACTCATAACCAGGAAAGCATGCGGGAAAGGTACGGCGACCGCTGGCTGGGTTTCTCGGAAACGGAAATGAAAAACTGGCTGGACAGCAGCGGCTTTAGCATAAAGAAGATGGAATCCTTTGACTTGAAAAAAAAATTAAAAGGATTCCTGATTACAGCAGTTAAAAATTTTTAGATACTATATAAATATAAGGAGTATAATAATGAGTACATTAGAACTTGACTTAACATTGAAGAACAAAATCAAGGACCTCTCCCTGGCGGAGTGGGGATTGAAGGAGATGAAACTGGCGGAGATCGAGATGCCGGGTTTAATGGCGATCCGTGAGAAATACGGTCCCCAAAAACCGTTGAAAGGTTTAAAAGTAACCGGTAGTTTACATATGACCATCCAGACCGCCATGTTAATCGATACCCTGGCGGAATTGGGGGCGGACCTTCGTTGGGCTTCCTGTAATATTTTTTCCACCCAGGATCACGCTGCCGCGGCCATCGTCAAAAACGGTACGGCCGCTGTGTTTGCCTGGAAAGGGGAAACACTGGAAGCGTATTGGTGGTGTACGGAGCAGGCGTTGACCTGGCCGGACGGTTCAGGGCCGGACCTGATCGTGGATGACGGCGGCGACGCGACAATGATGATCCATGAGGGCGTCAAAATGGAAAACGATCCCTCTCTTTTAAATAAACCCTATGATGTAAATGAATTCCAGATATTGGTGGACCGCCTGAAATCGACTTATAAACGGGACCCCAAATGCTGGACCAAGATGGCCGCCAAAATCCGGGGCGTTTCGGAAGAGACCACCACGGGTGTACATCGGTTATACCAGTTGGCCAATGAAGGCAAATTGCTTTTCCCCGCCATCAATGTGAACGATTCCGTGACCAAATCGAAATTCGACAACCTTTACGGCTGCCGCGAATCACTGGTGGATGGCATCCGGCGCGGAACGGATATTATGCTGGCCGGTAAAAAAGTCATGATTTGCGGGTACGGCGATGTGGGCAAAGGAAGCGTCCAGTCCCTGAAGGGTTCAGGTTCCCGGATTTATGTTTCGGAAATCGATCCTATTTGCGCGCTTCAAGCGGCCATGGAAGGATACCAGGTGGTAAGGGTGGAAGATATGGTGGAGGAGATCGATATTTTCGTGACCGCCACGGGCAATTACCGGGTAATCTCGGGCGAGCATATGGCGCGGATGAAAGACGGCGCTATTGTTTGTAATATCGGGCACTTCGATAATGAAATCGATATGAATTACCTGGAAAAGAATCCCAAATGCAAAAAGGTCAATATTAAACCGCAGGTGGATAAATGGACGATGGAATCCGGGCGGTCGATTATTATTTTGGCCGAGGGGCGGTTAGTGAACCTGGGCTGCGCCATGGGGCATCCGAGTTTTGTGATGAGCGCCAGTTTTACCAACCAGTGCCTGGCGCAAATGGAACTGGCGGCCAAAAAACACGATAAACAGGTCTATACTTTACCCAAGAGGCTGGATGAGGAAGTAGCGCGGCTTCACCTGGAACGTCTCGGCTCGAAGCTTACGGTCATGACGGAAGAGCAGTCCCGGTACCTGGGCATCCCTTCCGAAGGTCCTTATAAATCGGATCTTTACAGATATTGAACCTGAAGTATTTTTTATAAACAAAAGCTTTTGCAGGGGTTGAGGGGGCGGTTTTCTCGAAAAAAGCCCCCCTTCCCAATTACCTTATATTTAGCAATTTACCCAGGTTGGCGCCGGCGTCGATTACCGGCTCGATATTCCCGGAAGGGGAAGTAAATAATGATGTCATCCCGGGTCCGTGGCCCGCGATATCGCTGGCGCTGTGGGAAATAACCCCGACGGAAACCGCGCCGGTAAGAAATATCCTGCCGTAGGAATGGTCCGCATCGATTATGGCGACAATATCCCCGAACCTGAGGGTATCGAGATTATATTTATTAACAGTGGTTTTATCGAAGAGCTGGATATCGTAATCGCCCCTGTAAACCTGGTCGCTGCCGAGACCGGAGCCTAAAATCTTTGCCGGTACGATGTGAGTTACGGGAATCCGCAGTTTTCCTTCTTTGGTAACCCCCATACCGGCCCGGGTTAAGGCGTCGACTAATCCGGGACCGGCGCTAAAAATTTTTATGTCTTTTACATTTATAAATTCCATACCGAGGCCGTAAGCGCGGATTTGCATGTCATCGCCGATGGCCAGTTTATCGAAAACCTGGGCATCCGGGAAATCCACCATCACATGTTCCAGGCCGCCGTGTTTGCCGATGACCCAGCCTTCCGCGCCTTTTGCCTCGCCGGAAAGAATTCTGACCCTATTGCCGATGCAGGCGAGAGTATTTAAGGCCCTGCTTTCCTCGCTGGAACGCTCTCCTTTGGTTCCCAGGTTATAAAGGGAAACCGCGGGTTCCACATGTTCGCCGGCGATATTTACCGCCGAATCCCCGGTGCGGAAGTTATAGGTAATACTACCCGTACCCGGGACAACGTGTATTTTCCCCTGGGGATCGATGACATACGGCGATTCAGTGAAACCGGGGGCGGCGATTTCTCCCTCTACCGCCATCATAACCAACCGGTCGCGGTTGTACTCCACGGGTTTAACCGACGAAGCCCCCGGTTCCCGGGCCGGGCCTTTCACCGTCATTGCGGGCAGCACCGCCATTATCAGCAGCACACAAAATACCATGTTAAATTTAACTGATCTGAATTTCATCATTATATTCTCCTTTAAAACTTGCCTCCGGCGGCCAAAAACCCTTTTGAAAAAGGGTTTCTGGACTTCCTAAAACTTTTATTTATTATCTGTTTTCTCATTTAACTGAAGACCTGAACCCGGCAAGAAAATCCTCTGCTCTGTCCGGCTTTAACCCGGTTCCCTGCCACAACGGATGACGTCCGCCGCCTTTTCCGTCTATAAGTGACAACAAATCACCCTTAACTTCATCAAATGGAAACACCATATCCTCTGAGCAACCAATACTCCATTGAATTTTATCAGGGAAAACATTAACCAGGCAAACCAGGGTCTTTTCATTTTTCAACAGGTTTTTCATGACCTTCTTTAGCAACTCGTTTTCTTCCTCTTTCCATGATTGGGCGATTATATTAAAGGAAGCGCCCGGCGTCGCCGGCCGGTTTTTAAAAAGATCCTGGGCCAGGATTTCCGCCAGGCGATTCTCAATGGAACCATATTTTCGTTTGCACGCTGAAATCTCTTCCATCAGTTCCCCGGTTTTTTCAACGAACATATCTTCGTTGGTGGAAAGAACCGATTTTAATGAAGAGATGATTTTATCTTTTTTCCTATAATCGTCATAGGCCCGCACGCCTATTTTCCAGGCAATGCGCGTATTGCCGCGAATTTTCTCCATGCCGACCGCTTTGACAAGACCCACCCGGCGGGTACTGTCCAGGTGCATACCTCCGCAGGCGGCGCAGTCGAAATCCCCGATCTTTACCAGCCGGATTTTACCCTCCCGATCCGTAGGTTTTCGCAAGTTGAATTTCTCCAGTTCCCCAGGGTCCGCTTCGATGAAACTGAGGGGGATATCATTACTAATCACCCGGTTGGCCAATTTTTCCGCGTCTATAAGATGTTGTTCCGCTAATTCCGGCGCTTCCACCTCGACAGTGGTATACTCCAGTCCCATATGAACGGAAACAGTTTTGTATTTGCCGATTGCCCAGAGGGCGCCGGAAATGATATGTTGGCCCGTATGCTGCTGCATAAAATCTTTTCGCCAGGCGGGGTTTATTTTTCCTTTGATTAGTCCGCTGCCGGGATTTTCCGGCAGGACATGAACAATAGTATCCCCTTCTTTCCGCACATCCAGGACCGGGATATCGTTCAGCCAACCTTTATCGGCCGGTTGACCGCCGCCTTCGGGGAAAAAGCAGGTTTTATCAAGGACCACTTTCCATGCGTTTTTCTCATTGACAGCCTCAATCACCCGGGCTTCGAATTCAGTTTTATGAATGTCTTTGTAATACAGTTTTTCAGTCATCATTAATATCCTTGGAGTCAAATAATAATGCAGCGTGAAGAATATGTCAAGCACCGGTTCGATTAAGGATAAAAAAGGGACGGGCAGGAGAAATCCCTTCTTATGTATTTTTCATGGCGGCTTCTACCAGGCCTTTGCGGTCTTCCTTGAATTTGCAGAAGGAGAGCAGCATTTCATGTTTCAGCATGGGGATGCGTTCCATATGTTCGATCAATTCTTTGAAATCAGGATTCAGGGGCGGTTCGTTTTTAAGCTCTTTCTCTTTGTAATACATGGGGCCTTTGTTAACCACCAACCAGTCCAGGGAAACGCCATAGTGGTCCACCATAGCACTCATGGCCTTATAACTAAGGGGTGTTTCGCCGTTTTCGTTCCTGACATAAGTACTTCTCCAGACGCCGAGGCGGTCGGCCATCTGGCTGATTGTATCTTTCTGGTTTTGGCGAAGTTGACTTAATTTGTGGCCCATTTCTTTTAATAAATCGTTGTCTTTATCCATTGATCACCTCGAGTTTGTATTTTAACACAACGCAAACTGCCGAGCAAGTGGTCCGATTTGAAACAATGAAATACAAATCGTTCCATTAATATTATCACTGATTGTTATAGTTGAACATTTCTGTATGGTAATCGGGCCGGCGCGTACTTTAATAGTTCCGATTGTCAATACATTCGCATCGTTAAAAATAATTTCGCACCATTTGCGATTTACTTCGCACCATTTGCGATTAATTTCGCACCGTTTGCATTTTATTTCGCGGCATTTGCGATTTACTTTGCACCGTTTGCAATTAATTTCGCGCCATTTGCGATTATTATCGCACCGTTTGCATTTTATTTCGTGCCGTATGCGATTAATTTTGCACCGTTTGCAAATTATTTAACGCTATTTATTGCTTCAATTCGATATTTTTGTATTTTTTTAAGACAATTTATTTCTGCTCTTTAATCGTGAAAACGGTAAAGGTGTACATTGTCATAAAAAAGTGGGCAGACTATCCCCAGGGGAACCCTTTATTTTTACGAAAAAAATGTAAACTTTTATAAATGTTAATATGTCCCATAAGATTTATGCTATAATTTAGTGGGTCAGGAGGGCCAAATGCGGCGGACTTTTTTTGTAGGTTTTTTTATTTCTATTTGCAGCCGAGGCCAGGATTGAAATGGCTGAAGTGAATATTCAACGTTTGAAAAAGAGTTTCAGGAATAGCATTGTAAATTTGCTGTACCCCCTTTATCTTTCAATCGCAAAATCGATTAGAACCCATCCGTTATCGATTCGGTGCCTGTTCAACGTGCGGCTTTATAACGAAAAAAATATTTCCTGGGATTTTACCACGCTTATACTGAAGCATGCACTTCGAAAGCGACTCAAACCCAATATGTCGGTCCTGGAAATCGGTGTAGGCCGGGCCGCGCTGTTATGCATTTACCTGGGCCGGAAATTAAACATAAAACCCGACGGCGTCGATATTATTGCCGACCGCGTCGATAGTTCTCTCCGTATCGCCCGCTACAATCATACCCCGCTTCGTATCTGGCAGAGCGATTTTTTTGAACAGGTGGAAAATAAATACGATTTGATTTTCTGGAATGCCTCCTATATTCCAACAGGCTTCGGGAACAAACACCACCTCACCGGCCAGGGGGATTTGGGCGATACACGGGCCTGGGACGGGGGCGACAGCGGCGCAGTTGCCATCGCTCGTTTCTTATCTCAAGCGCCCCAATACTTATCCGTAAACGGGGAAATCTTACTCGGGGTGAATCATTTCCATGTACCGCGAGAAAATATTTCCCGGGTCATACAAGCCCATTCATTGACTATTATCGATCTTATCTCCAGGCCCTTTAATCCCAGCCTGGTCTATGTATTGGGTAAGAAGGAAGAAGGAGGATAAAAATGGAAATTAACCCTGCTTGTGTTTTATATTCCGGGGGCGCAGACAGCACCATGGCCGCGGCGGTAATGCTCAAAAATCATTACCCGGTACACTTACTCACTTTTAAACACTGCCGCATGTCCCAATTGAATAAAACCACTGATTCCGTCGAAAACCTCTTTGGACATTTTGGCAAGAGTTCGGTTATTCACCACTGGAAGGATATCACTTCACTCTGGCGCACAATTAAAAAAAAACCACCCTATACGGCGATGACTCTTAATGGCGGTTTTGCGCTGCTGCTCAAGCCCTGCCTGGCCTGCAAAGCGGCCATGCATCTATCGACCCTCTCTTACTGCCTTGAAAACGGGATTTCTATTGCAGCGGATGGGGCCCATCCCAAAGGCGCCCCGCTTTTCCCCGAACAAACCAATGAAGGAATCGAACTCATTCGCTCTTTTTACAACCGTTATGGCATCGCCTATGAGACCCCGGTTTACAGTATCGAACGCCCGGATTTCAATCTCTTCGATATGGGAATTACCCGGAAAAAAAATACCGGCGATGAACATATCTATTATTCCAATCAATTTGCCTGCCATGTGGGACTACTTGCCTATGTTTATCACTTTCTTACCCGCCCATTGGATAAAGAAAAAAAAAGAACCTTCCGATTGAGCGTCGATTTCCTCAAAGAATGCTTGAGTGAAGAATCGGTTGCCAAAATGTTGAATCAAAATAAAACCGATGTTGACAAAAAAGGCAAAAATAATGAAGCGGATCATTGAAATCGTATTATCGTTTATGCTTTTACTCTTCCTTTTCCCGGCGATGTTATTCATTGTCCTGGTCATCAAGCTAGACACCCATGGACCTGCCATATTTAAACAGGAACGGGTGGGATTCCATGGTAAACCCTTTATGCTTTACAAATTCAGAACAATGTTCTGTTATACAGATCCTTTAGCGATATCCCCGGCCGGGCTGGATGATAAACGTATCACCCGGGTAGGGCGCTTCCTCCGGAAATACGCCGTCGATGAATGGCCCCAATTTTTCAATATTCTCAAAGGCGATATGAGCTTTGTGGGCCCCCGCCCCCAATTGGCTATAGAGTTGCAGGAATTCCAGGAGAAGGAGTCGCATCTCCTGGAGAAACGATTAACCGTACGCCCCGGCTTGACCTCTTCCTGGGCAGTTTCAGAAGGGACATTAAAAACCAGGCCTTCCCATGAAATGTTGGCGGCGGATTGCAACTATACGGAATCCGCTTCTCTATGGGGGGATGTAAAAATATTATATAGGACTTTCTTATATTTATTCACCAGGAGGTAATCATTCATGAATGTACTTGGTCTCAACACGATGGAAAATGCGTCCGCGGCCCTGGTAATCGATGGTCGCATTATTTCCGCCGCCGAAGAAGAACGGTTCACCAGGATTAAACACCAGGAAGGCGTACCGGTTCACGCCGCCGATTACTGCCTGAAGGAAGGTGGGCTGCGGCTGAAGGATATCGATATCGCGGCCCTGGACTGGCAACCCTGGCGACTTTCGCATCGCATCCTCCATGTCCTTAAGTTGGCTTTTTCTTCTCCCGGGCATTTTATGGTGAAACTGAAACGCGGCGCTTCCCAGGTGACCGGCAACGAATGGCAGCGGATGATCTCCCTGCCCGGGAACCTCCCCCGCCTCCTGGGTGAAGACCCCAGGGCGTGCCATTATCGTTTTAAATTCCTCGATCATCATGATTGCCATGCAGCCAGCGCTTTTTATCCTTCCCCTTATCCCGAAGCGGCCGTTTTAACCGTTGACGGCGCCGGTGAAAGTTCTTGCATCAGTTTCTATCGAAGCAGCGGCCTTAAATTAAACCGGCTTCATACAGTCCTGCTCCCTCATTCGTTGGGTCATCTATATTCCGCGGCGACTGCATTTTTGGGTTTCAAAGCGTGCAGCGGCGAAGGCAAAGTAATGGGGTTGGCCCCTTATGGGGAAGATAATTACGCAGAGCAATTTAACCGGATGGTTTCCCTCCATGAAGGAGGAAAAATAACCATTGATTTTAAATGGTTGGATTATCACCTGGCGCGTCGGCAAATATTTACCCCACTGACGCGGCAATCCTTTGGATTACCTCGAATGAAGGAAGCGCCCCTGGAAAAACGGCACATGGATATTGCCGCCAGTCTCCAGGCGACCCTGGAAAGGGCCGCCCTTCATATGACCGGCTATTTGTCCCGCCAAACAGGGTTGGATACACTTTGCCTCGCCGGCGGGGTGGCATTAAATGCCAGCATGAACCAGCGGATCATGGAATCCACTCCTTTTCGTCATGTGTTTATCCAACCCGCTGCCGGGGATGCCGGCGCCGCCCTGGGCGCCGCCCTGGCTGCCGCCCCCCCCGCTTGCCCGGGGGACCGGCATGAAATGCGGCATGCTTTCCTGGGGCCACAATTTAGCGATAATGCCATTGAACCGGCAATTGAGCAAAAAGGTTTACGGGCAAAATATTTTCCCGATATCGCCCGGGCAGTCGCGCAATTACTGGCCCAGGGGAAGATTGTCGGATGGTTCCAGGGGCGAATGGAGTTTGGCCCGCGCGCCCTGGGAAATCGGAGTATCCTGGCGGACCCCCGTAAAGCCGAAATGAAGGATATTATAAATGCGCGCGTCAAGCACCGGGAACCTTTTCGTCCTTTTGCACCGGCGGTTTTAGTTGAAAGGGCCCCCGAGTATTTCGAATGCATTGGCGAATATCCTTTTATGACGAAAGTTGCCAATGTACGGCCGGCCGCACGGGAAGTAATCCCCGCCATCGTTCATGTGGATGGAACCGCCCGGTTGCAAACCATTTCCAGGGATGCAAACCCTATTTTTTACCGGTTGATCGAAAACTTCTGCCGGCTGACCAATGTCCCGGTTATCCTCAATACGTCCTTCAATGTACGCGGAGAACCCATAGTCTGTACGCCTGAAAATGCCATCGATTGTTATTTAAATACCGAGATGGACGCCCTGGCCATCGGTAGTTTCCTGCTGGTTAAGAGAAACGATGATTTTAAACTTTGTGCAAAACATGGTTCATAGGAATTTCTTGACAGTGGATGTAGAAGAGTGGACGGGCAGTTCGCTTTTTCTACTTTCTCAAAAAGAAGCCCGTTTGGCCAGGCGTTATCTTACAGTTAAGGATCAGCAGGTAGATAGAGGGGTAAACTGTCTATTAGATCTATTGGATGAAAAAAGTTTTAGTGCAACTTTTTTCGTATTGGGTAATACTGCAAAAACCAATAAGGAATTGGTGCGACTCATTTTCGCCAGGGGGCATGAAGTTGCTTCCCATACGATGACCCATGCGCTGCTGCCCGCTCTTTCACCGGGAGAATTAGAATACCAGTTGGTGGAATCCAAAAAACTACTGGAAGATACAGTGGGCGCCCAGGTGCTGGGGTTCCGGGCGCCTGATCTTTCCGGTTATCCGGATGTTGCAGTATTTTTCGATATGCTTCAGTCCGCCGGGTACCATTATGATTCAAGTTTTACAAGCGCCGGCGCATTAAAGATGTTGGGGCAAAGCGAACCCGGTTTACCGGTGGCGTTAACAAACGGCGGCATATTGGAATTCCCGGTAACAATGACCGATTCCATTTTATTTAAAATGCCTATGGGCGGTACGTTTTTGAAACTGATGACGCCATACAAGGTATCGCACCAGGTAACGAGGCGTAACCGGGAAAACAAACCGGCGGTGCTATATTTTCACACCTATGAGGTCGCCGGGGATACTATTGCTTGGGCGCATCCTTCACCCTCGTTAAGCGCAAGGTTTTCAATCATGCTTCGTAATCTCCGGAAAGGTCATCATCTGGACGTATTGAATTATTTATTTTCATATCATTCTTTCACATCCATAAAAAAATACCTGGCAATTGAAGGAAATGGGACAGTCAAAAATTGGAAGTGAAAGGTATAAACTACTGCGTTGGGTAACTTTTTCCAGGAAGGGAATAATCGAGTTTGAAATTTACCCGGCAAAATTACGCAAACGAGTATCGTTGAAATTAATGAATCTCAATCACACATACTCTATCAGTGCATCTTACCGATTTGAGACAATTCTATCCCACACCTTTATCACACTTCATCTGCTCGATGTACGATGCAAGTCAATTTGAAAAATCGATAACGGATCGAGCAATTCCCAAACCCTACAATCTTAACACCCGGGTAGTATAAGCCCAGTACGCATCTAAAAATAATCGCGGACAAATGTTTTTGCGGTTTTCCGATTTCTGAATACCCGCTATCGCTGAATACCCCCCGATGGCAATTCCCTCCGAAAAATTTTTTACCCGGTAACGCAATCGCCCAAGTATTCCTAAATGACCATTACAACTCACAACTTGATCTATTAATTCCTTGGGCAGGTGCGCTTTCCCTTCATGTTCTATTCCGCCCGCTGTATAAACAAATTGACGATACCACTCTACTCCAAATAAATCCGCTGTCACTTTTACATACGGTGGTCCATATAAGTCTTCCGACCTCTCCAATAAATCAACCAGTGTCAAAGGCCAGAGTAACTTCCCGGCTCGTACAGGCAACCGTAACCGCAGCCCCAAACTGCTCCACCTATAATCTTCCGGTAGTCGTGCAATCCCTGCCCTTACCGGGTTCAATTCGATATATGAACCGCATATTAATTGCGCTTCTCCCTGGTATACGATGACTCCTTTAAACCGGCCTCCCCACAGATAACCTTTGCGGTCATGTTTATTATTATACCAGCGGCTAAAGGTCTGCTTCAGTTCCTGTACAAAGCGGGATACCGAACCCAGGCGATTTCTCAGCCGTTGGATGCCCCCGTCAGCATCAGGGATAATATTGCCGCTGCTTTCATAACTGCCTTGAGGCGGTTCCGCCTCTTTTCCATATATCAGCTTATAGCGGCGAAGGAGTTCTTCCGTCGTTGCCATTTGGGCTTCCAATTCCATGCCTGTGGCCAATATATGGAAGTGATTCCCCATGATACAAAAAGAATGAATCCTGATAAAAAAGCCGGCGGCCAGTCGTTCCATTAAGGTGAGGAGATATTCTTTTTCCTCGATGTTAAAGAGCTTGTTGTTCCCGGCAAGCCGGGAGATGATATGAAAGGACCCGCAATCTTGTGATACCCAACGTCTTTTCGTTCGTGGCATTTTCAACCTTCCTTGCCCTGAACTTTTTTTATGAACCAGCGGATTGGGCTCACCCTGTATTCTGCATTAAATATATTGCATTGGAATTAAATTGTCAATA
>Ga0315278_10000113_pt1 | contig 70326 bp, 59 predicted proteins | sample YL17G06_0_MG_FD_203880 | JGI IMG/M metagenome (GOLD analysis project Ga0315278, IMG submission 203880) | Sediment microbial communities from Yellowstone Lake, YNP, Wyoming, USA - YL17G06_0 | ecosystem: Environmental > Aquatic > Freshwater > Lake > Sediment | place: USA: Wyoming | collected... | reverse complement strand
GTCCCGAATGTCACTAAGTTAAGGCTATATTCTGGATTTATGAGGCTTTTCAGGCCAATGGATAATTGACACACTAACGGGGGGTCGGAATATTGTCCCATTCGGAGGCTATCCGAGAAGTCATGGATGTCTTGATATTAAAATTGTAGTGTGTCGCGAACTGGCATTGCCTGTTCCCAAATTGGCATTGAAGGAACAGGCGATGCCAGTTCCCTACCAAATTGCGCCCTGCGTAATACCTTTTGGATAACCTCTTGCCAATGCCATCGGGTTCGTTTTGCTAATCTAATCACTTGATGATTTTGAAAAGGCACATTATTCAACCATGTAGGCTTAACTTAGTGACATTCTGGCCTGTCCCGGAATTACGTTCATCTTTGAGAACGAGTTGCCGAAATTATTTGATAAAGCGGATATTTCCGTTCTCTGGGTTTCATTGAGCTTTTACATGTACCATGAGACGGAAATCGCGAAATACCAGGCTATCGATGATCCATCAAAGCCCCTTGATAATTGGTAGGGAACAGGCACTGCCTGTTCCCTGCAACTACAACCCAGGATTCGCAACAAGGATTCATTTTTGCTATAATAAGCGCCATGAGAAACCTACTGAAAAAGTTAAAGGAAAAACCGCGCTGTGTAAACGGGATGGTTTTCCTGCTGATTCTATGCTTGAATATCTTTTTATACTGGGGAAGCCGGGATAATTACTTTTTTTCCGATGATTTCGAATGGCTGGCCAGGGGCGTCCTGGCCCAAAACCTGCCCGACGCCCCGGCCGAAATTACCAGGATCGAAGGCAGGGACTTTAACCCCTTTTTCATGATCCTGCTTACCCTGCTGATCCGGTTCTTCGGACTCTCCCCGCTGGCGTTCCGCCTGCTCAGCCTCCTGGTTTTCTCGGCAGCGATTTACACATTCTTCCATATCCTGTCCCGGTACTTCCGGGTGAACCCCTTGATTAGCCTCTCAGCCGCCCTGCTTTGCGGTTTTAACGTGTTTGTCTCCGAAACGGTGTTGAACATGTCCGCCCTTGTCTACTCTTTATCGCTGCTACTGTTCCTGGCGGGGCTGGAATTCTTTTTCGCCGGGAAACGGATATTGTATTTCCTATTTTTGCTCCTGGCCTTTCTAGCCAAAGAAACCATTATCCTGGCAGCCATCCCCCTGCTTTTCCATGAAACAGAAAAGAGGAACCGCCGGTTTATATTCGCATCCCTCGGCGGCCTTGTTTTGTCCAGGATGTTGCTGCAGTGGCTTACTGCCGCCCCAGGGACATATACCGGGTTCCTCAGCACTTCCCACTTTTTCTATAAATTGTACTTTATCTCGATGCGGGCGCTGAATATCTCGCCTTATTCCATGAACCCGGCGCTGGGCGCCGGTATCCTGGTTATCCTGGCGCTGGCAGCCGGATATTTTGTTTTTTCTAAAAAAGCAGGAACCGGCAATGAACGCCGCGGATTTTTATTTTTCCTCCTCTTTTTTACAGTCTTTGCCCTCTTTTTCTCCCTGCTGCCCAAACTCTCCTCCCGATACTTTTTCTACCCATCTTTCGGTTTATGGGGAATCGCGGCCCTGTGCACCCATCATTTCTATGAAAAAAATAAAAAAATAAAATATGCCCTGGCCCCCTTACTTATCATCTCCCTGCTCTTCAATTACCCCATGATAACGCGGGAGGGTGAGGATTATAAAATCCTGGGGGATTTTTCGCGGCAGTTTATCCGGCAGCAGGCAGCGATTATCAAGAATGATTCCCCGGCAGCGGAAATCATTATTTACAAGCCGGATTCCCGGCCGTTGGCAGAAGTTTACCAACAAATCAAGAATCGCGAAAACCTTCCCAAGCTGCTGCCCTTCAGGGAAAACGGCCTTGGCGGAGTTATCGCCCCGACGCATCTGATCCCCCTTGTGTTTTACCCGGGGAAAATCGTCCGCTGGTATCTGGGCCGGGAAACACCCGTTTATTTCAGCGGCCACTTAAAAATTACCTCCGGGTATTGAAATTTACTTCATTTTCTTATAAAATAGTATCTCTAGTATTCAGAAGAAACGGATTTTTCATCTCATCTCGTGTCCCATGGAGGCGGGCCTTTGAAAAGACAACTTATCCAGCGGTCAATACTAAGCATTATACTTCTGATAGTACCCGTTCTATGCCAATATGCCCTGGACCCGGAAAAGCCGGTGGACTTCTATATCCATGATGTCCTGGATACGGAAGACGGCCTACCCCAGAATACGATATTTGCTGTCCGGCAGACCCGGGACGGCTATATATGGCTGGGAACCCAGGAAGGTCTTGTCAGGTTTAACGGCAAAGACATCCGGGTTTTCGACCTGGGAAATACCGGGGGATTGCCTGGAAATATGATTACCGCCTTAGTGGAAGACAATGATGGAGCATTGTGGCTGGGCACCGACAAGGGAATAGGACGATTCAAAAACGGGGAATTTACGTCATTCACCACCGGTAACAGTTTGTCCACCGATAAGATCACTGCGCTTTGCTTGCACCCGGACGGCTCTATCTGGGTAGCTTCCAGGGGGAGCGGGATAAATACTATTAAAAATAGCGTCATATCTCACTTTGATCTGCCCCAGGTCCCCCTGGCCAGGGATATTCGCACTATTTACATAGACCGAAAGGGGAACATCTGGGCCGGCGCCGCCGGCGTCGGGATTATCCGCATAAAGAACAGCGACCATTCCGTCGAGATTTTCGACGAAGAACGGGGACTGCCCAGCCTCACTGTGTCCGCCTTCCTGGAAGACCACCGGGGAAACCTGTGGGTCGGAACTGCCGCGGGATTGGCTCTTTTTAATCATAAAGATGTATCATTTAAAACGTATCACGCCGGGGACGGTTTTCCCGGCGGTTATGTGGGCACGTTTTGTGAAGACAGGGACGGCAACCTCTGGATTGGGACTAATGGCGATGGCCTGATTCGTTTTACCGACGGTAAATTCTCCATATATAATTTAAAAAAAGGACTTTCCAATGATGTTGTTACTTCCATTTGCGAAGACCGGGAGGGCTGCCTCTGGATAGGAACAAACGGCGGCGGCCTCAATCAACTGAAAGATGGGAAATTCTCGGTGCTGGACAGTGAATTGGGATTGTCCAGCGATGTCGTATTGCCTATCCTTCAAAGCGCCTCCGGCGACATTTATATCGGAACCGAAGGCGGCGGATTGAATCGCTTGAGCCATGAGAAAATAACCGTCTACGATAAAAAGAACGGTCTCCCCCACAACAATATTTACGCCCTTTACGAGGACAGGCAAGGGGCCATCTGGATCGGTACATGCGGCGGCGGGTTAAGTTGCTTAAATGTCGCCACGGGCGCTCTTAAAACCTATACCGACAAAGACGGGCTTGCCGCAAATTCTATCTGGTCTATGAACGGGGACAGCAGCGGCGCCCTCTGGATCGGCACTTACAAGGGCGGACTCAACCGGTTCAAAGGCGGTAAATTCACTGTCTTTAATACGGAAAACGGCTTATCCCATAACAACGTGACCGTGATTTTCGAAGACTCTAAAAAGAACCTCTGGGTCGGCACTTCCGGCGGCGGCTTGAACCGGATTAAAGACGGGGAAATTAAGATATATAATAAAGACAGCGGCTTATCCGGCAATTCGGTGATGGCTCTCCTGGAAGACAAAGAAGGCGCCCTCTGGATCGGAACCATGGATGACGGGTTGAACCGCCTTAAAAACGGGGTGTTTACCTCCTGCAGGAAAGAAAACGGTTTGTATGACAACATGGTATTGTTCATCCTGGAGGATGGCAGTGGAAACTTCTGGATGGGCTGCAATAAAGGAATTTATCGCGCCCCCAGGAAAGATCTGAATGATTTTTGCGATGGTAAAATACCGTCCGTGACTTCCATCGGCTACGGCAAAGCCGACGGCATGAAGAGTCCCGAATGCAACGCCCCCTGCCAGCCGTCGAGTTTAAAGGCCAGGGACGGGAAACTGTGGTTCCCTACCCTTAAAGGGGCAGTGATTATCGATCCCGTTAAAATCAGGATTAATAAGCTGCCCCCACCGGTGGTTATCGAAAACATACTGGCAGGGGGCCGGTCGTTTGACCCCCGCATGAAAGCCGAGATAGCGCCGGGGAGTAAGAGCCTGGAATTCCATTATGCGGCATTAAGTTATATTTCCCGGGAGAATGTAAGGTTCAGATACATGCTGGAGGGATTCGACCCGGCCTGGATCAACGCCGGCGACCGCGGGAAGGCTTTTTATACCAACCTTTCGCCCGGTACTTACCGTTTCCGGGTAATCGCCTGTAATAACGACGGCGTGTGGAATAACACAGGCGCGTCCTTTGATTTTGAGTTGAAGCCTTTCATTTACCAGACCTGGTGGTTTTATTTATCTTGCGGTTTGGCCGTTATTATCCTGGGATTTGGTTCGTACCGCTTAAGGGTCAAGCAGTTGAAGCGGCGGGAAGCGGAATTGGAACGGCTGGTGGATCGACGGACCGGGGAACTTCAAGCGGCCAACAAAGAGTTGAAACAGCTCTTAAAGAGCTTGCGAGAAGCCAACGAAGTGGCCCGGAAGGAGCGGGAGATTGCCGAAGCCGCCAACCGCAGCAAGAGTCATTTCCTGGCCCGCATGAGTCATGAAATCCGCACACCCATGAACAGTGTGGTGGGTTTTACCGAAATGCTGCTGGAAACGGATTTGAATGAAGACCAACAGGAATATGCGGTCACCATCAACCAGAGCAGCGAGGCATTGTGCTGGATTCTTAACGATATTACGGACCTTGCCAAGATAGAGGCCGGCGAATTAACCTTTGATCCCATTGATTTCGAAGTGGAAACAACGGCTTTTGAAGTCTGCCAGATGATCGCTCCGCGTATCGGGGACAAGCGGATAGAGGTTTTTTGCCGGGTTGCGGACCGGGTGCCGCCTTTTGTGAAACAGGATCAGTTCAGGTTCCGCCAGGTTCTGACCAACTTGATGACAAACGCCGTCAAATTTACCGCGGAAGGCGAGATCGAGCTTTCCATCGATGTGGAGGAAGCGCAGGCGGACCGCTTGAAATTGCATGCCATGGTTCGGGATACGGGCATCGGTATTCCGCCGGACAAACTGGAAACGATATTTGAACCGTTCCAGCAGGCGGACGGTTCCATTACCCGGAAATACGGCGGCACCGGGCTTGGCTTATCCATATCCAGGGAAATTGCCCGGATGATGGGCGGCGATGTCTGGGTGAAAAGCGAGCCGGGCAAAGGGGCCGTGTTTCATTTTATCGCCTGGGTGGAAAAATCCCCTAAAGTAATTGAAAAGACTCTCTCTATGGAAACCCTGAAAGGGAAAAGGGCGCTTGCGGTGGATGATAACGCCAATAACCTGGAAATCCTGGAACGTTTGTTAACGCGGAACGGTATATTGGTGAAGAAGTTGACAGCGGGCCGGGAAGTGGTGCCGGAGCTCCAGGACGCCCTAAAAAACCGGACCCCTTTCGATATCTGTATCCTGGATATCCAGATGCCCGGCATGAGCGGCTACGAGGTGGCGGAGCAGATTCGTAAACAGGTCCCCCCACTTTCAACCATCCCAATACTCGCTTTTTCGTCTGCGATGTCAAAACAGTTCCAGAAAAACCGGGACAATTTGTTCGATCTTTTTTTAACGAAACCGGTCCCTTCCCCAAAGCTTTTAAGCGCCATCGAAAAGTTACTGGGAGAAAATGATAAAAATAAGAATCCTGCTAATGATGCAAAAGGATTAGGGAAAAAGCGGAAGAAAACCGTTACTCCTGCCGGTGTAACTTCACAGCCGCTGCATATATTACTGGTGGAAGACAACCTCATCAACCAAAAATTAGCCCGCTACATGTTAAGTAGGGAAGGGCACCGCCTGGATGTGGCGGAAAACGGCAAAGAAGCGGTGGAGAAATTCCTCGTGGAACCGGGGGATTTCGATTTGATCTTAATGGATATCCAGATGCCGGAAATGGATGGAAGGGAGGCCGCCAGGATTATTAGAAATAAGGGCTTTACCCACGTCCCTATAATCGCGATGACGGCGGAAAGCATGAAAGGTGACCGTGAAAAATGCCTGGCGGCCGGGATGAATGATTACATCTCCAAACCGATTAATCGCGAAGAGGTACTTGAGATAATAAAGAAGTGGGTATAGGTTCTAACAGTAAGGACCCACGATAGTTTCTACTTTTTCCTGGCAGTTAGCTTTTGTTTCACAGTGCAGAATGGCCGTTATAATCGGCGTCCAGGGGGTGAACGGTGTGAAACAACCTGCTTTTACATCGGACATTTCATCTTTCCCAAGGGTAGCAATCGTTTGCTTGTTTAATTCTAATCTCTTTTGAATTTTTTTCGTTTTCATTTTATTCTCCTTTTTTTCCTAAAATAAATTTTCCGTTCTCTGCGCTATTAGGCGCACTTTCTTTGGTTTATGTTCGGAGACGCCCAACATCTCTCGGCACATTTTCTCTCGTTAGAGGAGTGCCGTCATAGTATAAACCTTACTATTATAATTTAATTTAATGAAAAAGTCAACTTTTTTTTTATTTTTTTTTGTCAGCCACTTTGAACTTTTTCCCTATACTCAGATGGACTCATGCCCGTAAACTTTTTAAACGCCGCATTAAAGACCGATTTGGAATTAAACCCGACATCGAAAGCAATCTTCATCAATACAAATTGATTCTCCTTTGGGTCGGCCAGTTTCTTCTCCGCCTCTGCCACCCGGTACTTATTCAGGAAATTTTTGAAATTCAAACCCGTCTGCTCATTAATCACCTGGGACAGGTTTTCCTTCGTACACCCCACCCGCTGCGCCAGCGTCCCCAGGGACAAATCCGGGTCCAGGAAAAGTTTTTCCACTTCCATCAACTCCAGCAGTTTCCTTAAATAAATTTCCGACTGCTTGCCGGACAACGAAGAACTTTTATACTTTTCCATTTCCGCCTGCATGCGGTTTGCTCTTCCTTCCAGTAATTTCGGGATTCCCAGGGCCGCCAGCGCCAGGGCCATCGTCACCAGGAAATAAAACCAGAAGGACCCGAAGAAAGGAGTTGCAATATAAAAAGAATAAGAATCCCCCCTGTACATCCAATCGCCGTAGGTATTTTGGCCCAATACCCGGAACACATAATTGCCGGAAGGAATATCCCGGTACACCGCTTTATTCCCGTCGCCGATATCCCGCCATTGGTTATCGTAACCGATTAAACGGTATTTAAAGACCACCCTGTCCGGCGCCGTGTAGTTAAGCAGTTTAAACTGGAATTCGATTTTTTTCGGATTGGCGGGGAACAAATTATTATTCATATCCACCGGCTCGTCATCCACGGTCACTTTATCGATCAACACCGTCTGTTCCAGCACTACCACGATGTATGATACAGAGGGAACGGGGGGGAATTTGTCATCTTTTTCCAGGACTTCCGGCAATTCCGTCGCCCGGAACGTCACCCTGCCGAGATCGATCATGACAATCCCCTTGAGAGTCGGAAACCAGATATTGCCGTCTTTCGTTTTCCAGCCGGCCGGTTGGAATCCGCCCGAACAAACCGATGTTTTCAACCCGTCTTCTTCCCGGAAATGGAATGTTTGGAACGAACGGCTTTTCCCGTCGGCGTACCGGTTCAGGGCAATCCTGGAAACAGAAAAAATCCCCTCGTTTGAACTCATCCAGAAGTTGGACCGCGAATCTTCGATAATCCTGTAGATCACATTATTGGAGAACCCGCCGGTTTCCGCCGCGAATTTCGTAAACCGGCCGTCTTTGAAACGGTTCAATCCGCCGCCGTTGGTTGCGATCCAGGGGACGCCGTCGTCATCCACATAAATGTCCATGATCATATCGCCGGACAACCCGTCCTGCATGGTAAACACTTCGAAACGTCCGTCTTTAAACCGGTTTAAACCTTTGGAGGTCCCCACCCATAAATATCCCTTCGGGTCTTCATTAATAGTTAAGACAAAATTATTTGAAAGCCCGTTGTCCCGGTCAAAGACCGCGAACTTCCCGTTTCGAAAGCGGTTCAGTCCGCCTCCGAAAGTTCCGATCCACAAGTCCCCTTTGGCGTCGCAGAAGATTGCCCTGACCACGGGGTTCGCTAACCCATCTTTGCTGGAAAAAGACATAAATCCGTTCTTATTGAACCGGTTCAATCCGTCGGGGGCGCCGATCCACAAATTGCCGGCTTTATCGCCGTAAATAGAATCGATATTGTTGCTGTTAAGCCCGTCGTTTTCAGTATACAGGACAAATTTCCCATCCTTATACCTGTTCAACCCGGCGCCGTTGGTTCCGATCCACAGCGCGCCCGTGTTATCTTCGTAAATCGCTTTCACAGAGTCGCCGGCCAGTCCGTCCCGGGTGGTATAAAACGTAAATTTCCCGTCCCGCAGTACATTCAATCCGCCGGACGATGCGCCGATCCACAGATTCCCCCACTTATCTTCATAAAGGCATTCCAGGGAATTATCCGAAAGCCCGTCCTGTGAAGTGAATTGTTCGACGCCCCGGGTGAGCGTGAGCCGGTTTAAACCGCGGCCCGTGGCAATCCAGATACTCCCGTGCCGGTCTTCCAGGGTGCAGCGGATAACGTTATCGCTCAGGCCGTCTTTGGTGGTAAGCGATGAGATGCGGCCTTTTTGAAAGTCGTTGGCGCGATTCTTGATAATATTCATTCCCCGCGGCGTACCGATCCACAGGTTGCCTTTGCTGTCTTCGAATATCGTTTTAATAGTATCGTCCAGGAGGCCATCGGCTGTCGTATAAATAGTAAACTCGCCGTGATCCAGGCAGTTCAACCCGTTGGCAGTACCGATCCGGAGTTTTCCTTTACTGTCCACCAGGACACACGAGACCATGTTGCCGGATAAGCCGTGTTCCGTTGTAATAGAGGCGAAGACATTGTCTTTAAAATGAATAATGCCGCCCCCCATGGTCCCGATCCAGGTGTTTTTTTCTTTATCTTCCGTGATCGATTGAATAAAGTTATTGGGAAGGGCGCCTATGGAAGAGGGAGAAAAAAAATGATTGTTTTTATAAAGAGTAATGCCACCGCCGTAGGTTCCGATCCACAGTGTTTTGTCGTCGGCAATAAAAAGGGTGGTAATGGCATCGTTTTTTATAGCCGGGGTATTGGACTTATTAAAGATTTTGAATTCCAGGCCGTCGAACCTGGCCAGGCCTTTACCCGTGCCCATCCAGATAAATCCCTGGCCGTCTTGCACAATACTATAAATAGTATCCTGCGGCAGACCGTCGCGGGTAGTCCAGGTATGGTGGATATAATTACCGATGGTTTTGTTCGGGTCCAGGGCAAGAAGCGGAGGAGGCAGGGGCTGAAGCCACGGAAAAAGCAAGGCAAGACCCAAAAACCAACCTGGAAACATTTTTTTTATTTTCGCCATTTTACCAGTCGAGACCACTTATTCAAGATTCAATTATATAGTGTTGCGACATTTTGTCAATGCTTCCCGGCAAGAGGGTGGGGGCGCCGCCCCCTTTTGTCAATACTTCCCAAAACGTAAATCGGTAGGGAACAGGCACTGCCTGTTCCCCATGGCTTTTTTTTATTTTTTTCCAAAACTGAATAGTAACAAGGCAAAATATTGACTTTTTTTCCCCGGTGTTTTACAATTTGCGGCAAGGAGGACCGGACGTTGAAAAAGAAATTGTTTAATAAATACGTAATACCGGCAGTAGGAGTCGCCACGTTTGTTTTTATCTTTTATTTCTACCCCGCTTACTCGCAAAACCAGGATATCCAGGTTCCGCCGCCCCCATTCAGTGAAGGAATTTTTCCTTGTTCCGAATGCCACGCGGAAATGAAGACAAACCCGCGGCGTCGGGAACTGGTGGAAGCGCACGACGATATCGTGTTCACCCATGACGCCGCAAACCGGTGGTGCCTGGACTGCCATGACGCCAAAAACCGCGACATGCTCCACCTGGCCGACGGTCGTTTAGTGGATTTCAAAGAATCGTATATATTGTGCGGCCAATGCCACGGGCTCAAATTAAGGGACTGGAAAAACGGCGTGCACGGGAGACGCACCGGTTTTTGGAACGGACCCAAACAATATCTCCTGTGCGCACATTGCCACAACCCCCATTCCCCGAAATTTAAAAAATTAAAACCGGAACCGCCCCCATTAAAACCAGGGAGTCTCAAATGAAAACTGAGAAAAAAAACCAACCCGGGGAAACTTTCACCCGCAGGGAATTTTTAAAAACCGCGGCCATTGCCTCCACTGCCGCCGTCCTGGCCGGCTGCGGATCGATGATGCCAAAGGAAGAGTTTCTCCAAAAACATTTCAAAACCCTGACAAAGCCCGAATTAGATGAAGTCATCCAGCGCCTGGAAGCGGGGTATGCGAAAAAATTCGGCAAGAAATTCACCGTTTCCGCCGCGGAACCCATCGCCGGAACGGAGTTTGCCTATGCCCTTGATATTTCCAGGTGTATCGGGTGTCGGCGCTGCGTATATGGCTGCGTTGAAGAGAATAACCAGTCCCGCGACCCCCAGGTACATTGGATCCAGGTATTGGAAATGGAAGAAGACAAAGGCGTCGATTTCATGCACTCGAACCTCTATTACAATCATGAGGAAGCGCCGGCTGACGAGCGTTTTTATTTGCCCGTGGCCTGTCAGCAGTGTAAGAATCCGCCTTGCGTCAAAACCTGCCCGGTTAAAGCCACCTGGCAGGAGCCGGACGGCATCGTGGTGGTGGATTATAATTGGTGCATCGGCTGCCGGTGCTGCATGGCCGCCTGTCCTTACGGCGCCCGGCATTTTAACTGGGGGGAACCCAAAATACCCGCGGAAAGCATTAACTCCAACACGCATTACCTGGGCAACCGGCCGCGCTGTAAAAGCGTCGTGGAAAAGTGCACCTTTTGTATCCAGCGGGTAAGAGAGGGGCGTTATCCCAAATGCGTGGAAGTGTGCCCGGTGGGCGCCAGGAAATTCGGCAACCTCCTGGACCCGGACAGCGAAATCAGGTACATCCTGCGAAACAAACGGGTGCTGGTTCTAAAAGAAGACCTTAATACCCAGCCCAGGTTCTTTTACTTTTTTGCAACATAAAAAAATATAATGGGAGGTGGTCCCTTGAAAATTCTTCGTTTCATTAAAGAATGTTTTAAAATCGTTATTCGCGGCAACAAGTGGTATTATTTATGGATTGCGTTCCTCCTGGGCCTCATGGCCTGGGGTGGGTTGGCGTATTGGCAGCAGTTGAAACAGGGATTGATCGTCACCAACATGAGGGACCCCGTGTCCTGGGCGTTTTACATCGGGAATTTCACTTTCCTGGTTGGAGTGGCGGCGGCAGCCATTATGTTGGTGATTCCCGCCTATATCTATAACTGGAAACCCATCAAGGAAGTCGTGTTATTTGGGGAACTCCTGGCCGTCAGCGCCGTGATTATGTGTATGCTCTTCGTACTGGTGGATGTGGGTAATCCCTTGCGGTTGTGGCATATGTTACCCCTTCTCGGCCAGCTCAATTTCCCGTCTTCTTTGCTGGCCTGGGACTTTTTTGTCCTGGGCATTTACTTTATTTTGAACATTTCCATTGTCCTGTATCTACTTTACACCCTTTTCTGGAAAAAAGAGACCTCTAAAAAAATCTTATTACCGTTGATCCTTTTGTCCATACCCATGGCCATTAGTATCCATTCCGTAACCGCGTTTCTTTACAACGGCCTGGCCGCAAGGCCTTATTGGAACACCGCCCTTTTGGCCCCAAAGTTCCTGGCGTCGGCGTTTTGTTCCGGGCCGGCGGTGCTGTTGATTCTTTTCCAGGTTTTAAAAAAGGCCACCCGGTTTGAAATAAAGGATGAAGCCATCTGGAAGATTGCCGAATTAATGGCATATGCCATGTTCCTCAATTTGTTCTTTTTTTTCAGCGAAGTTTTCAAGGAAGTTTATTCGGACACGCAGCATATCGTACATTTTAGATACCTGTTTCAAGGAATCGGGGAGAACCGCGATATCGTGTTTTACGGTTGGCTTTCCGTAATTATCAGTATTATTGCATTTTTATTGTTCCTCATACCGGCGACGCGGAAGAATGTGATCACATTGAATATCGGGGCAATCCTGATCTATTTCGGAGTTTTCATAGAGAAAGGCATAGCGTTGTTGACGCCCGGGTTTACCCCTGATGTATTGGGGCAGGTATATATATATCGGCCATCCATGACAGAGGTGCGAGTAGCTGCCGCCATATTTTCCACCGGCTTTTTAATTTTTACGCTGTTGACCAAAGTGGCGGTAGCGATCATATTTGAAGGATTTAATATCGACAGCTTAAAAAAAGGAGGGTATGAACATGAAAAAAATATTATTGGTAGCCAATAAGACATGGGAGGTAGAGCCATTATTAAATGCCCTGGTAAACCCGGAATTTAAACCGGCTTCTTTACCGCTGCCGACTGTCTTTAACCATCCCCGGAAATTTAACCAGGGTGAACAATACATTCCCAGGGCCGTATTCGATATTGACCCGCTGCAAATCGAAGTATGGTGCATCCAGGATTGTATGAACCCCGCTTGCAGTGGGTCAAGTTCGGAAGAAAAAAATCGTATTATGCCTTACATTTTCAATTATAGTTTGAATGAACTTGCCCTGGTAATCGCCTTTGGTACAGCGGGAATGGTAACTGAAATATCGGAAAACGGGTCTGTTTGCCTGGGACCGAATATGTTTGTCCATGACGGGCATCCCAACGGTGAAAATCCGGATAGTAAGTGGTACGATAAAAGGTTCGAGCAATTTGTCCCTTCGAATAAAATTCCCTATGGTTTTTTTGAGACTTTCGATAAATATTTCGATGACCAAAAGGTTTCCGCCAGGTTTTTGAGTCCCCGTTTGAACCCGGACAAGACCCTTGACTTACTTACCGGTGAAGACTATCTTGCTTTAAGCGTTGTCAATGTCACCAATTATTCCGAATATAAGGTGAAAGATAAGGAGGGGGTGGAGGCTATAGATAAAGCCGGCATCGATAATCCTATCGTCTCAGTGGAGACCACACATGGCGTTATCCGTTTTCAGAGTGAAGCGCCTTTTATTTTTATTTCGGCAATAACAGACAGGGAGGGTCATTTCGATAAAGAGGTAACGCCCAATGCCCAGGCCCAGAATTATACTTCCGCATATAATGGGGGGATTGCATCAGCGTGGCTGCTGCCCGAATTGCCGAAGTGGTTCGCGTGAAATTTCCCTGCCATAAAAATAGCCGCGAAGGCGCGAAGGCGCAAATGTACACCAGGGAGCTTCAGCTTCGCGGCTTAAAGATTTATGATTTCATCTTGCGATAAACCGGAAACTTTCGCAATAAGAGGCAATTCCATACCTATTTCTTTTAACTTTTTTGCCATCTCCAGGGTTTTATCTTTTTGCCCGGTTTCGATCCCCTCTTTCCGACCTACCTCAATTCCTTGTTTTAGTCCTTTCATTTCACCGACTTTATAGGTGGATTCGAACATACTGGCTTGATAACGGTTATATCCTTGTTTATCGTATTTAATATAACCAAATTTCTTGTTCCTGTCAACTGTTTGTTTTTGAATTTTCAGGCCAGGGATTTCAAGTTTACCTCCCACACCGCGGGGGGATAAGGGGGATTTTTTGCTTCGTTATTTTTGCCTATCCGCCTATCCCCTATCCCCTATCCTCCCTTGATTTTAGTTTGAATGCCTGTGAATAAAAGTTTATCTCAAAAAACCGACATATTGGCGGCTTTTTTTCAATTTCTATCACTCTATAATGAAATCCTACAAACAATAAATTTTAAAATTAAAACAAAGGAGAAAAACAGTATGAACACAAAATTTAAAATGTACAAAAAGGAGGAGACACATTATGAACACAAAATTTAAGAGTAGTATGGTGATGCGAACCCTGCGGATATTGATTATCGCGCTGGTAATCGGCGGATTTGCAAGCGTTGCCTTCGGTGAACATTACTGGTATGGCCCTAAGGATTTCGGTGTTTACGCCGGCTGTGAGACCACATGTGGTCCAACGTTTGTCGGATTCAATGGCAAACTCTACTATTTTTTTAAAAAAACGGATAACTCGATTTGGTATATGTGGTCAGATGATGGTGGTTTTATCTATTATGGATTTTATACCTGTCCGGGAACCACGTCGCATTCAGTTGCAGCGGAGGCTTTCAATGGTAAGATATACGTTGTGTCTAAATCGGCCACGACGAATGATATTTATATGACCAATTCCACGGATGGTTCAACCTGGAGTACGCCCACGGTCATTACGGGGAAAACCACGAGTGTTGCGCCGGCGTTAACGGTATTCAGCAACAAATTACAATTGGTGACCAAAGGAGCGACGAACAATTACATATATGTATGTGCGACCACCGATGGTACAACCTGGAGTACATCCTACCAGGTTCCCAATGCATCGACACCGGATGCCCTGAGTACCACGGCATTTACTGGCAAAATATATGTGGCGTGTAAAGGAGATGGAAATAATAATATCTATATTATGAGTTCCACCACCGGCCAGACAACCTGGAGTACACCCTATGCCGTCCCCAGTATTGCGACATTGGTTAATCCATCGATCCATACATACAGGGACAGGATGTACCTGGTCCATAAATCCACCGGGGGCGCCACGCTTTATTATAACTATACCACGGATGGTTCGACCTGGACCGCGGCCACTCAACCCGCTGCCTATTACGACTCAACGCATCCGGTGGGAATGGAAGTTTTTAATAACAAGTTATGGTTCGCTTACAGGAGTCCCAATAACGACAATCATCCCTGGATTGGCAAGGGATATGAAACCGTACTTCCCGTACCCCTTTATGCGCAGCAAACCACCAAATGGTGCTGGGCTGCAAGCGGTGAAATGCTTATGACTTACCTGGGCGCCACGGTCGACGTGACCCAATGCAAACAGGCCAATAACCGACTCGTAAGAACAGATTGCTGCAACAATTTTCTAAATTGCGTACAGGGTGGACTACCGGAATTTTACAAATATGGTTTTAACTATTCATTTGCTACCAATATTACATTTGACCAGTTCAAGGCGGAAATCCAGAATAACAGGCCGGTGGGATTCATTCACCAGCAAAATTCGGATGGATACCAACATTATATGGTTGCGCGGGGCTATTCGGAAGCGGGTGGACAATTTGTTTGCGTCAATGATCCCTGGCCGTCGAATGTAACCAAAACAGCCGGTGGCGCTCAACGAATCATCACGTATGCGGAATGGATAGGCGGCGCAGGTTATACCAACACAATGTCCGAATGCGATTATAATATTGTCAAGCAATAACATGTTAACGGAGACAAAAATGAAACAGAAAAATTTTATGATATTTATTTTAAGTGTGGTGTTGTTTTGCGGCGTGAATATTTTCATGTCCGCACAGGAAGAAGTGGCCCAGGATGCGGGGGCGGATAAGACCCAGCAGGCTTTAAAAAAACTGCCCCCCCAGTTATTGAAAATGCTCAATATGACTGAAGAAGAAGCCGCACAAACCACGCGCGGCGAAAAACTCAAAGTTTACGAAATTAGTTTCATCAAACTGGGAAAATTCAAAGCCGGCGACAACGCCAAAGCCCTCCTGATCCATAACAATGAAATCGTTTACCCCATCTATGTGGGAAATGAACTCAAAACCGCCCTTTCCGTTCGTAAAATAAAAAACGAATGGCAAACAGCTTCCATGGGAAGCGGGGATATTCAATTCCTGGAAAAGGTAAGAAAGGAGCATGCGCTGGCCAATAAACTCAATATAAAGTCATATTATATCGTTCGTGTAAACAGTCTTTATATGAGTTTCCTCGGTTATGACAAGGGGAACGATATGTATCTTATCCCCACCCATGAAAGCCAGGACCCCCAACTGGTAGTTGGGAAAGAGATGCCGGCGGATGAGGTTTTTACCAGGATCCAGGCGTTACTAACCGATGATCAGCTCCATACTTTAGGCGACGCAGATCAAATAAAGTAAGAAATCATCGTATCAAGGAATAGGGAAGGGGTGTTATTGCCCCTTCCCTTTTTTGTTTAGAAAAAAAAGTATGGAACCCGCGAAACACGCGAAACACGCGAAAAACACGAAAGAGTTGAAAAATGGAAAGGCGCCAGGCCAGATTGTTAGGCCGATTAATTAACGTGATTGATGGAAAATAACTTCAAAACCGCGCTTCCATGCATTGTATATCATAGCTCTTCTATATCCGAAGTGGAAAGTCCTGTGATTGCGGCTATTTTCTCCGGCGGGCCGCCGCCATGCCTTTGGCGTTGAATTCGTCTTTTATTTCGCTGTTCTTCAAGAAATAAACCCATTGGTCAAGGGTGTCACGGGCGTTATCATCAAAATCATTGACCTTGATGATGTAATGGTTGGGAAAAATGGCGCCGATGGATGGCCTATTAAACATTTGTTTCTGTTTTTCCGAAAGTTCCAGGGTATAAAATAAAAAGAAGATTTTTTCAACAACTAAATCCCCCCTCGAGTCTCTACCGCGCCGGTAATACCACGACATTTACTGGAATTTTTATCGTATTATTACTCTTAATACCTGTTCTTAAAAAGACCAGTTCATAGGTTCCGTAAAAACCGGGTCCCACCTGCCAATAGAAAACCCCTTCCACCGTATCCAACGTGGAGCCGGTGGGCAGCGGTTTCAAACTGTCTCCCACTTTGAGAAATCCACTGGTTGTGCAGGACATCATGGCCGGGGGGAAATGGATTTCCACCCGCCCCGGTACTTCGATTTCAACGTTGTATTGAATATCCCCTTGAATATCCCCTGTTTCCAGATCCAGGGGAGGATTCACGGCGAAATCGGCCGCCGTGTCTGCCGCGCCGGTACTGGCGGTATTCCTGGCGCTAAAAAACCGGCTGCCGATGCCATCCACGTTACCGGCGCTGTCTTCCGCCGTCCAGGCAATGGTATGCAGCCCATTGGCCAGGGCCGTGGTATCCAATACAAACTCGGCCTGGGACCCCTCGCTGTTGGCATAACCGGGGAACAACCCCACTATATCCGCCCGGAAAACATTGTATATGGCGCCTTCTTTTTGTTTTTTGCCATCCACGTAAAGAATGATAGTAGAACCGTCTTCGGGTATCTTAACGGGATTCAACCGGTCATTGCCCGGGGGCGTCAATACCCAACCCAGGTTCCTGTAAATACTGCCCGAAGCGCTTCCCCCTTGAGCGGGTGAATCCATGGCGCCGAAGGGTTTCACCGCATTACGGTTATCGATGGTAATGGTTTTAACGCCCAGGGATACCTCCTTTTGAGCGGCATCCGTGACAATTGCATAAATTTTAAAGACTTTGGGTGGATTATTACGGTCGTTTAAGGCATTGGTGAGCAGCATGTAGCCCCAGCCGGCTTTATGGTTTAAGGGGTAACCGGGATAAGCGGCCTCCACATCGGGCCGCGCACCTTCGATAAAAACGGCGTCGCCGATATATACCCGGCTGCCGGGTGCATCATGGGTATCCTCGACGTATATTTTTACCCGGTCGATGCCGATATCATCCAGCGCCCACCCACTGACCGCGATGCCGGCGGATACGGTTGTATTGTACCGGGGCGTATCGAAACCGCCAAAAGGCGGTTGGTCTTCCGAATGATCGATGACATTAAGGGTTACTTTTATTTTCTGCGGCGAATTAGCGGCCCCTGCCGCGGAGATAGTGATAAAACCTTCATACCTCATTTCATCAAGCCTGCGGGTGTTCACCGCCGCGGTTACGAATTCCGAACCGCCGCCGGTACAGGAACCGGAAGTGGGCGTTACCGTGATCCATGAGGGTGTATCGGCATCGATGGACCATTCCAATATACCGCCGCCGCGGTTCCCGATCAAAAATTCCTGGGCCGGCGTCGCTAGCCCACCCGATGTCCCACCAAAATTAAAATAAGGTGGGGTAAAGTAAATTTCCGGCTGCTTATAGACCGCCGTTACCGTCAAATCGCCGTCCATAACCACGGTAATCTCCCGCCGGAATACCGCCGGGGGGCCGCCGGCGCCCAGGATTTCCCACTGTCTGAAGGGATTCCCGTTTAATTGCTCCGCCGCCGTTAAGGTCACCGCGGTTCCCACTGCATAGGTCCTGTTAAAATTCGTAGTACCGCTGCTTTCTCCATGGATGTCCGCCGGGCTGACGGTTATATTTCCCCCTGCTTCGGGCCCCGACCGCACCGTTATGGTATACGCGGCCTCTCTCAATTCATACTCGGGGCTCACCTCGCTTAACACTTCGTTGATATTGTTCTCATGGGGGAAGGTTTTGGTCCTGACCACGAAATAGTAACTGTTCCCCGGTAGAAGAACCAGGTCATTAATAACCAACGACGCAGCGGATTTATCGGCGGTTGTCCCCAGGCCGGTGTATTCCCCCACCGCTGCCGCGCCGGTGCGGTAAAGAACTTCATAATAACCTTCATAGGCGGTAAAACCCATGGCGGTCCATTTAACCTCCACGGATGAAGCGGTTTGTTTCGTTACCGATATCCCGGTAGGCGCAATGGTCTGGGTGTCCCGCCAACCCGGGGACAAGCTGTCCAGGAAGGCCCCTAAACCGCTGTCCGCGGCATAAAGGCCATTAAACTCTATTTCCAGGTTGGCCAAAGCGGACAACCCCCTTAAACCGGTGGGTATGGGCCCGGTTAAACGATTCGAGGCCAGGCGCAGTTTTTCCAGGTTACGCAAATACTCCACTTCCGCCGGGATAGGACCCTCCAGTTGATTCTTGTTTAGTCCCAGGCTTTCCAGCTTTTCCAGGGCGCCGATGCCCGGGGGGATATTGCCGGTCAGGAGATTGTCATCCAGTACCAGGCGTTTTAACCCGGCGATTGTCGTAATTTCCTGCGGTATGACCCCGGATAAATGATTATGATCAAGGCTGAGATATACCAACCGGGTAAGATTGGCGATTTCCGCCGGGACCGTTCCTGTAAGATTATTGGCAATAAGAGAAAGTTTCGTGACATGATCTTCACCGTTAACGGTTTCTACCGTTACCCCGAACCAGGTGTTTTCGCTGCCCGGGTCTCCCAACCAATTGGTTTTGTTGAGCCAGGAAGCGCCGCCGGTACGGGAATAGAGTGTAAGCAATGCGTCCCGTTCCGCCTGGGGAACCGCCCCTTCCAAAAAAGTAAAACCGCCCATGTAAAACCATAGGGCGAATATAAAAAATAACAACTTAGCGTTTTTTCTCATTTTCGTTCTCCTACAATATTAATAGGTATTAGCAAACATAGTAATACTGTTGAAGTTTAGTATAACAAAAGGCCGGGTGAGCCGGAAAGCCCCCAATTTGACGGAATACCGCCCGGACCTGTTAACACCTCTTTTTCTTACCTTCTTACCCTCTTAAGTTCTTACCCTCCTCTTTTCCCCCCGGTTATTATTTTTACATAAAAACTGTCATTTTGGGAGCTTTTCCATCTCTTCAAAATAAAGTATATTACAGCTATACCGACATTAACTATCCATTTTAGATCAGGGGATTTAATGAAGGTATAAAACCCGTCATTGAGGATTTAGTGAATGAAATATAATAAAATTGGAGAATCCGTGGTGGAATATATTATTACCCGGGATTTGAGAGAATTATCCAGTTTGACGCGCTATCGGATTGCCGATCATTTCGGGCTCAATAAGAACTACTTATCGGAAAAATTTAAAGAAGAGACCCAAATGACGGTTCGGCAATATCTTGATTTCGAGAAAATGAAACGGGCCGAAGGACTGCTAAAAACAAGACCTGATCTTAGCATTCGCAAAATTGCCGACCTGGTGGGAATCGAAAAATTATGCCAATTCAGGACGAAATTTAAAAAGGCATATCACATGAGCCCCGGTAGATACAAACGATTAATAAAAAAATGAGCTTTTGGCGGCTTTTTTTCCAAAGGCCGCCGGTTTAAACTAACCGGTACGGCAACAGGACGCTGTCGCGTGTTGCCGGGGTATTTAAAGAAGCAGAAGTAATAAAGTAAAAGTAATAAGAATAAGTAAAAGGAGCTGCGATGCAACAAAATAGGAAAATCGAAGCACAGAAAAAAATTTTACTGGAAGAGCAATTGGTATTGGAATGTGAGGCAATGGCCAAATATGCCTTTGCTTCCGGGTTAGCGGCGCCGGGAAAGATAATCCAGGTCCTGGAAAACTTTATCAAAAAAGCCGCAGCGGGAGTGGAGCCGGCCGGGGATTCTTCCGCAACTAACGCGACTAACGGCGCCGCCGGTCCCGCCCCGGATATCCGCCCACTGGTCGCCGTACATGAGAAACTGGCTAAAATCGTCGAACCGGCAAAACCCCGCACTATCCTGTTGATGGAAGAGGAAAGACAGCGGTCGGGGGTATTTAAATTCCTGGGGTCGGTGGCCTTTATCCGGCGCATGATCCTGGCGGCCATTATCTGCCTGGTGCTGTTCGTCGGCATCAGTCTTTCACCGGAAATCGGCAACCAACCCGGCAGTTGGAATTTATTTGAATCCAGCGGCTGGAGCCTATTGCTGAAAGAATTGTTCCTGCTTTCCGCCGCCGGCCTGGGCGCCTCGTTTACCGCTTTATTCAAGGCCAACCGCTATATCATCGAAGGCACTTTCGATCCCAAATACGAATCTTCCTATTGGATCCGGTTCAGCCTTGGTTTTATCGCCGGGATGATCCTGGCGACGCTGATCCCCATCGAAAAATCCCTGGAGGCGGATTTCGGTAAACCCTTACTGGCCATGCTGGGCGGTTTCTCCGCCGACCTGGTCTACCGCATCATCTCACGGGTAATCGAATCCCTCGAATCCCTATTCCGGGGGGATAATAAATCCCTGCTGGAAGCCCAAAAACAAAATGCCATGGCCCGGGCCGCAGAAGAAAATTCGCAAAACCGCTTCAAGGTGGCGGCCAATATACTGAAAGTCCAACAAGAGATCGACGCCGGCATGAACCCCGAAGAATTAAAGAAAAAAATGGGAAAACTCATGGAAGATATGGTTGGCGTCGATACCCAGGAAGAAACCGTTAAATAAAAAAAGGAGCCCATATGAAAAAAATAATCTTTAGTATGATTCTACTGGCGGTATTAATGACCTTAACCGGCTGTAAAAAAAATGAAGATGCATCTATTCCCGTTCGCATCAGTTACTTCGATATTCGCCCCCAACTCATCAACGACGCCGAAACTGCCTGGATTACCCTGGTGGTATCCAACATAGGGGATAACATCGTACTGGTCAAATCCCTGTCCGACTATGGCATGACCAACCCCGCGTTAACCTCTACCACCGGCAACCCCGTCTTTATCGAATATATTCCCCCCAGGCTGACAGCCGGACAATCCCAGCGTGTCAATATCACCGTCCTGGTTATGGACCTCGATGGTAAAGAGCTGGACCGCGTCGAAGGCCAAATCACAGTGGAAGACTAATACCATGAAAACGCTTCGAAGGTTTATGCTTTTAATGGCGGTTATGATACTGCTAAACGGCTGCGCCGGCCATGTCCCCGGGGAGGTGCTGGACCTATCCAATACCATGGGCGAAGACCTTAAAGCCCTGCACCACTCTTACCGGCAGTTGATCATTGCCCATTTCAACTCCCTGCGCCGGCAAACCGATTCCTTCATGGAGAACCACTGGCTTCCCGTTTTTATCAAAGATTTTATCGAACGCGGCAACCTGGTGCAGATGGTGCAATCGCCGCCGGACGGCCAAAGGGAAACGGGCGTAATCGAATGGGTCGCGGCTGCCCTGGGGGCCATTAACGAAAAACGAAACCTATTAATGAAACCCCTCGATGATGAAGAAAAAAAACTCCTGGAAATGGTGGACAGTTCATTTAACCTGCTGAATCAAGCCAACGCGAAAATCTATGCCCACCTGAAAAGCCTCTCCAAAGTGGAGGAATCCACGCAAGGTTTATTCGATATGCGTGATTTAAAGGGACTGCGGGAAAAGATCGACTCGGGCCTCGCGGCTGCCGCGGCAAGTACGGCCGGCATGCTGCAAAAAACAGGAAAAACCGGGAACCCGGGGGATACGACAAACTCAACCCAAACAGAACAAAAAAATAATTAAATATGGAGAAAATCAAAATGAACGGTTCAAAGGAATTACGAAAGAGTTTAAAAGACCTGGCAGCGGCTTCTTCCCAGCATACGGACGAAATCCTGGAAGAAGAGCTGCAGGCCCTGTTGTCGGCATCGAAGGGACAATGGGAGGCGTTGCGCCCCCAGGTGGCGGATGCGGAAACCTACAACCGCTTGATGGCGGTGGTGGAAGAGGCAACCCGGCAAAATGAAAAAACCGCGCAATTAAGGGCCCTATTAATGAAAGGCGGATCAAAGCTATTCGGCGTAGGGAAAATGGCGGGAAAACTGCTGTCGGGCGGTATAAGCGGAGGCATTTAATTCATCTGAAAAATTCTTGATTAAGGAGGACTTATATGACAACCCAATTGAATATACGCAGCGCCGTAGAAAAAAATCAACCCCGTTTCTATGTTTCCGACGGCGCCGTTGAGGTGCGTTTTACCCAGTTTAAAAAAGGGGTATACTATGCGGGAAATCAAAAAGCCGGTGATGCCGTTAACAGGGACAAAGGGGCCTTGCGCGCCCTGGGCTTGACCGATTCCGCCCTGAACGTGATGCTGGCGGTCTCGGAAAATGAAGGTAACCTCGATGCCATCAACACCTGGGACAATTCTTTCATGACTTTCGGGATGTTCCAGTGGACCGTCGGGGCCGGGACTGATCCGGGGGAATTGGCGACCCTGCTGCAAAAGATCAAAACCGCCGACCCGGCGGTTTTCATGACCCATTACGGCCAATACGGACTGGATATTGAGCCGGTCAACACTATTTCCGGCTATTTTATCCTGGAAAATAAAAAATTGAAAGTCCCCGCCGATAAAGAGGGCTTACGTGCAATAGAATGGGCGTTCCGCTTCTGGAAATCGGGCCAGGACCCGTTGGTTCAATCAATACAAATCCAGCATGCCCTTTCCCGTATCAACAGCTTTTACAAGGCCAACAGTTATATGGTTAAAGGTCATTACCTGGCTGATCTCATTAAATCCGAATACGGGGTCGGTTTACTGCTGGATAATCATGTCAACCGTCCCGGCTATGTGAAAGCTTGCGTCGAAACGGCGCTGATGCAGTTGAATTTAGGGGACCCTTCCGGCTGGGGAACAAAAGAGGAGATGCGGTTGTTGGAGGAATATCTCAAGGTTCGGGCGGTTTATGGGCAAACGCCCATGACCGATGCCGACAAGCGCGCCGCCGTCACTAAAAAATACCTGGACAAAGGAATTATCTCGGCGGAACGAGGTTCCTTTCGCTATGAGTCATGATGACTTAAGAAAAATAACAAAAGTTTTTCGGGGGTCCAGGAGTTTAAATAATTATAAATGATAAATTATAAATTATTAATTATAAATGGAAGCGGCGCCCTTCGGGCGGGTTTGATCTTTTCGCCGAAGGCGTTAAAATTAGTCCGTAGGACGCCAATTCCATTTATCATTTATCGTTTATCATTTATAATTTATAATTTTTTTTTTTTACTCCCCAGTCTCCGAAGGCAATAATTGTTCAAGGAGTTAGAAATGAAGAAGATTTTGATTATAGCAGCGGCGCTGCTGTGCGGAATGGGCCGTGCGGCGTTCCCGCAAGAAAACCCGGCGCCGCCGCTGCAACACCAAAAAAAGGTTTTCATCGCTGAAAAAGAAAAGGATATTTACTGGCCCATGAGCATGCCTTTTTGGGTGAAGCTGGCCGCTTCCCCCGAGGAAAACGCCCCTTCCTACCTGCTGAGCAAAGTGCACCCCAAATCCACCACGGAAGCGGAACAATACTTGAAAGACGGCGTCACCCTGGAAATCACGGGCCAACAATTTGTCCGCTGGTACAATGTCAAAACCGAAGAGTTTATTTTCCTGAAGTTTTTTGCCGACGGCAACCCGCCGGTCACCGTTGAAACCCTGGAAGGCGCACCCACCTGGACGAAGGGTGAAGGGGTCTTTTACGGCAAAGGATTGATGGGCTCGATTTCCGCCCGGGACGACGTCTCCGGCGTCGACCAGGTCTACGTGTCCAACGATGGCGGCGAGTTTGTACCATACAACGGCCAAATGGTTTTTGATAAAGAAAAAGAATACTTCTTACGCTTCTATGCGGTTGACCGGGTGGGCTATGCCGGTGAACCCAAAACCCTCCGTTTTACCGTCGATACCACCGCGCCGGAAACCCGTATCCAGTCCTATACCAATTTCTTTGAATCGGTTCTTTCCACTTCCACCACCCTGCGGCTCACCGCCGAAGACAACCTGGCCGGCATTAAGAATATCTTTTATCGAATCGATACTCAAGCGGACCCCTCTCTATATATAGATAAGGATATCAAATTGGCGGATTTGAGCGACGGGGAACACCGGGTAGAGTATTATTCCGTGGACAACGTCTTGAACCCCGAAGATAAGAAGGTTTACACTTTCTACCTGGACAGGACGCCCCCGGAAACGGAGAGCGCCTTTGTCGGCGATCATCACAATGAAAAAGGCGTCGATTTTATCTCACCCCGAACCGGCATCAACCTCAGCGCCCGGGACAACAAGATCGGGGTGGAGCGGATTGAGTATGCGTTTAAGGAAGGTCAATACCAGGTCTATTCCGTTCCGTTTACCACCCCTTTCGGCGCGGGTGAACATGTGGTCACTTACCGGGCCAACGACAAATTGAACAATATGGGCCCGGTAAAAAAAATACCGGTATTCCTGGATAATAAACCGCCGAAAAGTACCCACACGATTACCGGGGTAAAATTCGACCAACGGGACACCACCTGGCTCACGTCCAGGACCACGGTACAGCTTTCAGCCGTTGATGATGCGTCGGGGGTTGGGGGTATTTATTTCCAGTTGGGTGAGAAAAAAGAATATCAATTATATGCGGACCCTATCTCCATCGCTAAGGAGGGCCGGTATTTATTCAAATATTACGGCAGGGACCGGGTAGAGAACCGCGAAACGGAACATCCTTATATTCTTATCGTGGATAATACGCCGCCTACGTTGACGAAGACTTTCAGTGTGCCGAAGAGTGGTACGGCCCCGGGTAAAGATGGTAGTGAGATCGATGTTTATCCGCGTTACACGTCGCTTTTTTTTGGGGCCGTGGATAATTCCGCGGGTATTGCGGGCATATGGTATTCTGCAAATGGGGCCAAAGAGGTTCAGTATTCGACGCCGTTGATGTTTAACGACGAGGGAGATTTTACCCTGGAAGTGCGCTTGGTGGACAATGTAGGAAACCCCAGCAGCGAGACGGTAAGATTTATTATAAAGGATTAACCAGGGGGGGGAGAATTATAAATGAAAAATTATAAATTATTAATTATAAATGGAAGCGGCGCCCTTCGGGCGGGTTTGATCTTTTCGCCGAAGGCGTTAAAATTAGTCCGTAGGACGCCAATTCCATTTATCATTTATCGTTTATCATTTATAATTTATAATTTTTTTACCCCCTGCTTGACAGGGTTGTTCATTCTCCTGGTCATGAATGCCTGGGCTGACACGCCCGGCATTCCCACCCAGGGCCAACACCCGAAACGGATATATATCGCCGCCGACAACAAGCGGTACATGGCCCGGGAATTACCGTTATACCTCTATATCTCCTCCACACCGGGGGGTGAGAATGCGGTACCCCTGGAACAAAAAAATATACCGCCGTCATCTATTCGACTTTTGCTGCCGGAAGGTTTAAATGTACTGAAAAGAACCGGACCGGCTGCTGTCAAAGACTCTCCCCAAGCCCCGGACAGCGACAGCGAGCCCGGGTACGAGATCTATATCGACGGTACACCCCCCGTAACCACTGCCGGTTTTCCCGGCGCCCCCATGTATGAAAAAGAAGGGAACCGCTATTACGGGAAAGGATTAACCATGGACCTCGTATCCCGGGACCTCCTGTCCGGGGTCCGGGAGACTTACCTCTCGGTAAACAACAAACCCTATGCGCCGCAGCAGGGTTCATACAACGATTTCCCCGCCGATACCCTCAGCCATTTGCGGTATTATGCCGTGGACCAGGTGGGAAACGTCGAAAAACCGGTTGAAACAACATTTTACCTGGATGTTACTCCCCCACGCGGCGGGTTGACGGTGAAAGGGGACCATGCCGAAGGCACCCTGTCGCCCGGCAGTATTCTGGGGCTGACCGCCGGCGACACGCTTTCCGGGGTAAAGGAAATATATTATAAATGGGATGAAGGGGCGGAGAGTATTTATACCGGGGAGATCACGCCCGCCGGGCTACCCGAAGGAAATCATACCCTGGGCTATTATGCCGTGGATCAAACCGGCAATGTCGAAGAAATGCAAATTTACCGGTTTTTTTATGATCAGACTGCGCCGGAAGCCAATGTATCCGTGGAGGGAGACAAAGGGGAGCGAGAAGGGATGGTGTTTGTATCCAACAAAGCCCGCATCCGGATAGAAGCCCCGGACAATCACGCCGGAACCGCCGCCATTGGTTATACCATTGATGCCGGGGAAGAGCAGACCTATGAAGAACCGTTTCTTTTACCCCAACCGGGGGGTACCCACCGGGTTACTTACCGGGCCGTCGATAAGGTAGGGAATTGGAGCGAGCCCCGGACCTGGAGCGTTTATCTTGACACGACTCCCCCCGATACCCAGTATCAAATCAGCGGGTATTACGCCGGCAGTCAAAGGGATATCGTGCTGCGTAAGGATGTCCCCGTATTCCTCGTTTCAACGGACCTGGAGGCCGGGGTAAAAGAAATCCGCTACAACATCGACGGCGGCGAAACCTCTGTTTACAAAGACTTTCTCAAGTTCGAAACCAACGGCCGGCACACCTTGACCTATTGGGGGGTGGATGGCGCCAATAACGGGGAAGGGGAAAAAAAACTGGAACTGCGGGTAGACAATTCCTTAAAAGGAACCGACGGCAACGATTCCGGCAGGTATCCCCGGCAGTGGTATGCCGATAAAACCGGGAAGTTGACCGGAACCGTCGATATACCCTTTTACCTCTTACTCGCCACCTCGGATAAAGACAACGGCCAGTGGTTCTTGTTGGATTTACCGAAACTGGGGGCGGATACCGGCCAGTCCGTCATGTTCAAGAAAGGGGGAACCGCATACCTGCAATTGCAAGCCGGTGGACCCGGGGGCCGGGCGGATATGTTTCAAGTTCAAATCGACGCTTTACCGCCGGTCACAAGGGCCGTATTATCCGGGGCCAAAACCTATGAAGCCGGCGGTGAAGTTTATTTCGGACCCGGATTAACCGTCGCAGTTGATGCCCGGGATGATGGAAAAGGAACCGTATCCGGGTACCGGGAGACCTATGTCTCCCTGGATGATTCGCCGTTTTTTACCTATAAGACGCCCTTGAACATTTTTTCCCGGGAGAAAGCGTACCGGTTCCGCTATTATTCGGTGGACAATGTCGGGAACGCCGAAGAAGTCAAGGAAATGAAGTTTACCGTCGATACCACCCCGCCCGTCACCACCTGGAAAGTCTCCGGCATGACGCAGGGAAGAATCCTTTCGCCCCAATCGTTGATCGAATTATCCGCCGTGGATAACCTGACCGGCGTAAAAGAACTATTCTACCGATTCGATGCGCAGCCGGAGAAAAAATACGGCCGTCCCCTGGAAAAATCGGAATTGGGCCCGTTAGCCATGGGCGAGCACGTGTTGTATTTTTACGCACAGGACCAGACCGGGAACCGGGAGAAAACCGGGGAACTCTCTTTTTATTTCGATACGGCGCAACATACCCTGGAACTAAAAGTAACCGGCGACCGCCATGATAAAGGGGAGGTCATGTATGTGTCGCCCCGCAGCCGTTTGGGGTTCGCGGCCGCGGGGGCGGAGCAAACCCCCATCAAAAACATCCTGTACCAGGTAGACGGCGGCCAGGAAATCCTTTACGACAATACCTTCTTTCAACCGCCGGGCGCAAGTGGCGCAAGTGGTGGAAATAGTGCAAGTGGCAGACATATCCTCAGTTATACGGGCAGCGATGCAGTGGGAAATACCAGTAAAAAACAAACGCGGGTGCTGTTGGTCGATACGGAACCGCCGCGGACGCGCATAAAAATCGGGGACCCGGTTTACCGGGACCGGTACAGCACCTTTGCCGGTTCGCGAACCTTAATGGAGTTGGCGGCGGAGGATGACCATTCCGGGGTAAAAGCCATTTATTACCGGGTTGACGGCTCACCCGCCAAAGAATATCGCGGGCCTTTCTCCGTTCAAGCCGGGGGAAAACATACCCTGACCTATTATGCCGTGGACATGGTTAATAACAGCGAGAAACCTATACAAATGGCGTTTCAAATCGATAACGAGCCGCCCGAACTGCAGGTCACTTACAATGCCGAACCGCGCAAAGACAGCGTTGACGGTATACCCGTCTATCCCCGGGACCTGGCCATCGGGTTTAATGCGGTGGACTGGCAAACCGAAGTGGATAAAATCATCTACCGTTTCAATAATGGAAAAGAGCTTTTATACCGGAACCTGGTTTCCGATTTTGAACCCGGTAAAGTCTATACGTTGACCGTATATGCGCTGGACCGTCTCGGGAACAAGCGGGAGCAAAGCGTGGTCTTCCGGGTGGAGTAAAATAATATGCCGGAGCATAAGTTCATCATGAGATTTAATAAATTTTTCTTCTCTTCTTCTCTTCTTCTCTTCTTCTCTTCTGTTTTTTTGCTGGGTGCGACTCCCGCGGATGTGACCATACAAAATTTTTCTCCGCAAGAATACGGGGCTAAAAAGCAAAATTGGTCGATTGTGCAGGACAATCGTGGGCTCATGTATTTTGCCAATTCCGCCGGCGTATTGGAATTCGATTCCGTCGAATGGCGTTTGATCCCATTGCCGGGTGGCAGCGGGGCCAATGCGCTGGCCAGGGACCCGGTGAACGGCCGGATTCATGTGGGGGGAGAAAAAGAAATCGGCTATCTTGAAGTGGATGAAAAAGGGGTGATGCAGTACCGTTCCCTATTTGCCAAAATCCCTGCCGCCTATCGTGGGTTTGCGGAGCGTGTTGTCCAGGTGGGATTCATTCCCGGGGGCAGTGTATTTTTATTTGAACGTCTGCTGGTCATATTGGAAGGAGAAAAAGTAACCGTATTTACCGCCGAGGATCATTTCTATTCCTTCATATATGCCTGCGGCAGCCTGTATATAATCGACGACACCCGTGGACTGCTGCAATACAGTGGCGGGCGATTGATAGATGTCCCGGGCGGCGCCCTCCTTCGCGCCTATGTGATGCTCCCGTTTGGCAGCGATAAAAGCCTGATGGTGACTACGCAAGAAGGCGCCCTTCTATTCGCTCCAGGGGATCGGCAGAATCCCTTTACCCCCTTTAGCACCCGGCCCGCCGATTATTTTACCGGGAACCTGGTATCCTGTGGAACAATACTTGAAGATCGGTCTTTCATATTGGGTTCCGTGGAAAAAGGGATCGCCGTATTTGATTTCAAAGGGAACCGGGTTGCCCATATCCAGGAAGCCCAGGGCCTGCAGGATAGGCATGTGTATAGTATTTACCGGGATGCGGCGGGGAATCTCTGGGCGGGATTGGAGCAGGGAATAGCCCTTCTTTCTTCGTCGCTTTTTATAGATACCAAAACCTCCCCCGGGGCCGCGTCCTCCTTTGCGGCCCTTATTCGTGGTTGTCGAAAATCAACCGACGATACGCTTATCTTCGGGGGCGCCAATTATATCCCCGGGGAGCGCATCCAATCGCTCCGGCAGGAGCGAGACCAGGAACCCGCCTTTGATTATGCATATAATGGGTTTCGGTTTACCTTTGGCAGTAATTATTACCGGGAGATCGATAAAATCATGTACAGTAGTTACCTGGAGGGGTTGGACAAAGGGTGGTCGGAGTGGATGAACCGGACCACCAGGGAGTACACCAATCTATATTGGGGGAAATACACGCTGCGGGTCAAGGCCAGGAATGCGGTGGGCGAGATCAGCCGGGAGGCGACTTATACGTTCCAGGTGAAGCCGCCGTGGCATGAGACCTTTTGGTTCCTGGCGGCGCAGATCATTTTTATTATTATGCTGCTGGCGGCGTCGCGGCTGCTGGCGGGGGTAGGAAACGCGCCGGGGATGTCGGAGAAGCTGGTTATTTTTGTCGTTGTTATCGTTTTCGAGTATGTCAACGGCGTTATAGGTCCCCTTATCGGGCGGTATTCCGATGGCATTGCCTTTTTCGGCATGTTAATGACCGGGGTGTTGTCGTTTATCATTTCCCCGGCCCAGGAATTTATTACAAAGATATTAAATAAAATTACCCGCGTAAAGAACCGGTAATATACCTTACAGGATAGAAAAAAACTGGCCTGCCCCATAATCCGTATTAATGATAAAGTATATTATGAGGTAAAAGATGCCGACATTACAAGTTAAAGCCCAATTATCCACGGATGACATGCTCCAGGCTGTAAAGCAGTTGAAAACATCTGAATTGGAAGGATTTTTTTGGCAAATTATCTCATTGATGGCGCGCCGGAAAGCTCCCGGATTATCAAAACAAGAATCTGAGATAATGATGAAGATCAATCGAGGGATTTCTCCCGAGATCCAGGAATATTATAATAAATTTATCGCTAAGCGGCGGTCAGAGATGTTAAATGCCGAGGAGTACGGTGAATTATTAAAGTTAACTACACAAATCGAGAAATAGGATGTAGAGCGTTTGGAATATCTAAAAGAATTAGCCTGTATTCGTCAGATTTCGCTTACTGCACTCATGAAACAACTCAACATTCAAACACCCGCTTATGGCTAAGAAATCCCTCCCGTCTCAAATAAAAAAAACTATTATCAAACGAGCTAATGGCTTTATTCGATAGGGGAACATCCCCCGGTAGAAAACCAGTAGTATGCCCGATATGGCTTAAGGGTGTATTTTTTGTCTGTCTCCTTCCTTTCCTTCGAAAGAAAGAAAAGAAGAAGGCAGTTTCTTTTTATTATGATTTGTTGTATACTTCTTATGAAAAGGTAAAATATGAGCGTAAATTATAAGTTGTTTGAAGAATGGTTTAATCAGGCAGACTATGATTTTGTAACTGCCAAAGCCATGCTTGATACGGGTAGATATATCTATACGATTTTCATGTGCCATTTGTCGATTGAAAAAGCCTTGAAAGGTATCTATGCAAAGAAATTAAAAGAGAATCCGTCCAAAACCCACAATTTAAATTATATCTGTGAAGAGATGAATTTTGAAATACCTGGAAAGTTTCAAGATTTTATGGACAATCTTAACAATTTAAGTGTTCCAACCCGTTACCCTGAAAAATTGGAAAAGCTTGTATCGGAGTTCAAAAAAGATGTTACTCTGAAAATATACAATCAAACAGGGGAATTACTCCGATGGCTCAAAGAAACAGCAGGATAAACATAAAGCTTAATAAGGAACTGAGGCATTTGCTTAAAGAGAAGGGGATTAATACAGACAAAATTGTGGTATTTGGCTCATTTGCACGGGGAACTGAGCATAAGGACAGCGATATAGACCTGATTATTGTATCAAAAACCTTCAGGGGAAAGAGTGTTTTCGAACGAGTTGAATTGACCACCGGAATCGGCAGGAAGCTGGTAAAGACCTTTAAAAAGCCTTTTGATCTCATGTTTTATTCCGACCTGGAATGGGAGGATGGGGGTTCTGTGGTAATTCATGCTGCCAAACAGGAAGGGATCGTTTTGTAAATAGAATTGCTGCCCTGGTTCTTGGCCCTTGATTTATTTCGCGTTCCTTCGTTTTTCTTGACGCCGCGCCGGGACTTTATATTATTTACGGCATCGTGGAATCCTTCACAACGGGAAGATTCAAATCGATACCCGGATAGGTGAATATACCGAATTCAAAATCCTCCTGCCATGAAAATTGCCGCGAAGAACGCGAAGAACCGCGAAGAAAAAGAGAGAAAATCCCTGGGGATAATTTTTGATTGCCCCCTTATCCCTTTCAGGAGAATCTGATTAAACCGGGGGTTGAAAAAACGCTGAAATTATATTACAATGACTTCGACTTAAAAAGAATTCTTATAGCAGTTGAACATGCAAAAAGAGTTAACGATTAATATCGATGAGAAAATTTATTATGGGTTGTGCCGGATCATCGATAAAAGCAAAATAAATCAATTTATCGAAGATTTGCTGAAATCGCAGATATTGAAAATGGATATGTATGCAGCTTACAGGCAAATGGCTCGCGACAAGGAGCGTGAATCCGAAGCGCTTGAATGGGCAGAAGCTACAATTGGCGATAGCTCGAATGAAGCGTGGTAAAGTTATTAAAATACAGATTGATCTGCCTTAACTCCCAATTACCTTACGAACTTCCCGCGGCTTCTTAAACCCTGCAGCAAATGTAAAAAAGGCCGCGCCTGGTGCGCTGGTGGGTTTCGACTTCGCGCTCCTTCGTTTTTTAAGGGTGTCGTGCCGCGACCTTCGCGGCTCAGAGATTCATGATTTCATCTTGCGATAAACCGGAAACTTTCGCAATAAGAGGCAATTCCATACCTATTTCTTTTAACTTTTTTGCCATCTCCAGGGTTTTATCTTTTTGTCCGGTCTCGATCCCTTCTCTGCGTCCGGTTTCGATCCCCTCTTTCCGACCTACCTCGATTCCTTGTTTTAGTCCTTTCATTTCACCGACTTTATAGGTGGATTCGAACATACTGGCTTGATAACGGAGGCTTTCCTGGTAGGCTTCGTATTCGTGGCGCTCTTCTTCGCTCATCTTCAAAATATCCAGTTCCTCTTTGGCCTCTTTTAAACCCTGGGCGGTAAATTCGTCTTTGATGGTCTCATTCTTAAAAAAATAAATCCATTCATCGATGGTGTTACGGGCGATATCGTCAAATTGGTTGATCTTTAATAAATAAAATTCCGGGTAGATATCGGCTATTTTCTCAGTCTTATACAATTCCTTTTGCAAATTATTTAACTGGAGGGTATCGTTTTTGTTGATGCCGATAAATTGGGTCTGGCCATGGTAGGCATAATCTTCTCCCATTCCCAGATCGAAATAAACCAGGCTGATGGAAATGATTTTTTTCATTTTGGAATAGGCCATGGATTTCTTCATATGTTCCAGTAACAGTTTCGAGGCGCCGAACAGGATGCGCTGCAAGTAATCGTATTCTGTTTCCCGCTGGACCTCGACGATGATTAATTCTCCCATGGCATTCTCTACCAGCATATCGGCGCGGTTGGAGCGGTCGTCTTCTGTTTCGCGGTTGCTTTCGCTTTCCAGTAAATTTTTGATTTTGATGTTATCGTGCAGCAGTTCGCTCAAAAAGCCTTCAAATATAGTGAAGCTGGCTTTGTTCCGCAGCAGGCGCTTGATAGCCCAATCGAAGCTAATTAATTTCCGTTCATGGCTCATTTTTATTTCCTTGTTTATCGTATTTAATATAACCAAATTTCTTGTTCCTGTCAACTGTTTGTTTTTGGATTTTCAGGTCAGGACTTTAGATTTTACCTTTCCACACCGCATGGGGGGTAAGTGGGGGTTATTTCTTGTCTGTCCCTTTCCTTCCTCCACTCTTCCGCTCTTCCTCACTTCCGGTTTTCCTTTTTCCTGCCCCTGATTTACAGTTTCAGGCATTTGAATTTGTTTCGAATTTCGTGCTTCGAGTTTCGAATTTTAGATTTTATAATATCGCATGATATTGTTTCAAAATAGCCAGGCCCTTCGTGGACCATTGGCTGCCTTTTTCCAGGTTTTGAAAGGAACACCCCTGGATGAAGAGACCCGGGATATTGATGAACTCCCGTGTTTTACCGTTGCCGGAGGCATCCGGTGCATAGACTTTATTTCCATCAATTCTTAATCTTATATTCGCATCGTTGGGTGGATATCCGGGGATTTTGGGGTTATCGTTTTTATTATAAGTGTTAAGACATGCACCGGTAACGGCGTCCCACTCATTAATGGTGTCATCCCTGCAAGCGGAAATGATTTTTTTCCCATTCGGGCTGTACACCGCACAGGTTACATATGACGAATGCCCCCCGGCTAGGTTTTTCACACATTCACCCGTTCCCGTATCCCACTCTTTGATGGAGTAATTCCAGGTAGCGGATAGGATCTTTTTCCCATCCGGGCTATACACTGCACTTATTACCCAATTGGTATGCCCGGCTAGGATTTTCATGCATTCACCTGTTCCCGCGTCCCACTCTTTGATGGTGTTATCCGATGAAGCGGTAAGAATTTTTCCCCCATCCGGACTATACTCCGCTCTGGTTACTATATCCGAATTCCCGGCAAGGTTTTTTACACATTCGCCCGTTCCCGCGTCCCACTCTTTGATGGTTCTATCATTCGAAGCGGAAAGGATTTTTTCCCCATTTGGACTGTAAACCGCACTGTTTATCCATTCCGAAAATCCGGCCAGCGTTTTCACACATTGGCCCGTTCCCGCGTCCCACACTTTTATGGTTTGATCCAAAGAAGCGGAAAGAATTTTTTTTCCATCCAGGCTGTAAAACGCGCTTGATACCATATCCAAATGTCCTGACATGGTTTTTACACATTGACCCGTTCCAGCGTCCCACTCTTTGATGGTGTTATCAGATGAAGCGGAAAGAATTTTTTCCCCATCAAGGCTGTACACAGCTCCGGTTACTTCCTCAGTATGACCGATTAGAGTTTTCACGCACACGCCTGTTCCCGTGTCCCACTCTTTGATGGTTTTATCATACGAAGCGGAGAGAATTTTTTTCCCATCCGGGCTGTACATCGCACTGGATACATATGAAGAATGCCCGGTCAGGGTTTTCACACATTCGCCCGTTCGTGCGTCCCATTCTTTGATGGAGTGATCATACGAAGCGGAGAGGATTTTTTCCCCATCTGGGCTGTAAACTGCGCTGCTTATCCAATTATTATGTCCGGCCAGGGTTTTCACACATTCGCCCGTTCCCGCGTCCCACTCTTTGATGGTTTTGTCAGATGAAGCGGAGAGGATTTTTTCCCCATCCGGGCTATACTGTGCCTTAGTTACTATATCAGAATGCCCGGTCAGGGTTTTCACGCATTCGCCCGTTCGTGCGTCCCATTCTTTGATGGAGTGATCATACGAAGCGGAGAGGATTTTTTCCCCATCTGGGCTGTAAACTGCACTGTTTACATATGAAGAATGCCCCTGGGGCAAAAGGTTTTTTTCATGAATCCGCGAGCCAGCAAAAGAGGCCGCCAAGTACCGGTTTTTATAAAAACGACTGCAAAAAAAACCGTTCAAGGCTATTCCCGATAAATCAAGACGGGATAAATCCGCGCCACTTAATTCATCCCGCACCTCTTTCCAAATCGTTACAATGTTCCATACCGCATACCCCATTCCAACTTCTGCCTCCGGTGGATAAAACTCTTTTTGTGAAAAGGGTTCTGTACTCCCAAAAACTTCTGATAATGGTATCTTATTACTAAATTTACCGCGACATAATTCCAATGCCCGATAAAACCGGTTTTTCTTATTTATATTGATCTCCCAGCCCTTTTCTTTCACCAGGTAGGGCTTACAATAGTGTTCCCCTTCGATTTCACCCAACATTCGGCGAACGAAGTATTCCAGTATGCGTTCCGTCAATACCCCGGGTATCTCACCCTTCTTCAAACTCATATCCGTCTCGTTCAACACATGTACAGCAGAAAAAAAATCCCGGAAATTTTGATGCAGAAAGCGAAAAGAATTCCCTTCCTCTGCCAGCATGGATAATTCCTGGCATACTATTTTTTTTAAAGCCGCTACTCTTTTCCTTCTTTCCTTTGCATCGCTACACTCACCCAAAGGCAGCATATCGATATATTTCTCGAATTCATAGAACGTATCGAAAAAATCATCCCGTGAAAATCGTTTGCATATATTGTCCAGATGACTGTTAACCTGATCGATTGTGAAGTCAAATAATCCCGACTTTTCCATTTCAAATCCCAGGGCCGGCAGGAGAAATTTGAGCAAGAACTTATAATAAAAAATCCTTTCTTCATCCTGCCCCAGCCGTTCCGGCAGTTTCGCTACCTGCGCCTCCATGAAATTCCACAACAATTCCCCCGGAGTCTCCACACGGTCCTTGAAATGGTATAAGCTGGATCCCTTGCGGCTTTTCTGCACCTCGCACGTAGCAGCGTACAATGTCAGCATCATGGGGTTTTTTACCAATTGTCGCAACCGTTCATGGATCGGTGTCTCTTTGCCTAAATACCTATCTACCTGTCCATCTTCCAATGGCATCAGCCGGATCAGGGTCCAATGCCCCCAATTGAAATTCCCACGAATATCATACCGGCTGGTCATGACGATCTGTATACTGGGGCACTGCTCCGCGAGGCGATTCAATTCCAACAGCAATTCCCGCTTCTCAACTGTTATCTCATTAAACCCATCCAGCAGCAGGACCATTGTGGGTGAGTGGTCAGTGACAAGTTGGGGAGTTATGATTTTTTCGATCTGCTCTAATGTTGTATCATCATCCCCATAGTTTTTGAGAATATATGATAAAATAAAGTTCTCTCGTTTCCCTTCGGGAACCTGGTTAAACTCGTTCAAAGCAATATAAACTGGCACCGGTTTGATTTTATCACTGTTTTCCAGCAATTTCTGCCACCACTGAATCAAAGAAACGGTTTTCCCCATGCCACCGTCACCCACAATCACGGCATGCTTGATTTCTCTGGCCCACAACCGGGGCAGAACATCAAGTATGGTTCGGTTATTACCAGGGGCCTCCTTTGAAAAACCACCCCCTGAACCACCGTAAAATTTTATATTATCAATCTCTGCACAAGTTTCCAGCCAATTGCCACCAGAACCAGGTAAAATAATATCGGATATTCTGAGAAATTTAAACCTCCCATTGGGTCCACGCAACGCTTCATAATACTTCTTAGAACCACCATTAAGAACCGATAGTATTTCTTTTTCAACCACGATAGTTGAGGCATAGCGTTGCGATAAATAAAGATTTAAATCATCTTTTAGAGTTGTTCTATAATTTTTAAGCATTTTGTAATTCTTAATTATAATCCTGTTTCCACTTTCAATTTCATCGTGTAATGCAAGGACACTGCCATAATTATCATTCTCTGCTTTGTTTTTTGCCGAAAAACCGGTTTTGAAATAAAGAAAGACCTTTTTGTTTTCTGCCATAGCAAAGCGAAATTCTTCCAGGGTGAAAGTCCCGATTTTGGAATAAAAGAGAACCAGGACAATAGAACATTGTTCCAGGCGAGAATTGATTTCGTCCTGAATTCGTTTTTTATCGTAACTGCCGGAAGGTAAGTCAGTCTCCCACTGAACCACCTCCAGGTCGAGGGAGGGAAAGACTTTTCTTAGTTCGTGAACCACCTGGATAGTTTCCTTTCGTTCATTAATAAGTTCTTTGCCGGAAGCCATAAAAATTTTAATATGGGAAACATGGTTCATCCGCTTTCCTTTTCTAATTCTCACTATTCAATAATTAAGCATTGATTATAATATAGAAAAGGTATTTTTTCAAGCGGTGGGAATCGCCGGAAAAAACAAAAAGAAGTTGAAAATCTATAAAAAATATGATATACAAACAATATGAAGGAATTACCGAAAATGATGACTCAAATGACACGAGTAAATAAAGTAGTAAAAAAATGTAAGAGTACCCTTGAGATATATTACGGTTCTCAGTTTAAAGGTCTGATCCTGTTTGGCTCTACAGCGCGCCGCCAGGCTTCCCCGACCAGTGATATCGATTTGCTTGTATTGTTGAGTCGCCCCTTCGATTATTTCCATGAACTCCGCCGGATTATAGACATACTCTATCCCATACAATTGGAGTCAGAGCAATTGATCTCAGCCAAGCCGACCTCATTAGATGAATTCGAAACAGGGAGCATCCTGCTCTACCGAAATGCTCAAAAAGAAGGCATCCGGATATGAACGTAGAAAAATACAAAAAGGAAATATCTGCAAATCTTGAACGTGCGCAGCAATCTATCCATGCCGCTCAAGAATTGGCTGCGAATGGCTTTTACGATTTTGCCGCTTCGCGTGCTTACTATGCTGCTTTTTATGCTGCTTCGGCAGTATTACTTAGCCAGGATATCGAATTGAGCAAGCACAGTGGCGTCATCGCCAATATTCATCAAAAACTCGTTAAAACAGGCAAGTTGACTAAAGAGCAAGGCAAGGCGTTGAATTGGCTTTTCGAATTACGCAGCATTGGAGATTATGGCGTCACTGCACACGTTTCAAATGAAGAATCAGAAAAGGCAATCCTGGCCGCACAGAGTTTTTTAGATGCTATTAGATCATTGATTGAAGAAAACATCGACCAAAGCGTTTAAACTGGAAGCGGTATTCCGGTTTCCAAAGAAAATAGTCTGCCCGATTTTTTCTTCCACCGCACACCAGTACCGTTCTCACGATCAAAGAGCAGAAATGAATTGTCTTAAAAAAATACAATAATGTCGAAACGCAGCAATTAATAATGATAAAAAATTTACTAATCATGATAATGTATTAACAAATACTGCGAATGTATTTACAATAACAACAAATGCATTTACGAACAGTGCGAATGTAATTACGAATATTACGAATGTATTTACAAGCGGAACGAATGTATTTACGAACAATGCAAATGCATTAGTGAATAGTGCGAATGTAATAACGAATACTGCGAATGTATTTACAAATACTGCGAATGTATTTACAAACTGAACGAATGTATTTACAAACAGTGCGAATGTAATCGCAAACAATGCGAATGTATTTACGAACGGTGCGAATATAATGGCGAATAGTACTATTGCTGTACAAGCCTGTCCACTTGCCATACTAGAACGTCCAACTACAACAATCAAAGGTAATATTTATGGAACGATTTGAATTTGATTGTTTCAAATCCGTCCACTTGCGCGACTGTTTGCATTGTGTTAAAATACAAACTCGAGGTGATCGATGAATAGAGATAAAGACGAGAATTTATTAAAAGAAATGGGCCACAAATTAAGTCAACTTCGCCAACACCTGAAAGAGACGCGCAGCCAGATGGCCGACCGCCTCGGCATCTGGAGAAGTACTTATATCAGGAACGAAAACGGCGAAACCCCCATCAGCTACAAGACCATGATTTCCCTGGTAAACCGCTTCGGCGTTTCCCTGGACTGGATGGTCCTTAACAAAGGCCCCATGCATTACGAAGAAAAAGAGGTTAAAAACGAACCACCCCCAAACCCCCTGGACAGCCTGAACCCTGATTTCAAAGAACTGATCGAACATATGGAACGCATCCCCATGCTGAAACACGAAATGCTGCTCTCCTTCTGCAAATTCAAGGAAGACCGCAAAGACCTGGTGGAAACAGCCATGAAAAATACATAATAAGAACGGAATGAATTACCGAAAAATAAAATTACAAATTACAAATCACAAACCACAAACAAATTTCAAAGGGACAATAAACAAAAAAACAAACAAAAACAAAAATATTGAACAAATCTGGCGCCGCTGCCTGGGCCACGAGGCAGCCTGCTTTTGTTTTGAATTTTGAACCTTCGAATTTGGGGATTGTTTGTAATTTGTGATTTCCCGGCAAGCCGGATTTAAGGTTCCAGCTTGCCGAGGCGCTACTTATTTCTCATTTAAGATATCTTCTAACGCTTTAACGGCTTTCGGGTCTCTGGACTGCCCCAACCAGAAAACCGCCTGTTTTTGGATTTCTTTATTTTTATGGCTTTTGGCAATGGGTATCAAAAGATCGATGACCTCACCCCCGCCAAATTGGGAGAGGGAGAACAAGGCTTTTTTCCGGACTTCGATTCCGGCGCCGTCATCCTCGATTACCTTTCTCAAAATGTCCAGCGCTTCCTTCTTCCCCGTCTGCCCCAGGAAAAAAATGGCTTTACTGCACAGTTCCTGGTCTTTCTCATTTTGTGCGATGGCTTTCAATTTGTCAAAGGCTTTATCGCTTTGGTGCTGCGAGAAGGAGAATAGAATTTTTTCTTTTAAGCCGGCGTCATTAACTTTGTCATATATCTCCAACAGCGCCGCGATACTTTCTTCGCCCTGCATTTGTCCCAAAGAGAAAACCGCATGCTCTCTTACTTCATGGTCCGGGTCCTCCTGGGCCAACCGCCGCAGGATGGGCAGCGCTTTCTGTTTATCCATTTCACTGAGAATAAACAGGGCCTTTTTTCTCAATTGGGGGTTGTCTTTATTGCCCAGGATTTTTTCCAATATGGGGATGGCATCCTCGTTTTTCATCATCAAAACGGCATCCAACGCCGCGGATTTCAATTCCGCGGCTTCATCGTTTACCTTTTCTTGCTCTTTGTTTTCCGCTTTCTCTTCCTGGGCAGTCAACCGGAACCCACCGCCTACCATACCTACCAGGCTTAACATAACCACGATCATCATTAGTACTCTTAATTTCTTCATTATTTACCTCCATATATTGTATTTTCTTTGTAAATCATTACGAATCCTTACTCCAATATTTTTAAAATAAATGCCCGCGCTTCTTTGCTTTGAGACTGCGCCAACTGGAAAATGATTTGTTTTTTTAATTGCAGGTTCTTCTCAACTTTATAGATATGGATCAAATCGCTGACTGCCGCGTCGCCGCCGTCGCCGCCGACCTGGGCGATGGAGAAAATGATTTGTTTCTTCAATTCAGTATCCCCTGCCTTTTCATAGATATTAACCAGTTGCTTATAGCTTTCCGGCGTCCCCAACTGTCCCAACATGAAGACCGCCTGTTTTTTGACTTCATAATCCGGGTCTGTATTGGCTGCTTCCACCAACAGCGGAATCACCCGGTCATCCTTTATCTGCGCCAGGGCAAAGATAATTTTTCGCCGCAACTCGGGGTCTTTACCGCTTCGTAAGATTTTCTCCACAGCGGGGAAGGCCTTTTCCTTGTTCATTTCCAGCAGGGCGGCCAGGGCCACCGCTTTCAAGTCCGCGTTCTCTTCCTCTTTGACGCCGTTGGTGATATATTTCTCATAATCTTTCAATCCCCTGGCCGCCAAATCCTGGGCAATCTCCATGGTCAGGAGCTTCGCTTCATCGTACCATTCGCTGCCGGGATACCGCGTCAGCAAAAGCGCAAGATTTTTCAGCGCATCTTTTTTTGTTTCCAGGGCGTTTCCCGGGTCTTTGCCGTTTTCACCCAGCTTATTCAGACTGTAGCTCAACCAGTAAAGCGAATCATCCACCCATTCGCCGCCGGGTAAATCCGCGCTTATTTTCTTGAATTGCTCCGCTGCTTTGGCCCACTCTTTGGCGTAGATGGATTTTTTAGCTTCCTGGAAAAGCTTCTTTACTTCTTTGTCGCCGGGTTCCGTTTTATCCCGGTCTGTATCGGCGCCGGTATTTATAAATAAAACCAAAAGTATCAAAAGAACGACGATCGCTTTCATTATATGTTTCATGGTAACCTCCTATATGGTTAAGATGTGTTTATCTTTTTTTTCGAGGGTTTTCATTTTAAACAGGACATTGTTTTCTTTGATGAATTGCCGGACCGCCCGGCGTGTTTCTTCGCCGTCGCCGCTGTCGTTGGAAAGTTCCAATAGTATCAGTTCCAGTTCATTCATCAATTCATTCACGGTAATATTGCTGTTTTTCGCCATTACCCGCTTTAACAGTTGGTTTTCCAGCAGCAGTTTTCTAACCGTGCTTTTCTCTACCAATATGCTTTCTGACGGCTCGGTATTGATTTGCTGGGGAGAGGAGTTGGAATAATCCAGCAATAGGGGCAAGACATTATCAAAGTGTTCCGCCACCGCCGGGCTCAACTGCCGCAGGGAAGAAATGGCCGTATTCACAATGTCCTTCCCGGGTTGAAGGGAAAGGTGCAGACCAATGGCAATCCCCACTACTAAAATGGCCGCGGCAGCCACGGGGTATAAAAGCCGGCGCAGCTTAAAATCGAAACTACCTGGCCGATGTTTCCAGTTAACGATATTTACTGGGGATTTTTGCTCCTCTGCGGCCGAGGCGGCTTCCAATTTCTCTTCCAGCCGCAGGGAATAGTTTTCCCAGAAGGCGTTGCTCATTTGGGGGCGCTGCCGTTTGTTCATGGCGGCCATTAGGCCGGCCAGTTTTTTATATTCCTGCGAACATCCCGGACAACCTTTCAAATGTTCTTGAATATATTCCCGGAGTATTCTGAGTTCCGCTTCGGGCAGTACGCTATTATCATTCAGGGCGTCGGGCATTAAATCTCTTATTTTTTTACATTTTCTCATCGTTGCACCTCCATCCCCAGGTCCAGGGAATCCCTGTAAAACCCCAGGGCATTTTGCAATTTTTTAATTGCCCTGGAAAGCAGGCTTTTTACTGTTCCCTCGGAGATATCTAAAAGTTCTCCCACGGTTTTCCCGGGCATGCCGCGGTAGTGGCGCATCACGAAAACCGAGCGCTCCCTGGGGGACAATGTTTCCAGCGCCTGTTGGATATGCATTTGCATCTGGCGGGATTCGGCATAGGTTTCCGGGTTGCCGGCGGACGGGTTTCCAGGGAAAACCGGGTTTGCCGATACCCCTTCATCCAGCGGCGCCTGGTTTTTCTCCATTTCAAAAGACTTCTTCCGTTTCAGGTCCAGGAAGGTATTGAGGGTAATGCGGTAGAGCCACGTGCTTATGGACGCTTCTCCTTTGAAAGTATGCAGGGAGCGGAACGCTTTGATAAAAACGTCCTGTGACAGGTCTTCCGCATCCTGTATCGACCCGGTAAAATCAAAGGCCAGGTAAAAAATTTTCTTTTTATTATCTTCCACGATTTCACGGAAAGCGTTCCTGTCGCCCTGGCTTGCTTGTTTGACCAGTCTCAAATCATAATTTTGTATTAATTCCATTTTTTTAGTTCCGTATTGATTTAGACGAGGAGGGTAACGGTATAGTTTACAAGAAAAATTATGAAAATGAAAGAATCAATCCCGGGTTGATATTGTCTTGCACCACTTCACCTTTTTTGATATACTTCCACATAAGGAGGGCAATGATGTTAAAAAAAACTCTTTTTATTTTTGTAACAGTATGGATCATTACCCGGGCGCTCCCTGTGTGGGCCCAATATTATGATTACCACCGGGAAGAATCGCCGTCCGTCAGTTGGAACAACATTCCCATGTTCGACGCCCGCATGCTGGCCGCGGGCGGAATATCCCTCATGGCTTCCGAAGCATTCTCAGCCGCCATTAACCCGGCAATTATTCCCGAAACCAAAGGAATCCTTGCCGGCGCCTCTTTCCAGGTCGCGACACACCAGGCGTTCCAATACTGGGGACTCAATCAAGGGGTGTATTATGCAACTGACCCCCAGAGTCAAAACAATAATCGACTCAGCGGATTCACCCTGGCATTTCCCTTTAAAAGATTCAGTTTCACCGGCGGTTGGGTTACCGTCAACCTGTTGGAATTGCCCACACTGGATTTTTTCGACGGCGGCTGGTCTTTAAAAGCAACTTTCCCCGGGGTTGAAAACGCCATTTTTGCCGCCGCCGCCTGGAAGTGGGGAAAAAATGTCTCCGTGGGCATTAAATTGGATTATATCTTTGCCAATCGAAAGGTAGACATCCGGGAAACCTGGCCATCATTCGATCCCACCACATACACGCACCGGGAAAGCCACCGCATGACCTGCATTATCCCATCCCTCGGCGCCAAAATAAAATTATCTCCCCGATGGACAATTGGCGCGGCGCTCATTTACCCCCTGCGCGGCAAGGCGCATCGGACCCTGGACCATATCTTTGAAAGTCCCTCCACGCACCTGGAGATTTCCAATTTAAAAAGCACCGACAACTTTTATCGTCCCGCCCGTATTTACCTGGGGGCGGCGTTCACCCCGTTTGCCCATGCCCATACCGATGCCGAAGCGCCGGGGAAAAATAAGTTAACCCTTGCTGCTGAAATTCTATATACCGCCTGGTCGGGGTACCGGTATGTTTTTTATTCGGAAACCTTACCGCGGCATATGAGAAACACCCTGACGTCGGCATTGGGATTGGAGTATGGCATTTTATCCGCCCATGGCGATTATTTTTTAAGGCTTGGGTGCCGCCTGGACCCCCAACCCGTTATCGAACCTAAAACCACACTCCGGGAGCTCACCGGCGGAATCGGTTTTCGCCTGGGCAGGGTAAGCGCCGATATCGGCGCCCTTTATTGTTTCGGTTCCCCCGGCGGAATCATGCAGAAACATTTCATTTTAAATTCGACCTTACAATTTCATTGGTAATGCGTAATGCACGGAGGTAAATAATGCGAAAAAACATGCGAAAAAACATGATCCTATTCAGCCTTGTTTTATTATATTTTGTCGCTTTCACTGCCATGGGGCAGGAATTCCCCGACGCGGTTATCGGCATAAGCCTCAACGATTACCGGGTCTATCTAAAAACCCATGCGCCCCTGGACCGGCTTTACAGCCGGGGTGAAGATTGTTTCTTCCTGGTGGACCGCAATGAATTACAACAGGTGGAGGCGTCCGGGATCGAGATACGGGGACGGACCACTGCGCCGCTTGTAGGTTCAGCGCACCCGGGAATAAACAGCGCCCAGGGGGACATCAACGGCGCTTACCATAACTACAATGAAACAGGGCTGCTGCTGCGGGAATTGGAGACCCGTTTCCCCGGTATGGCGCAGGTAATTACCATCGGTTTTTCCATCGAAGGCAGGGAGTTAAATGTCATCAAGATCAGCGATAATGTGCGGAGCGATGAAAACGAGCCCAATGTTTTTATCGTTGGGTGTCATCATGCCAGGGAGTGGATTTCGGTAGAGGTGCCGCTGCTGTTTGCAAAGTATTTATTAGAGAATTACAGCCTGGACCCGCGGGTGCAGCGGGTGGTCGATGGCGCGCAAATATATATCATGCCCATCCAGAACCCCGACGGCCTGGAGTTTTCCATCCATACCTACCGATTATGGCGCAAGAACCGGCGGTATAATGGGGATTTCATTTGGGGGGTAGATCCCAACCGCAATTATGGTTTTATGTGGGGATATGATGATAACGGTTCGAGCCCGTACCCCGAAAGTGAAGTCTACAGGGGTGCGGCCCCCTTTTCCGAACCTGAAACCCAGGCCCTCCGGCAATTCCTTACGGCGAATCCGCCCGTGGGTTCCATAAGTTTTCATAATTTTGGGCAAGATATACTGTATCCCTGGGGTTATACATTTACGCCCGCGCCCGACGCCGTACTAATGTACAACATTGCCGGGCAGATAGCCCGCCGGATATTCCTGGTTAGCGGACGAATTTATACTTATGGTTCTATGGTAACGGCGTTATATTTGAGCAATGGGGATTTCACCGATTGGGTATACGGCGCATTCGGAAGCCCTGCTTTTACCATCGAATTGTCCCCGGAATACATGGAAGAAGGCGGTTTTTTCACATCCGAACAAATGATTGCTGAGGCTTTTGCGGAGAATCTCCCGGCCCTGTTATATTTTGTCGATTACTTTATCTCCGGCCCGGATGAAAGCGCGAACCCACCCCCACCCCCGGATGATATGAAGCCGTTTTATCTTTTGGGAAAATTTTGAAGTTGACAAAAAGAGTTTTTTTGAATACTATTATGCAATATAGGAAATTCGATGACAACACCAGGGAAATTGTTATGAGGTCCGAATGGTTCAAATGACAATGCAAGTCTCTAACTATTTGGCGAAACGCATTCAACCCATTCGTTATTGGCTGCCCACAATCCTGGAAATAGTTCTGGTGGGATTCAAAACCCCGGCGACCAAGACAGCGAGCCAGATCATTCGATTTCTTTCAACAAATCCATCGCAGCAAGAAGTGCTTAATTACCAGGTATCCAAACGAGCCCAGGCAAGACTAGGTCGTTTGTTGATACTAAATGAAGCTGGGATGGTGGGGGAAATGGAACAACTTGAGCTTGATGAACTACAGAAAATTGAACATATCATGATTATGCTCAAAACACAAATTGCAGAACCACGGCAGTACAAAGAATGAAAAAAAGGGTTTTGATCGTTTATCCGCATAATTTTTTTGAAGAGAAAAGCGGCATTAACTCCCGCTTTATCGAACTACTGAGATATTTTCGGGCCGTGGATTTCAATGTGGACCTGCTGACCTTAAAAAACTTTAAAAGTTCATGGGAAAACTACCCGGCCGACAAAGGGGGCCTGGTGAATGAACTCTTTTTTTACGATTTCAAAAAAGGCTCGCGCCGGCAGCGTCCCCAAAACAGGAAACAAAACCCCCTGGCCCGGCTTAAAAAATATATCCCCTTCTGTCACGCCTACACCGGGCTCCCGGATTTTGCCTACAAAAGCATGAAAAAACTTTTCGCTGAAATCCTGGCAAAAAACCACTACGATTTTATCATCATCAGTTATGTCTACTGGACCGCTTTGATTCCCTCGAAAACGGTTGCGGGGCCCGCGACGGTGCTGGATTTGTCCGATTTCATTACGTTGAACCGTTTCGACAGTTCCGGCGGCGATGTCAAGATCGGGCCCATGATCGAAGAAGAAATCCGGCGTGTGAATCGATTCGATAAAGTGATGTGCATCTCCGAAGATGAAAAATCCTTTTTCTCTCAATTTGCCCGCCGCCCCCAATATCATTATGTCCCTTTTTTTATGGATAAAAATAACCTGGCCAAAAACGATAACCCCGATTATGACATCCTGTTCATCGGATCGGACAACCCCCACAACCGGGAAGGGATGCAATGGTTTTTCCAGGAAATAAATCCATACCTGTTCAATTCCGTACGCATCGTAATCGCCGGTCCCATATCGAAATATGTCGATTCCACCCGCAATGTGACCTGCATCCCGTTGGTGGAAAGACTCGCCGACATTTACGCCCGGGCCAGGATTTCCATTTGCCCCCTGCTGGGGGGAACGGGAATGAAAATCAAAGTGGTGGAAGCTTTATCTTTCGGGTTGCCGGTGGTTACCACCGCTAAAGGGCTGGCGGGTTTTCCGGCTAAAGTACATACCGGCTGCCTCAGCGCGGATTCCCCCGAGAAATTTGCCCGCGCCATTCAACGGCTTCTTTCCGATAAAGACTTTTACAACCAACAGCGGAAATGGGCCGAGGATTTTTTCATGGAAAACTTTGAAAAATCAACCGTCTACCGCCAACTGGACGAGCTATTCGAAAATGATATAACCATGATGGACACCCAGATACTGAATATTAAGGATTGACCAATGAACCCGTTAAAAATAATGATCGACCACCAGGTATTTGCCGCGCAAAAATACGGGGGCGTTTCCCGCCTCTTTTATGAATTGATCAAACGCCTGGCCGATAAAAAAGAAATCGAATTATTCCTGTTTCACGGATTACATATCAACCGGTTCCCGGTGCGGGATTTTAAAGAAAAAGCCGCTTATTATTTCGGTAAAAAGATCGTTTCACTTCCCCATATCCCGGTCCTGTTAAAGCCCATAAACCGGGTCCTGTTTGATGCGTTTGCCGGGAAACCCGTGGATATTTTTCATCCCACCGGATATTCTTCCACCGTCTACAACTGGCGAAAAAGCCCCGTAGTTTTAACCGTTTACGACATGATCCCCGAACTATTCCCCCAGGATTTCCGGGACATCGAATCCAGGCTGGAAAACAAACGGAAAAGCATCCAGCGGGCGGATAAAATCATCGCCATTTCCCAGACTACGAAACAGGATTTATTGCGTTTTTATAAAGTGGATGAAGCTACAATCAGCGTTATTTATCCCGGCGCGCCCGCCGAAATCGCGGAAAAAAACGAAAGCGATCCTTATCGGCATGGTAAACCCTATATACTCTATGTGGGTACGCGAAAGCAGGGGTATAAGAATTTCGATCGGTTGCTGTTGGCTTATGCCATCTCCAAAAGAGTTCATGATGAATTCGATCTCATCTGTTTCGGCGGTCCTTCGTTTTCCGGGGCCGAGCTGGATAACATCAGTTTACTGGAGCGTCTGGATAATGTATATCATATTTCGGGAAATGACCGGCAGTTATCCCGGTTATATGCCGGGGCGTCCGCGTTGGTGTACCCGTCGTTATATGAAGGATTCGGGTTGCCCCCATTGGAAGCCATGGCCCACGGCTGCCCGGTTATTGCCGGCCATGTCTCGACTATCCGGGAGGTATTGGGCGACGCCGCCGCTTATTTCGATCCGGGGGAACCGGAAATCATGGCTTCTGCGATAGAATCGGTTCTTTTCGCTGAAACCCACCGCCGTGAGCTGATAGAAAGAGGGAAAACCCAGGTTAAAAAATATTCCTGGGCCAGGATGGCGGATGAGATTTATGAGGTGTATAAGAATACCAAAACTGTAAGTTAGGGAGTAGGGATCGGGGAAAAAAATGCGACATAAAATTTGCCTCTTGTTTTTGTTCATGTTCGTGTATGGCATCGTTTCAATGACGAGTTTCAGCTACGGCGCCATTAAATAGCTGGAAAGAATCGCGCTGCGCTTCGGCCAAAATCTTTCCGCTGTCCGTGGATATATGATAACCGGAAATCAATTGAGACGGTTACCTATCGGTTCAACCCTGGATAAAAAAACAGGGGCGTTCTATTGGTCGCCGGGTCCGGGGTTCTATGGAACCTACGACCTCGTGTTTTTAATCAAGGATGCCGGGGGACAATGGTATAAAGAAATGGTTGAAATAAATATCGGAGCCGGATTCGATAGGCCGTAAAAATTTGTGCCACCAGGTCGCCAGGGTTTTTGTATAATAAATCCCTTGGTGGACCTTTGTGCCTTCGTACCTTTGTGGCTATTTTGTTTTTTCTTTCACATCTCCACCAGGAGGTGATAGGGGGCTCTTCGATTTTCCCTTGCAACGGATAGAGATTATAGTCGATATGTTCAAGGAGCGTACTTTTTGCCTGTCCATTTTTTGCTACATTTAAACAGATAGCTAGACCCTATCGGAAAACTCATGGATGCTTTGAAATTTAAAATTGTAGGGAACAGGCATTGCCTGTTCCAACGGGGTATTTGAGGAACAGGCAATGCCTGTTCCCTACCAATTTACGCTTTTCCACCCGCAGGCCGAGAGCCAACTTGACCATGGCATAGGCTTTTATGAGGAATGCCGACCGGGGCTTGGATTGGATTTCGAACGGGAATTTCGCCCGTTTAATTGGCCAGGGCCCCTGGCCCACCTTTATCATTTGCCCTGACTTTGTGACAGGATTTCTTAAAATTGGGTTGACTTTGTGCCGAAATTCAAGTAAAATTGCCCTGACTTTGTGACATGAAATGATAAAAATTGGGTTGACTTTGTGACATAACAATGTCGATTCTCAAGTAAGAGGGCTTATATGAAATGTTTTATAGAAATATAATCGCTGAGCTTAAGAAGTGGGCGGCGGAAGCCGAAAGAAAACCGCTAATCCTCAGGGGCGCCCGGCAGGTAGGCAAAACAACGGCGATCGATATGTTTGCAAAAGAATTCGACCACTATATCTACCTGAACCTGGAAAATAAAGAAGAAGCTGAGATTTTTAATAGGGACCTATCCCTGGATGAATTGATTAAAGCCATCTTTTTTTTAAAAAAACTCTCCCCCGCAAAAGACAAACGAATACTTCTCTTCATCGATGAAATCCAGAATTCCCCCCCGGCCCTGGCGATGATGCGCTATTTTTACGAATCAAGGAAAGACCTTTTTGTCATCGGCGCCGGCTCCCTGCTGGAAGCCATGATCGGAAAACTCCAGGTCAGTTTCCCGGTGGGCCGGGTGCAGTATCTTTTCATGTATCCCATGACCTTCGAGGAATTTCTCCTGGCCTGCGGCGAAGAAGCGGCATTGGAAATCTACCGCCAGGTCCCTATACCGGATTATGCCCATTCCCGACTGCTGAAATTGTTCCATAAATATACACTGATCGGCGGGATGCCGGAAATAATAAAGAAATATATAATAGACGAGGACCTGGTGGGATTAAAACCCTTTTACCAGTCGCTTTTAACCGGCTACCTCGACGATGTGAGTAAATACGCCCGCACCCCGGCAATGGTGGAAGTGATCCGCCATGCGGTCGAAGCGGCCCCTTTCGAAGCTGGGAACCGGGTAAAATTCCAGGGATTCGGTCAATCCAATTACAAATCCAGGGAAATGGGAGAAGCACTGAAGAGCCTGGAACGGGCAATGCTGATTTACCTTGTTTATCCGGTCACGGTAACGCAGCCGCCGCTGCTGGAAGATAATCAAAAGTCTCCCAGGCTTCAATTCCTGGATACGGGGTTACTCAATTATGCCGTGGGACTCCAGGGGTATTTTTTTCAATTTGACGACCTGCATGCGTTTTACCGGGGTGTGCTGGCGGAACACATCGTGGGCCAGGAACTGGCGGCACTGGATATGAATACGGATAAAAATATTTCCTTCTGGGTCAGGGAACAAAAACAGTCCAATGCGGAAGTGGATTTTGTCCTTCCTTACAAACATTATGTTATTCCCCTGGAAGTGAAAGCCGGGAAAACCGGGAGTCTCCGTTCCCTTCACCAGTTTATGGAACGGGCCCATCATCCCTATGCCGTTCGTCTCTATGCCGGTTCTCTCCAGGTAACGGAAGCTTCGACCCCGGAAGGAAAACCTTTCAAACTACTGAACCTCCCTTATTTCCTGGCAGGGAAGATATACGATTACTTGCACTGGTTTATCGAAGCATAAATTCGACTGTCCCCAAACGACTTCAATCAAGGATTTGGAAAAATTAGTTCGCCCCCCTCTCTATTGACTTTCTACCCACTTTTCTATTAAAATAGGACCTTGAATTTTTTTTGCACGAGAAGATAATATGAAAAATAAATATTTCCCGGTGATTTTGTTTGTTAGGGCGCCGGCCTCGATGGCCCGGGCCCCGGAACCTTACCACACTATGGGCGGATAATACCTTGATAAAACTGGCGCTCATCATACCCACTTTTAACCGCAAGAATTCCATTCTCCATGTACTGGAATCGCTGGGAAAACAGGATATCAAAGACGTTACCCTATCGATTGTCGTCGTCGTCGATGGTTCCACCGACGGAACCCGGGAAGCAGTCGCCTCTCTTTTCCCTCATGTCAACATTATCCAGGGCGACGGTAATTGGTGGTGGACAAAATCCGTGAACGAAGGCTGCAAATGGGCGCTAAAAAACAGCGCCGACGCCGTCCTGCTTTTAAACGACGACATCCGCCCGGATAACCGCTATTTCGAACATATGCTAAAAGCCGCCGAAAAAGAACCCCATGCCATTATCGGTTCATTAAATATTACCGATGAAAAGGAACAAAGAATCTACTTCTCCGGCGCAAAAAAAGTGCGCTGGTGGTTGGGAAAACCGCAGCGCTGTCACCCTTTCCTGGCCCCTGCCAATGAAAAATTAACCGGCCTGCATAAGACCGTTGTCCTGCCCGGTAGGGGGCTGTGGATTCCCGCCCGGGTCTTTGAAAAAACAGGCTTTTTCGACCAGGAAGCCCTGCCCCAATATAAAGCCGATTACGATTTTGTCTTACGGGCCGCGAAACATAATATCCCTGCTTTTATCTCCTGGGATGCCGTTATTTATACCCACACCGAAAAAACCGGCCGGGGCGCGACATTTACAGAACAAAGCTTCTCCCGTTTTACCCGTTCGTTATTCCACGGCAGGTCAAGAACCAATCTTATCCAGAACTTCATATATTACTGGAGGCATTTCCCCCGGATTTTATTGCCCATTTTCCCATTTACAAGCCTTATCATCTTGTTCCGACAGTTCTATTTATTCTTCAAGGACCGGAAGTACCGGTAAAAAAAATAACAAGACAATGTAGGGGTTTGATTCATCAAACCCGGCCCGTGAAGGGCTTGATAAATCAAGCCCCTACTGTTTAAAATTTTTAGAGGTCCGGATGACCTTTTCAAAGACGCGGAGAAAATTTCCACCCAGGATTTTCTTGATATCCTCTTCGCTGTATCCCCGTTTGAGAAGGTGATACGTAATCAAGGGAAACCCGCTCACATTTTCCAGGCCCACCGGGTAGCTGCCGGCGCCGTCATAATCGGAACCCAACCCCACATAATCCACCCCCACCAATTTCACCACATGATCGATATGATCGATCAATTTTTCAATTTGCGGCGCCGGAGGGGCAGCCTTTTTCCATAATGCGATGGTTTCGTTCCAATAGGCTTCCGTGTTATCTTTATACTTCTCTTTTATGCTGTTCATTTCCGGTTCGAGTATTTTTTCGTTTGCTTCCGCTTTGTTTTTATATTCTTGATCCACGAAAAAGGCGCAGAAAGTCACCTGGATAACGCCGCCTTTTTTAGCCAGCGCCCGGATCATGTCGTCGGTCAGGTTGCGCCCCACATCGCAAATAGAGCGGACGTTGGAATGCGACGCAAACACCGGGGCCCCCGATATTTCCAGCACATCCCGAAAAGCCCTGTCGGAGATATGAGACACATCGATCAACATGCCCAGGCGGTTCATTTCTTTAACGACCTCTTTGCCAAAGGGGCTAACGCCGTTCCATTTGAGGGTTTTAGCGCCGGAAGAGTCGCAGATGTCATTGTTATCGTTGTGGGTTAGGGTGATATAGCGCACTCCCAGGCGATAAAAGTCCCTTAGTAAGCGCAAACTGCCTTCCAAAGGGCCGCCGTTTTCGATACCCAGCAAAATGGCGCGCTTGCCTTGCCGGTGAATGTCCCGGATATCCTGTGGGGAAAAAGCAATTTTCGCCAGGTCCGGGTATTTCTCCACCTGCCGGTAAATCTCGTCGATCATTTCCAGGGCTTTTTTGGCGGGGTTCTTTTGATCCAGGTCATTGGCCACAAAAGCAGCAAAAAAAACAGCATCCAGCCCACCCTCTTTCATCCGGATCAAATCCAGGTCGTTCTTGTCCGATTTCCGGCCGATATCCAGCCCCCGATCCAGCATTACCATGGGGGTATCGCAGTGGGTGTCGATTACGATGGCTTCCCGGTGGATTTTCAGGGCTTTTTCCCACAGTTGGGCGTCGATTTTTTCCTCCCCGGATAAATAGAAGAAGGGGATAACCGACAACATGCATAAACCGATAAACACATTTTTTAACCGCGATCTCATTTTTTTCTCCTCATTTCATTTTCTTTCCTGGTTCCCTTGCGGGTATTGGGAATCGTTTAAAATATAAGGTAACATAAAAGGAAAAAAATAACAAGACGTTTTTATTTTGTTTGCCGTTTGCCGGGAGAATAATTAGAATATCGACAACTTTTATATTGACAAAAAGGCATTTTATTATTAGAATTAACTCTTAAATAATTAGGAGGAAATATGGCATTAAGAATTAATGACACATGTATTAGCTGCGGTGCTTGTGAAGCCGTTTGCCCGGTAGAAGCAATCTCACAGGGCGACGAATATTATGTAATCGATGAAAATCGTTGTGTGGAATGCGAAGGTCATTTCGATACCCCCCAGTGCGCGGATGTCTGCCCCACCGACTCCTGCGTAAAAGACTAGCATTCAAAAATCTTAACACGTACACACCCCAAAAAAAGTTATAGTTCCATAGTGTAGCGAAATCAGCGGTAAAAAGGGCAGACCGATGGTCTGCCCGATATCTTGAATCGATAACCCATGGAAAGAAATGGTGCTGTCCCAAAAATGGGACGGTTTTAAATGATATGGGTGGCAATAAAATTGCTATCCTATCCCGGAGGTGTAACATGAGAAAACGATTATTGATCATCTTAAGTATTTTGTTGTTAAATACATTTGTCTTTTCAGAGAACCCGGACCAGGAGGAATATCAAGCCCAATACTACGATAACGCCAGGGTCCTACGCGTCAAATATGCACAGGGAGAAACCTATGTTCAACGCAGTTATGATGAAGGGTTTGAAGAAGCCACGGTAAACCTATCGATATTTGAAAAGGACAGGGTCGGCACCACTGCAGGCCGGGTCGAAATCTACCTGGGCCGCCTGAATTTTTTGCGGCTGGATTACGATACCGAAGTGGAATTTGAACGGGCGCCGGAATTACGCAAAACCGATATGACCCTCAGGATTAAAAAAGGCGGTATCTACCTGGATATTCAAAATCTCGATAATGAAAGGGATGTGGAGATACAGACCCCTGATTGCGGCGTATTCCTGCTGAATAAAGGCGTGTACAGGATCGATGTCACTGAGGGCGGTCAAACCGAGGTCTTAGTCTACGAAGGCCTTGCTGAAGTCTCCGGCGACGATTACAGCCGCAATGTACGGGAAAATCAAAAAATCGTCATGGCGAACGGACGTGTCACAGAGAGCCCCTTCTATTTCTATGCGTCCAATACCGATGAATTCGATCGCTGGAACCAGGAACGAACCAGCGCCGGCGGCTATGCCCGCTACGGCGTTTCCCGTTACCTCGCCAACGGATATGAAGACTATGAGTACGAGTTATCCCGCAGCGGACGATGGGTTTACAATAACTCTTGCAGGGAATATACCTGGCTCCCTTACAATATCGGCTCAACCTGGCGTCCCTATTATAACGGCCGCTGGAACTGGAACCCTTCCTATGGTTATGTCTGGGACTCTTATGACTCCTGGGGATATTTCACCCATCACTACGGCCGCTGGGAATGGGATTCTTATTACGGTTGGTACTGGCTTCCCGGTTATCACTGGTCGCCGGCCTGGGTCTATTGGTTCTGGGATAACGACTACTACGGGTGGTGCCCCGTGAGCCGGTGGAACCGACCCGTCATTATCGTTAACAATCACTGGAACAAGAACCATGATTACCGCAGGGACGGTATCCCCAGCCATTCCAGGTCTACGGTTATTATAAAAAAACATCAATTGGGCGCGGCCCATATCGATAGGGTGGCCGTTAACAAAACAACCCTGCGAGAAACAAATATCGCGGCCAGGGGGTTTAGCCCCAAAGAAAGACCCGCCCAGGAAACCGTAAGGGTCCTCAATGCCAGGGGGAACACAGTCGTCTACAAAAAAGGCGGGTTCCAGGACACTCAAAAATATGAAACCGTCAAGCCCGGACAGGCTGTTGCTAAAGCTGCCAAAGATACGGATTATATATACCGGGAAAGCGGCGGCAAAAAAGCTGAAAACAATGCCTTTAAATATTCGAAAAGTACAAAATCCGAAAACACCGAATCCCCACGGACTTTCGGCAGAGAAGTCAAGATAGAAAAAAAGGAAACCCCCTCCGGCGCCTCTTCCGGGACATCATATAAATCGGATAATTTAAATAGAGCCGCGAAATCAAGCGAGAAATCCAACGAGAAATCCTCATCCGGTCCCGATAACCTGGAAAAAGGCCGCCCCGTGGAGGTTTCAAAAACCAAATATAAACCCAGTGAACCTAAGAAAACCGCGACTTCCGATACGTTAGACAGGGGCTCTTCTTCCGCGAAATCATATAAATCGGGTAATGAAGAGAAATCCAATGAGAAATCGTCATCCGGCTCCGATGATCGAGAAAAAAACCGCCCCGTGGAGGTTTCAAAAACCCAATATAAACCCAGTGAACCAAAGAAAACAGGGACTTCCGATGCGTTAAACAGGGGTTCTTCTTCCGGGACCGCAAAAAAAGTTAAAGAGAAAGAAAAGGACTCCCCGGGCTTCTCACCTTCCGAAAGAAACTACCCATCCGGTAAACCCAGCGCCTCCGACAGCTCTTCCTCCTATCGCTCTTCCTCCTCCCGGTACAATAAATCTTCTTCCGAAACCTATGTCCCATCATACCGTTCAAAATACCCCACTGTATCCGAGAAATCATATAGCTCCGACAACGCGTCGCCCCGGGAAAGGATAAGTTATTCTTCGTATAAATCTTATGCAAAACCCGAGAGTTCCTCCGGGTATTCATCATCGCCGTCACAGTCCCATTCCTCTTACTCAGGGTCAACATCTTCTCATTCTTCTTATTCAGCTCCCTCTTCCTCCCATTCTTCTTATTCCGCACCCGCTTCGTCCCACTCCTCCCACTCTTCTTATTCGGCGCCGGCCTCCTCCCACTCCTCTCATTCGGCTTCATCGTCATCCGGCTCCCACAGCTCCACCGCGGTTAGAAAGAAAAATTAAATTTAAATATTGTCTTCGACCACCAGGGGACCCTTTTATAAAAGGGTCCCCTGCCGTGCGGCCCCCCCAAAAATTTTTGACAAACAAGTGGATTTAGGCTAAAAAAACTCTTGACAATCTTTTTGCGATAGATTACTATTTGTCATTCAGATTCCAAAACCCAATTTTAAAAGGAGGAACTATGAAGTATAAAATTATCATTTTCCTTTTGATCTTTCCTCTCTTCTTCGTATCCTGTGAAAAAAAGGAGGAACCAAAAGGGGACACCATGGGAATAATAAAAAATTATGAGCAGATCGCCATCGTAAAAACACAGATGGCAAAACTGGCGCCGGTTGAAATCGCCTACGATTCCAGCGGCTTATCCGAAAATGAAAAGAAAGCACTGGACCTGATCGTGAAAGCGGCCCAATACATGGATAAAATTTTCCTGGAACAGGTCTACAGTAAAAACAAAGCGCTGGAAGTCCAGTTGATGAAACAAGAGAACCCGGATTATGCAGTGCTGAGAGAATTCTTTAAAATACATTTCGGCCCCTTTGACCGCCTGGAAAATAACAAACCCTTCATTAACCTGGCGGAAAACAAACCGGCCGGCGCCAATTTTTATCCCGTGGATATGACCAAAGAAGAATTCGAAGCCCATATCAAAGCCCACCCCGAAGATGAAAAAATCTTTACAGCCGAGCGAACCCTCATCCGGAGACAAGACGGCAAGCTGGCGGCCATCCCCTACGCCGAAGCTTATAAGGAATTCCTGGAACCCGCGGCCAAATTACTCAAAGAGGCCGCCCAATATATCGAGAACCCCTCGTTAAAAAAATACCTGGTTTCCCGCGCCGATGCTTTTGCCGGCGACGACTACTACCAGAGCGATATCGATTGGGTGCTGATGAAAGACCATAAGATCGAAGTGGTTATCGGCCCTTACGAAGTTTACGAGGATGGCTTGTTCGGGTACAAAGCCTCGTTCGAATCCTTTGTCACCCTCGTGGACGAGGGGGAAAGTAAAAAACTGGAAGTACTGGGACAATACCTGGACGACATGGAAAGAAGCCTGCCCATCGCTGACCAACACAAAAATTTTGCCCGGGGCAAAAGCTCACCCATTATGGTGGTTAATGAAGTCTTTACCGCCGGCGACACCAAGGCCGGCGTCCAGACCACGGCCTACAATCTACCCAATGACGAACGCGTCAGGGAATCCACCGGTAGTAAAAAAGTCATGCTCAAAAATATCGCCAGGGCAAAATATGAAAAATGCTGGGTCCCCATCGTAAAAGAGGTACTGGACGAAACGGACCTGCCGTTCTGCTCCTTCGACTCATATTTTAACCACGTCTTAATGCATGAAATGGCCCACGGCCTGGGACCCGGGAATATTGAAAAGGACGGCAAGAAAACCTCGGTGAACAAAGAACTGAAAGAATTATATTCCACCATCGAGGAAGCCAAGGCGGATATCGTGGGACTTTATTGTTATCAATCCATGCTGGATAAAGGCGTATTCCCCAAAGAACTGGAAAAGAACATCTATGTGACTTACCTGGGCGGAATTTTTCGCAGCGTGCGCTTCGGCGTCGACGCCGCCCACGGCGGCGGGAATGCCATCCAACTCAACTATATACTGGAAAAAGGGGGCTTTTCCTTCGACGATAAAACCGCCCGCTTCAAACTCAATCCCGATAAAATCCGGGACGCCGTCAAACAATTGGCCCATGATATATTGATAATCGAAGCCCTGGGCGATTATAATAAAGCCAAAGAAATGATCGATAAATACCGCATCATCTCCCCACAGTTGAAACAGGCATTGGATAAACTCACTCATGTGCCCGTCGATATCAAACCCATCTATGCCGTAGAAAAATAAAAAGGATATTTGAGCCACGGACCGACACGGACAGGAAAACGATAAACTCCGTGAAAGTCCGCGGCTAATTTAGAAGTGAATTTCGTTTAACCTCTTGGATTTTTTTTATAAATATGGTATTAATAAAGCGTGCGCATTTTTAGGATATTTTCGGTTCCAGGAGGGCAAGAATGAGGCTGTGTAAACTTTTAGTTCTGTTAATCGGCGTGGCGTCGATGTGTTTCCAGGTGGGTATTGCCGCGCCGCAGGGTAGAATCTATCTCGACATGACCAATCTCGGTAAAGCCTGGGATGAGTATACAACGAATCCCAACAAAGACACGGCCTTGAAACTCTATGAACTACTCCCACCGGGAAAAGGCGCCCAGGAGGTCGAACTCCAGGTGGATGTCAGGGATAACATTTTTTCAAAGCTGAATATACTGGAGAGCCAGATTTACGGCGGTGAGCGGAATGCATTGAAAGTGGCCTTTCGCCTGTTCGGCATTGCCGACAGCGAGATGAAAAAGGCCCTGGTCAAAATCATCGGCTACCTCCTGCGTTTCGATACCAAATTGTTCCTGGAAGAATTGCTGATCCATGAGACCCTGGTCCCTGACCTGGGACAGTTGGTCTGCAGTTTCCAATTGAGTTCGCCGGACGATAAAATCCAACAGGAACTGGAGAGGAACATAAGACTGAAATCCCTGGGTTATATCGAAGATAAAGAACTCAAAGACATCAAAAAGAAATGCATCAAAATCCTCAAGGAACTGAAAATCCAGTAATGAGAGTACCTTTCGCTTATTATTTTTTCTTTTGCCGGTCGAAAAGCGCCATGTAATCGGCCGTCACTTTTTGCGGGTCCAGGGCCAAATATTCCGCGTATTTTCTTAAAAACACTTTGACATATCCCTGGGGCGGCAGTAAATCCAACCGTTCCGATTCGATATTTTTAAGATGCCCCAGCGGGACCCCGGTAAAGAGAGCAATCTCTTTCAAATCCACGCACAGGACTTCCCGGGTCACTTTCAAGGCATTGCCATCGTAAACCGCAAATTCCGGGACATTGTGGGTGACCGCCCACTGCCTGGTAGACGCAGCCTTTTCCTTTTCTTCCACCTTATAATATTCTTTCAAGTGCGTATAGGCATCTTCTATTCGGTTTAATATTTCCAGTCGGTCCTCTTCCGAAATTTCATCCAGGACAGGTATTAGCACCGGCGCTTCCGATGAGTACAACTTTTTCAGGTGCCAATAAGCGTTCTTAATCTCCTGGAAAGAGGCATCGGTTTTTATTTCCAATACATCGTAGTATTTCTTGTACCCGTTAGTATTAATATTATTGTCTTTTGTTTCAGCCATTTTTAATGCCAGTCATCCTCATTTGATCACCGCGTATGATATTTTCGGCGATACACAATACATCCTTCTTAAGACTTTGCGAAACGTTCATTTTGGAGAGGTCCCGGATCAGGCTTAAATTCTTCCAGAATTGAATATCATATTCGATATATCCCGCATAGCGTGTGTCAACGCCGAAATGTTTGATACAAATGCTGCGGATCGAGAATCCTTCCTTGATCTCCATGGAATTTCGCACCTTGTTCAAAACTACGTAAAAGGCAATATCGGCCAATTCCCGGTCCAGGATGGCGTCGACAGCGGCATGGGTTTTCTTGATATATTGGAGCATCTCGGCAACGTTTTTAATGCCGTATTTTTTCCTGTCGCCCCAGATCTCCTTTACCGTATCTCTTAAACCATGTTCTCCCAGCACATGTTTCAATTTCCTGAAAAAGGTACTCTTGATAAACTGGTACAAATTTTCAACGGAAGTTATTTCCGGGACCGCCACCACGATCATCCGGTCCGCCAATAGCAAGGCGTCGATGGTATCGTTCCCGGTTCCCCCGCCCAGGTCCAATAGGATATAATCGGCGCTTAAATTGCCGATATGCCTGAACAGCCTGGATTTCATGGCAACGTTCAAACTGCCTGAATTAATGGAACGGTAGTCCCCCACGATGACCTGGAGATTTTCGATGCCGGTTTCCATGAGCAAGTTTTCCAGCGGTTCTTTTTTTTCGAAGAAATTATTAATCGTTTTTGGCGCCTGTTTGATGCCGAAAAAAGAATGGATATTCGCGCCCCCGAAATCGGTATCCACCACGATTACCCGTTTATTTTGTGCAGCCAGTGTAATGGCCAGTCGGCTTACCAGGAAGGTTTTACCGGTTCCGCCTTTACCGCCGCCTATAGCCCATATTTCTGCTTTGCTGCCCGTTTTTTCGTCAAAGTTCATGTTACGTATCCGTAAGTATCCGCATATCTGCGTACTGGTTGAAGATATGATTTTATAGATTTTCGCAGAGAAAAGCAATCTTTTTTTTAAAAAAAATCCATCTTCCCGCTCTCCGGGTTTCGGGCTTAACGTAAAAAAGTTGTGGGCAGCGTCTGAGATAAAGAAGGGTTTATACTTTCCGCCGGTTTCCGGGGGAAAGTATAAACCCTTATGGATTGACGATGGGATGATTAGACTTTTTTAACGTTTACAGCATGATCGCCTTTGGGGCCTGAGTTTATCTCGAATTCGACTTCTTGTCCTTCATCTAAGGTTTTAAAACCTTCGCTTTTGATTTCGTTGTAATGGACGAAGACATCTTTTCCTTCAGTAGTGGAGATAAAGCCATAACCCTTCTTGGCATTGAACCATTTGACCTTGCCTCTGGCCATTATTTCCTCCTTGAGCAAATTTTTAGTAAATAATGGCAGAAACCATATAATACCGGGCCCTGGGGACCCAGGTCCGGGAATTACAATTTCGAACCTCTTATTTACATCTAAGGAAAAATTGTACTACAGCCTGTGGTTTTTGTCAATAACCATTGTGAAAAAATGCGGCTTCGCCCTTTACTCTTGTAATCTTTTACTCTGCCGTTCTTCCAGGATGGCCAGGATGCGCTCCATGTCCTTCTTATTAAAAAAACTATAATCACCTTCCTTTCCTTGTTTATTGAATTTCTCCAAATAAAGGTTAATGCGCTCGCTTTCCCAGTCCCATTCGCCTTCTTCGTATTTCTCGCCCTTGAGTTCCGCTTCATATTTATACAATTCTTCCAGCTTCGCGCGGTCCTCCAGGACCACCAGGTACTCCCGCAAAAAAGCCCTGGCGTCGTTGTCGATACTCCATTGGTAAACCTCTCTCCGTTTGCTTTCAGGGAGATTGTCTCCCAGGAAAAAACAGAAATTAAAAGGGGTTATGGTCAATTTTGAAAGGATACGGGCCAGCGGTTCGGGTTGTTCCAGTATAAAGTAACAGAATGCGGCGCTCTCATATTTACTTTTTTCTTCGAACGAGGGGGCTTGTTTTTTATAATGATGGAGAATGGCTTTGTAGATTTTCTCGCTGCGTCCCTTAATATAACGCAATGTATAAATAACCAGCCCCACGAAGTCCCCGGCGTCCCCAAGGAACCGGAAGATATCATCCCTGTTTTTTAATTCACTGTCCCCGGCCGCCAGGAACCGGCCCCACCGGCTCATCTCTTCTTTTAGCTCCGGGTGCTCGCCGAAGTAGGTTACCATGACGGCCCACGGCGGGGACTTCCTCTCAAAATAAAAGAAATCGAAGTGCCAACCGTAATAAGGCAAGGTTAAATAAAATTCTGCTGCGGCTTCGTATACCTGGTGTTCGATAGACTCATGGGCAATGATATGGAGATTAAAATAGGTCAGCGCCTTTTTAAACCATATTTCGAAGGCTTTTTTTTTATCCCCCAGGAAGAGGTGACAAAATCCCTCATAAGACGGCATGATCCCGGCCTCGGAAAAAATGAATAACGCCCGCTCCCATTCTTTATCCTTATAATATTTCATGCCGATATACTCCAGGTCCTTTTTATCGGCGATTTTCTTCAACACTTTCCGCGCCATGACAAAGTCTTTTTTCGGGTCTTCGTGGGCAACGTACAGCTTAAAAGCCTCGATATACTCCCCGGCTTTATAATAAGCCACCGCCGCCGCCTGGAAATCGGAATGCTCCTCCAGGTGCAACGCCGCATCTTTGTACTTTCCCATTTTCTTATAACAGTCGGCGATCCTGTCGTGGGCGTCAAGGACATGGAAGCGTATCAACGCCTTGAAATATTCCTTACGTTTAAAAAATTCCTCTGCCTCGTTTTGCAGCGCTGTTTTATTCATTTTCTCCTTCCTCAAGTATTTTACTGCTTGTTCAAAGTATCCTTCTTTCTCGTAAATGGCGAAGAGTTTGTCTTCCTGGTTGGTTTCCTTGTATAATGCCAGTAATTGCCGGTTGTTCCCCACCTTAAGCCACAGGGTTTCGGCCTGGCGGTAATTTTTAGCCCGGGCGTAAAGTTCGGCGGCTTTATCCTCCATGTTCAAGCGGAGGTAAAGCCCGGCGGCTTCCTGGAAATCACGGGCATTTTCGTAATACTCGGCGGCTTTTTGTTCATCCTTTAGGTGTTCCAGGTAGATATCCGCTGCTTGCCGGTATTTCCTGGCAGTCTTGAAGCATTCCACCGCCTCCGGGTATTTCCCTTGCCCCAGGTAGAGGGCGCCGGCTTCGGAAAAATTGCCCTCTTGTTTGAGCAATTGGGGGCGAAGGTCAAAGACCCGCTCCCCCTGGTGCAACTGTTCCCACAGGGCAATGGCTTTTTTGTACTCCCCGGCCTTTTCGTAACATTCGGCGGCCCGGGATTTATCGCCATTTTTTTCAAAATGTAGGGCCGCCTGGCCGAAATTGCCTGCTTGCCGGAAATAATGTGCCAGGGCGTTCGTATGAGACGAGGTATTCCCGGCGTTTTTAAAACACTCTGCCGCGGCTTTGTAATATTCTCTCTCAAAATAATAGCGGCCTTGCTCTTCCCATTCTTCCGGCGTGGAGACGGTTTCCCAGGCGCCGCGGATAAAATCGCGATCTTCGGTAATATACACGATATCTCTCATGGCAGCGCTTTGCCATATTCGCGAAGGGGTGGGGCCGTCATAGATCAACAGGTCCTGGCGCGAACGGGTAATGCCCACGTAAAGTAGATCGATTTCATGCCGGATATGGGCTTCATGTATTTTCCGGGCGCCGATATCCAGGGTGGCTTTCCAGATATCCTCGGAGAAGGGGTCGGCGCAAAATTTCCAGAGCACCACGGCATCGAACTCCAGGCCTTTGGCTTCCTTTATGGTAAAAACCAGTTCCGTTCCCAGGCGTTTCTTCAGTGTTTCTTTTTCTTCGTCGCGGCGGGTTAGAATCGTGCGTTGGGCGCCGGCGTTCTTTAAAATCTCCAGGATCCCGCCCGGCCCGTCCGCCTCGATGCCGGAGATAACAGTTACGGGGCGTCCTTTATAGCGCCATTCTTCGACGGTCTCCTCGGCTTTTTTGCCGATGAACTTTTCTTTCAATTGCAGCAGCAGGTTGGACAACTGGACGATGCTGCCGGAACTCCTGAAATTGAGGGAGAGTATTTTTAATTCCGGCACCGGCAGTCCCCGTTCATAGAAATGTTTCCGCGCTTCTTCCCAGCGGAAGCTGCTGGGGTTGACGATTTGTTTGGTATCGCCGGCCAGGAAGATGTTATTGGGGTTTTTTACGAATTTGAAGAGGAGGTTCAACTGGGTATCGGTAAAATCCTGGACTTCATCGCATACCAGGATATCGCAGTTGTATTTTTCCGGGACCGTTTGGGGAATGAGGTCGGCTTCGTCCCAGAGGTTTTCGGTTTCCAGTTTGTCCTGGTACCATTGGAAGATGCGGTAGATTTCCGTGCGGTTGAAATTGAAATTGGGGGCTTTTTTTTTGCCCAGGGATTCGTATTCGGCAAGGGAAAGAAAGGGGATATTTTCTTTGCCTTTCAAGGCCTGGAGGGTTTTACGCAGCATGGAGGCGAGGCGGTTTTCCTGTTCGGGTATCCCCATAAAGGTTTGAATATGGGCGGCGAAATGTTCGATGTCGGTATGGAGGTATTTTTGCAGCAGGCGGTCCGGGGCTTGCAGGGCGTCGCGTTTGGAAAAAAAGATAAATTGTTCTTGCAGGGGTTTGATCATGGATATGGGTAGGGGGCCTTTTTCCAGGGCGGCGGCGGCGGCTTCCAGCACATGGAGGTCGATGCGGGGCACCGCGCCCTTGATGATGCCGCGAATTTCTTCCCACAAAAGGACGGCATCCAGGGAGGAATGGGAAGGATATGCGGCCAACATCTGCTTGAAACGGTTAAAATCGACTTCTTGCGCGGGAGGAAACCGGTTTTCGCCCATGATTTCCAGGCACAATTCCCTGAATGTATAAAATTCCGGGGGCAGGGGTTGTTTTTCCCATTGGCGCCGGTTCATCAGGCCGTGGTAAAGCTCCCGGGCATAGTTTTTCAGCAGGGGGTTGTAGGTGATGAAGAGTTTTTTCTTTTGGCCCAGGTTTTCATTCAGCAGGTAGTAGATGGCGAGGGTGGTTTTGCCGCTGCCGGCGGCGCCGGATATCATGAGGGGGAGTGGGGTCCGGAGTATTTCTTTTTGTTCCGGCGAGAGGTATAGGAAGAATTCCAGGTCGTCACGTCGGTACATCCGGATACGTTTCCATTCCGGTTCATCCATGGCGTACCATTTCTGGCCGCCGGATTCGTCCATTACTTTTTGGGTAATCGATTCCTGGGTAAAGTAGGCCGGGTCCAACGCTTCCATATCGATATTTTCCAGCAGGGTTTCTTCGTAGTCCGAGAATTGCAGGAAGGGGACATTGGTGGGGATAATGGTTTTGCTTTTTCTTGAGACGTCGTCGTGTTCGACGATGCCCCAGACGTAGACGATGAGGGTGCGGTTATCTTCCTGGGGGCGACCCAGGGTAAAGAGGATGCGGTTTCCGCGGTCCAGGCGGGCTTCCAGTATGTATTTAGCGGAGAGGCCTTTCAGTTTTTTGACTTTCAGGCCGCCGTCCCAGATGCCTGTTTCCAGGAATTCGAATTTATTGCGGATATGTTTTTTCTCGTTTTCCGGCAGTTTCAGCAGGTATTTTTTCACTGTATCGTTGACCAGTACAATAATCATGTTGTTTCCACTTTGTTTTTCATGTTTGTTAAAAAGTGTAAGGTGATATCATATCAGAAAAAGGAGTTTCTGTAAAAGGGGCCAAATCCTGAATTCACAATTTGTTTTTTTTAGCCGCGAAGAGCGCGAAGGGACGCGAAAAAAATACTTGATAGTCGTGGGAGAGATTATTCAAATATTTCATAAGTATGTGTGAAATTTCGAACCTTTATGTTATCGGTGTCGGGGGCAAGGTCGCCTGAATAGATCAAATACCCCTCCCCGGCATTGGGGGAAACCTTCCTGAAGTAATCGATGCCTTTAAACAGACTTCGGTTCAATGTTTTTGCCGACTTTATTTCGATGGGGATCAATTGGTGTGATTGTTTGTAAATGAGGTCCACCTCGTTCCCATTAGTATCCCTGTAGAAAAACAAATTAGGATCAAGCCCTTTATTCAACCGTGCTTTCAACGCCTCAGCCACGATCATATTCTCGAAAAGGTTACCCACCAGGGGGTCCCGTGATACTTGATCGATGGTTTCGATTCCCAGGAGGTAAGTAACCAGGCCTATTTCGGTAAAATATATTCGTCTCTTTCCTGGCGGATACCTGCGCCGTCCAGTTCCCCGATGGTGAAGGGAAGTAGATGTAAAAGGGCGGTGCGGCCGGCAAGGGATTGGGTAATGGCATGGTTCAGGTCCAATTGATGGCTGCCGGTGAGGATAAACATGCCCTTCTCATTTTTTTCATCGACGATAGTCTGGATATATGACAGTAATTCGGGGTTTCGCTGAATTTCGTCAATTATCAGGGGATATTTGAATTCATGGAAAAAAGCATTGGGGTCATCGGCAGCCAGCCGCCGGATTTCGGGATTTTCAAGATTGCAATACCGGTATGAGGGGTATTCCATCCGGGCGAGAGTAGTTTTGCCTGCTTGCCGGGGGCCGGTGATAGTGACAACAGGATAGGAGTCCATCAATTTTTTGAATTCGTGCCTGATGCTTCTTTCTATTATCATGGGCTTATTTTAGCATATTTTATGAAAATTTCAAGTAGAACTTGATATTTTCATAAATTTCCCCGGAACCTGCCAACTTTCACTCTCCGTGTTATACTTAAGAAAAAGGGTAAGGAAAAAGGGACACACAAGTTTTTTCCGTATCCACGTTATTTTTGACAAATAATAGGTGATTACCGGGAATAAAACAATTGATTTTCTCCCCCGATTAGATTATGATTGTATCATTCAAAAAAGGAGGAATATAATATGAGAGAGAAAGTCAGGATTTACGTTTTGAGTGTAATTGGGTTAGTGGTGGTATTTTTCTACCTTTCCCTGGGAGCGGATATTCCGTCGGGATATTATGACAGGGCCAGGGGATTGGTGGGGCTGGAGTTAAAGGCCGCGCTGCACGATATCATCAAGGATAATAAAAGGTATGAGTACGGTGAAGTCTGGGATATACTGAAGTATACGGACGAAGATCCCAATAACCCGGGGAATGTCATTTTACTATATTCCGGGTGGTCGAAATCAAAATTTGCCAACGGCGGTGGGCCTTCCCAATGGAACCGTGAGCATACGTGGGCCAAATCGCACGGTCAGTTCGGTACTGTTAAAGGCCCGGGCACGGATGCCCATCATTTGCGGCCCGAAGATGTGACGGTGAACGGCAAACGGGGGAACCTGGAATTCGATAACGGCGGGGATTTGTACACTGACCCGGACGGCCCCACGGGATGCCGCGTCGATGACGATTCCTGGGAACCGCGGGACGCGGTAAAAGGGGATGTGGCCCGGATTATGTTTTACATGGCGGTTCGCTATGAGGGTGAACCGGGAAGCAATGAACCGGACCTGGAATTGAACGACCTGGTGGATAATGGAACCATGCCTTTGCATGGGAATCTTTCCACGCTGTTGAAATGGCATGTCCAGGACCCGGTAGATGCTTGGGAACGTCGACGTAATGACCGCATATTTGAAAAACAGGGGAATCGCAATCCTTTTATCGATCACCCGGAGTATGTCGGCTATACCTGGAAAAATGAAGGGCCGGAACCCAGCGACGATACGACGGCCCCGGTTATTTCGAATGTTACTTTTAAGACAGGTACTGCGGAAGCGACTATCGACTGGACTACCGATGAACCCGCCACCAGCCTGGTTTATTATGGGAAAAGCTGCGGCAGCCTGAACTTTGTGGCGCATGATGGGAATTATGCGAATCAACATACGCTTGTCCTGGCAAACCTGGAAGCAGGAACGGACTATTATTTCAATGTGTCTTCCACGGACAAAGACTGCAATGGACCGGTTTATTCAAAGGTTTATTCTTTTAAGTCGGCGAGTGGTGGTGGAGGTAGTGGCGGCGGCGGCGTCGGGACCGGGATGGTCATATCGGAAATCGCTGCTAACCCGGCGGGTAGTTTTAATAATGAATATATTGAGTTGTACAATGCATCCAACCAACCCATCGACATAAAAACCTGGGATATCATCGTGCACCGGAAAGGCGCGGGCGATATTGTCGTAAGGCTCGGCGTCACCGGGGATTATCAAGGTACTACCGTCATTCCCCCCGGCGGGTTTTATATTATCACCCGGGGAACGGTGGGCTATATGGATAAAACCATGTATGACGGTTTTTATTTGAACCGTTTATTTTACGTGGAATTAAAGAATGGGCTTAAAGTGATGGATTATGCAGGGAAAGAAAATGATTGTTTCTTGCCGGACACGAATTATGAAGTGGGAAATGTCGCTGCTGACAATTCTGCTGTGACGGCGTGGATAGATAAAGGAGGAAGTTACAGGGGAACGGCGGGCAGTTTATAATATTCATGAATTAAGGCACAAAAGTCTTTTTACCCTAAAGTCCTGTAACGCACAGCGCCTCCTAATTTAACCCGACTATTTTGGGGGTCGAGTATCAATTTAACAGGGTTATTTTATTCTCAATGGGATTTCGGCGCCATTTTCTTTATTTCCGCGACTGAAAGTCCGGTATATTTCGCTGTCGTTTCTATAGGCATTCCATCTTCCAACATCCTGGCGGCGGTTTCCTTTGCTTTTTTGACCAGCCCTTTTGCATATCCTTTTTCAAGTCCTTTTTTCAGTCCTTCTGCCAGCCCTTTTTCCATTCCTTTTTCCATTCCTTTTTCCATTCCTTTTTCCATTCCTTTCTCCATTCCTTTTTCCATTCCTTTTTCAAGCCCTTTTTTCGTGGCGCTTCTTACCAGGTCTCTATCCCAACTCGCGACATATTCCATTTTATGTTCCTCCTCTGTTTCTTTCATGATTTCTTTTATTTGTTCCTTATAACCCTCCGGCAAACGGATTACCCAATCGAAAAAATTCATCATGAGATGGGTTGTTTCTTTGGAGTATCCGTGCGCATAACACTGCCTGATTAATTCCCTGGTGACTTCAAATTTCCTGGCGTTATCCGAACTTTTTACTTCATGGCTCTTCAATTGCGCATTTACCACCATAACCATCGGGTTCGTCGATGTTTCAAGTTTCTTCCGCAGCCCCGGCTCCGACCGGTAATCGAGTATCTTTATAATAGGGATTTTCATCCGCAGTTCGAATCCAAATAGACTGAACAGGTACTCATCGGGCCTGTAGTTCTCATTATCATCCGTTAATAAGGCAAGACTGATTACCGGTATATTGGCTTTTTTCTCTTTATTAAAAGCCAGGTAATAGTAAACAAACATTCTTTCCATAAAATTTGGCCGGGGTTGGCTTTGTACCTCGATATGGATAACAAGGCAAATGTATTTGATACTGCCGTCTTTTAAATGTACCTTTGCCAATACATCCGCAATGCGATCGCCTATGCTGCTGTCCGGGTCGATTTCGTTTAATTCTTTATCCAGGAAGGCGACCCCTTTTGAAAAATCGATGGCCTGGTAAATTGCGGGAAAGAAGAATTCCAGGAAATCCTGGAAGAGTTGTTTAATGATGGTTTTCCAGGCGGGGTCATATTTACTTCTTCTGGCTGTTTCTTTACCGGGGGTCTCTAGTTTTTTCTTAGGCATTATACTCACACTTCCAGGTGAATAATACCAGAAAATCGGGAAAATTTCAATTACTTTCTTATGGAAGAAGATACAAAATCCGCCTATTCAATCGTTTTTCCCAATTTTGTTTTTCTGTTTTTTATTGCTAATTGCAATACTCGCTTTACTTCTTCTTTCCCGTGCTCTTCTGCATCGACTTCAAGAGCATCTTATACGCTTTTTCATATTTTTGCGTCGGAATACCCATTGATTTCTTGGTCTCGATGGATTTTTGCCATAGTTTCGCCTGTGTGTGATAATCGCCTTTAGCTTCGTAAATAAATCCCTTGTTCCACCAGCAAATGGTCAGTCCGGCCCGATCTCCCAATTCCTCAGAAATCTCTTCCATTTTATTTGAAAGGACCAACGCCTCATCCAATTTTCCCATTAAATATGCAATATGCGATTGGTTGCCATAACTTCGCGCCAATCCGGCCCGGTCTCCCAATTCCTCACAAATCGCTTCCATTTTTTTGAAAAGGACCAACGCTTCGTCGAATTTCCCCTTATCCTTCAAAATCACCGCCTGGTTGCCATAAGTTCCCGCCAATTCAGCCCGACTTCCCAATTCATCATAAATCACTTCCACTTTATTGAACAGGGCCAGCCCCTCGTCGAATTTCCCCTTTTCACTCAAAATAACTGCCTGGTTGCCATAAGTTCCCGCCAATTCAGCCCGACTTCCCAATTCCTCACAAATCGCTGCCTGCTTTTTTAGCAGGGCAAGCGCCTTGTCCAATTCCCCCCATACCCTCAAAATCAGTGCCTGGTTGCCATAAGATTTCGTCAGTCCGGCCCGGTCTCCTAATTCCTCACAAATCACTTCATTTTTTTTGTGCAGTTCCATTGCCTCATCCAATTTCCCCCAATCACTCAAAATCAGTGCCTGATTGCCATAACTTCCCGCCATTCCGGCTTGGTCTCCCAATTCCTCACAAATCGCTTCATGCTTTTTGTGCAGTTCCATCGCCTCGTCCAATTTCCCCCATTGACGTAAAATCAGTGCCCGATTCCCATAACACGCTCGAAGTGCTCTTTTATCCACCGGGAAAAACTTTTCTACTGCCTCTGTTAATCGTACGTAAAAATCCCGTAAGCGATCAATATTCCACACCCCAGGGGTCCCATGGAGTTATGTAGAAATATTCTAGATCGCTGAGGAAATTTCCAGGGTGCTGAAAACATTCTTCTAGGGCTTTGAAAATACAAAAGGTA
>Ga0315278_10000111_pt1 | contig 70713 bp, 42 predicted proteins | sample YL17G06_0_MG_FD_203880 | JGI IMG/M metagenome (GOLD analysis project Ga0315278, IMG submission 203880) | Sediment microbial communities from Yellowstone Lake, YNP, Wyoming, USA - YL17G06_0 | ecosystem: Environmental > Aquatic > Freshwater > Lake > Sediment | place: USA: Wyoming | collected... | reverse complement strand
CAACAATTTGTAAATCAGGATTTTCACAAAATAAATATGATATCCTGTCTGCGCCGGCAGGAAATAAATTTACAGAAATAAATAGTACAGGTACTTCAATTTTACCAAGCGGACGATTTATAACACCGGCTGGCAATTTGATCCGGATAACGGATGATCCTTTCGGAATGGCGATTTCCCCCAATGGGAAAAAGGCAGTAACCCTCCATGATGGAGTGTTTACCATTATTGATATCCAGTCATTAGGTTCAATCAGGGTTCCCAGCTACGATAATAAAATCAAATCGCCATTATCCGATGGATCATTCCTAGGAGTTGCCCTTTCAATAGATTCAAAAACAGTTTATTTAAGTGGTGGAGACAATGGTGCTGTAATAATATACGACATCGAAAGTTTAACTCGTCTCGATTCTATTTCATTAAATGGAGTTGTTGATGGTATTAAATATAATGACAGTTTTACTTCAGATCTGGTTGTAAATGAAGCTAAAAACGAATTACTTGTACTAGACAGAGCCAATTTCAGAATGGTACGAATCGATCTGGCCACAAAAAAAATTACCGCATCGGTTAAAGTTGGTCGCCAACCTTTTGGCTTAACCTTAAGTCCGGATAAAAAGACTGCATTTGTTGCGAATGTGGGAATGTATGATTATCCATTAATAACTGGAGCTACTCCTGCCAATTACGATTCATTGCTGATTTCTCATCATCCTTACGGAGATAATACCAGTGAGTCTATCAATGGAACTGTGGTTGAAGGACGTCAAATTCCGGGAGTAGGCAGCCCTTTGCATCCGGACGCCATGAGCGTATTTACGATCGATTTGTTAACTAATCAGGTAATTGATAAATTCAAAACAGGCCATCAGATCGGGCACATGATTGAAGATGCAGAAGTGGTGGGAGGGGCCAGCCCTAACTCGATTGCAGTTGGGGATCAATATGCTTATGTATCCAATGCAACTAACGATAATATTTCGATAATTGACTACAAAAATCATAAGATCATCGGCCATATTCCTATCCTTGTTGACAAGCGGATTGACAAATATCGCGGATTGCTTCCTTTCGGCTTAACTTTGAGCAAAGATGAAAAAACACTCTATGTTGCCTTGTTAGGATTTAATGCTGTTGCAGTAATAAATGTTAAATCCAAAACAACGAAAGGCTTAATTCCATCTGGTTGGGGGCCCACACGGGTTAAGTTATCCAATGATGAAAAGGAAATTTATATTATTACTTGCAGGGGTCTTGGTGCTGGTCCGAATGGTGGAAAAGATTTTGTATCGCCAATACAGGGATATTATGTAGGTGATATACAATTGGGCAGTTTCCAGAAGGTAAATATGCCTGATGCAGATCAATTGGCAACATATACAAAAAAATCAATTGAGAACACATTCAGGAGTATAAGTGTTACTGATGATGCTAAAAATCCCTTACCGGTATTACCCGGTTTGAGGAATTCTCCCATAAAATATATTGTATACATTACCAAAGAGAACAGAACATATGATGAGGTCTTTGGACAGATGAAGAATGCGGACGGAGACAGTACCCTGGCAAGATTTGGTTTAAATAATGAATATACGTTGCCAGATTCACTAAAAACAAAGTTTCCAAACCTCAGAATCAGCCCGAATCATCACAAGGCAGCCAAACAGTATTCATTCTCGGATAACTATTACTGTGACAGTGATGCCTCAATACATGGCCATCACTGGATGATGGGAGTGATACCAAACGAATGGGTAGAAGCGAACTCCAGCGTAACAAAAACCTCCGGAATATTTTCCAGGGCTCCAGGTCGGCGGCACCCGGGTACAACCGGAAGTATTGACCCTGAAGATTATGCTGAAATCGGGGGGTTATGGGAAGCGCTCGACAGAAAGAAAGTATCCTTTTACAACTTCGGGGAAGCTAATGAAACTGCACATGTACGGGAGGAATGGTACGATACAAATACCGGAGCAGCTCATGGAGTAATGGTCCCCATGCAAAAAGCATTGTTCAAAAGAACCAGTCATAATTATGCCGGGTATAATATGAATATCCCGGATCAATACAGAATGGATCAGTTTGAAAAAGAGTTTACTGATAAATGGATCAAAGGGAAAGAAAAACTGCCTTCTTTAATTACCATGCAGGTTCCAAATGATCATGGTGCAGATATTCGACCCGGGGATGGATATTTTTATCCGCATTCGTATATGGTTGATAACGATTTGGCATTAGGACGAATTTTGCATTTTCTGTCACGGACAGAATACTGGGAAAATATGCTGGTAATTATAACAGAAGATGATCCGCAGGGAGGAGTTGATCATATTGATGCACATCGCTCTGTATTAATGATGGCCGGCCCTTATGTAAAAAAAGGATATGTATCTCATAATCATGCAAATTTTGGATCTATCCTGAAAACAATCTACAACATTCTTAATGTTCCATATGTAAATCAATTTGATGTTACGGCTTCATTATTACAGGATTTTTTCACTCCCATACCCGATTATACTCCTTATACGATGGAAATGCATGACTCCCGCGTATTTGATGCTGAAAAAGCGATGAAAAAATACAATCGCACTATCGACTGGCGCAAAATAGAACAAGGCCCGCCAATAGATAATGAAGATGTTGAACGTGAAGTACATTACAAAAAATAAATCATATTTTATTTGAAATCAATAAGTTACTAAATTTTAAATCTCAAAAATATTGACTTATGAAAAGATTTTTTAAAATATTGGGACTTATATTAATCGTAATGATTATCGGATTATTGCTTTGGTTTCATTCAAACCTGAGGGACCGAAATCCAGGATACCAGGCAGATTTAAAGATTATCAATGGGAATCTTTCACCATTAAATGCCGGATTTGCAGCTTTCCCGATTACACCTGAAGTCCCTGACTTATGGACTGATAAAGACGGGGATGCAGAGTATAATCCAAAAGACGGTGATACTTTTACTGACGGTAACGGGAATGGAGTTTTTGATCCGGTCTGGCTAGCAGGCTTTGGTAACAGCAGGGCAGCCAACGGGATACATGATGATCTCTGGGCCAGAACTATGGTCTTAGATGACGGTAAAACACGACTGGCCATTGTGGCTCTCGATGTAATCGGGTTTATGAGCGATGATGTAATTGATGTCAGAATCCGGATTCCGGGTGAGGCTGGAGTTACTTATACGATTATTACCTCGACACACACACACCAGGGCCCTGACTTAATGGGTCTCTGGGGTAAATCTCCTTTTAAAAGTGGTATTAATAAGAAGTATTTGGAATATGTAAAAAACCAGGTTGTAAAGTCGGTAGTATCCGCTGTAAAGAGTATGCGTCCTGCACGTTTAGCTATATCTGAGGACCTTACCGGAGCAATTCCATTGGTTAGTGATACAAGAAAACCGGAAGTTTTTGATTCCGGACTGAGGTTGATCAGGGCAATCGATATAGAGAAGGGAAACACACTCGGTTCACTGATTGCCTGGACCGATCATCCTGAAACCTTATGGAGTGATAATTTGCTTATTACCTCCGATTTTCCAAATTATGTACGCGAAGGAGTTGAAAAAGGAGTTTCTAACGGTGAGAGTTTGGTAAAACCCGGGATAGGCGGAGTTGCTGTCTATATTAATGGTGCTGTTGGAGGATTAATGACTACTCCCCCGAGTCTGACAGTTAAAGATCCTTTCTCAGATCAGGAGTTTATGGAACCGACCTTTGAAAAGGCAGAGGCACAAGGAAAACAACTTGCATTACTTGTTTTGAATTCTATGGATAAACCGGTTGAAGAGGTTGATGTTGCCGGTATCTCGATAATAGTCAGAACTATCACTTTGCCCCTGGGAAATATAAAGTTTAAACTAGGAACAATGTTTGGTATTTTTGATCGCGGGACTACCGGCTGGATGAAAATGCGCTCTGAACTTTCAGTATTCAGAATTGGACCGCTTTCGTTTGCTACTCTTCCGGGCGAAGTTTATCCTGAAATTATAAACGGGGGGATAGAAGCTCCTGAAGGTCGTGACTTTAATATCGAAACTGTTGAAGTACCTTCAGTCAGAGAGATGATGTCAGGTAAATACAAATTTATATTTTGTCTTGCCAACGATGAAATTGGTTATATTATCCCCAAAAGTCAATGGGATGTTAAAGCCCCTTTTGCATATGAAACAAAAGATTCTCCATACGGCGAAGAGAATTCATTAGGACCTGAAACTGCACCTTTGTTGCACAAAAATATTAAGGAGATGCTGACTGAATTGAATCAGTCGGAATAAACAGGAATATCTGAAATAATCAATCAGTATCCTATTTAAGCGGACATGGCGGTTCACATGGTCTGCTAATAAACGAGTTTGTTAACGCCATTATTCAGGATCGTAAACCATTGGTGAATATCGCTATGGCACTTAACCTGACCGTTTCCGGCATTGTTGCTCATGAATACGCATTAAAAGAAGTAAAGCTGTTGAAAATTCCACAATATAAATTTTAGTCTGACTTAATATTGAGTCCGGTTTAAAAAATTGTAAAATATAAATTACTTAATGGTACTAATAGGCTTCACTTTGCACTTTCTACACTCTTATGAAAAGAGATACGGTGCGGTTCGCCTGCTTCAGCATAAAATGTAACTCCTTCCCGTTTTGCGATAGTACAGAATATTTCATATGTGCCATCATATTTTGCGAGTACCGGCGTCTGTTTACATTTAAGATATAAAACAGGCAGTGAAGCCATTTCAACACGTCTTAAAATCTCTTCATTATCAGCCACTTTCCCGGCTTCTTCAAAGAGTTGATACGACTCACTAACAAAGTCATCCGAAAAAATCTGGTCATCAGGTGATAAACCAAGGTGAATATGTGTCGCCGATGTGATCCGGCCATGTAGCAAATCAAAATACTGTCTGACAAACTTCCCTGCCCTACCGTAATAACCATACATAAAATCATTGATAACCTTTTCAACATCACAATCAGGATTCCACAGCAGTCGTGAAATCAGATAAGCCCTGAGTTCGGAAAATTCGCCACCCCGGCTCTGGTAAGCTGCCTGTTCCATTATGCCAATTGAATTATTTTCCCTGAAGGTTTGAATGTTTGGCTGAAGGACTTTAAAATTGGGATAGGGCATCACATAATGGTTGAAATTAACTACATAATCCCAGATGTAAAGGTGAGGCGCTAATGCTGACCAGTTTTTAAGATCTGAAAGAAAAGACTGGTTTTCGGGGCACGATTTGAAATCGTGTGCAAAGCAACATTCAATGCTACATAACCGGACAACCACATTGTTGTGTGGACGTATTTCCTTTGGAGGGGTACGTGAATACTGGTAAGCCAGAGTGCCGATAAACTTATCAGGAAATTCCTTTTCGACTGATTCCGCCACCTGGTTGACAAACCAGATAATCAGACCCGATTCACTTCCTTCGTTACTAACAATTGCCTGACATTTTTCGCACTGGCACGGATTATACCAGTCATTCTGTGATACATCGTAGATCAGGTATTCGGGGTTTTCGCGCATACGATTTTTGATCCTTTCGGTAATGATTTTCAATACATCTGGATTTGTAAGGCACAATTGTGCCTGTTCGTGAACACGTTTCCCTTCAATCAGGCTATAGTATTCAGGGTGTTTGTCGTAAAATTCCGATGGTGGCATTAACGGATAAAAAGTGTGCACTGCCCAGTAACTCTCTACGCCTCCGGGTTGTTGCCTGAATCCCATGGTGCCGTTCATCCTGTTTCTGGCAGCCCAGAGCGGATCGAATGCTTCATAATAGAAGTCATTTCGCACTCTTACTCCGGGCTTTTCTGAATGATCGAACCAACTGAAATTTAATTCTTTCCTTTCCGGAATAATGCTAACTGCAGGGGTGTACCATCTGCATCCCAACTCATTTTCGAGAAAAGCCATAACTCCATACATGGTTCCGCGTATCTTTCCACCATAAATCAAAATATCGGGTCCGAAATTGCAGTAACGAAACGACTCATCCAAATCGGACGGAACATTTGCCCCTGTTTTTTCTTTTATTACTTCATTGTAGCCTATTACAATCTGAGGTCCTTTATGTGGTTGATCGAGATTCTGTAGAGGCAATTCCACGCCGCTGATCTCTTTCAGCCAATGCTGAAGTTCTCCGGCAGCCCATTGCTCCGATTCTGACGCCAGGGCGCTTAGGGCTATCCTGTAATCTGATTTTCTGTCTGAAAACAGGGTATAGTTCTTTCGCTTGCCGGCAAAAAAAGAAAATTTCCGTTGAATATTTTCTCCGCTTTTTAAATGGATATCCATTATAGCACTATAAGATTGATAGTCATCAGATTTTAGGTTTATTTTTCCGCAGAAACCGGCAGTACGTTGTTCTTTCAGAACCGGTTGTTCTTGATGATTGACTATCTCAATATTCAGATTCTGAATAAGTTGTTGCAAAACAGGTGTTTCAAATTTTGAAATGATCGCCGCTTCACCTTCTTCCCCGGTAGTAATCCTAAAAAGCTCACCTCTTTCGGCTAGTCTGGCTGGTGAAAATGGCACAAAGCGGAGACAAAATCCCCATCTGTTACCCCGTTCTTCGATTTTCAAAAGCAGGGTATTATTCCCTTTTTTAAGCAGTACAGGAAGCACATCATCGTTAGCAACAAGTCCACGAGCTTGTTGATAATCCCAGACATTCATGCCATTTACCCAAATCTTACCTCCATCATTTGTCCCTAAACTGAGGATCCATACTTTGTTTTCATCTGACTGAATTTCTGTATACGCATATGCTAACACAGGGGCATCATTGGACACCGTTTTATCCAGATCAATGATGGAGTCAGGTGAATTGTATAACTTCCATCTGGCTGAACCTTTAACGTATTTCACAACATCACCTGCTTTGATCTGAGGATTCTGTTCTCCGCCTGCTTTTATCAGGTAGTCAGTGTTAAAACCAACCAGATGATCCCATGAATCGGCGGCATCTAAAGGTTCCTTTATGGGAATGGGCCCACACAGCAGCCACGATTTTATCCATTGTCCGGGAATCACCGGTTGAGGTGATAATTTCTGTGCATAAGTTGTTCCGGTAAGAAATAGACCAACTAAAATGCTTAAAAGTAATGTTCTGCTCATTTTAATGCTTTTTAACTGTGATTAATAACTTCCATTTTCGCTCTTCAGCTGCTTTTAAATCCCTTTTATCAACCATATTTCAGTTACCTGCGAGCCACGTTCACCTTCGCCGACGTCATCCTGCCCGCAAGTCCATGTAAATGATACTTTGCCATCCTGTGTTACTTCTTTAGGCAGAGAAAATTCAAACAAAGGCCGGGTTCCCATCCGGATATAATCATGTATTGTAACTCCATCGGCAACGAGTTTCATATTTGAACGGAAGCGTCCAGTATATGCGACTCTCAAAGTATAATCAGCATTGGGATCAAGATTGTTGTATTCCATCTCCAATGGGGTATCATACAGTGTATTGATCTGATTCATCCAGGCCAAAGGGGTAGTTTGTCCTTCAAAACCTTTTGCAACAACTTCATGTACCCAGTCAATCCCGGTTAATCCAACACCGAAGCTTACCCTGGGTGATTCGAGGCTTCCCGGATCTTCAGCCCATGTTTTTTTCACTTTGACCCTTTTCCATGCAGCGGGGTTGCCAAAGTTGTCATAAAAACCGCCCGGACCAGGGTCTGTCCGGTGAAGCATTTTATCAATTGCATCCAGCCGTTCGGATTCATTGTTAAGCTTTTCGATCCTGGATAGCTGATCTAATATCCACAAAGCATCGTTAAGCGGAATATCAATGTTGTCAATGAAATTTCCCCTTCCGCCCGCTGCATGGTGTTTCTTTATGGTAAGCTGGGCACCAAAGCTACGGAACAGTGAATCAGCAAGAGCATAACAATGTTGTTTTAATTCCGGCGAGACCGGCTTTTCATTAACAAGTGCCAGCGTGTTTTGCGCTTCCGAGATGGCCGGTTTAGAACCTGATATTTTTGCACGTTCGAGAATATTTCTTACCTGGCGTTCGAGATGGGTTTCATAGATTAACCTTCTTTGGATATATGCATCGTAATAAGCCAGGATCAATCCACTTTGGAAACGGGGATTACTCAAAACGTGGATTGGAGCAATTTTTTCCATATACTGCCATTGCTGAAGTGTTCGCTGTATTTGCTCATTCGACAAAAGCGGCCCACGAATATTTTGTTCGAGTGCCAACAATCCCTGAGCCACACCCTCGGTGTAATCAGGTCCGATAAAGTAACGGGCATAATCACGCAGGGTTTCTATTACCGGAATTGAAGGATCCCAATCCTGATCGCTCCATACAAATTTATTAACATCATCATTGGTTCCTTCCGAATAGCTTATACTTCCCTGAGCTAATCCAGCGTAAAGGTTATGGATATATTTTTCATCTTCAGGACGTGGATTAATGCATTCGCGGCCTAAAGTCATGGCATAGGCTAGGTCCCAGTCGGGTATAGGATACTGACAACTCAGACTGTGGGTGATGTCGGGGTATAACCTGACCGGAACCGGGGGATTTATCAGTTTCTTCACCTTCGGAAGCGGCGTCCTTATCCATGGACCATAAACGATACCTCCAAACCACTCATATTGCCTGTTGACATGTTCATAAAATTTATTGTACCATTCTTTGCCCGGTTTAAATGCCTGGGGTGAAACCCATATTTTGGCGTTAGGATGATATTTATGCAGGACTACGGCTACTTTCCCCAACCAATTAAATAGTTCATCCGGTTCGAGTTCACCGGGATCTCCTCCCGGGACAAAAAGTGCATCAAGTTTAGGCAATACACCGAAAACGTTTTCCCGCTCATCCAGCTCTTTCTTTATTGAATCGAGGGAAGTATAATCACTACCCATATTTGGATACCACATCCATACATCCAGACCATACTCTTTACAAATACGCGATTGCTCTGCAATCATCTTAATAGCAGGCAATTTCATGTGAATATTTGAAAAATCATCGTCGGTACGTGGTGGCATAATTTCAATGCTGTTTGCACCAAATATCACCAGGTCACGTATATATCTGTCAAATTGCGCAACATTCCATGCGTCATAAGCATTTGTCTTCGGACGATAACCCATCTGATGTCCACGAATAGGATAAACAGGAGTTGAGGAGATGTTTAAATTATCAGGAACAAATATCTGTCCATTCAGCATCTCCATTTTGCGGAGCAGTCGGCCAATACCATAAAGGGCACCACGTTCGTCATGACCGGTAATGATAACAGTTTTGTTTTCAAGAAGCACAATTTTATAACCATCTTTACCCGTTTCCGGAAGTTTCATGATAGCAGCTTTGTACCTCTCCGGAAACTTATCCATTTGTCCTTCAACTCCGACAGCAATAATCTGTTTACCTTCTGATGATGATTTGTCAATAACAGGAAGAAAGAGATTGCTGCGTTTATGAATCTCATCTTGCAATACCTGGACAGCTTTTTGCAATTGAATATTCTTCTTTTCCGGGAAGAAAATGGTTGCCCTGGAAAAATCGATAAATTGTGCAAAGCTTGCATAAGATAAAAACAGGCATGAAATAAGGATACTGGTAATTCGTTTTAGATTCATCTTCAAGGGTATTGGTTCGATGTTAAGATATGTAAAGTAGGGATCACTGAATTAATTCCGATTCTCCCTTCAGTTCTCGGATACAATTCAAATCATCCTGTAATTTGTCCGCAAAAAGGTACATGTCGGAGCTGTGCATTATAATATTTGCGCCTGCTTTTGCCCACTCCATCTGAAGGTCGAGACTACCTCTGGAACCACTATGACCACCTGCGGCAACACCATAGCTCCTGGCTTTTTTAATGATTTCACAGCTCAAATCAAGGAATTCTTTACTTAAATATTTTTCCGGCATCTCGTAAGATGTGGATAAATCGTGAGGACCAATAACAATGCCATCAACACCTGGTCCGTCAACAGATTGAACAGAAAAGAATTGCTCCATGTTAGTTACTCCTGTTGGGCTTTCGATATTAAGAAGCAGGGAGTGATTTTTATTATGGTTCTTCAAGTAGACTATGAGCTCTGTTGTTGGCTTTTCTTCGCCGTAAAGAATTTTCTTTAGCTTTTTCCCTTTTAATGGACGATACTTTACTGCCCCAACAAGTTCGAAAACATCCTCCATATTTTCGATGTAGGGTACCAGGATGGCCTCTGCACCAGAATCCAGGGCCTGAGTTGCCAGAAATGGATTGGGCTCCAGAATACGAACAACGGGATTAATCCCGGCAGCTTTGTATGCCTTGCACATCCAACCCAGCGTATCGGGATTGTAAAAAGTGTGCTCGTTGCAAAAGAAAACGTAGTCGAGTCCAAGAGTGAGCGTTAAATCAAACATCTTCGGAGATGCAGATTTTATAAGTGTACCATATACACTTTTACCTGAGCGCAATGCGTCTCTAAATTCTTTTCCTACCATTATTTACATTTTAGTTTTTTCTCCAAACCGTTTCGTGATCTCATTCCTGTTTTTCATTTATATGCATCATGACATATATTTATTGGTTTGTATATTTCACTATCTTTTTTGGATCGATCACCACATGTTTAATCGTTTTCCTTCCTTCTCCCAACGAATAAGAGTAAGAAATATTCAGGAGGCCATCACTGGTCTGTATCAAACAGGGATAAGAAAAGTTTCCTTTCTTATCAGGTTCGTATTCAATTAATTCTTTCCATTTCCAGGTTGAACCTTCGTCATCCGAGATGTAGATTGATAACTGATAGCGTCCATCATTGATGTCATTCCCTAAAAATAACCATTTCCCGTCCTTTAAGACACAGATTTCCACACTGGCTTCATTGGGAATATCTGTCTTTTGGGAGAGACTCCATGATTCCCCGTTGTCCGATGAGATACTTGTGTGTACTCTATTGGGTGCATCACCGCTGTCGCGCATATAAGCAACGATGTTCCCATTCTTCTTTATAGCAAGAGCAGGTTGGATAGGACCGCGACCAACAATCGGGAGGCTCGGTCTCCATGTTGCTCCGTCATCGTCCGAAATGGCAACTATCGAAAAGTTAAAGCCATCTGAATAAAGCGGTAAAAGGATCCTTCCGCTTTCTAATGTTATCGGAGGGATCCGTGTCATCCATCCCAGGCTCCTCTTTAGCAAATCTTTACTTGCTTCTTTGATCATGTTATCATAAGGAGGAGCATATGAGGCCCATCCCGCCTGACTTTCAGGCATTTCTTTAAATCTGCTTTCAACCTCTTTCACAAAACTTTCATCGGGCTTAAGGAAGATGTTATCCTGCCATTCCCAAATGGGAGCCTCGTTACCAGTATAATTTGCCGTTGTACGGAACCTCAGAATGGCATCTTCCCATTTATTAGCAAGAACAGCCACCCAAAAAAGGAACAATCTGCCTTTACGGTTTAGAAAAAGAACGGGGTTGCAATCGGGAATTCCTTTGGTATCTGCCATCAAAAATGGAACACTCCATGTTTTTAACCCTTTATTTAACCGTGCACCCATAATCCGGACATCATCTGCAGTTCGTTCTCCACTGCCCTGAAACCATGCTGCCAACAGATCGCCATTTGGTAGCATGACAATACTACTTCCATGTACATGTTCATTTTGGTAAGGGAAAATGATTTCTTCACTTAAAATAGCTTTTCTGGCATTTCTTGTTTGTGCCATACCGCTTATGGCGGTTAACAGAAACATAACTGAAAATAGTTGGATCATTTTCATAATCTGACTTATTTATTTTTATTAATTGTTATATGAGTATCGGTTTTCAATAATAAACTATTTTAAGTGCTTAAATATCAATTATATAATTTCATGAACTCACCCCACCCCCTCTCTGCTTCGCAAAGAGGGGCAAAATGCTTTACTCCCCCTTCTTTTGCCTGCAAGAGAATCCCGCTTGGGGATCGACGAAGTCAACGGGGCAGGGGGGATGAGTACATGAAGTAGGTAGAAGTATTTTTGCACTATCATTATTCATTCCCGATAGTCATTAATTGTTAAATTGAAGTCACTTTTGCAGAAAAAATTTTCAGAGTGCACTCTTAATTTGAACTTACTTGAATGAATCATCTGGTTTTCTTTGAAAATAATCTGGTCAGAATAAATCCAATAAGGAAAATTGCAAGTGTTCCGAATACTATTGTCAGATTGCTGTGAAACGGACTTCTGAAAGCAAGCAAATTTCCATCAGTAAAATAGATAGGTGACAAACTCATCCAGATGATAATCAATGCTCCTACAATTACTCCTATAACAGCATCGATATTACGTACTTTCTTTGAAAGATATCCCAGAAGAAATAGTCCGAGCATACCACCGCTAAAAATTGAGGCCAGGCCCCACCATGCATCCAGCACGCTCTCAACACCAACCAGGGCTAAGGCGATAACAATGCCCAGAATACCAAAAATCATGGAAGAGCTATAAAGAATCTTCATAGATGATTTTTCATCAGCCTTTTTGTTAAAATAACGCTTATAATAGTCAGATAAAATAATTGTGGCAGTACTGTTTAAACTGGTAGCTACGGTGCTCATACCAGCTGCAAATATTGATGCGATTAGCAGTCCGGTTATGCCTGTAGGAAGGCCATTCGCAATAAAATGCGGGAAGACTTTGTCTCCGGCACCCGGAACTTTAAGTTCAGCAGGTAATAAATCGGGTTGCGCAGTGTAGTATGCGAAGAGAGCTGTTCCGATATAAAAGAAAACAATCGATACGGGGAGATACAACAAAGAACCAAATAAAGCTGAGGATTTTGCCTCCTTTTCGGAATTGGTTGTCATATAGCGTTGCACATAGTTTTGATCGATGCCGTAATTCTGGAGATTAATAAACAAACCATAGATCAGGATTACCCAAAAAGTAGAATCTGTCAGACTGGATCCAAAACTTCCCAGACTAAATTTATTGTTGGCAGCAGCAATTTCAAAAACCTGTCCCGGTCCTTCAGGCATTGAAAATGTCAATATAATAGCACAAACAATTGCACCTACAATCAGGATAATGCCCTGGATAGCATCAGTCCAGATAACAGCCTGGATACCACCAAGCATTGAATAAACAGTTACAGTTATCCCTGTGACAATAATTATTGTTTTTACATTCCATCCGAACAAGGCATTGAGAGGTAGAGCAAGCAATAAAAGGATCGCTCCGGTACGCATAAGTTGGGTTAATATATAGCATGTCGAAGCATAAATTCTTGCCCAGACACCAAAACGGATTTCGAGGTAATTATATGCCGAGATACTTCCCAAACCTCGGTAAAGGGGGACAAAAAACTTAACAGCAAGAATTGAGGCGATTGGAATAGAAAGGCTAAATACAAAAGCATTCCAGTTCGACATATAAGCTTTGCCCGGCAAAGCCAAAAAACTAATGCTGCTGACAAAAGTTGCAAATATTGACATCCCGACTACCCATGCAGGCAATTTTCCTCCCCCGGCAGTAAATTGGTCTGATGTCTTGTTTTTAAAGAAAAAACTGGCACCAAAGATTACATTCCCGAAGGTCAGAACAATAAAGACGATAAGATCCAGAAGAGAAAGTTTCATATGGGAGGTATTGTAAAGTTAAAAGAACGTGGATGATCAATTCAGTATTCTATTTAATTCCACAATATATTGGTCTATTTTCTGCCTGTCTTCAACTTTAAATTTACGAAGAGGAAATGCTACATAATCGTTGCAAATATTCATAACCGACAAAGCACATTTTATTCCCTTAACAATCCTTGATTTGTGTTTACCAACGCTATAAATAGTATTGTCTATCATCATGACTTTATTACGAAGGATCGCTATTTTCTCAAGATCTCTGTCAACTGAAGCATTGTATAAATCTACGAATAATCTGGGAAACATATTGGCCCCTCCGGCAACAGCTCCATGACCACCTTGTAAAATAGTGTCAGGTAAAAATAATTCAGTGCCGGTTATGATTGAAAAGTCAGGTGAGTCTTTAAATTCCTGAATCAGTGAGAATAAGTAAGACATATCTCCTGAGCTGTCTTTTACACCAATGGCTCCCAGTTCTTTTGCTTTTCTGATAGTTTCAAGAGACATATGCATTTTAGTACAACTTGGCATATTATACATTAAAACCGGCAAAGGTAATTTTGGAACAAGATTTTCCAGATACTCCCTCATCTCTTCCTGTGCAATGGGCACATAATAAGGCGGAGCAATAACAACCCCATCTAATCCCATACTTGCTGAATATTCTGCAATTTCCAGAGAGTTATAAAAGGAAGTATCTGTAATACCGACTACTACCGGAACTCTGTGATTTACAAGTTGACTTGTTCTTTTTATAAGCTCTTTACGAAGTGCGTAACTAAGACTGGTTGCTTCACCTGTTGTTCCAAGCATAAATAATCCATGCACACCTCCTGATAATAAATGGTCAACCAGATTTTCAAGCCCTTGTATATCAAGCGTATTGTTATTAATAAGAGGCGTAACAACAGGAGGAATAATTCCTTTTAATACTAGTTTCATAATTAATAAGTTGTATTTATGCTTCTATTAAATATGTCCGTTTTCGTAAACTAATTACGGCATATCTTTTTATAAATTTTTATCTTTAGTACAAAGTAACAAGATCAGGTTCTGTTTTACTTCTACAATCTTGTTCTGTTTGCATTGATTTTTAACTGAAATGTAAGAAAAATCACTTAAGTTTATCTTTTGAGGTTAAAAAAGTTTTCTATGGAAATTATCTACGAAAAGATATTTGTTTCACATGAACATTCGTTTATTACGCGAAAATTGCAGATGTACCCAAATACTCATAAGTTACACTCCCATGAGAATTTTGAATTGAATTATATAACTTCAGGTTCAGGGAAAAGGATCGTTGGTAATAGCATTTCGAGTTACGCAGAAGGTGACCTGGTACTTTTAGGCCCTAATATTCCTCATTGCTGGGATGTTATGTCGAAAGGGAAGGTGACTCCTCCTGAATGTATTGTAACGCATTTTTACGAGAATATAATTAGTTCAGATTTCTTTAATATTCCGGAACTGGAGGCGGTTGTGGCATTACTGAACAATGCCGGTAATGGGATTTGGTTCAGGGGCAAACAAACTGAAAAGGTAGGTCTTGTCCTCAAAAAAATGGTAACATTAAATGGCCTTGAACGTTACATCGAATTGTTAAAAGTATTTAACCTTCTGCTTCAGATTGATGATAGGGAGAATTTATCACTTCCTTCTTCACTCCCAAACTCTTTTAGTAAAGATTATGACCAGATTAATAAAATCTATGAGTATGTTTTCAAAAATATTCAGACCGGGATTAAATTGAAAGAGGCTTCTGCCCTAGTCTTTATGGAACCTGGTTCATTTTGCAGATATTTTAAAAAGAAAACAAAACAAACCTTCATGCACTATGTTAAAAATGTTCGTATTGGCATAGCTGCAAAGTTGCTTGCCGGAACTGACAAGCAAATAACCCAGATTTGTTACGAATGCGGTTATAATAACCTGGCTAATTTCAATCATTATTTCAAGGTCATTATGAAGAAAACCCCATCTGAGTACCGCAAAGATTTTCAATAATATGTTATTTCACCCATGTACCATTTGCTTTTTTATCGGTTGTATGATTTTTTATTACAATTAGTTGAGGTTTACCTTTAATATTGAAGAGTTTAGTAACAATGAAGATGAATGGAAAGTTGAGTGGAGGTTTAAGGGGCCACATTTGGAGCCATTACCTCCCCAGGGGTTTTCCAAGGACAGAAAGGAGCAGTCTGGCAGGGAAGATTCCATTGTGCATGATGGCAATTAGCCTGTTTGCAGAATACTATATAAATCAAAATTAACTGAAATATTATGAGAAAATTGAGACTGTATTTATTTCAAATCCTCCCGATGATTTCCACCTTTATTTTTGCTTTAAGTATTATTTCTTGTAAACAAGAGTCAGAAAGAACGGAAAGCACATTAGGTGAAGAGGTTTACCAGGATGTCCCATTTGTGCAAGAGTTTCACGATGCGTATATGGTCAGCAATAATAAAGCCGATAACGAAATTCGGAGCATTGCTATTGACGTTGAATCAAATGTCTGGATAGCAACGGCTTCGGGTGTTTTCCTCAAAAAACCTGATAGCAGAATCTGGGATCCAATTATAACCGGCGATGAACGGGGGCCGGCCTATTCTGTTGCAGTAAATCCGGATGGTGATGTATTACTTGGAACATGGGACGGAATTTACAGGTACAGCAATCATTTGCTTAAAAAAGAAGAGGGAGTAAAACCACCTGTTTCTGAAATTTGTAACGACGGCACCGGAAATTATGCTTTGGGACCCTACGGAATTTGGCGATACAAAGAAAAAAAATGGGAACAGCAGGAGTATAAGATTGCTCGTACAGTCCGCAATGCCATTACTGACGAAAAGGGCAATCTGTGGGTTGCAACCGATGCCGGACTCTATCTTTGCAGAGATGGCAAAACCAAACTATATCAGGATGTTTCTGAATTGATCAGTTGTTATGTCAGGGGAATTTCTTTTGACCCTGACGGAAATATTTGGGCCGGGGTAATGGGTGGCATTTCTGTCAGGGAGGGTGAACGCCTAATCAAAAATCTGACTCCCAAAGAGGGCATTCCTTCTGTATTCGTAAACTGTATTAGTCAATCGCCGGAAGGGGTTATGTGGGTCGGGACCGATGTCGGGGTGGTCCGTTATGCACAAGATGGCTCGCACTCACTCCGTTTTAGTAAACGGTGGTTGACCGACAACAAAGTTACAGATGTGGCTTTTGATCCTGAAGGCAATGCATGGGTTGCCACTGCCAACGGAGTAAGTGCTGTCAAACGCCGGATGATGACATTGAAGGATAAAGAAAAGGACTATTACAGTCAACTAATGAAAAAGCATATACGTGATCCCTGGACTTGCGGAATCCTGAGATTGAAAATTCCCGGAGATACAGCTTCATGGCGTAATTCAGATGACGATAATGATGGGGAATATACTGGTGGCTATTTGGCCATGGAGAGTTTCAGATATGCTGTTACAAAAGACGAAGATGCCAGGATCAAGGCACGAAAAGCTTTTGACTTTTTGAAATTTCTGCAGGAGGTAACCGGAACGGAAGGATTTTTTGCCCGTTCCATTGTCCCTTCCAACTGGAATGAAGTGAACGACCGTAACCGAACTTATACTAAGAAACAGCTTGCTGATGAACTGATAAAAGATCCACGTTTTAAACCAGTCGAACAAAGATGGCGAAAGTCAGCTGATGGCAAATGGTTGTGGAAAGGGGATACCAGCAGCGATGAAATGGATGGACATATGATGAGCTATTTTTTCTACTATGAGTTTGCAGCTGATGAGGAAGAAAAAATACTAATCCGTGATCATGTTAAGAAAATAATTGATCAATTGATTAAGACCAACTACAATCTGATTGACATAGACGGAACCCACACCCGATGGTCTGTCTGGTCTCCTAATCAGTTAAATCATGATCCGGACTGGGCTTCGGAGAAAAGTCTCAATTCATTAGAACTTCTTGCCTATCTTAAATTTGCAGGACATCTTACCGGCGACGAAAAATATGAAAAGGAATATCGCCGTTTGATAGACGAGGAAGGGTATCTTGAAAACGCCTCACATTTAAATTCCAAAAATCCGGCATGGCAAATATATTTTGACCGTACAATGGAAGGGTATCTTTTCCCCATCTTGTTGAAATATGAAAAAGACCCGGAGCTGCATCAGTTTTATAGTAAATTGATTAACGAATGGATGGACAATCAGCCAGCTGGAGAAAACCTGATCAATAATCTGACTTATGCTTTGGCTACGGGTAAAAAAGTCAATTTGCGTCAAACCATTGAATTTCTGAAGGATGCTCCTCTCGATCTGGTCGATTGGCCGATTGATCATACTCTGCGTGAAGATGTTCAAATTGTCAGAAGCCCTATTCTCGAAGAGGTTCAGATTTCTGAACTACCATCTGCAAGTGAACGGTCTACTGTACGGTGGGATAAAAATCCATGGGCCGCAGTACAGGGAGATCCTCAGCAGGTAAGGGAACCGGTATTTTGGCTTTGGCCTTACTGGATGGCTCGCTATCTGGATATTATTCAAACTGCAAATCAGAAGTAATCTTAATTGCAAAAGATGCCTGACATAAATCTAGTGGTTCAAGAATTTTTTATACTTTAGCTAAATCGATATAGTATTTAATTAAACAACTTCAATGGCTGAAAATGATCGTACTCAAGGAGAACTCTATTTAGGCCTGGATATTGGCGGAACCAAATGCAGTGTTGTTGTTGGAGATAGCTCTTTTTCAATAAAGAAAAAGGTTGTTTTTGATACCAGGACAGAGCGTGGGTACCATGATATTCTAAGTGAATTCCAAAAACATATTAAATCATTACTGACTGATTTTTCGGGTTACAAATTAAAAAGAATTGGAATAAGCTGCGGAGGACCACTTGATTCAAGAAGTGGTACTATTTATTCACCTCCGAATTTACCCGGATGGGATAAAGTTCCTATTACAAAAATATTTAACGATGAATTCGGAGTTGAGACAGCATTACAGAACGATGCTAATGCATGTGCTTTGGCGGAATGGTTGATGGGAGCCGGGAAAGGAACCTCCAATATGATCTTTCTGACTTTTGGAACAGGCATGGGAGGAGGCCTTATTTTAAACGACAGGTTGTACAGTGGCACGAATGATCTGGGTGGAGAAGTTGGACATATCAGGCTTGCAAAGACAGGACCAATTGGTTTTGGTAAAGCCGGTTCATTCGAAGGGTTTTGCAGTGGTGGAGGAATTGCCCAGCTGGCTAAATCTATTGTTTCGGAAAATTTAGAAAATAACCAGGAGGTTAGTTTCTGTCCTTCGGTGGAGATGATCAGTGAAATTGATACGAAAATTGTGGCATTGGCTGCTCAGGCAGGCGATCCGGTTGCCATTGAGATTATAAGGATCTCTGCGGAATATCTTGGTCAGGGCCTTGCAATATTGATCGATATCCTGAATCCGGAATGTATTGTCATCGGGAGTATTTATGCGCGCAACGAAATGCTTTTTAAACCGATTATTGAAAGAGTGCTGCAAAAAGAAGCCATTCATTCAGCTCTTGAGGTATGCAGGATAAAACCAGCCGAATTGGGAGATTCAATAGGTGATTATGCCGCTTTGTGTGTAGCAATATATGAGGACAAATTTTAAATAGCTGAGAAATGGGAAACATCAATATTTTAGAGGAATTAATTCGCAGATACCCAAAGCTTTTATCTGTAAAAGATGAAATACAGAAAGCAGCAGATTGCTTAATTAGTTGCTACCAGCAGGAACGTAAGGTATTAATATGTGGTAACGGTGGAAGTTGTTCCGATTCCGACCATATAGTTGGTGAGTTAATGAAAGGTTTTGAGCATAACCGTCCATTAGGAGAATCTTTGAAAAACCAGTTATCCGTCTTTGGAGGAGAAAGGGGAATGTATCTGGCCGAAAAACTTCAGCCGGGTTTACCAGCCATTTCACTTACAGCTCACAGTGCCCTGATAACAGCCATTGCAAACGATACGGATGCTGATCTGATTTTTGCCCAGCAGGTAGTTGGTTTTGGAAACGATGGAGATGTTTTGATAGGGATCAGTAGTTCAGGAAATTCTCAAAACGTTGTGGACGCTATTATCACAGCGAAAGCAAAAAGAATGGTCGTTATTGGTTTAACCGGTGAAACAGGTGGAAAGATGAAAACATTTTGCGACATTATGATCAATGTGCCTGAAAGACATACCGCATTTGTTCAGGAATTACACTTGCCTGTTTACCATACACTTTGCCTGATGGTGGAGAATTATTTCTTTGGGAATCATCATTGTTAACCAGGTTATAAACTATTCCTCCTATAATAAATTATTACCATGAAGAACAAAAATAATTCAAAGGAGAAGAGTCACATATCTCGCAGAACTTTCATTAGTCGTACTGCCGCCGGAACAGCGGTTATTGCCCTTGGGCCTGTGACAACCCTCATCGCAAATGATATGCGAATTTCAATCGTACGTTCTGCAGTCTATGCACATCACAACCCAAGAGTTCTCGACATGAAGGCTGAACGTCTCTGGATAGACCAGGGGATACAGACTTTTCGGATGCTGCTTGTTCCACATAAAGAGACCTGGAAGAAGAGCAATATTGTAAGGATTGCAGAAGAATTTATTGCTCCTACAGTGACAATTTATCAGGGAATACACGGCGGATCATTGTCTAAATCTGGTTCTTTCCTCGCTGTTGATGCACAAAATATAATCGTATCTGCTATCAAACAAGCCGAAAATAGCGAAGATATGATATTACGATGCTTTGAAACTGTGGGACTACCTGTTGAAGCAACACTCGATTTACGGTTTGCTGATCGTAAATGGAAGTGTATTTTCCGGCCTGATGAAATAAAGACCTTAAGAATAAATCTAAAATCAGGTGATATAATGGAGGTCAATCTGCTTGAGGAACACATGGCTTAGAAGAGATATTATCTTTTGTTAAATTTCTAATTTGTAAAGCAATTAATATATAAAATCGTGAATAATTCAAAAGTTGGACTTCAAAAAACGCTCCCTGTCTTTATGTCTTTCATTGTAATGGGATTTGTGGACATAGTTGGTGTTGCAACAGGCTTTATTAAAAAGGATTTTGGGCTGACTGATGACCTTGCCCAGCTTATTCCCTCCATGGCGCTGTTCTGGTTTTTCCTCCTGTCGGTCCCCTCCGGTATATTACAGGATAAATTTGGTAAGAGACGGATGCTAAACATAGGGATGATACTGACCGGATTCGGAATGGTTATCCCGTTTATTCATTATTCATTCCCTGTTATGCTTGCTGCATTTATTGTTCTGGGCATTGGTAATACCATTGTCCAGGTGTCAGCCAATCCTTTGCTACATGATGTGTCACCTCGCGAAAAGTATTCAAGCTATATGAGCCTTTCTCAGTTTATAAAGGCTATTGTATCGTTGTTAGGACCGGTTATTACAACAATGATGGCAACAATGTTTGGCAATTGGAAACTGGTTTTTGCTGTTTATGCTCTAACATCAGTATTAGCTGTGATATGGTTATACATTACTCAGATTGAAGAAACTAAATCCAGTCATGGTGCAGCCACATTTAAGAGTTGTTTCAGTTTGTTAAAAAATAAATTTATAGCGGTTATGGTATTAGGGATTTTTATGCTGGTAGGGTCCGATGTGGGGATGAATTCAAATATTGCGAACTTTCTGCAGAATCAGTTTGGACTCACACTCGAACGGGCATCATTAGGTATCAGTCTCTATTTTACTGCTTTAATGATTGGCAGGTTTTCAGGCGCTGTAATTCTTAACTGGATATCTTCCAGGCGTTTTTTACTCTTAACGGCAATTGTGTCACTTATAAGCCTGATCGGAATGTTACTTGCACAATCGGTATTGATGGTTCAGATCGCTATCTTTATGGTAGGACTTGGTTCTGCCAACCTGTTCCCGCTGATCTTTTCAATTGCTCTCGAGAAGATGCCAGATCGTGCCAATGAGATTTCCGGTCTGATGATAATGGCTGTTTCAGGAGGGGCATTTTTACCGCCACTTATGGGAATGGTCAGTACAAATCTGGGAGTAAAAGCCAGTTTTTTGGTTTTGGTGATGGCAATGGTCTATCTGGTAAGCGCAGGTGTATATGCTTTAAAAAAGTAATAAGATGAAGAAAGAGCAACTTCAAAAGATTCTTAATGACATAAGTTCTGTAAAGATTGCTGTTGTTGGTGACTTTTGTCTGGATGCCTATTGGTTCATCGATGAAGCTATGAGTGAGATCTCGGTAGAGACCAACCAGGCCACCCGGCCTGTGGCAAAACAACATTACTCTCTTGGCGGGGCCGGCAATGTAACCAACAACCTTGCTGCAATGAAGGTCAGAGATATACGTGCTTTCGGAGTGATCGGTACTGATCCTTTCGGAACAGAAATGGTGCGTATCATGAAAGAGACAGGAATTAATCCGCAAAATCTCCTGATCCAGGATCAGGATTGGTACACTCATACTTATGCCAAGCCCTATATCGATGACAGAGAGTTGAACAGAGTCGACTTTGGAAACTATAATCGTTTGTCAAAAGAAACTGCCGACCGTTTGATAGAAAATCTGATTCGGGAAGTACCTGAATTAGACATTGTTATCATTAATCAACAAGTACCGTCTGGCATTCATTCCGAATATTTTAAGAAGAAGTTAGTGGAAGCGATTCTGCAGTTCAACCAAAAAATCTTTATCGTCGATAGTCGTAACTTCAATGACTATTACCAGGGGGCTATCCGCAAAATGAATGATACAGAAGCTGCCAGGTTGTGCGGGCTTAACAAAAAACCGGATGAAATGGTACTCTATTCTGAAATTGTGTCATCTGCAAAAGAATTATATAAACGCTACCAAAAACCACTTTTTATCACACGGGGCAGCAAAGGATCGATGACTATTGATGAGAATGGTATTTCAGAAATACCCGGACTGATGATCCTATCGAAAGTTGATACTGTTGGAGCCGGTGATAGTTATCTGGCTGGAGCAGCGTCATCGTTGGCTGCCGGATATGATATGGCAATTGCTTCACAAATAGGATCTTTCGTTGCAGGTGTTACTATTCAAAAATTATTTCAGACAGGCACTGCAACTCCGGAAGAGATACTCGGAATAGGAGTGGATCCTGATTTTATTTTTTCTTCAGAATTAGCTGAAGATAATCGACATGCCAACTATATAGATAATACTGAAATTGAAATAATTAATAAATGGGAAGAAAAACTTCATATTAGGTATGCAATTTTTGACAATGACGGGACAATCTCTACCCTCCGCGAGGGATGGGAACTGATCATGGCCCCGATGATGATCAAGGCAATTCTGGGAGATAAATTTAACGACGCTGATGAAGTACTTTACAGAAAAGTAAAAACCAGAGTTGATGAATACATTGACAAGACAACCGGGATCCAGACCCTTATCCAAATGAAAGGTTTAATGGATTTGATTCGGGAATTTGGTTGTGTACATGAAGAAAAAATGTTGGACGAATTTGGGTACAAACATATTTACAACGACGAGTTGCTGATCATGGTAAAAGAACGCGAAAAGAAACTGTCGCTTGGTGAATTGTCATTGGAAGATTTTACTTTAAAAAATGCGGTTCCGTTTCTTCAGAAACTCTATGATGCTGGCATTAAGCTTTATCTGGCCAGCGGTACTGATGAAGAGGATGTGAAAAGCGAAGCTCGTGTTTTAGGTTACGATCATCTGTTTGGAGGAAGAATTTACGGGGCTGTTGGAGATATAACCAAAGAAGCCAAAAAAATTGTTCTTGACCGTATACTGGATACAATCGGGAAAACTGCTTTTGGAAAGGTTGCCACATTTGGCGATGGCCCTGTTGAAATAAGGGAAACTAAGAAGAGGGGAGGAGTTACCATCGGAATTGCCAGCAACGAACTGAGACGTTATGGGCTGAATGTGAATAAGCGTACAAGGCTGATCAAAGCAGGTGCTGATATCATCGTCTCTGATTTTTCACAATATCCACAGTTGCTTAGATTGTTGAATATTTAAATATAAGAAATATGCCTTACCCAAAATTGGACAGGGGCCACCTTGCAATCAAGAAATTAGGCGAGCGAAAAAACAAGATTTATATTGAGAAAGATCATATTCCTGTTACGCAAAAACCCGCAAATCTTTCAGAATTGGGGCAGAGGTTAATCGGGAAAACTGCCGCTCGTATCAAGTTGGCCAGACAGGAGAAAAGATCGGTAATGCTCACTTTTGGTGCACATACCATTAAAAACGGCATGGCTCCCACTTTGATTGAGTTAATGGACGAAGGTTGGGTAACACATTTGGCAACGAATGGTGCCGGTATTATCCACGATTGGGAGTTTGCTTTTCAGGGAAAATCGAGCGAAGATGTTCGTGAGAATGTTGATCATGGGCAGTTTGGAATATGGGACGAAACAGGTTTCTATATTAATCTGGCACTTATTGTTGGAGCTTATGAAGGATTGGGATATGGAGAATCGGTAGGTAAAATGATTTCACAGGAAGGATTGGAAATTCCGGAAATCTCGCTGCTGCACGATAAGGCAATAAAGGTAATAAAAACCAGCCCCGATCTTTCCGCAGCAGCAGTTGATCTGGCAGGGGTTATTCACAGATTCAAATTGCCGGTAGGATTTATGAATATTCCCCATCCTTATAAAATATATTCAGCACAAGCCCGGGCTTATGAACTTAAAATCCCTTTTACCGGTCATCCAATGTTTGGCCATGATATCATCTATAACCATCCGATGAATCATGGGGCGGCGTTGGGTAGAACAGCAATAACTGATTTTCTTTATTTTGCAAAAAGTGTGAGCAATCTTGATTACGGAGTCTACATGTCTATCGGATCAGCGGTGATGTCGCCAATGATTTTTGAAAAAGCTCTATCCATGTCGCAAAACCTTAAGATTCAGGAAAATGGGCATATTGATAACCATTACATGCTAATCGTCGATTTGGCCAAATCAGACTGGGATTGGCAGAATAAAGGCGAACCGCCAATGGATAATCCCGACTACTACCTTCGCTATTGCAAGACATTTCAAAGAATGGGAGGGGAAATGGATTACCTGACCGCCGATAACAGGGATTTTCTGCTCGCCCTTTATCAGGAGCTGACAAAAAAATGAATTGATATGTTTTAATAGGTTCAATATAATTATCACATAAATTAATCCTTTATCAATGGACAGAAATGAGATTTTATCATTAAAGAAAGAGGCTGAAAACCATCTAGTTAACGAATTGCTCCCGTTCTGGATATCAAGGATGATAGACAAAATCAACGGCGGCTATTTAACCCATTTTGACAAAAACGGAAATGATTCAGGCGAGGATGAAAAGTCGCTGATAGCTCAGTCCAGATGCCTTTATACACTCTCCTCAGCCCACCGTGCCGGTTACGGTGATGGAAAATATGCCGATCTGGCTAGGCATGGTGCAGATTTTCTAATTGACAAAATGTGGGACAAAGAATATGGCGGCTTTTTTTGGATGATGGATCGGAAAGGAGATGTAAAAATCGATCAGAAAATAATATACGGACATAGTTTTGCTGTTTACTCACTTAGCGAATATACATTGGCATCCGGAGATCCGCGTGGACTTGAATATGCAGAGAAGGTATTCGATCTGATTCAAAAGTATTGTGTCGATTCGATGTATGGCGGTTATTGGGAGATGTTCCATCGCGATTGGACTCTTTGTGGGCCAGGCAGCCAGGGTGGAGACAGGAAAACGCTCGATGTACATATGCATCTAATGGAAGCGTATACAACACTCTATGAATGTTCCGGCAAAGAAGTCCACCGGCGTAAGTTGCTTGAAGATATTGATCTTCTAGTAAACCGTATTATTCATCCTGTTTATAAAACCGGGATTCCACAGTTTTATAAAGATTGGAGCGTCGCCCCGCAGATAAAATTCGACATCATCTGGGGATGGGACAGGTTCTCTCCTGACGGTCTGAAAGGCAATGCAACAGATAATACAGCTTATGGTCATAATGCTGAATTTGCCTGGTTGCTTATCCATGCACTGGATATTCTAAAGATTGATAAAAATAATTATTCGGACCTCTTCAGGATAATTTTCGACCATACAGTCAATAATGGGATCGATTGGGAATTTGGCGGTGTTTATGTGGAAGGTCCGCATTCAGGCGGAGTATATGACATGGAAAAAGAATTCTGGCAGCAGGCTGAAGTCCTCATAGGTATGCTTGATGGCGTGTTAATGTTTGGCGATGATAAATATTTTGAGGCGTACAAAAATGTCCATCGGTTTGTGCTTGACAAAATGGTTAATAAGGGGGTGGGAGAATGGTTCCCTCTGATGACCAGGAAGGGTGAACCAATCTGGACACATATGAGCCATTCATGGAAAATAAATTATCATACCGTAAGAGCTATGGTGCAGAGTATTGAGCGTATGAATAAACTCATTGATAAATCAAATAAATAGGTTTGATAAAAATAGTTTAATAATGCAATTGCCACTCCCGATAACTTGGTGGCAAAAAAACTTTTTACTATGGACTCAGAAATTAAATACTTAGCGTCATGAGAAAAAATTCAGTTTTATTTGGTCTGATTATATTAGGAGTAACTCTGACCTGCGAAGCCCAGGAGAAATGGATTTCCCTGTTTAACGGAAAAGATCTGAGTGGCTGGTTTATCCATGGCAAGGCTCAATGGTCGGTTCAGAATGGCATCCTGACAGGAGAAGGAGGGATGGGGCATATTTATACAGATGTGGTATGCACTGATTTTGAGGCTAAAGGAACATTCAGGGTAACTGAAAACGGAAATAGCGGATTCTATTTTCGCTCTAACCCGCCTGATGATAATCCTGACGGATTTCCCAGAGGTTATGAGGCACAAATTTGTAATAGCCAGGATGCCTATACCGGATGGCTATGGAAACCAGGCAAACCAACCGGAAAGGCAACGGAACTGTTTGTAAAAGACTGTGAATGGTTCGAATACAGGATTAAAGCCATTGGAAACCATATAGAGTTCTGGATAAATGATAAGCCGGTTATGACTTATGATGATACCGAATACAAATCAGGCCATTTCGCCGTTCAGGGCCATAATCCGGGGATGAAAATAGAGGCCAGGGATCTTTTTTACCGTGATCTGTCAGGATCAAAATAAATTATTTATTTAGTTTAACTTAAGGGTGGAACTATAACTTATAATTATAAATAAAATGAAACGGAACTTTTTTCAGTCAGTTGCGGTTATATCTTTAATCGTTTCCCTCATTCTGATGATCGCCTGCACTAACACCGGTTCTCAGGTTACTTCAAGAGTTGAAGTTTTATCTTCAGGCTGGAAGATGCAGCCGGTTGATAAGCTAATAAATGTTGATGAGATGTCAGTATCTCTCAATGATTTCAATACTGAATCATGGTATGATGCTGTGGTTCCGGGTACAGTCATGGGCAGTCTTGCTTCAAAAAAGGTTGTGGAAGATCCCTATTTCGGGATCAATATGCAGAAGATTGATCCTTCTCAGTTTCGACAACCCTGGTGGTTCAGAAAATCATTTGATCTTTCGGGAGCTGATGTTGGAAAAAAGATATCACTTCGATTCAATGGGATTAATTATCGTGCCGATTTGTATGTAAACGGGAAAAAAGTTGCAGGCAATGAAACTTTTGCAGGAACATTCAGAATGTTCACGTTTGATATCACTGATTTTGTACAGGAGGGGGAAAATGCAATAGCTTTGAAGATACTCCAGCATGCTGATGGAGAGTATTCCATAGGTTTTGTTGACTGGAACCCACTGCCTATTGATCGTAATATGGGAATCTTCAGGGAGGTATTTCTTGAAGTAAATGATGGCGTTAAGATCCGCAGCCCTTTTGTTTATTCTAAAATTAATAAGGAAAGTTTAAAGGATGCAGACCTCTTCATTCAATCCGAACTGATTAACAGCGGAAGTGAAGCTGTCAAAGGAACTCTGAGAGTTGATTATGAACTGGGGGTTGTTGAGAAGAATGTCGAATTAAAACCTGGAGAAACACTGACCTGCAGCTTTTCGCCAGGCCAGTTTCCGCAGTTGTCGGTGAAAGATGTAAACCTGTGGTGGCCAAACGGAATGGGTAAACCAAGCTTATATAATATTAAGGTTGAGTTCCTTAAGGGCAATAGAATACTTGACAGTGAGGTGAGGAAATATGGTATCCGGGAGGTCAGCAGTTATCTTGACAGCAAAAAGAACCGTGCTTTCGAGGTGAATGGAAAGTTTGTTCTTATAAAAGGAGGAGGATGGACTGATGACCTTCTGCTTCAGGATACCAAAGAGTCTGTGGAAGCACAGCTGAAATATGTAAAACATATGAATATGAACAGTATCCGGCTTGAAGGATTCTGGGGCAAAGACGAAGATCTGTACAATCTTTGTGATGAGTATGGGATACTGGTTATGGTTGGATGGAGTTGTCACTGGGAATGGGAGGATTATCTGCTGAAACCGACAGATGAAAAATACGGAGGACCTGTTACAGAGGAAGATATCAACCTTATTGCTGCCTGCTGGTTCGATCAGATGATGTGGCTGCGCAACCATCCATCAATTTATGTCTGGATGCTTGGCAGTGACATGCTTCCTGCTCCTGATCTTGAAAAAATATATATTGAAATGTTCAATAAATATGACACTTCCCGTTCATATGTAACATCAGCAGGAGGCGTTGGTACAGAGGATAATACAGTTGTGGCAGAGGTTCCCATTGTAAGTAATATCAGCGGCCCTACAGGCATGAAGATGCTGGGACCCTACGATTTTACTCCTCCGTCATACTGGTTTACCGACACATTGCTGGGCGGCGCTTATGGCTTCAATACGGAAACCTGTCCGGGGACAAGTATTCCGCCTTTAGCTTCCCTGCAGAAGATGCTACCCGCTGAGAGCCTGTGGCCCATTGATAAGAAATACTGGGAGTTCCATACCGGAAGAAATGAATTTGTTACACTGGACCGTTACAGGAAAGCATTAACCGGCAGGTATGGTGAATCATCCGGTGTTGAAGAGTTTGCATTTAAATCTCAGGTGAGCAATTATGAAGTTATGCGTCCAATGTTCGAAGCCTATATTGCCCATAAACCAGTGAGCACAGGATTAATACAATGGAAGCTTAACTCAGCATGGCCTGACATGATCTGGCAGTTATATGATACTTACCTGCAGCCAAATGGCTCATTCTATGGGGTGAGAAAGGCATGTACTCCCCTTCATGCCATTTACCGTTATGGATTTGATGACATTTATCTGGGCAATGAGGATTTGAATGATGCTGAAGGCCTGACTGTCAAAATCAGGGTATTTGATCTGAAATCAAAAAAGATATTTGCAGATCAGTGGAATGGAGACATTAAAACCAATACTTCAAAATTCATTTATAAACTTCCTGAAATTAAAGGCCTTACACCTGTATGGTTTCTTGATCTGCGAGTATTTGATAAAGATAATCAGGAAGTTGACAATAGTATTTACTGGCTGTCAGCCAAAAAGGATATCCTTGATTATGAGGCAGCAAAGAAACTGGTGTGGGCCTATTATACTCCTGCAAAGCAGTTTGCCGATTATACAGCACTGGATGAGTTACCGAAAGTCAAACTGAATTATGATTACCAGTTCACGAAAAATGGAGAATCAGGCGGGATCTCTCTGAAAGTAAAAAATCCTTCAGATGCCATTGCCTTTTTTATATTCATGGATGTTATCGATCCGTTAACCGGTAAACCGATTTTACCTGTCTATTGGGATGATAATTATGTTACAATTTTGCCCGGGGAGGAACGCACCTACAAGGCACAGTACTTTTTGAGGGATTCGGGCAGTGAGAAACCGGTAATCAAAGTGAACGGATGGAACGTTGATATGGTAACATGTAATTAACTCTGATCAGCCTGACGCCTGACGCCTTCAATTATACGATACTAATATTATAATAGATATGACCCGATTAGCAATCCTTGGCGGAAAGCCAGTACGAGATACAAAGATAAATCCCTGGCCAAAATGGCCCGTTTGGGATAAGAGTGAAGAGAATGCGCTTATTGAAACACTTAATAGCGGGATCTGGTCATATAACGGCCCCAAGGAGATTGAATTCAATAAAAAGTTTGCGGAATATTCCGGTGCAAAATATAGTCTTACCGCAGCCAACGGTACTGTAACCCTGCAAATGGCTCTGGAAGCATGCGGCATTGGAATAGGAGATGAAGTAATATTGCCCGGCCTTACCTGGCAGGCTACAGCAGCAACAGTTCTTGATGTTAATGCAACACCGGTGCTTGTTGATGTATGCGAAGATACATGGTGCATTGACTCTAAAGAGGTTGAAAAGGCTATTACTCCGCGGACAAAAGCAATTATACCAGTTCATCTTTATGGCAGCTTTGCCGATATGGATGAGATATTAAGAATTGCCCGGAAACACAATCTCTATGTAATTGAGGATTGTGCTCATAAACATGGCGGCGAGTGGAACGGTAAAAAAGCAGGAACGATAGGCGATATCGGCAGCTTCAGTCTTCAGCTTTCAAAACACCTTACTGCCGGTGAAGGGGGGATATTGACCACAAATAGCTTTGACCTGTATGAAAAGTTAGACGCCCTTCGCAATTGCGGAAGAAGGCCTGAACCTGAATACATATCAAAAGCAGATAAAGGTGAGGGACAGTACTTTGACCAGGGTAACTTCCTGCAATCGGGGAATTACAGGATAACTGAATTCCAGGCTGCCATTCTGATTGAGGGGCTGAAAAGACTACCGGAACAAAACAGGCTCAGAGACGAAAATGCAATTTATCTGAATTCCATTATCAGTAATATACCGGGTATCATCCCCATAAGGCGCGACAAACGTGAAACGCAGGAGGCCTATTATAATTTTTCATTCAGATACAAGAAGAATGAATTTAAGGATTTGCCTGTCAGTAAATTCCGGACAGCGCTGACTGCCGAACTTGGAATTGAGGTTGCCGCCAGCTATATCCCTCTCAACAAATGTTCCTTATATGCGCCACTGACGAAGCCGTCGCGTCATAAGCTCAATGATGAATACTGGAAAGAAATCGATCCTTCAGGATTCTCATTGCCGGTCTGTGATCGCATTTACTATGAAGAATCGGCCTGCATTCATCACAAAATATTAATGGGAACCAGAAACGATATGGAAATGATTGCTGATGCAATCAGTAAAGTATACGAGAATGGTGATAATCTGTAGTTTCTTATAGTAATATTTCGTTTACCATTTATTTGCACCGGTGTTTTTTCGTTTACTTATTAATCTTACATATATTTGATTATGAATTTATAGTTCATCTTATGAAAAAAATCAAATTGTTGTTATTTGCTATAGGAGTGATATTGCTGGTAATCAATCTTTTCGGTCTTTTCAGATCGATGAGGAATCAGGATCTTTATACTGAAAAGAATACAGGGCGAATCAATGATGTCACAATAAAGCTGACAGATGCAAAAAAACAGATAGTCAGAAAATCAGGTGAGACCGACAGGGAGTTTGCCCTGCGGATTAATGATGTGGTAAGTAAAAGCATGTCGCATTACTGGAAAGCTGAAGGGGCTGAAAAATATAATCTGAGAGTACCGGTATGGGAGAATTATTTTTTATATTTTATTAACTCTTTTAAAGAGGATAACAGGTATGAATTTGTCAATTATAAGAAGGGGCTGGAAAGAGGAGTCGGGCTCTGTTCATCTCACTCTATAGTAGTTAAAGGAATATTGCTTGATAATGGTATTGAGACTCAACTTTGGGACATAGCAGGTCATGTGGTGGTAAGGGCAAGGTTAGATGAGAAGGAGTGGTATATTCTTGACCCTGATTACGGACTGGTTGTTCCTCATGATATATCTGAAATTGAAGCTGATCCTGAAATTGTCAGGCCAGCATATGCAGATCTTGCCAGCCTTTACAAACCTGAATATGACGATCCTTATACAACAGACCATGTGGTGGAGATATATGGAAAAGAGGGTAACCATATTTATACATATAATCCATTATGGGAGAATTTATCATATGTTGCGATCTGGCTGATTCCATTGCTGCTAATGTTACCCGTTCTTCTAAGTGCCAGGAAAACAAAGTTAATCTTCGAGCAAGATGTTTCCCATTAAATCAGCCAGATGCATTAGTTGTGTTTCCCTGTTAATTACCTGTTTTCTTATACCATTTGAATCGTACGGGCAGTACAATCAGGTCCGGCACAGGTTACCCGGAACAGGAGAGATCCCGGTAACGGAAGCTGGCAATTATGGAATTGAAGGAGCAACATATATACTTGTGAATGATATTACCAGTCCCCGCACCACCATTTTTCTCGGTAAGGATGTCACACTTGATCTGAATGGATACACACTTACCTATTCTGATGGTAACTATGAACATATTCCCAATGGTAGTTTTGAAGATGGAATTCAGGGATGGGATCTGTCTAAAGCACCCTCTGCCGGAATTGAAGATACTAAAGTACATGTTTTTATAGGAAATAATATTCTGCGGTTAAAGGCCGGAGAAGAAATTGCTTCGTCATTCATTCACCTCCCACTTCCCGACAGGTCCTATTTTGCAATGTGTGGCGTAGCCACATGGGATATGCGGGTAAGCGTTTATGTAGAGGATGATAAGGGCAATAACCTGATATGCACTAAAAATTACGCAGACAGTACATTGATCAGTTGTCCTGTTGAGAACAGGTCTCCAAGGTTGGGCGGTGGCTTTGTATATGCCCACCTGTCAGGATTAACGGCAGGTAATTACAGGATAAGGGTAAAAGCTTTAACCGATTGCCTTGTGGACTATATTGATATTCGTCCGGCCATGGATGCGGGTATAGGGATCGTAGAAGAAACTCACCCGATGGGTCATAATGACCACCTGTATAACAGGGCACATTGTGCCTTCTTTGATTATACTGACGATGTCAGGCAAAAAACACCAATACCCGGAATTCCGGTGGTAAAGGGTTCAGGTACAGTTGTTATTAAAAATGGCATTATCAGAAATGCAACTCCCTGCATATTATCCTGGGGTATTCAGTCTACTGCAGAAAATGTTCAAATTATACTTGACAACCTGAAAATAATCTCCACAGGGATTAATTCAACTGCTGTTGATGTCCCGCAGGCAACTATCACAAACTGCACATTCGAAGTAGACAACCCGTTTATTATAAACCGGCATGGTGCAGAATTCTATGCTGTTGACCTGAGGGGCGAAGCTGCCTCAGAAGTTTCTTACTCTGAATTTCATGGAGGACAGGGCTGTCTGTCTATTAAAGGAAATTACTCCAGAATTCACCATAACTTTTTTGCAAACCGTCAGACAGTTACAAATCATTACAGTATCATGGCAATGGGTGATAGCTCACTGATATTTGAAAACAGGATTGAGCCGGAAATTGGCTCAGGAATAGAGATTTATGTTCATCGGGGAATTGAGATTTTTAATAATTTAATACGAATAAAGGCATCTCCTCCCACCTGCGAATACGGGCATGAAGATTATAGCACTGCGGCTGTCCGAATTGCAGATTATAATGCAAAACCCGGTTCTCCGGATGGATGTTTTGGAAATAAGGTATACAACAATAAAATCTTCATAACAGGTAAAGATTACCCTGAATATACCGATTATATTCCTATGGCCTGGGCCGTCTTTTACAGTGCAAGCGCGGGCGATAATTATATTTTCGGCAACCAGATCGAGGTTGATGATCTTAGTCCCGGATCCAAGAATGAAACATCAGGCTTCTATATCGGTGGTGGTACAATTGGCGGGCAGTTTTATGACAATCAGATCATTACTAATGTCCCGGCAGCATGGGTTGCCTCACGGTACGGTGGTGCAAAAGATACCCGGATCTTCAGAAATCAGATTACCAAATCACATTCAGCAGGGATTGATTTCAAACCATTCAGGATGGGATGGACAGGGTGGGAAGGATGTGTCGCAGAGAATATCAGATTCGAGTCCAACAATATTGTTGGAGATATGTTTGCCATCGATGCCACTGACCAGACACATTCTTACTCTGTTTACTGGACACTTACAATTAAGGTCGTTGATAAAAATAGTAATGTTGTTAACGACGCTGCCGTTAAGATTCTGGATAAAAGAGGGAGAGAAATGTTAAACACCAAAACCTCTGTTGATGGAACAATTCAGGTTCAATTGCCGGAGTATTCGTTCACCTCTCCTGAAGCAACATTCAATTCCCCACTTAAAGTCATTGTTGGTAAAAAGACAATGGAGGTGAACCTTGATAAAAATCTTGAAATTACGATCTTGAACAAATAAAAATGCATAATGAACAAATACCTGGTCACATTTTTATTTCTTCTGCTTGGAAGTGACCATTTACAGGCACAGAGCATACATGGTGTTTGCCTGGTTGAAACAAAAGCATATCCGGGGAAGGACTATGCTATGTGGGATGCCTTATACGCAGCTAGAAACGGAACAGTATATACCGGTCTGATCACTGAGGGAGGCAGTGCTCATTTTTACTCGTATTCAGCTTCAAAGGATCAGAATATACTGATAGCCGATATAGCTGAATTTCTTGGAGAGCGGGGAAAAGGCATACGTACATCAGGCAAGATCCACAACAAGCCGGTTGAAGATAATGACAGCAATATCTATTTTGTTCCGATGAACAATGGTGCAGGCCCCAGAACTATCGATTATACAAGCTGGATTGGAGGTCATTGGATGAAATACAATCCATCGTCAGGCTTGCTGGAAAATCTTGGCCTTGTTGACCAGGGTATCGGTTGTTATCCTTTGACAATTGATAACCGTAGAAAATACCTTTTTGGAGTAGGATTCACAGGTTATCTCTATCGCTTCGATCTGGAGAATAATGTTACAAGGAACTTCGGAAGGGTGACGAACTGGGATATCTGCCGCGATATATTCTGTGATGATGAAGGCAATGTTTTCGGGTGCTTCCCGGTCGGCAGAGTCTGGAAGTATGATGCCCTGAAAGAAAATGTGGTCGATCTGTCAATACATGTCCCGTATGACCCATCAATATATCCTACAGAGCTTCATAACCCGATGATCGACCGTACATGTGACTGGCGTGCAGTAGAATGGGATCCGGTTGAGAAAGTGGCTTACGGCGTGACTTGCGGAAGCGGTTCACTTCTTTACCGCTTTGATCCGCATAAAGGAAAGGAAGGCAGCATAACCCCGCTGGTTAAAATGTGTGACAGTAGATTCCTGGATTCGGAGAGGAAAGATATTCCATATTCAACCTTAGCATATGCACTGGACAGTAAGAACAGAAAGATCTACTTTGTTCCTTCGGCCCGGGATTATTCAACAAATGAATATGTTGAGACTTTTGGAAGTGATCAGTCGCATCACCTTATCCTGTATGAATTGAAAACAAATACAAGAACAGATCTTGGCCCGATGCAAACAAGTGACGGGCGGAGGGTTTTTGGATGTGAAGCAGCATCTGCAGCACCGGATGGGACTGTTTTTATTTGCGGCCAGGTCGAAGTCCATGATCCCCTTCAAGCCACTGGCCATATAGGAAATACACCAGTTTCACTGCAATTAATCATATACAAACCTGAGTAATGGCAACAAAAATGAAATATTCAACCTGTAAAAGTACAACACTCTTATTTCTTATTTTAGCAGTTTACCTCTTTCTGGGAGTCCATTCCATTTTGCCTGCACAGGACTGGGCCAGAACAAACATCAAAGATCTCCAGAGGGTTGATCTTCGCGATCTTGGTTATCCGTTGGTAAATGAAATACCCGAGAATAGCAGCGCAGTTACTTCACTTCTAACAGCCAGGGATGGCATAATATACGGCGGAACCACTGGAGAAGTATCTTATTTATTCATGTTTGACCCTGAAATCAACAAAATCCGCCATCTTGGAAGAATTCCTGACCAGGAGAGTATTCACCACTCACTTGTCGAAGATAAAGATGGCATGCTTTACCTGGGAACAGGCATGAATATGTTCGAGGAAATCAGCCTTTCCAGCGCAGGGCTGGGAGCTGAGGGAACTATTGACAAATCATTATGGAAGGACATTAAAAATCATTTCAAGGATTATCCTGGTGGTCACCTCTACAGGTATAACCCCAGATCTGGTAACCAGAAAGTCAAGCTTCCTGATATGGCCTGTGAGATCGAAGATCTGGGTATACCTCTGGCCCATAATTCCATCTATACCCTTACAATCAATCCTAAAGGAGATGAGATATACGGGATAACATATCCCGACGCCCATTTTTTTGCTTATCTCATTGCATCAAAAAAGTTCACAGATCTTGGACCGGCAGATGATAAGATCGTTTTCCATGGACCGGAGAGATACTGGAGAAGCATATGCAGGGCTCTTGTGTGTGATAATACCGGCAAAGTTTATTTTTCTGCAACAAACGGTATTGTAAAGTATTACGATCCGGGTACCCGGACAATCGAGTCAACAGGTTTGAAAATTCCCGGAGATTATTATTACCTTCAGTTTTATGAAGATTATACCGTAGTCGATTATTTTGCAAAGGCATCTTCCGGTTTGATATACGGAGGAACATCCGACGGCTATCTCTTTTCATTCGATCCCATTGGTATGAAGCTGACCAATCTTGGTAAAATGAGAGCTTCAAGGCGTCTGCGATGCATGACCGTCGGACTTGACGGCAAAGTCCATATTATGGCCGGTGAACGCTCTTCTTCACGACCCTGTCAGTTTTATATTTATAATCCATCTTCAGGCGGATATGAAGACCTTGGTCTCCTGATTGTTGACCGTAGTCCATATTATTATTGGCGCGGTCAGCAATTTGATGCAATGACAACAGGTAAAGACGGAACTATTTTCATTGGTGAGAGCGAACGTCGTTCACACCTGTTTCTTTATATTCCCTGATCCTGTTTAATTCATTATTTTATTCAGATATAATTATATGAGAAAAACATTTCATAAAAGTTTCCTTCTCTTCATTTTATGTTCAGTAACCATAATAACATCTGGTCAGAATAAAGATCAGAAATCGGGCATTACTGTTGTCTCCTATTTGTTAAGAGACAGAGCTGTGGTAATTGACAGTCTGGTTTTAAGGAAATGCATGTATGTTGCTTTCAAAACCAACCATTCCATTTCAGAGGTTAAGGGAAGTGCAGCTAATGGAACCCTGATCAACAATGGCAGTGTGCTTGCACGAGATACTGCCTGGCTTTTTGATGAAGCTGCAGGAAACCTCGGATTTAATCTTCCATATGTGATCCCGGAAGGTGCCTACCGATTGGAAATGCAGATCGTGAATACAAAGGGGAAGATTCTCGACAGATTTTCGGAGGAATATGACAGGGCTGACCTTAAACCATATTTTAACCGCGAAATACAGTTCTGGGATTTTACCACCCCTTATGCACATCTCGAATGCTCAGGGTATGGTAATATAACATACCATTTTAACTCGAATAAACTTCTGACGGATCTTCAAGAAGTAGAGATTTCTGCACGAATAAATTCAGATAATGATTTGCCTGGTCTGGTAGAAGTTCTGTTGAATGGAACAACTATTGGCAAATTTCCCCTGCCTGCAGGACAGGCTGAAAAGAGTATTGTAAGATGGCAAACACAAAATCCTGATATTCTAAAAGATATTACCCTTAAGAAAGGTGAGAATCAACTGAGTTTTGTTATGAGACCTGAAGAAGGCAATGATGGTATGGGATTGAGAATTTATTCATACAAGAACAGTTCTGATTTGAAAATTGATAGAGAAATTCCCATCACTCTCGCTGTCAAATGCGGAACATCACAGCAAAAAACTGAGTTCCACATACCGGTATGGGGTGAGGAAGGAGAACATATTACAAGTAAGTTTAACATACCGGCACCGGATAAATTTACTCAGGTCTTGAATATTAAAGACGAATCCAACCTCTTTATCAATAAAGAAGATGTAGATCAGGGATACGTACTATTTGCAAGGAATTTTCAGCGCAATGTTTATCCATGGACTATTCCTGCTGATAGTGAACGGATTAACACTCTCAAAGTGAAGATGAGCAGGAATGATTTTGAGCCGGTCACTTTTGGCATCTATCCGATACGTAACCTGGGAAACGTAAAGGTTTCTGTAAGTGATCTCACAAGCCTGTCAGGAAAAACTATCCCTTCAGAAAATGTTCTCATCCAGGTAGCGAGGATAATGAAGATCAGAACTGGAGAGGGAAGCAACTATAGTCTGATCCCCAGGTTGCTTGACCGGTCAGATCATACCGAAATTCCATTGGCATATACAACCCGTTTCTGGCTTACTGTACATGCAGACAGCTTTGCAATTCCCGGTATTTATAAAGGTTCAATTCAGATTATTGCTGAATATGAAAATGCAAAGGCAATTCCGTTCACAATCGAAGTGCTTCCTGTAACATTGGAACCAGTTCCGGATATAGATTACAGCATGTTATTAAGCTATGAGTTTTTCGAGATGGAAAATAAAGAATGGTCACCGTCACAGAAGAATCAGATTTATCAGGATGGAGTGAACTCTTTTAAAGATTATTTAAATCATGGAATGAGTACAGTGGTGGTATCAAGTCCTTATTATTTCCAGTGGAATAAGAATGGAACTCCGCAGATGGATCATTTTAATGCTATCATAAGGGCTGCAAAAGAGGTTGGAATTACCCGTCCCGTATTCTGGTATTTCGGGCATTATGTACAGGCTGCCAAGGGGCAGCATCCGGGGAACATAAGGTTATATGATCCGAAAATACATCCTAAGCGTGCCAGATTACTTACTGAAACTGCGTTGAAAACCGATAGCGAACTACATGGTCCGCAAGTCTGTTTTATGCCTATTGATGAGCCGCGTATTGCTTTGAGACAGAAAATTACTCTTGAACTTTTCCGCGAAATTAAAAAGGTTCCGGGTGTAAAAATTATGTGTACCACAAATATTGGTGGAGGTTTGCTGGATATAGAAAACGATAGCCAGGTTGATAGAATATCGCTTGGTCCCGGAGAAAAAGTCAGAAATTCTGTCCGGAAGGTATGGGAATATAACAATTCGGCTATACAATGTCTGAATCCGTGTTATAGCCGTTATATTTATGGTTATTATGCCTGGAGGCAGGATCTCGATGGAATGAACAGTTGGGGACCTGGAACCACTGAAAACTCAAGGGGAAATCCCTATGAGGATCTTGATCATGAGTACAGTGACTATGCCATAACCTATCCACATGCCGGAGGACCACAGGCAACTCCAAACTGGGAAGCTCTCAGGGAAGGTATAGATGATATCCGTTATGTTTACCAGCTTGAGAAGTTATGCATCAGTAAAGCTGGAAAGAATCCGGATCAGGTGGCGGAAGCTGAGAAATTTCTGGATGGAATCAGGGGTATGTGTGATTTTGATGACAGGAGTATAATAAATGAGTATGGTAACTGGACTCCTGAGCGGTTTGATTCTTTGCGCAACCAGGTTATCAGCTGGATACTTAAACTAACTAATTTGTAACTTAATTTATAATTTATCCCATGGAAATCGATCGCCGGAATTTTATGAAAAAAGCCACAATTGCAGGTTTAACAACAGTAGCTTTTACTGCACCAGGTATGTCTGATCCGGTTCCAATTGAAAAAGCAAAAAAGAATACTGCCCCTGCCACGACAGACATGATACGGACAGGATATATTGGCGTCGGAAACAAAGGGCAGGGGCACCTTCGGACATGCGTGGGATTGTCAAATATAGAAATAGTTTCTATTGGCGATGTATCAGACAGATCCTTGTTTGCTGCTAAAAAAATAATATCCGGATCAAATCTTCCTGAACCGAAGGTGTATACCGGCAACGACTTTGCATATCTTGAGATGCTTGAGAAGGAAGATCTGGATTTGCAACAAAGGCAAGAGGATTAAAGAAGTATGTTGATGATTATGGCGGGACAAACCATCCACTGTCAAAGGTCCAATGGAATTGGGGCGATGTCGTTACATCAACAATCAATTGTGCTAACGGGGAAACGGTAATAGTCACACACAATTGCCATAACCCCAGACCTCATGTTGGTGATTTCATGGTGCAGGGAACAAAAGGGTTGTGGCATGAGGACTGGAAATCAATTTATATTGAGAACCAGTCTCCTGTGAAGGATGCCTATGAAGCGGATGAACAATGGATCGCAAAATATAACCATAAATACTGGCGGGAGGAGGGGGAAGACGCTGCAGGATCAGGACATGGCGGTATTGATTATATGGTTTTAAATGACTTCTTCAAAGCAGTTAAGAAGAATAAACCCGCACCAATTGATGTTTACGATGCAGCTGCCTGGAGCGCAATTTCTGCACTTTCTGAAATGTCGATATCGAGGGGAAATACACCAGTCGACTTTCCTGATTTTACACGTGGCCAATGGATAAAGTTCAAAGATGAAAAAGTCTTTGCATCGGATGAAAAAATTCCAATGCTTTCCAAACGGTTCATTAAATATTGATTCTTTTCGGGCTTCCGGCTTCGGACTGCCGACTTCGGACTTCTGACTTCGGACTCGTTCATCCCTGATAAATTAATCAGCTTATTATCTTTCCAGTACAATGATCTCATATACACCGAGCTCTGATATTCTCAGGATGGTGCCACTTCCTTCTTTGGATAATGGTACCTCTTTTTTCGATTCAAAGTCGGGAGACACAGCCCAGGCTTTTTTTACTGTTCCATTTAATTCCAGTGTAATGCCACCTGCATTTTGTGTATTTTTGTAATTAAAGAGATGTATTACCTCCCGGTTTTTCTGTGAGTCATGTGAGACACCAACCCATTCAGGTGCTTTAACCTCTAATGGAAGCCTTTTACCTGCTGTCCAGTAAACAGCAGATTCAAGTTCATTTGCATTTTCCGGCATCATCCATACGGATTCCATCCCTAATTTGATCTCTCCTTTTGGCCGAATCAGTCCAGACAGGTACATTACCTTTCCTTTGCCATAATTAAAGGATAATGGAAATTCAGTTTTGACTGCATTTGTTTTCGCAAGCGGATCACTTTCAAGACGCATCTCCTCAGGAAGACTTATTTTTCTTACTCTTCTCCATCTGTCATACTTTCCGGTATTTCCGGTCAATACAATACCTCCGCCTGCTTTTACAAAATTTTTAAGGGCTGTGATTGACTCTTCGGAAAGGCTTTCCTGATCGGCCAGAACTATTACATAATATTTATCCAGTTGTCCAATCTGCTGATCGAAAATGATATCAAACGGAATTTGCCTTTGTTGAAGAACCTGCTCTGCCATATTAACAGCGATCTGTGTTTCGAGATTATTATAGGCCATGGAAGGATAACTTCTCAGGACAGCCACCTTTTCCGCTCCAGCTGCATTTGTATATAATTCCTTGTTTTCCCGCCAGAAATCCAGGTATTGCTTAGCCACTCCGGATGGAATCTCCGTGCCCAGGAATCCTATTGTCCTGTTAAGTGCCAGATTTTCAGCAAAATCATTTGGAGTGCCACAATATGTCATAATAAAATTATGGGTTGTGCGACCGAGTTTGAAATGGCGGAATTTACCTATGGCAACCCCGTTTTCCCAGCGGGGATTGTTGTCATCCTCTGTCCAGATAACATTTGTGTATTGCATCAGGTCCGGATGATTGATGCCGGCTTCCCATGCCCTGTTACTGCCAACAAGACCATGCGGATTTACCTCTATTACAATTTCCTTGTTAAGTGAACGGACAAACCGGGCACATTCAGCAAGTCGTGACGTCAGTGTCCAGCACCTGAAATTGATCCATTCCTGCATAACGGGATCATTCACTACTTCCATTTTATCGGCAGGATTTTCGTCATTCCACATTGGTGGAAGCACATATGAGACATCTTCAAACCCGAAGCGCTCCTTCCTTTGATCAGCTGAATAACGCTCATTCAGGAATTTACGAAAAGAAGCAACGGTTGCCGGATTAAAATCCGCAGCAGGAGGATAGTTATAATCAAAATTATCGAAATGTATAAAATCGGTTTTCACCTTCTCAACTACATACCGGATGATCTTTTCCCTGTAATACTTCATATAACCGTCGTGGTTAAAACATGGCCTGTAGCGGTATGCCTGCTGGTAACTGTATGTAAGAAGCAATGGTTTCCCATTCTCATCGATCTGATACCACTGATCTGTTTTTGCCTCCGGTACCTCAGCAAAAAAAGTCTCATAAGCCATGGTGTTCCATTGTACATACGTGTCTGCCTTCATTCCATATTTATGAGCAATGGCAACTGCCTGAGCCACCTTGTCCATATATTCCTTTTCTGCCTGAAAACCAAATCCTTTATAACATCCCACATGATATACAGTAATTCCCGCTTCTGCCAGGGCTTTGATATATGGTTCAGAAAGCTGATAATCAAAATCAGCTTTCTGCCACTGGTTGAAATCCGGATTGTTTCTCCTTACCTGGAAGATCCATGGTTCATGCGTTGCACCTGCATCAGCAAATCCCTGCCTGATCCATTGAGGAGTGTACCGTGCCGGATCAGATGTATCTGGTTGTCCATAAATACGGTATGTTGTTAAAATCAAAACAGAAATAAGAAGGAAAGAGGTTCTCATATGATTTTGTCAGTTATTTTAAGTAATTTTATTCATCGTACTTACTTACTAAGATAGAGTAATTTAAGTTATTTTGATTGAATTCATTCCTTTTTACCTTGATATCTATTAATATGGAAAGAAAGACATCATCAATTATCCTGTTAATAATCATTTTGGCAACTCTGCCCTCTAAGGGAATTAAGGCCCAGTACAAACAATCCGCTCACAAAATACTAACGGAAGGATTAATACCGGTAACTGGTCTCGGATATTGTGACAAACCTGGATCAACCTATATGCTTCAGAATGACATATCCGGCGAGAGAAGCGTTTTATTTCTGGGAAAGGATGTAACACTTGATCTGAACGGGTTCACGATCACCTTTGCTGACGGCAACTATGAGCATGTTAAAAACTATGGATTTGAAGATGGACTGACCGGATGGGATATTTCAAAGGCTTCTGGTGCAAAGATCGAAAAGACAGAAGAGGTACATACTTTTATTGGTGATAAACTTATGCGGCTTAAAGCCGGCGATGAGATCGCCTCATCTTATATCTATCTTCCTGTGGAAGGAAGATCATATTTCGCGATGTGCGGTATCACAGGTAATTATTATAACGACATGGGAGGGGATTTGACCAAAGATATGAGGGTCAGTATTTTTGTTGATGATGAACAGGGAAATGAAATCAGGTGTATTACAATGTATGGTGACTCAACCAGGGTAAGCTGCCCGGTTTTAAACCGTTCTGTCCAGCTTGGCGGCGGCTTTGTATTTGCACATCTGAATAATATTCCGGCCGGAAAATACCGGATAAGAGTTAGAGCTGAAAATGACTGCCTTGTTGACGAAATAGATATCCGTCCAGCTATGGACGTGGGAATAGGTATTGTCGAAAAAACCAATCCGATGGGACATTACGACCATTTGTACAACAGGATTCATTCTGCATTTTTTGACTATACAGCCGATGTTTCATCAGGTGAGCCGGTAGAAGGTATTCCTGTTGTAAATGGTACCGGTACTGTTACTATAAAAAATGGCATTATAAGAAACGGCACAACCGGAATATTATCCTGGGGTATTCAGTCCACAGCTGAAAATGTCAGGATTATCCTCGACAATGTGAAGATCATTTCATCGGGGATTAATACTACGGCAGTTGATGTTTTACAGGCTGTTATTACAAATTGCACATTCGATATAAAAAATCCTTTCATAATTAACAGGCATGGTTCTGAATTCTATGCCGTGGATCTTCATGGAGAACAATCTTCAGAAGTGTCATTCTCTGAATTTTTTGGCGGACAGGGCTGTTTGTGCATAAAAGGAAAGTTTTCCACAGTTCATCATAACTATTTTGTTAACCGTCAGACTGTAACAAATCATTATATCCTGATGGCAATGGGTGACGGATCGAAGATCTTTGAAAACCGTTTCGAACCTGAAATAGGATCAGGTATTGAGATATTCAGACACAGGAATATTGATATTTTCAACAATGAGTTTCACATACAGGCTACACCTCCCAGCTGCGAGTACCATCAGCATTTGAGTACCAATGCCATCAGGATTGCTGATTATGGAGCTGTTACCGGATCACCGGAAGGGTGCTATGGCAACAGGATTTACAACAACAAATTCTATCTGACGGGAAGGAAGTACGATAAGTATCCCGATTATATTCCTATGGTCTCTGCACTTTTTTATAGTACAAGCGCAGGAGACAATGAGGTATTTGGGAATGATATATTTATAAAGCAGGAAAATCCGGGAACCGATGCCGAAGCTTTTGCCTTTTACATTGGGAATTCAAGGGGAGGAAACATTTACAATAACAAAATAACTACCAATGTAACGCCGATATGGGTGGCAAGCAGTTATGGAAGGGCGGAAAACACCAAGCTAACCGGCAACAGGATTATCAAAGCTGAGAATACACTCCAAAATTTCAGGCCGATAAGAATGGGTTCGCTGGAACAACCTGATTATTTGGCTATTGGTACTGAATTCCGCTCAAATGAATTAACAGGTCTGGATTTCGGAGTGGATGCAACTTCTCAACATCATTCATATTCGGTTTACTGGAACTTAACCATACATCTGATTGATAAAGCTTTCAGGGCCATGGGTGGAAGTGAAATTAAGATAACGGATAGGCACGGTAAAGAGATTGTACATAAGAACTCTGATAACCAGGGCTCTCTAAGCATTGAATTGCCGGAATATGTTGTCGATGGGGATGTTAAAACTTATTCTTCCCCTTATACTATCATTAGCGGAAAAAAGAAAATTGAAATCGAGCTTACCAGGAATTCAGAAAACTCTTTGGTGATAAGATGACTTATAAGTCAATTTCAAGAATAACCTACAATAAAAAATTAATTTATGATTAAAAGAGTTGCGTTACCCATACTTGTTTTATTGGCTATTATTTTCTACGGGCAAGTAAGTGAGAAGATTCTTTTTAAAGAGTCGTTCGATGATGTACAACTTGATAGGCGTGGTTGGTATGATGGAACCTCTTGCAGGATCAGCGAAAGCGCGATGCTTGGCAAGGGGTGCATTGAATATGAATGGGTTAAAGGTGTTCAGCAGGTTCAGGGATCGTCCCCGCAACGTCACCTGTTTACCCCTGCTGAAGAGATTTATATTCGATATTACCTGAGGTTGTCAAAAGGCTGGCAATGGACAGGTGTAAACTGGCATCCTCACCTCACTCATTTTCTTACCACTGAAAATTCTGAATTCCACGGGCCTGCAGCCAGTCACCTGACCCTATATGTTGAACCGGTGAATGGAAAACTCCGTCTCGCAGCTACCGACATTCAGAATGAAAATATGCCATACGGGCTCACACAGGGACAATTAAAAGGCGGGTACAACGGTATGCTTTATGATAGCAAAGAACTACTTTTCGTTGATAACCAGTGGCATTGTATTGAAGCTTTCTTCAGGCTGAATTCACTCGATATCAAGAATGATACGCCCAACAAGGACGGGATCATCCAGGGCTGGTTCGATGGTAAGCTGGTTGTTGATCGCACAAATGTGATCTTGCGATCAACTGATTTTCCGAATATGAAGCTCAATCAGTTCTTAATGGCACCTTACTTTGGACCGGGTCTTCTGAATAACGCACAAAAACTGTGGATCGATGAGCTGGTTATATCCACCCGGTCTATTGGACCAGTGTCTTCTAAAACAACAAAACGAAGTAATACTGTGTAAAATTATGAAAAAACTTATTTGTATTATCGCAAGCCTGTCAATTTTAGTTATAAATACTATTGCACAGGAAACACCCAATTATGATGAAAGTAAAGTTCCGGCTTACAGGCTGCCGGAACTTCTTGTCTCGATAAGAGGCAAAGCCATATCGAGTGAAAAGGAATGGATGGAGATACGCAGACCGGAAATCCTGTCATTATTTGAGGCTAACATATATGGGAAAACTCCAGGCGTCTTAAATATTTCTTCTTATAAAACAATCGAAGTGGATACCAATGTCCTTGGGAATAAGGCAATCAGAAAGCAGGTTGTACTGACATTTTCCGAGGCAGGAAAGGAATTGAATGTTAATTTGCTGATATATCTTCCAAAAAGCGTTGAGAGAGCTCCGGTATTTGTTGGCTATAATTTTGACGGGAATCACGCAGTTTCAAGTGAGCCGGAGATTTTATTAACGACATCCTGGCTCAGGGATGATTCAGTACATGGTATTATTAATAACCATGCAACTGAGCAATGCAGGGGAATGGAAAAAGGGAGGTGGGAGATTGAAAAAATCATAAACGCTGGTTACGGTCTTGTAACTTTGTATTATGGCGACGTCGACCCCGATAAGAATGATTTTACAGATGGTGTTCATTCGTTGCTGTACCGCAAAGGTCAGACAAAACCTGCGGCAGATGAATGGGGTTCAATCTCAGCCTGGGCCTGGGGATTGAGCAGGGTTATGGATTATCTTGAGAAAGACCATGATATTGATGCTTCGAGAGCAATAGTTATGGGTCACTCCCGTCTGGGCAAAACAGCTCTCTGGGCGGGGGCACTTGATCAGCGATTTGCAATAGTTATCTCGAATAATTCAGGATGTGGAGGAGCGGCTCTCTCACGACGTTGTTATGGCGAAAGACTTGGTGGTATGAACCAGTTTTTCTCATACTGGTTATGCGACAACTGTAATAAATATGACGAAGATGAAAATTCCCTTCCTGTAGATCAGCATATGCTTATTGCTTTAATTGCCCCCAGGCCGGTCTATATAGCGAGCGCAGAGGACGACAGGTGGGCTGATCCGAAAGGGGAATACCTTTCCGGATACTATGCCTCTACTGTTTATGAACTGTTTGGCAGGAAAGGATTAACGTCACTGGATATGCCGGCTGTTAATCATCCTGTAATGAATTCTATCGGTTATCATATAAGGAGTGGCGGACATGGAGTGTTCGGATATGACTGGGAGCAATTCATCCGGTTCGCAGATATGCATTTTAAAACTGTCAGGCCTGCCCCTGCAAATACTTCCGGAATATTTTTTTCTACCAACAGTTCATGGATAAGCGATGATCGGGAAAAACGGTTCACCTATGGATTGAATATAAATTCACCATGGGAAAACGGAGGCACATTGTTTATGCATTTCCCTGAACACCTTGAATACAATCCTGTTGGCAACACCATTCTGCGACATTATGATAGCATTCCTACACCGTGGAAAATATCTCCTGATAGTCAGCAGACATCTTACAGGGTTGAAAGTCCTGCTCTGAAGAATGTAATTGTTGAATCATTTGCCCGGAGGTCAACTGAAAAAGAGTTCCCTTCTGATGTTTCTGTTGTGAAGCTGGCAATGCGGATTAAAAATAATGGAACTCAAACGCTTCCTATGATCCGTCCTCTCATCTGTATGCAATATAATGGATTAACAGGATTTCCACAAAAACTGGATCAAAACTACAAGCACAATTTTATAGTAATAAACGACCAACTCATACCATTGTCAGACTTAATTACATCTGACCCGAATACAACGTTCAAAGGTTGTGTGGTTAAGGGTTGTCCGCAACGGGATACCCGTTCAGAGTCAGCAGGTGGATTGATCAGTCAGGATATGGACCTCGCCCTTTCTGTTGTGACCTCACTGGATGGCATACGTAAGGTAATCTTCTGGTGGACGCCTGGAAAGAGCATGATTGCCAATGCCTTCATACCATGTATACATGCCGACCCTTATTTCGGTACTCTCCGTCCGGGAGAACAGGCCTATGCAGAAGGGATTATTCTTTTTACTGAAGGAGACATCGAACCATTAATAAAATACCTTAAAACCAGGGACCGGAAGGTCTATTAAAATGTTTTCAGGTGGTTGCCTGCAATAAACCCATAAGGCCTTGAAGGACAATTGGTAGCACATGCAAACCGGCCAGATCGGTTAGCCCCGAATAATGATCAATATAGGATCATTGCCTGCTGTTGACCGAAAACTGTTCATTATCCAACTTTTCAAGGACTTTTGCCGACCATTGGTAAGCTGAAGGGATTTCACCATCAAAGATTATTTTTGCAGGTGTAAGCAGAGCAGGAAGCTGATATACGTCTGTTATTCTGAGGCAGTTCAGCATTTCTATCGCAGCTCCTTTTCCACCAGGATCACTTGCCAGATTCTGTGTTTCCGGCGGATCCTTTAAAATCAATGATTCACACTTACCATCCATCAATGCCGCATATAAAGCAACAACAGTCATCTCATTTTTAGCAGCAATGCTTATTTTTCCAGGGTCAATTCCATGCAACGTACGGCAGAATTCGATGCAGCGGAGCAGATCATATACTTGCATAGATGCAACAGTCCTACCTGTCCAGGCTGAGGCTCTGCGGACATGCCACTGTAATTCCGGGGACCATCCGAATTCGCCAATCCCTCTCACTTCAAAGAAGGCAATATTCCGTTCATTATCAACACCGGAGACAAAACTTTCAGATTCCCAGCGTGGTTCATCATAATTCCGTAAAACAATCAGTAAGGGATTCATACTGTCGGGTCTGTGCACCCAGTGAATATCTGCCTTAAGACGCCACCCCTCCTCCGACACAAAACTGTAAATATCCTCTCCATATCTTCCTCCATCCAGTGCTCTGTATTCCAGAACTTTATCAAATGGAGGCTTCTTTACAGGAAAGGCGCCAAATGTCCTGGTCTTCAGAAACTTTTTTACTGTGTCCCTGAAAGCAAAAAGTTCAGTTTCGTTTGAAATCAGGGGTGGTTCAGCCAGATTAACAAAGGAATCCTGAATAGTTTTCGTTCTATCGTCTGCAGGCGGTCCTTCCGTGTAAACCCTCAATTCATCCTCAGACAAAAGGCTTTGTTCCGATTCATCAATATCTCCTGCCTCTTCTGGAGTAACCTTTTTCCCCATCAGGTGCTGAATGAAAAAAGAAAAAATATCTTCCCTGGAGGTCATGTGATAGGAATGACCCCCGGGGGTTTCAACCAATCCGATCCGGTCAGAAGCACCAAAAAGCTTATAAATGTTTTCAATATGGTGGTATAGCTCGCGTACTGATTCAATAGTATTAAGTCCGTCACGGTCAGCCTGGCAGATCAGAAGAGGACGTGGTGCGATCAATGCACCGATATCCATAAAATCCTGACAGTAAGTATTAATTGGCATCATACAGTCGCAATGACCGTCAATCGTCCGGGAAGTCACCTGGCCCTTGAGCGTACTCGCACCGCATACCGGAGCAACTGCTTTGATCCGTGGATCGATAGCTGCAATATACCAGCTTTGCGATCCTCCGCCTGAAATGCCGGTTACTCCCAAATTCTCCGGATCAACTTCCGATCTGGATGCTAATAAGTCCAATCCCCTGATGGCATTCCAGAGTTCAACTCCGGCAGGGTTATAGCCGCGGCTGTACCAATTAAACCATCCTCCGGCATAGGGGCCCCAGTGATGACCCTGAACTTCTCCAAATTGTATTGTTTCAATGATCAGACAAACAAATCCAAGTTTCGCAAATTTTCTGGGATGAGCCTGATAATGTATTTTCTGAGTGGGAGAATGACCGCAAACATACAAAACCGCAGGCCTTGGTTCCTTTATATCATCAGGAATATAGAGGTTTGCCCGAACATATAGACCAGGAAGAGATTCGTAATATAACTTTTCAATATGATATCCATCTTCCTGAGTTGTCCCTGTTACTCTTACATTTAATGGTGACCTGTTACCCTGGAGGGGCATATCTTCCAGGCTCATCATTTCAACCAATTCCTTATACCTCAACTCCCTGATTTTCTGCCAGTCGCTCAAGGTATTTATTCCCGAAAGTGAATTATCCGATATGTTTGTTGCCATTTGAATCAGATAACTGCGGATGTTGTTGGATTCAATTGTCCCTTGTTTTTCTTCGGAACATCCGGCTAAAAAACATAGGAAAATACCTAAAACAGTTCGAATGATGGAGTTTTTCATTGGAAAAGTAATATTAAGGTTTTTTCAAATTTACTAATAATATGTAAATTGATGAAAAATGTTTTCAACCTCTTTGAAAATTATAATTATCTTTCCTTTCTGACTAATGAACAACATTCTTTCAGAAATGGTTACTGATACAGTGTATTCCGGTTAAATAATTAAATTTTGGTTAATTCAACAATTATGAAGCAAATATTATTTTTAACGGTTTGTTTATTATTTTGCTGCATTGTCCGCATCTTTCCTCAGCCATCAAAGCCATTAAAGAAATATTGTGACCTGCCGGAACAGTATTTCCGCTTACTTAATGCGGGTGTTCTCAGAATAGAAAACAGGCTCAAGGCTGAACCGGACGCACGCCTGAGTGAATTGGAGGTACAACCCGGATGGAGTCACTTTGCCTCCGCTATTTTAATCCCGGCAGTACTCTACACAAAATTGCATTCCGGGAATGTGCGCTATCGGGATAACAGCATGCTGCAGCTTGCAGAACAGATCGGCGATATGTTAGTCGATGAAAATAGAAAAGGACATTATGCGCCCCGCGGTGATAGTGACTGGGACACATATATGTGGCTGGAAGCCTACCGCCTTCTTGAATCATCGCTTGGTGAGGAGAGACGTACCCTATGGCGTCAGGCTATTCTCGAAAATCTTGCAATGGTGGAACCTAAATTGCTGAAATACAAGGACTATCCAAGATATAATGCACCATTTATTGTTACCTCTCCTAACCATTATGCCATATATGCTTCAACTCTTTTGGTGGCAGGACATGTTTTCAACAAACCTGAATGGACACAAACTGCAACAAGTGTCCTGCACAGATTTGTCAGGGAAGAGCAGGCCTCTGACGGTTATTGGGGCGAACACAGTCAGACAGGGCCAACTACCGGTTACGATTACATTACCGAAACACAAATTGCACTCTATTGGGAATATTCGAAAGACCCCGAAGCTCTCAACGCACTTCGTCGGTCCACCAATTTCCACATGTATTTCACCTGGCCCGATGGTACTCCGGTAGAGACTATCAATGACAGGAACCGTTACTGGGATGTTTCAATGTGGGGCCATTTTGGTTTTTCAAATTTTCCGGATGGCAGGAGATATGCTGAGTTTCTGACAAGTTTCTTCCCAGAGGATGGTGATATTCAGTCTCTGAGCCGAATCGCGCAGAATGTCATTTATTCTAATGAAGGAAATACCCAAACTATCCCGCAGGATCAATCTGTATATTCCCATTCAATGAATATTTCAGCCGGTATTCGTAAAACAGGTCCCTGGGTCGTTTGCCTCTCTGGTCTGATTGAACCGGAGGATATTATTAATAGCTTTTTTCTCGACCGGCAGGGTAACCTCAGTATTTTTCATACGGAAAGAGGTCTCATTATAACTGGAGCCAATTCAAAACGGCAGCCGGAACTTGCAACATTCACCGAAACAATAAACAGCCAAATTGTGCACATGCCTCTAAGCAGCCGACTTCAGATGGATGATAAAGCTGACCGTCTTGCACTTAGTTATAACACCTTCTTTTCGGTACTCGAGGTTACATCTCCCCGGGATAAGCAAATTGAATTTCGGTTTCTTACAACCTACAAATGGGGTGATGCCACGTCTCAGCTAAATCTTCAACTGGTTCTTAAAGAAGGACTGACCCTTAAGATTGCTTCGGGCCTGGAATTTGTACTTGGTAACGAACAGATTGATCTTGGAGATGAAAAGCTTGGAGGATCAATTATTCACAACGGATGGGTTCTGCACCTTCCGGAGGGAGCACGCCTGACCTGGCCTGTATTCCCGTTCAACCCTTATAAAGATGGTCCGGAAACCAAATTGGATCATGCGATAGGAATCCTCTCGGTTCCTCTGAAGCAGGAGGATCAGGAGATCCGGTTTTCGATTGATGTCAATTAATATTTATGAAGAGAGAAAGCAGTCATATGCAAAAAATGTTACCTGCTTATAACCGGAAGTATTATATGAGAAGGATATTCAGCAGTATGGTAAATATTCTGTTCCGCTTTAATTATTGTTGTATCGGTTGCAAAATAATTCCCTGTATTCAGATTCCTGTCAAATCTGGGGAAATTGCTGCTTGATATCTCAACCCTGATCTGATGACCCTTCATAAAGAGATTGCAGGTTGCCCATAAATCAATTGTGTATTTGTAGATTTTACCCGGTTCGATATTTGAAGGCGGCAAAGATGGTTCACGGTGGTCAGCCCTTATAATTCCTTCACAAATCCTGATGGCTCTTCCGTCTGGGTACACATCAACAAGTTTTGCAGTAAAATCAGAATTTCGTACAGAACTTGCAGCAAAAACAATGGCATTTACCGGCCCTGTAATCTCAGTATCCTCCTTCAGGGGAGGGGTGGTATAGACAAGCACATCATTACGTTTTTCCACCTGTCGCTGATCATACGGGCCCATGCCGCCAAGAGTCCTCACAGGATCTGCAGGGTCATAAATGTATTTATCAACATTTTCTGTAGCGGGAGGTTTGATATTCAACCTGCCATCTCCGGAAACGTTGTTTGCATTTCCGGAACTGTGAAGATAATATTTCTGGTAACTAGTCCGGGCCAGTGGCCATTCATTTTCAGAACGCCACTTATTCTCACCCATAACAAAAATTTTCACAGGTGGCTCCTCTGTTATCCCGTTGTTAATTCCTTTGAGCTGGCTATCGAACCACCTTAACATAAGTTCTGAATCGTTCAGGTCTGCAGTTTCACCAAAATCCAGTTCACCTACCTTGCGATTTCCCATGCTGTGAACCCATGGCCCTATCATAAGGTTCTGTTCTTGCCTGATTTCAGGAAGAATTTCTGGTCCGGTCATCTTAAGATAGTTATCAATAGTTCCTTTTAATAATATATCATACCAGCCACCTATTGCAAATACCGATGCATTTATTTTTGTAAAGCCATCGCCAATGCTTGTCCTGTCCCAATACCTGTCATGCTCCGGATGTGACAGCCAGTCCCTGAGAAAGGGAATTTTCCATCCCAGTATTTTATCCTGGTCTATCAGCGGAAGATGCATCAGGATTTTATCAGGTTGTTTCATCAGGGAATCCATATTTACATTATAGGGGCTTGTCATCTCGTAACTCCATGGTCCGAAGAGATCCAGAAAAAATGCGCCATTCTGGTAGACCACGTCATGAAGATCAGAGAAAGTGACTTCCGGGAACATCGTAATCAGGTAAGGACTCGCAAGCGGAGCGGGCATCCATTGGGTAAAACCTACATACGATCCTCCAAAAGTTCCTATTTTCCCGTTGCACCAGGGTTGCTGACCTACCCATTGCTGAGTATCATATCCATCTTTCGCCTCAGGCTGCATAGCATCAAATAACCCTTCAGATTCGTATCTGCCCCTTGTATCCTGCAAAACAACAGCATATCCGCGACTAACCGCGAAACCTGCCTCGCTGTTTCCTGCTCCGCCATTACCATAAGGTGACCGCATAAGGAGAACAGGGAATTTGCCTGGGGCATCCGGGCGGTAAATATTTGTTGAAAGAGACACTCCGTCCCTCATCGGAACTTTAACACCAAGTTCCTCAATTATCTTATAATCTGTTCCTGAGAGATTTTGTGCCTGGCATAAGAATGAAATAACATAAAGCAGAACCAGGTTAGAAACTAATGATTTAAACATGCCACTATATTTTATTTGCTTTCAATAATAATACGATGCTCCGGTCCTGTAATACCTGCCAGGTTAACAGTCCGGAATACCAGCTCATATTTTGTATTTGTAAGTTTCTTATCTGACTTTTCTCCGGTGGTTTTCCACTCAACTGAAGGCAGTTCCTTCATCTGGTATTCTTTAAGATTAGGAATTTCCGATGTAAGTTCAATGTGTGCGAGATTCCCTTCTATCATTACTTTTGAAGAAATTGTGTTGGGAGTCCAATATATTTTATCCCTCTCCTGTACCAATTTCATAAATTCCGGTTTGGCAAATGCCCAATGAGGTTTCCCGTCCCATATCCATGTGTTGTTTTTAAAATAGTCATCCTCGTACATGATTAGTAAATCCTGGTAATCGGGCCAGATAGTGAACATATTGTTATAGCCATGCCATTCGATCCAGGTATAGGTTTGGACGTTCTGAACTTTACTGATTCCTGTTTCAGCATCAATATCAAATGGTATTCTTTCCGGCCCCTTTACTTTAATTATGTCAGCAGCATTGTTTTTCAAATATTCATCCCGTATTTCCAGCGCGGACAATGGAATTCCGTTTTTTTCAAAATGGTGATCGTATTTAGCATCGGAAAGAAACCATTTATTATATTGATTCAACCATATCTCATTGATACCATGATGACCATCGGGTCCTCCTTTAACTCCGGGACCGGCCCCGAGAGTTCGGGTTACATACCCGAAAGCATTCATTATGCTATTTTGCACGGTCATGTAATGGCCGCAATGAAATCCCTGTCCCTTTAGGGCAGCATCCAGAATACCTTCTGCATATCCATCTCCCGGATAGGGATCCCCAAAATCATTAATGGCAATGACCGACTTAATCCAATGCCTTAGTAACAGTATTCTTTTAAATTCATCGGTTTCTCCATGAAATATAGTATCCAACCGGTATTTCGTGATAAGATGGGAGAATTTGGGAGAAGAGAGGTCCTCATACGATTGAAATACCACATTTGGTCTGAATGCAGGATTCTGAACCTCTGCTGCTTGATAGCTCCTTGTGCTGCAATTCACAAATAAAATGCCAATTGCCAGAATTACTATTATCGCTTTCATTACCTTATTTTATGTATATCGGTAAAAGTAAACAAAATAGTTTGGTTAACATAACCTTGCTTTTGTAAAATTATTGTAGTATTTTTGGTATTAATGGTCTCAGGAGATTATGCAAGCGTTATTTCTTTGAAATAAATCAAAGTGTTCTTTTGATTTTCCGTGTATTTATTGATAACTGCCATTTGAAACAAAATACTACTCTGCCATGATAAAAAAAATTGCCATAATAAGGTATTTTCTTGCGGTTCTAACTTTTCTATGTCTCCTGCCCCTACGATCTTTTTCTCAAAATCCTGATCACATGACCATTATCAAACCTGTGGAAATTGATGATGTATTAACAAATCCGGGAATGGGTTTTATGACTTTTCAGCGGTTTAATGGCGACAATCTCAACGAAGGAGCCGGCTGGACGGAAGGTTTTCCGATCGATTATCAATCTTTTGACGGGGATCTTACTAACATAGATCATCCTGCAACTACAATTGCCTACTGGAGAATTTATTGGAAATATCTCGAGCCTGAAATGGGCAAATACCGTTGGGATATGCTGGATAAAGCTCTTGAAATTGCCAGATCAAGAGGCCAGAGCCTGCTTCTGCGTATTGCTCCCTATGGCACAGGTGATGAAAGGGATGTTCCTGCCTGGTACCGGAAAATGGTTGGACCCAACAAGAACTGGAAATTCAATAGCCCTGTCAACGGATGGATGGTTGATCCTGAAGATCCAAGATACGCAGAATACTTCGGTGGAATGATCAGGTCTTTAGGTGACCGGTATGATGGCCATCCCGATCTTGAAGCCATCGATATTTCCATTGTAGGTGCATGGGGTGAAGGAGCAGGCTCTGAGTTGCTCAGTGAGACCTCCCGTGTAGCGCTTATCAATGCTTATACCGATTCTTTCAGAAAAACTCCGTTAATTGCTTTGTTAATGGACAAAAAAACAAATATGTATGCTGATTCTCAGATCCCTGTCGGATGGCGTGTCGATTGTATAGGAGACCTTGGTTTCTGGGCTTCGGAACAGAATGGCTGGAGCCATATGTATGATTTTTATCCCAGAGAGATTATTAATTGCAATGTACAGGATGATTGGAAAAAATCACCTCTCAGCTTTGAGATTTGCGGCACTTTCTTATCCTGGAGAGATGAACAAAAGTATAATAAGGAACAAGTAAAATATATTTTTGATCAATCACTCAAATGGCACATCTCTTCATTTAATGCTAAATCTTCTCCTGTTCCGGTTGAATGGCAGGACCTTGTTGATGATTGGCTTAAGAGGATGGGCTATCGTTTTGTTTTAAGAAGGTTCACCTATCCTGACACAGTACAGAAAAATGTCAAAGTTCCTTTTACAACATGGTGGGAGAATAAGGGTGTGGCCCCTTGCTATAAAGATTTTACGCTGGCCATACGGCTTAAAGCATCAGGCAGAGTGGCACTTTTTGTAACTGATTCAAATTTAAAAGAATGGCTTCCCGGAGATTTAGTATATGATAACTCCTTTTTTATACCGGCAGATTTTCCTGTTGGTACCTGCGATGTGCAGGTTGCCATTGTGGATAAGATAAAGCATGAACCCAGAATCAACCTGGCAATTAATGGAAAGGGTGATGATGGCTGGTACCAGATGGGTAAAATAAGTATTATTGAGTAGTATTTTAGTAATTAAAATATGTCATTATCTTTTAAAAGCTATTATTTTTATTATTTTTTACTAAATTTTATTTCTTTTTTTTAAAATATTTATTACATTTACTTTTAAGGTATTTATTGTAACGTAATCCTAAACTACTATGAGAAAAAAACTTTTGTTAACCTTAATCTTTTTCCTGGTTCTATTAGGTAATGTATTCGCTCAGGAGCGGACCATTATTGGTAGAGTTACATCAGCAGATGATGGATCTCCCTTACCAGGAGTGAATATCATTGTGGCCGGGACCACAAATGTGGGTACGATATCCGATGTAGGCGGAAGATACTCATTAAATGTTCCGGCAGGCTCAAAGGCACTTGAGTTTTCCTTTGTAGGAATGAAACAATACTCGGCTACAATTGGCACATCAAATACAGTTGATGTTGTCATGGAAACTTCACAGGAAATACTTGAGGAAGTTGTGGTGACCGCTTTTGGTATCAAACGGCAGGCAAAAGCTATTGGATACGCACAGCAGGAAATTGCTACAGATCAGCTCAGTGCTGCCAGGGAGGTTAACCTGACCAGCTTTCTTACTGGCAAGGTTGCCGGAGTTCAGGTATCTAAAACTTCATCCGGTACGGGAGGCTCATCGGCAATTACAATCCGCGGTGCCAAATCACTCCTCGGCAACAATCAGCCTCTTTTTGTTGTGGATGGTGTTCCCATAACCAATATTGGACACAGTACAGGAGGTGCCTTTGATTATAACCAGGACCTTGGCGATGGAATCGGAGATATAAATCCTGAAGATGTTGAATCCATGTCAGTTCTTAAAGGCCCGAACGCATCTGCATTATACGGCGCAAGGGGGAGTAACGGTGTAGTTTTGATAACAACAAAATCAGGTACCAGGAAGAAAGGAATCGGTGTAGAAATCAATTCCAATACCTCTTTTGAGACTCTTAACCTCATTCCTACATATCAGAACAAATATGCTACGGGTTACGAAGAGACGAACATTTATGGTAGTTTGATTGAAATTCCTGAAGGAAGCGGTATTACTTATGAAACAATGGATACCTGGCATGGAGATAGCTGGGGACCACCGCTTGACGGAAGAAGGACTATTGTTGATCCGTTTGCATATACTGAAGATATGTATACGAGAACATTGATACTATTACCTCAACCGGAGGATAATGTAAGAAACTTCTATGAGACCGGTATTAATACTGCTAATACGATATCAATATCCGGAAGCAATGAAAAAACATCTGCCAGACTTTCAGTCGGACTTAACACTAACAATGGAATTATTCCGAACTGGACAACGAACAAACAAACAGTTGTACTGAGAGCTAACTCGCAGGTTACCGATTATTTGTCCTTCGATGGTAAAATAAATTATATCCATGATGAAGGGAACAACAGGCCCATGTTAGGAGGATATTATCAAGGCGGTAATGTAACCCGCATATTTGCTACAATGGGTAGATATGTACCCATGAGTTGGCTGAAAGAGTATTATGAAACGACCGGAAAAGCCGGAAGCTGGCCGGGAGTAAATGATAATCCTTATTATGTTGTCAATGAATTGAAAAACCATGATATAAAAGACAGGATTATTGGTCAGGTTTCAACAACCATTAAATTTAACAATTGGTTAAGTCTCCTTGGCAGGGCCGGAACCGATTTTTATACTCAGAAACAGGATCAATTATGGCCTGTTGGTGCCAAGCGTAGTGACAATTATTTAGGAAGGGTTGTCAACAAGTTATATACTGTTAAGGATATAAATGCTGATATTATATTAACTGCTAACAAGGAGCTTTCAGGTCGGTTCAATGTGAATGCCTCTGTAGGTTCAAGCATTTTATACCAGGAGAGAAATAATCAATCGTTGGATGGCAGGAATTTCAAAGCTCCCGGAGTCTACAGTATCAGCAATTGCAAAGATATACGTCCTTCCACTTACATATCTAAGAAAGAAATGCAATCGGTATATTTTATGGGGCAGGTTGCCTATAATAACTACCTGTTCCTGGATGTAACCGGCCGTAATGACTGGTCTTCAGCCCTGGGTGTTGAAAATTATTCCTTTTTCTATCCTTCTGTAAGTACCAGCTTTGTATTTACTGAAGCTTTTAAAGGTATTCCAACCGGAATCCTCTCTTTTGGTAAGGTAAGAGCTTCCTATGCACAGGTGGGTAATGATTCTGATCCTTATCTTACAGCGAATGGTTATGCTTCAACAACTACTACTTATGCCGGACAGGGTTTATCGTGGATGAATGAAACGATTCCCTTGTATAACTTAAAGAACGAGTTGACCGAATCATGGGAATTAGGCACCGATTTAAGGTTCCTCAATAATAGGATAGGGCTTGATTTCACCTATTATAATGGGAACACCACCAATCAGATAGTGCCGGTCAATGTATCCAATTCCAGCGGATATACCACAGTAGTTATTAATGCCGGTGAAGTTCAGAACAAAGGGACGGAGATTTCACTTAATTTAAATCCTGTAAAAACAAACATTGGTTTTTCATGGGATATCATTGCAAACTTCTCACAAAACAAATCGAAAGTTATATCACTTGCACCAGGAATTGAATCTCTCACCCTGGCAGGTGATGTTTATCCCAATATTACTGAAGCAAGACCAGGACAGGCTTATGGCAATATTGTCGGGTTTGGCTACAAAAGAGCTCCTGACGGGCAAAAAATCGTTATTGACGGTGTTTATCAACCTACTTCCACCCAACAGGTGCTGGGAAACATTACTCCGGACTGGATTGGAGGTCTGAACAATATCTTTACCTACAAAGGATTAACACTGAATATCTTGCTCGATTTTGTTCAGGGAAATGAAATTACTTCATCAACCAAATACGAAATGGAGGCCAAAGGAACAGGTAACTGGACTGTAGAAGGCAGAAGGCCACAGGATACGGATGACCAGGGAAAGCAATTACCAGAAGTTGGCATACTGGATGGCGTTAATGAAGTTGTGGATGCAAGCGGAAACAAAACTTATGTAAAAAACACTACAGCAGTAAATGGACAAAACTACTGGGCAATGCGGGCATGGGGAGATATAGGTGAAGAATTTGTTCTCGATGGAAGCTATATCAGCTTAAGGGAGGTAATGCTTACCTATGACTTTAGTCCTGCTTTCCTGAAGAAGACTCCTTTTGCAGGAATAACACTGAGCGTTGTAGGACGTAATCTGATGTACCTCGAAGAGCATATGCAGGGTATGGGAATATCTCCGGAATCAGCTCCTAATACTTCATCAGGATACGCCGGTGTAGAAATGATTTCTATGCCTACCACACGCACCTGGGGATTCAATGTTAAGCTTAATTTTTAGTTAAGTTATTGGTTTTAAAAAATGAGAATTATGAAAAAAATAAATAATACAACACTAGTTTTCATATGTGCTTTAGGATTACTATTGACTAATGCATGTACGAAAAATTTTGAGGAATATAATACTGATCCGCAAATCATTACCGCTGATCTGATAGATGTAGGATTATTATTAACCAATGTAGAGGCAGACGGAGTGGTGGGAAGTGCCAGTTATGGTAATGGCACATATGGTTGCTATTGTGGTATGGACAAGAGAGATGATGATGCACCATTTCTCGAAACTGACGCTCCCGGCGAATGGGATTTTGAATACCAGTCACAGCTAAACAATCTGTCCAATATCATCCAGCTTATTGATGGCAAGCCAAACAAGGATGAACTTGCAAATAAACAGGCAATTGCCAGGATTTTAAAAGCATGGGCTGTTTCAAAGCTGACCGATACATACGGAGATGTTCCATATTCTGAATCGTGTTTACCCAAAGAGCTGGCAATTCTGCAACCGAAATATGATACACAGAAGAGCATCTACGCAGATCTGTTTAAGGAGCTTAAAGAGGCTGCAGCTCAGCTGGATGAAACTAAGGAAAGCTATGGATCGGCCGATCTTATATATGGTGGTGACCCTGCCAAATGGAGAAAGCTGGCAAATTCGCTCAGACTTCGGTTGGCATTAAGGGTTCGTTTTGTGGATCCGGCACTGGCAACAACTCAGATGAGTGATCTTACTGAGGCAGGTTTATTGACTTCTCTGAGTGAGGATGCCTTTGTTAAAAACAATACTGATTATCCTTCTCATTTGAATCCCCGCTTTTATAGAATTATCAATTACTCTACGCTTTCAGAAAGTGTATATACTCACATGACTATGATTGATATTCTAAGGAATTATGATACAATTACTCTGGACCCCCGTATACAGATCTTTGCTGATACAGTTAAGGCTACCTTTAAGGGCGGTGTATCACCTAACGGTTATTATTTCCCAAATTATGATTACCGTGGTTCTCCCACGCTGGGAATGGTAAATCAAGAATATAAATATCCATGGGGATCCGCAACAGTTTCTGAAATATCTGAATTTTGGAGAGTTCCAGTTGTTGCCCCTGCTGTTATGAAATGTTCGGAGGTCTATTTTGCACTTGCCGAAGCCAAATTAGCCGGTATATTACCGGCAGGTTTTACAGGCTCTGCAAATTCATATTATCAGAAGGGGATCGATGAAGGAATAGCATGGGCCAAGTGGTTTTATGATCTTACTGCGCCCCAGATACCGAACCTGATGAAAAATTATATTCATAATCCGAACCCTCCTTGGAACGCTATTGGTAAGCAGTGGACTGATGCAGATGTACAACAATATCTTGATTATAAGAAAATAAAAGATGCGGACATCGCTGCATTTAAAGCAACTCCGATATATATCTTATCAGGAACCACCGACGAACAATTGGAAATGATAATCAATCAGAAGATTGTAGCCCTATATCCTGATGAATTCCAGGGATGGTGTGAGTATAGAAGAACCGGGTACCCCAAAGTGCCTATTGGCCCAGATGCAGCTGCCCTTCACGGCGTTGTCCCAAGAAGAGAAGCATGGCCTACCAGGGAGGAGACTATTAATAGTACAAGTTTTAACGAAGCTTTAGCTCGATATGGAACGGATAGCAGACTTACCAAATTCTGGTGGGATGCCAACCCCAATGCTCCCCATATTTATGATTGGGTAGCTCCCAGCATGCCGACTCCGTATCAGTAGTTCAGTAGGATTCTGTTATATATAAATAGCCCATGGAGGTTTTCCTCTCTGGGCTATTTTTTAATTTATCACAAATTTTTTCATATTTAAATAAAGGTGCTATGAAGATTTGTAAAATAGAAATCATACTGCCAGTTTTATGTCTTGCATCTTTCGGATGCAATTTCACACCAAAAGGCACTTCTGCAACTCTGAAAGAAGCTGTCCAGACAATAGTTATCAATGATTTTGAGAATCTGTCATCTCTCAATAATTGGGAAGGCCCGGTATTTTTGTCTGGTGAATTTCCGGCTAAGGGTAAAAGCTGTCTTAAACTTGCTGATTCCCTTAAGAAATCGCTTTGGTTTGAAACAAATGAATTTCCAAAAGATTGGAGTTCCTATGAATTCCTGAAATTCGATGTCTATAATGCTTCAGTAAAACTATATTATGGAACTATTCAGATCTTCGATGAACCTGGAACTGACGAACAGGTTGAATTTCAGGGACAAAGTTATAATGGTGAGAAACTATTTCTGAACACGGGCTGGAATCATTTTGAGTTTTTACTTCAGAATGCCATGGTGGAGGAAGGCAACCGTCATCTGGCACTTAATAAGATCAGAAAGCTTCGGTTTTCATTTGGAGATACCGACTCTCCGCTGTTTATAGATAATATCCGCCTTGTATCCGGAATCGAAAGCGTGGCTACTCTTTCACACATCGACCCGAAAGACTGTATTGTTATAATTGATAACCGTGATGTATATCCGACCCTGGCAGGACCTGCAGAGAAGATTATAATTAGTGAAGAGATTGTTAAATTGAGAAAACAAGCTTTGAGTGCTCTAGAAAACCTTCGAAACGAGATCCGAATTGGCGGGCTTCAAGGCTACCAGACCCTGTATCAGCGAATCCCGCTTATTACTGCCGATGTTGGTATGGGAATCAGAAGCAAACTGGTCTGGTTTCAAAATGAGACGGAGGAGAGAAAAATACTCGACTATATAATTGTTTCATGCACAAGAGCTTCCAGAGAATTGACAGATATGCTTTCGGCAAGGCAAAGCAAAGTATTGACCCCGGAACCTGAAAATGAAGTTAGCAATGCGTCTTTTTATGTGCCGCCATATCCTCGGCTTAGTGAATTAAAACCCTCAGAGGGAATCTATAGGGATAAGGCAGGTAATCCTGTCATCATTTTTTCAATGCTTCAGATAAATGAAGGACCGCTCACAGACTATTTTGCTCCTTTTGATCACCGGCTGGAAAGTTATACTGTGGGAGGTGGTTCAAGATACACAATTGAAAGTTCACCGGTTTATGAAGCCTTTCATAAATACCCCGGAACCCACAGAGTCGGCTGGGATGGTTGGTGCGGGCACCTTATCAAAGATAGATGGGCGATGGGTGGAAAAAAAGAAGATATGGTCATTTGTCTCGAAAGCCGTCATATACAGAGTGCCGTACTCGAATACATGAAATTGCATTACAGAGAGTGGATAGATAATCCAAACCTGCTGTACAATATTATGGCCTATGAATTGCAATATATGTGTTTTTGCGAAAAAAGCCAGCAAATGTTCCGGAACTGGCTGAAATCAAAATACACGGATATACAGACACTTAACAAGACCTGGCAAACAACTTACAGGACATTCAATGAAATCCTGGCACCTGAAACAAGAAATGCCAGACCTGTGGATGGAACCAACCGCGCCGCATGGTACGACTGGTCGTGTTTCAATATATTCAGGTTCACTGATTACATGAAATGGATCAAGACAGAGATGCGCAAATTTGACCCGGTTACTCCAATTTGTGCCGGCGGAACATCTTCAATGCTCAGTTCATCTAACAGTGTTACCGGCATTGATGAAGAGATGATAATAAATGAAGTTGATGATGTTATTCTGAATGAATCCGGAGATTCTCCGATATTTTCAGATTTGTTGCTCTCTCTCAGCGAAAAGAAGAAAGTAATGGTTGACCCGGAAATGGGTGGTGGAACGCATGGCATATTGCTACAGTTTCTTCATGGAAAATCAGACATTTCAAAATGGTGGTGGGCAGGCTCTCCCAGTAAGGAATACCTGCATATGAATGAATCTTCGCTTCCTCACAGCAAGGTAATTTCTCTTGCAGAGATAGATGAAGTATTGAGAATAGGCCTTGACGTCAGGCGACTGAGCTCAGAAATAACCGAGTTTACGAGAAATGATCCTGAAGTTACCATTCTTTATTCGAAAACAACCATGCTTCAGGTACCTCCCTCGCAGATTCAATCAGGAACAACTCCTTATATTGATGCTGTTAAATCTGTTTGGGAAGGAGCCCGGTTTCTTGGCTGCCGAATCGGATTTGTCAGCGAAAGACAGATTCTGGGAGGAAAGCTGGCAAAGATAAGGCTGCTTATCATCCCGGCAGTCAAATATATAAGGCCGGAAATTGTTAATGAGATCCGGAAATATATTGAAAACGGTGGGACAGCGGTCATAATCCCTGAGTCATTAGTATTCGATCAATTTGCAAGGGAAAATAACGGGATCGCAGAGTTTGGAATTACAATCAGTGGTGTTACTCTCCCTCCTGTTACAGGTCAGGCCGAAAAAGCACAGAATTACGATCAAAGCTTTTCACAAGCTATTCTTTATGGTGAAGTCCGGAGAAAAATGATATACCGCCAGGAAGATCTGTTTTCAGAAAGCACTTCTCAGGTTACGCTTATTTCAGACGGACTTGTGCAAACAATCAATCCTGGAAAGAACAAAGTTCTGGCACAGTTTGAAGATGGTAAACCGGCAATTGTCCTTATTAAGCATGGGAAAGGATCGCTGTATTATCTGGCTGCTCCGCTGAGGACTGGTGATTATCACCATCTTTTTGAACCACTTGCCAGACAGACCAGATTGACTCGCCCTATGGTTGGGATCGGTAAAGATGGGCTCCTGATTACCGGAGCTGAAGTAAGAGCTGTTGAACGGGAAAATGATTGCCTTGTCTATGCCAGTAACCTTACTTCAGAACCTGTTGAATTTGACCTTGTGGGAACAGGGAATATGCTTTCTGTGCTTGATTTAAGAAGTCTGACTGAACTTGGTAATGCCCATATTAAGCTAAATCCTTACCAGGAAACAATATTCAAAGTTGAAAAGATAAAATAGCATCAAGCATGAAAAAGCACACTTATCATGTAATCCTGTTTACAGTATGCATGATTACCTTACCTTTACTTACAGTAATAAACGCCCATTCAACTGGGAAGGATGAAACCCCATTATGGGACAGAGGAATTTCTATTATTCCCTATCCACAATCCGTGGTATTGCAGGGAGATGCTTTTTATTTCTCTGATATCGTTCAGATTCAAATTGATAAAGGAGCATCACCTGAAGACCTGTTTGAGGCAAATGAACTTGGCCGGCAACTAAAGGATCAATATGGAATTAATTGTCAGATAGATGGAAATCCACAAAAGTCAGCCATTTTTTTGACCAGGAAAAAGACTATTCATGATCTGGGTGAACAGGGTTATCAACTGGAAGTATCACTGGATAAGGTGATTGTCAGAGCAAATGAAGCAACTGGATTATTTTATGGTGTCCAAACGTTGCTGCAATTGGTTCAAAAAACAAATAACAGGCTCAATATAAAAGGCGTGATAATTAATGACTGGCCCGATATACCAATCCGGGCTGTTCACTATGATACCAAACACTTTCAGGAAAAGAAGGAGTACGTATTCAATTTTATCCACACACTTGCAAGTTATAAAATAAATATGCTCATCTGGGAGTGGGAAGATAAGCTTGCCTATAAAACTCATCCTGAAATTGGAGCCCCCGGTGCATTTACAATTGAAGAGATGCAGGAGTTTACTCACTTTGCGAAAAAATACCATGTACAAATCGTTCCACTGGTTCAGGGACTTGGTCATGTTAGCTTCATTCTGAAGCATCCGGAAAATAAACATCTCAGGGAAATTGAATCTGACAACTGGGGTTTTTGTCCCCTGAGGGAAGGTACTTATGATCTGATGTCAGATCTGGTAAAAGAAGCAATTGAAGCTACACCCGGATCAGAATACTTTCATATTGGATGTGATGAGACTTATGTATTGGGTAAAGGCATATCATGTGGTTGCAGGGAAAGAGCTGAAAAAGATGGCAAATATGCCCTTATGGAAACTTATATTAACAGGATAGCCGGACAAGTTAAAAAGTTAAATCGTATACCCATTGCATGGGATGGTGGATATAACCCTGATGAAAAGGTCAGGCCTGTTCAGGGACTCTTTACCCCCGGAGGATTTGACCCCCGCCTGGATGAAGCTTCCCGGGAAGCAGGCTATCCTCTGTATGTTTACGATCCGAATCCTGGTATAGAACACCTTTTTCTGCCCTATTTTTACAGGGAAAATGAAAAAGGTCCGGTCAAATCCCATCTCGAATCCTCTTATGCAGTTCTCACTGAAGCCTCTAAATCGGGAAATTATAAAGGAATGATCTCAACTTCATGGAATTGTTCAGGTGTTCATAATCAGATATGGATGCTACGTTATATTACTGCTGCAGAATACTCGTGGAATGGGAAGGAGCCAGGCCTGGAGGAATTTGTAAATACCTATTTTTTAAATTATTACGGACCTGATGGTAAAGATATAAAGGAGCTTTTTCAACTTCTAAACAAAGCCAGTTACTATTATATGAGCACTTTCGAACGCAAAGTCTGGCACTGGGGAGAGGTAGGGAAAACACACCTTCCTGATCTTCCCCGCGATGATATGGAGTTTGATCCCTTCTGGAATACTGAATATGCTGATCTAATAAGGCGTTCAAATGAAATCCTGCCGCAAATGGATCGTGTTCTTTCTATTTGTGAAGAAAACCTCGGGAATGGCGTTAAAAACAGCTATGATTTTGAGCTTTTCGAAGGGCTGGCGAAACTTTTCAGTCATACTGCCAATACATGCCTGTCTTTGTCAGCATTAGAGAGATCAATAGAAAAAGCTGCCGGTTTGCATTTTGTTGACAACCAGGCTACCTATAGCGAGCTAGATCATGCCCTTAAGCTGATCGAAGAAAATCTTGCCGAACGGAACCAGGTTTTTTCTGATATCAAAACTACCTGGGAAAAAAGTCAGCTCCCAAAGGGAATGTCAACTCCTGAAAAGAAATATGTCCATGGCAGAGATCAGCAACGGAATTTTGCAAACAGACGACCTGATCTTACTTTTATGATCTGTGATGAAGAAGCGTTAGGGTTGGAGCAATATCTTAATGATCTTAAGGCATATATGGATTCATATAAAACTAAGTATTTATCAAACTGAAATAGGTAACGAACAGAATATTGAAAGTAGCAGGTTATCTTTTCTGAATGCCTAGGCCCGGTTTATCATCTGAAATTGTATAGAACGGTGCTTCATATTCCGGGCCGCCTGTAAAGGGTTCTTTGTCAGGGTTAATGTGGGGATCAAGATCTACATAACTGAATTCACCCAGTCCGGCTGCCAAATGTACTGAACAGCCCAGCCCTAGTTTAGTTTCAAGCATGCATCCGATCATCAGTTTTATGTTTGCACCGCGTGCTATTGCTGCAATATCAAGTGCCTCAATTATTCCCGATTTCATGATCTTGATGTTTATTACATCAGCACATCCCATCCGGACGATATTTATTGCGTCAGCACTTGTAAAAACTGACTCATCAGCAGCTATAGGGATCGAAGTATGATCTTTAACGAATTTCATTCCCCATAAGTCTGTTTTAATTACAGGTTGTTCAAAGAGAACAGGCCTGATGTTGTTATTCTCAAGTTCTTCGAGAAAATGAACAGCTTCACATGGCGAAAATCCCTGGTTAGCATCCAGTGTTATACCACAATCAGGAGCTCCATCTTTGATTGCTATTATTCTGTCAATATCCTCAATCAGATTTTTTCCTACTTTGGTTTTCAAAATCCTGTATCCTTCTTTAGCATATCTGGCAGCATTGATTTTTGCAATATCAGCTGGTACAATATCAATTGTATAATCGGTTTCGATTTTGTTCTTTGTTCCACCCAGAAATTTATAAAATGGAATATTTAATGATTTGGTAAAAGCATCCAGCAAAGCCATTTCAATAGCACAACGGGCAGTAACCTGAGCCCAGAAAACACTTTTCAGTTTTTTGGATATTGCAGTATAATCAGAAATATCATTGCCAATAAGGAAATCCTTACAACTTTTAAGGGTTGCAATGGCAGTTTCCTGATTTTCACCATTGATAGGTTCAAGAGGTGCTGCTTCACCATATCCCTCAATCCCATTATCCAATATCACGGTGATACAGACATTTTCAATACTGTATTTTGTTCCCGTGGCAATTTTGAATGACTCGTCCAATGCTATGTTAATTGGATCTATGAATACTTTAATAATTTTAATCCGTTCCATATTTATCTTTCCATTTTTTTAAATTTTCCAGTATTTCTTCTATCTGTTCAATAGTATGACTTATAGAAACAGCAATCCTTACCAGATACTTTTCCTGTATAACAGGGTAATTGATTAAGGGAACAATAATTCCGTTGCTTTCCATAAAAAGTGACAGATCTTTAGCTCTTTCAAGTGCAGATAGCATTATGGGTATGATAGGTGTATTATCTTGTGTTGTTTGGAAGCCAAGACTGATGATCTCTTTTCTGAGATCTCCAGCTCTTTCGAGCAACCCGACACGCATTCCGGGATTATCATTAATTATTCTCAGGGATGCCAAACCAGCGGCTAAAATAGGAGGGGGAAGAGCTGTAGATGCCTGGTATATAGTTGATTTCTCTCTGATTAGCTCTGTAAGCTCCATGCTTCCTGAAATAAAACCACCATAGCCACCCAATGCCTTGCTCATTGTCTCTGTCTGGTAAATGTTTTCGGCACCGGCCATGTTAAAATGTTCTGGTGTTCCCCTGCCGTTTTCTCCCAGGATACCCGTTGAATGAGCATCATCCACAATGAGGATGGCGTTGTATTTTTCCACCAAAGGATATATTTTATCTAACGGGGCAATTTCTCCGGTAAGTGCGAAAACACCATCAGTAATGACCAGAGGCAGGGATCCCCGGTGTTGATGAAGCAGGGTCTCAAGATGATCTTCATCGCAATGATAATAATACTGCATATTTGCAATATCTCTGGGTATACTTCCTGCAATACTTGGGTGTGCAAACTGGTCCATGAAAACGGCCGAGTATCTGTTTTTTAATATTTCAAGTAATATACTATTCCCCATGTATCCTGATGCAAATACAACTGCATCCTGCTTAGCCTTAAAGACCGACAGCTGCTTCTCAAGTTCAAGATGGATGTCAGCGGTACCGGTTGTTCGCCGTGATGCTGAAAAATTAACACCATAATGCTGAATCGATTGAATTGCTGCTTCTTTTACAACAGCATGATTGGCCAGACCAAGATAATTGTTACCACCGAAGTAGGAGTATTTCTTCCCGTTGCTTTGTACATAATTTCCAATACCGCTGTTCAATACGATCATAAGTGATCTCTTAATTATTTGATTCAGAGTTGTAGAAAATAAGATTTAAAGCTAAAAGTAAGCAATTTTGTGAATCATTATCTTTATTTCTACATTTGTGAACAGATCGTATTTATAAATAACTTATTACAATATTAATTCACCACGAATCTTTCAAAAGGTTTCTGTAGTTAATAAAATTGCATAACATGAAAACCCATATCCCGCTTACAGGTATATTAACGGTACTTCTTTTGGCCTCATTAAGTTCATATGGTCAGTCAAAAAATACAGCAAAAATTGCATTAATTCAGGCAACAGGACTTTCCAACCAGGATCCCTTTATGGATGATTATGATCCGGCAAAGGTTCACCCTCAAATGGATGCTCATTTCAATAAGCTTCTGGGTCTTTTCTCTCAGGCAGGACAAATGGGCGCAGATCTGGTTTGCGGACCCGAAGATATGCAACATATAGGTTCTTATGGACTTTATATTGATGTGAAAGATCCGGAGACCGGAAAAATACTCTTTAATTCCATGGCTGTTCCTGTACCCGGGCCATTAACCAATCAGCTAGCCGCAATTGCCAAAAAATATAACATGTACATAGTTGCTCCTATTTATGAAGCTGATGGCGATAAAGTATTCAATACTGCAGTTATCTTTGACCGTCAGGGTAATATTATTGGAAAACATCGAAAAACAGTATTGCCGATCCTGGAAACGTGGCTCGTTTCAACAGGAGACGAATATGAAGTGTACCGAACTGATTTTGGAAACATTGCAGTAGCAACCTGTTGGGAAATATTCTATCCTGAAATATCAACTATATATGCATTGAAAGGAGCAGATATTATTTTTAACCCTACTATGGCCCCAGACAATCAACCCGGGAAGTCTCTGGATACTGCTCCCATGTTCATTACCCGTGCAAAAGACAACGGAGTTTATATTGCACCGGTAGTTTTGGGAACAGATGGCAACGGAATACTGGACTTCAATGGAATTGTTGTGGCAGAGATCATTGGTAAAGAAGATTGTGTAATTATGGCTGAAATTGATTTTTCGAAAGAGAGAACTTCTGATAGCAAATGGTGGGAAACAATTAATGGTACAGATAATACAAAGGCTATGCATTATAAATCGCGCCGGCCTGAAACTTACAAATTGCTGACCGATCCTAATCCGCCAATTCTTGAAAAGTACAAAGACATTCATTTGACTACAGGTGACCCTGACCGGCAGCTAAAGGCAGTCAGAGAAGTTGATTATGGCCCGAATGCCAGGAGTAAGAAGTAAGGCAGTAGGCAGTAGGCAGTAGGCAAAAGCTCATTAGGTACAATTTTTATTTAATATTTACCCCTCTTTGCGAAGCAGAGAGGGGAAGAGGGTGAGTTCATGAGGATTAAAAATGCAACAGTGAAGTATTAATTCATCAAAATAAATTGAAAAAATGACTAAGAAACTAATTAACAGAAATTTAACCTTCTTTTTAATTCTTGCCGTCTCAATTTTATCCGGGGGATTCTATAATTCGTTTGCCAGTGAATTATCTGATCTTGGATTGCATGTAATTCCCTATCCACAACAGGTGAAAATAGGCGGATCTGATTTTATCTTTAAGAATGAACTGACGATTGTCCTTGATAAAGATCATTCTGTTTCGGACAGGTTTGCAGCTGATGAATTGATCAGCGACCTGAAAAGCGAATACAATATCATCTCTAAAATAGGTGCAAAGGGAATATTTCCATCAATTATACTTTCCCGCCATAAGGCGTCTAAATCATTGAAAGACCAGGGAGACCAGATCACAACAGGAGAAAGAGAACTGGT
>Ga0315278_10000109_pt1 | contig 71076 bp, 62 predicted proteins | sample YL17G06_0_MG_FD_203880 | JGI IMG/M metagenome (GOLD analysis project Ga0315278, IMG submission 203880) | Sediment microbial communities from Yellowstone Lake, YNP, Wyoming, USA - YL17G06_0 | ecosystem: Environmental > Aquatic > Freshwater > Lake > Sediment | place: USA: Wyoming | collected... | reverse complement strand
TGGTCGCATCGACTTACTGGTAAAATTCGGGAAACAGGAATTTGCCCTGGAATTGAAAATTAAACGGGATAAATATACCGTCGAGGATGGGAAAAAACAATTGGTTCGTTACCTGGACCGGTTGGGATTAAAACAAGGCTACCTGGTGATTTTTGATCCCGGGAAAAAGAGTTGGGAGGAGAAGCTTTATTATAATATTGTTCCCGTGGGCGATAAAACAATAATAATGGTAGGGCTTTAGGCCATTCCTTTAATCAATTCGGTATATTTTTCGGTATCCAGGCGCAAGAGACCGGTTTCTTCATAGGTATCGGTGATATAATCGTAGAATAACCGCTTGACCATTTCATTGGGAATGGCGAGCACCGGGGTATTTTCATCATCCATGCCCCGGATGGTTAACAATCCGAAGTAATATAACAGGGAAATAAAGTTTTTTGGTTTGGCCATTTCTTCGATAGGAAAACCGGTTTCAATGGAGGAATGAAGGGAACCGGCCGCGATGATCTGTTGGAGTTTGGAAAAATTCCCATTGGTCTGGGCGGAGGCAGCGCCTTTTTTATCTATTATAATTAAATGACGGAGTTTTTGATAGTCGAAACGGGCATTGCGGTCGATCAGTTCATTGGGAATTTTCGACCTTAATAGATACTGCTGGAGGAAATACAAGACATGAACCGTGTTAAACAGATCGGTATCGGAATCCATCGAGAAGCGGTAATGGTTATACCAATGACTCATAATCTCCATCAGTTCGGGGGTAGAATGACGAATTTTACCCGTTTGCCGGTAGTATTCGATCATGGTTTCCACTTCGGATCGGGTAAAGCCCATGATCTCGTTAATATCCGGGTCCATGGTGATGTTGGTGGCAATATTAAACCCGGAGGTAACATCGTCCATGGTGACGGGAGACACGCCGCTCATAAATAAGCGGGAAATGGGCGCATCCATATCGGTTGTCCCGGCTTTGACTACATTAAAAAAGGAGCGGAGAAAACCGCTGCCGTGGGTGATATCCACGAATGCCTGCTCGCCGAATTCCGACAGGATGGTGTTGGAGAAATTATCGTACTCATCGATGATGACATATAATTTTTGTTCCTTCCTCTTACAGTACTTTAAGAGCGTCACCATCAATTCAGAAGCACTTTTTCGCAAACCAAATTCCCTTTTTGCTTCTTTAATGTCGATCTCCAGGATTTTTTCATATTTCGTTACAAAATCAGAGACGGAATCTTTGATATAATTGAGAAACGATTCTTCTATCCCTGAAATATCGGGACTGACTGATGAAAAATTCAGTTTTAAAATCATATAACTGTTTTTTTCCGCTGTGGGGTTTCGATGGATATCGGTTCCACTGAAAAGGAAATCGAAACGGTCTTTGAAAGCGATGTCGTAATAGGCTTCAAGGATTGCCAGGAGGAGTGATTTCCCGAAGCGCCGCGGACGGATGAGAAACAAGTAACTTCCTTTTTCTTCGATATTGCGGATAAACCTTGTTTTATCGACGTAATAAAGGTTTTTTACCCTGAAATCATTGAAATCGGAAACCCCATAGGGGATTTTTTTTAAGTCGCGAGTTTCGTTCATCATGAATCTATAATACCCCAGGGGATTCCATTTGTCAATTGTGCTGCCACAAAAATAGCCCACAATTTGCCTGTCCCTTTTTTCTTTTACTTTGAGCGCCGTTGCAACGGATATGGAAGGCAACCAGGTAACCCTGGGGACTAAAACGATAACAGTGGATAATGCAAATGCCGTCAAGCCTTTTGGGGCAATCGATACACCGGCCCAGGGCGGATCGGCATCCGGCAAGTCATTTGTAAACCAGGGGTGGTTGTTGACGCCCATGCCCAATAAGATTCCTGAAGATGGCTCCACGATCGATGTTTACGTTGATAGTAAAAAGCTGGGGCACCCCCATTACAATTACGCGAGACCCGATATTGCAGGTTACTTCCCCGGTTACGCCAACAGCGGCGGACCGGCGGCATTATATACTCTTGATACGACCAAATACAGTAATGGGACTCATAGTATCTTCTGGATCGCCCTGGATAATGCCGGTAATGTCGATGGGATCGGAAGCAGATTCTTTATGATCCAGAATTCCGGGTCAAGCGATTCTTCAAATAGCGCTGCAGGCATTAATCAAATGGCGCCGCTAACCGGTTCTGAAAACCTGGAAAATTTACGGGTCGAATATGATAAACCGGTAAGAATCGAAAGGGGATACGGCAAAGATGCCGGACAACAAGAAATCTACCCCGATAACAGCGGCATTATAAGCATCGATATCAAAGAGTTGGAGCAGGTAACCATTCAACTTGCGGATAATGTATCTCAACTTACAGGGTACATGGTATTTGGCAATCAGCTCAAATCTCTGCCCATAGGTTCTACACTTGATGCCGGGACCGGGACTTTCTATTGGCAGCCGGGGCCGGGATTTATCGGAGAATATGAATTGGTCTTTATTGAGAAAGATCAAAGCGGAGAAATAAATAAAAAGCAGTTCAGAGTTATAATTAATCCCCAATATTAAAAACCATGGGGGGCGAACCGAAGGGTTCGCCCCCAGGTTTCCCGGTTGGAGAAAAAAGGGATAGCCTTTAGAATTTGCCCGAAGGGGGTCTTAATTAGGAAGGAACCTCATCATGGTATACCATCCGGTTCCCACAAAAAATCAAAACCAATTTCTTCAACGTGGTTCCACCGATGGCTTTTTGAAATTTTTCATCCAGGCTGTATCGGTTTAATTGGGCTTCTGCCTCTTCTTTCAGTTGCTGGATTTTCCGGGGGTCGGCCGGTTCGTTTTCAGATGGTTTGATGTATTTTAATTCCACCAGGTAGGAAAACTTGATGGCCGGGTATTGAAACAGCAGCGGCGCCAGCGCCAGGTCGGCGAAACCCTGGTTCAATTCGGTTTCCGGGTATACATTATATAACGCGCCCAGGCCAAGGTAAACATTCCAGAATACCTGGTGGGCTTTTTCACCGGTCATTAAATCCCTTAAACTCAAAGAGGCTTCCATACGTTCGGCGATATATTCCACCAGCACCCGCCAGTTTCCCCGGTAGGCCATGCCTTTAATCAAATCGGTGTATTTTTCGGTATCCAGGTGCAAGAGGCCGGTTTCTTCATAGGTATCGTTGATATAATCGTAGAATAACCGCTTGACCATCTCATTGGGAATGGTAAGCACCGGGGTATTTTCATCATCCATGCCCCGGAAGGTTAACAGTCCGAAGTAATACAACAGGGAAATAAAGTTTTTAGGTTTGACTACTTCTTCGATTGCAAAGCCGGTTTCAATGGCGGAATGAACGGAACCTGACGCGATGATCCGTTGAAGCCTGGAGAAGTTCCCATTGACCATGGGCATCCCTTTTTTATCTATTATAATTAAATGACGAAGTTTTTGATAGTCGATCCGGGCGTTACGATCGATGAGAATATCGGGGATCCTCGACTCCTTCAGATACTCTTTCAGGAAGTATAAGATATGAACCGTGTTAAATACTTCACGATCCGCATAAATCGAAAACCGGTAATGGTTATACCATTGACTCATAATCTCCACCAGTTCAGGGGTGGAATGGCGGATTTTCCCGGTTTGCCGGTAATATTCGATCATGGTTTCCACTTCGGGTTGGGTAAAGCCCATGATTTCGTTGATATCCGAGTCCAGGGAAATGTTACTTGCGATATTAAACCCGGAAGTGACATCATCCATGGTAATAGGAGACACGCCGCTCATAAACAGGCGGGAAATGGGTGCATCCATATCGGTTGTCCCGGCTTTGACTACATTAAAAAAGGAGCGGAGAAAACCGCTGCCGTGGGTAATATCCACGAATGCCTGCTCGCCGAATTCGGACAGGATGGTGTTGGCGAAATTATCGTACTCATCGATGATGACATATAATTTTTGTTCCTTCCTCTTACAGTACTTTAATAGCGTCACCATCAATTCAGAAGCACTTTTTCGCAAACCAAATTCCCTTTTCGCTTCTTTAATGTCGATCTCCAGCATTTTTCCATATTTCGTTACAAAATCAGAGGCGGAATCTTTGATATAATTGAGAAACGATTCCTCTACCCCTGAAATATCGGGACTGACCGCTGAAAAATTCAGTTTTAAAACCATATACCTGTTTTTTTCTTTGGTGGGGTTCTGCTGGATATCGGTTCCACTGAAAAGGAAATCGAAACGGTCTTTGAAAGCGACGTCGTAGTAGGCTTCAAGGATTGCCAGGAGGAGTGATTTCCCGAAGCGCCGCGGACGGATGAGAAACAAGTAACTTCCTTTTTCTTCGATATCACGGATAAACCGCGTTTTATCGACATAATATAGATTTTTTACCCTGAAATCATTGAAATCGGAAACCCCATAAGGGATTTTTTTTAAGTCGTGTATTTCGCTCATCATGAATCTATAATACCCCAGGGGATTCCATTTGTCAATTGTTCCCAATGTCCTCCATTTTTGTTTCCAAGTCAAAATAAATTTGATAGTCCTTGGGATCTTCTTTTGTAGGGGCTTGATTTATCAAGTCCTTTCGCTGTTGGGTTTGATGAATCAATCCCCTACATCGTCACTTGACATCACCTGGAAACGATCCGTTTAAAATTCAGTAGGGATATGGTCAGGATTACCGCGGATATGCCGGCCAACGCCAACAACTCTTTGTAAAAATACTCGATGCCGTTTCCTTTTAGAAATATCTCCCGGATGATCTTTATCAGGTACGCCAGGGGATTGATCTTTACCAGGAACCGCAACCCCCCGGGCACATTCTCGGTGGGCGTAAATAACCCGGAAAGCAAGATAAACAATATCATGGAAAACCAGGCAAAGAACAACGCCTGCTGCTGCGTGGATACCAGCGTTGAAATTAACAGGGCATACGATAAAATGGCAGCCAGGAATATGGGCGCGGCCAACAGTAAATATAATAGACTCCCCCGCACGGGTATTTGAAACCAAAATATCACTACCAATACGCCGATAGTCATATGGGTAAAACCGATGATGGCCATGGGCGCGGCTTTGCCGATGTAAATCTCGATGGGCGTCAACCGCGATATCAAAAGGGTATCCATGGTCTGCTGTTCTTTTTCCCGCACGATGGATAGGGACGTGAAAAAAAGGGCAATGATGGTCAACATCAACGCCACAATCCCGGGCCCCATGTAATTGATACTTCGTAACTGGGGATTGTAACGGATAAGGGTTTTGGTTTCGACGGGCAGCGGCGCCCCCCACCGCCTTAAATCGGTTAGTATGTAATTTTTTAAGATGCCGTTGAAATACCCGGCCGCAATTGCCGATGTGTTGGAATCAACCCCGTCCAGCAATACCTGGATTTCGGGGTACCTGGAAGGGCTATCTTTACCCAGGGGTTTCTCCAGCGCATCCCTGAAAATGATGACGGCTTTGATATTGCCCCTTTTAAGGGTATCGACATTGTCCCGGTTTTCATAGTAGACATGTCCTACATTAAAAAGCGGGCTTTGCTGCAGGCGGTTAATGATGCGAACGGCGGCTTTGTTTTGGGACAGGTTGATGATGTCTATAGAGAGGTTTTCGACATCGGTCTTAACGACATAGCCCAGGATGGTAATCATAATCATGGGGGCAATAAACAGCATGGGCAGCAGTTCTTTCTGTCGAAAAATTTCGATAAACTCTTTTTTCACCAGGTACCGTATTCTCATTTTGATTTTCTCCTGTCCCTGGCAAATTTCAAGCTGGCGATGGCCAGGAGTAGGGTGGTAAAAACGACGAGGGCGACGCCTTCGGGGATGAAGTGTTTTAATTGTGCGCCTTTCACCACGACGCCGCGGATGATTTTTAAGAAATAGGTGGCGGGTATGATGCGGGAGATGGCCCGCAGCACCGGCGGCAGGGACTGGAGGGGAAATATAAACCCGGACAACATATAGGAAGGCAGCAGGGTCAGCAGCAGGGTGATAAACATGGCGATTTTTTGCGTGGGTGCGATGGTGGAAATCAGGATACCCAGCGATAGGCTGGTAATAATATATAGTATGGCAAAAACCAGCAGCACGAGTAAATTTCCTTTGATGGGCACGCCGAACCAGAACCGCGCAAACAGGAGGATGATGCACCCGGCGATGAGGGACACGAAAATGTACGGGATGGTTTTCCCGATAATGATTTCCGGCGATTTCAGGGGGGAGATAAAAAGTAGGTCGATGGAGCCGGATTCTTTTTCACGGGAGATGCTGAGGGAGGTTAATAATGCGGATATCATGACCAGGAGGGTGGCGATCAGGCCGGGGATGAAGAAGAATGCGCTTTTGAGTTCGGGGTTGAACAGGACTTTGGTATGTATTTTCACCATTTCATCCAGGCCGCGGATGCCGGAGATGAAATCGAGGATAATGAGTTCGTTGTATTGGTAGACGAGGTTAGCGACGTTGGAATCGCTGCCGTCGATGATAATACCGATTTCGGCGCTGCGGTTGTCTTTGATTTTCTGGGAAAAATCGGCCGGGATGATAATGATTTCTTTGAGTTCACCTGATTTGAGGAGTTGTTCGCCGGTTTCCATGGGGGAGATAGTGGGCGGGTGGTTTTCTTCCAGGTCTTGCAGGATGAAATACTTATTATTTAAAAATTTCTTAACCAGTTGTTGGGAGGTTTCGCTTTTGGAGAGGTCGATGACGCCGGCGTCGATGTGTTTAAGGTCGAAATTGATGGAGTAGCCGAAGATAAACATCATGACTACCGGCATGAGGAAGACGATAGTAAGGCTGGTGGGGTCGCGCAGGATATGGGCAAACTCTTTAACGATGACCGCTCTAATTCTCTTCATCACTACTCCTTTTCAAACTTTATCAGAAGTTTTGTAGGGGTCCAGGGCCCCGCGGCGCGGGGAGCCCATTAGATTTTTCAAAAAAGCCCCCTGGCCGCCGGAGGCATCTTCTTCCTCATATTTTAAGATTGCATCTTTGAATAGAGTTTCCACGGACTCTTTCCGATGCAGTTTCAGCAGGGCTTCCGGTTCGCCTTCCACGATTAAGTTTCCTTTGTGAATAATCAGCAGGCGGTCGGCGTATTCCACTTCGTCCAGGTTATGGGTGCTTACCAGGATGGTTTTTCCTTGTTGTTTCAGCCTATAGATTTCGAACCAGAAATTGCGTCGTACTTCCGGGTCGACGCCGGAGGTGGGTTCGTCCAGGAAAATAATTTCCGGGTCGGTCATGAGGCAGACGAAGAGGGCGATTTTTTGGCGGATGCCCGGCGGGATATCCGCGGATTTCAGTTTCAGCACTGCCGGATCGACGGTTTCCCTGATAAGCGCCTGTTTTTCCTTAATGACTTTCTTGGGAAGGCCGGAGATGCCGCCGAAGAATTCGATATTTTCCAGGGAATTGAGCAGCGGGTAGAGGGAGAATTTCTGGGACATGTAGCCCATGATTTTTTTCAGTTCTTTGCGGTGTGTATCCGCGTCCAGGTCTTTGACAAGGATTTCGCCCGCGGATTTTTTCAACAGGCCGTTGATCATTTTGATGGTGGTGGTTTTCCCTGCGCCGTTGGGACCCAGGAAGCCCAGGATTTCGCCGCGCTTGATGTTAAATGAAATACGGTTGACGGCGGTAAATTTGCCGAACTGTTTGGTCAGGTTCCTGATCCGGATAATATTCTCGTTCATTCTATCCCGCGCCTTTTTCATGCAGCCGTTCATAGTAGAGATAAATATCTTCCAATTTCGGTTTTTCTTCCGTGATGTCGATATGGGGGATGCGCCGGCTGTAATCCTTATCCCCTTCTTGCAACATTTTGATAAACTTCCCCCGTATGTAAACGTTATTCCTTAATTCAGCGTCTTGCAGGGCCTGTTCCATGATAGCGAAGATATTGCCTTTGGGTAAAAGTTTAAACAAGCGTGCGGGGAAATTTTCTTTCAAGCGTTTCATGGATTCTTCTTTAATGATGCGGCCGTTTTTCAGGAACACGATATAATCGCCCTGTTCGGCTTCATCCAGGTAAGGGGTCGAAATCACGATGGTTTTGCCTTCGGCTTTCAGTTCGGCGATAGTGTTAAAGAACTCGATGCGGGAAAGCGGGTCCACGCCCGTAGTGGGTTCATCCAGGATGATAAATTGCGGGGCGGAGAGCAGGATACAGGAGAGGGCCAATTTTTGTTTCATGCCGCCCGACAGGGCGCCGGCCCGGCGCTTCTTAAAAGGCAGCATGCCGGTTTTCTCCAGCAGCCGCTGTTTACGCTCTTCTCTTTTTTGGCGGGGGACTTCGTAGATATCGGAAAAGAAATCCAGGTTCTCTTCCACGCTCAAGTCCTGGTAAAGAGAGAACCGTTCGGGCATATACCCGGCGACAGCGGTTATTTTATTATAGTGGTGACCGATATTTTCCCCTTTCAAAAAAATATCGCCGCTGTCTTTGCGGACCAGCCCCACCAGCATTTTAAAGATAGTGGACTTGCCGGCCCCATCCGCCCCGGCAATAATGGTGGTCCGGCCTTCGGGAACGACGAATGAAACATCCCGCACGGCCGCGATATCGCCAAATGTCTTCGAAACATTCTTTAATTCAATCATCATCATTCATCATTCTTATTCTTTCTCAATTGCCACCGTTACCGGCATGCCGATCTTGAATATACCCGTATCGCCTTCGATTTTAATCTTCACCAGGTAGAGCAGCGACTCCCTTTCCTTTTCGGAAATAATATACCTGGGGGAGAACTCCGCTTTCCTGCCGAAATAGGAAACCGTGCCCCATAATTCTTTGTCGCCCTGCCCGTCGCCGTCTACCAGGATGCGCGCTTTCATGTTCAATTTTAAGGAAGCGACTTCCCGCTCTTCCAAAAAAGTTTCCACGTAAAGACTGGGTAAATCCAGGATATCGGCGATGGAAGCCCCGGGAAAAACCGTCTCGCCCACGGAAACAAAGGACTCGATAATGACCCCCTGGGAGACCGGCGACTTAATCACATGGTCGGCCAATACCAGGTTTAAATATTTCTGCTTATTCTCGATTTTTTCCTTTTGCAGCTCCAGGTCCCGGAGAGTTTTCTCAATATCCAACAGCGAAGTCGCCGCTTCCAGCTTTTTCAGTTCCATCGCCTCCAAATTTTCTCCCGGGATCGACTCGGACTTTCTTAACCTCTTGAAACGTTCCACCTGCTTCCCCAGGAACGCCAGGTTAGACTTTAGAAAGACGGCCTTGTTTTTAAGTTTTTCCCGGTTGTTTTCAATCTCCTTAAGCGTGATGCCTACCTCGTCCAACTGGTTTTTAATTTTATCGCTGTTGATGCTTACCAATACCTCATCTTTGGCGACCATCCGCCCCTCTACCAGTCGGACCTCATCGACAACGCCGGAAACCTGGGACTTCAAGGTAATAATATTGCCGTCCACTACCCCCGGCGCTTTGATCTCCGCGGTCTGCCGCTTCCCACAAAATGGGACTAAAAGTGCGCATATTAAAATGATAATTAATTTTTTCATCGATCCTCCTTGCCTCCGGCGGGCACGCGGCGCGTGCACCCTATTGTAGAACCATTTCGGGAGGTTAAGAGTTGTACCGTCATCTGGCTCGTTACCAGTAAAGTTACTCCCTCTAGAACTTCCCAAAACTTTTGTTTGTCCGTGTTTGTCCGTGTCCGTCCGTGGCTAAACATTTTTTCCAATTACACGATTGATGCTGACTTTAACCAATTCAAGCTGCATCATCGACTCCTTCTTCATCGATTCATACCTCTCCTTCGTCGTAAGCGCATCCAGGTAATCGATGTTGGATACCTGCTGCTCCCGGTACAAATCCGCCTTTAATCCCACATCCTCCGCCGCCGTCTGCACCAGGTCATCCAGGATATCGATTTTCCTCTCCAGCGACCCCTTCCCGGCAAACAATTGCTTCAACAACTTCTCCCCCTCCAAAATAAAATCATCCCGTTGGTTCTTCACCTTCTCACCCGCATAATCCAACACCAACAACTCCCGCTTCTTCTTATCCCAATCGAAAAGCTTGAAACTGAAATTAACCCCCCCCTGGAAATACAACTGCCACCGGTTCTTGAAAAAATCCACCCCGGGCCGGCCATAATGCACCTCGGCAAAACCCGCCGCCTGGGGCAAATATTCCCCCTTAACCATTTTCCCCCGCGTGAAAAGCATCGCCAAATTCCGGTCCAACGTTTTCAAAAGAGGATGTGACGACTTAAACGCCGCCAACGCCCCCTCATAATTATCCACATTTTCTACATAACCCGCATCCACAATGCCGATATCCAACCCGCACAACCTCTCAAAACGAATCCCCTCCGCTCCGATCAATTGATTCAAGTCTTCAACATTAAGCTCCTGCTCCCGGAGCTTCCGCCGCGTCTCCAACAAATCCGTCTTGCGAATCAACTCCTCCCGGTAAAAATCCTCCAGCTTCCTCAAATGAAGGTCCAACTGCCGGATCAACGTCTCCAGCGAATTCTTTTTGTCCCGCAGCAGGCGGTAATTAAAGTATGAAGATTTAATCTCAGCCGCAATGTCGATTTTTTCCAGCAAGGCCCGGTTTTGGGCCACAGCCAATTCCAACTCGCTTAACTTAACCGCATTGGACAGGATATTCCCCGTGAAAAGCGGCTGCTTCAACGAAAAATTCAGATCGTAATTATGCTTGGCGCCCGCCTTGAGGGACATACCGGGGAACGTGATTTCCATCTGCTCCGATCTGAAAAGATAGGACCCCGCCGCATCCAGGGAAAAGAATTTTTTCATTTGCGCCGTTCTCTTCTCCAGTTCCAACGATTTCTCTTCCAGCGCCAGGTTCCGGTAAGCGCCGGCCCGCTCCAGGCCTTTTTGAATGGCATCCTCCATGGATACCCCCGCCGCCCACAGCGTCGCCGGCCCAAAAATAACCGTCAATATTAATATCCACCCAAAAAAACTTCTCATGCTAACATACCTCTTTTTAATAGATTCAAGACGCTTCCGATTCGCTCGCTCTCAAAATCCTTGGCCGAAACAGGAGTTAGAATAATATATTTTTTTTCTCCTGTCAACTGGAAAAAAGAGAAAGAAGATAATTTTTTCTATGGAATCCACTTGACATCTACACGCATATTTGATAAATATGTAATATTAAGAAGGAGGTCTTATGAGTGTTGATGTTGGAGTTAGCGAAGCGAAGTCAGATCCAAACGTAGTGCCTTTGTGTGATATTCTGTTGGTACTGTTAATCATCTTCATGGTCATTACACCGGTCGCTCAGAAGGGCATCGATATCCGGTTACCTGAAACCCAGGAAGCTACAGGTCCTATAATAACTTCCTCGGCGATCATTTTGACGCTGGAAGAAGACTTGACGATCAAGCTCAATACGGAAACGGTTGCCAGGGATTTATTGTTGAACAGGTTAAAAGATGAATTTCAAAATCGTACCAACAAGACAATCTTTATTCGCGCAGACAAATCCGTTCCTTACAGCGAAGTATTGAAAGTCATTGACGCATCAAAAGGAGCTGGCATCGAAGTACTGGGTGTTTATACACAACAGTATGAAACAAACCCAAAATAGTAACCCTTTATTTACCGATCGCCTGAGGTTATTATCATTGAAGTGGAGTTGAAATCGACTGCAAAAAATTGTACAATATGCGATCAGACTCTCAGGATTCGAAAGATAAGGAGGTTGTGGGTCGAATGGAACTAAATGAAGAAAAAGAACTAAAAAAGGTCATCGATGATCTGACCGCGGCTGTTCGCATTTTCCGTAAAAAGGACTATGCGAAAGCAGCCGGCGCTTTTGAAAGCATTGTCGAACACTATAAGGATTCTGAATATTACAGCGTTTTAGAGATCCAGGCGCGTGCAAAAGCGTATAAAAATATGTGCCATACGCAGATGCACCCGGTTAAGGTGGAGTGTAACTCGAACGAAGACTTCTTGAATGAGGGCGTATTCCACTTGAACCGAAAAAATTTTGATAAGGCCCTGGAATTCCTTGAACCCCTGGGGAAAAAAAAATTCAAGGAACCTTTGGTAAATTATCTCCTATCGATTATTTACCTAAAGAAACGAGATATCTCGGCCTCGCTGGAACACCTGAAAAAAGCAGTGAAAAAAGATGAATCCTATCGGATCATTGCACATAATGAATCGGACTTCGACGAGTTGTTTGAAAATGAGGAATTTCATTCTATCATCCAGAGATGAACCCTTAAGCCATGATTGCCCTTTGTGAATACCCGGTAACGGGAACGCAAACCATGAACCGGATTTTGTTCCGGGGAAAAGACGGCATGTACTGGCAAAAAAAAATATTTACGCATAACGATACGGAATGGCTCTCCGATGCCGGTAACGATAAAAAGATCGATTTCCTGGTGCTTTTTAACCCCGGCGCTTTTTTGGAAATAGAACCGGTGGGTATCGTAGAGATGTTCACCCGCATGAAACATATCTTTAATGAGAAAGAAGAGCAGGGCCCCCACCGGGGGCTCTTTCTTTCTCTTGAAGGTCACCCGTTTTTTGCCATGCGCATGAAAACCTTTGAAAGATTGAAACCGAACCTGGATCGCTTAAACCTATTTACCTCGCTTCCAGGCCCGGACGTCGAGGTCATCCCTATCCCCCTGGAAAATACCTATAAAACCCTGGACTTAACCGGGGATTTCCAGGCGATCGAGGATTTCATCCTTCGCTTCCAGGCGGGGGAATATATAAAGAACGGCGTCATCATCGAGGATTACCGCCATTTTTACGTGGAAGGCATGGTTCCTATCGGCGCGGGGACGCGGCTTGCCCCCGGGGTCGTCATCAAAGGCGCAAGTACCATCGGGAAAAATACGACCCTTTATCCCCATGTATATATTGAGAATTCCATCATCGGCGACAATTGCACGGTCTTGCCCGGCTGTATCGTCAACGATTCAACCCTGGAAAATAATGTTCAAATAGGCCCTTATACCCATTTGAGAAACAGCGCCCTGGTGAGAGAAGGGGCCAAGATGGGTAACTTTGTCGAAATGAAAAAAAGTACATTGGGTAAAGGTTCCAAAGCCATGCATTTATCCTATATCGGCGACGCCGAGGTGGGCGAAAAAGTGAACATCGGCGCAGGAACCATTACCTGCAATTATGACGGCGTTAACAAAAATAAAACCATCATCGAAGATAATGTATTCATCGGTTCAGGAACAGAACTGGTGGCCCCCGTGGCCATAAGGAAGAACAGCTACGTGGCCGCCGGTTCCACCATTACCGAGGAAGTGCCGGCCGATTCCCTGGCCGTGGCCAGGCAGAAGCAGCGGAATATCATCGACTGGGTAAAACGGAAACGAAAGAAAGGATAAATATGCCTCACCTCTTGACATTTAGATACTTTTATTCTATTATACAGGCAATCGATTAAGTGTGAAAAGGAGTTAAAATGACTCGGAAACTGATTAAGCCTGATCTAAATGAGATCAAAAAGTACCAAAAGAAAGACGCCAAGAAAAAACCACCGCCGGCATATAAAACCCATGCGGAAAACTACTACTATATCAAGCAGATGAATAACCGCACCCATATGATTATCGCCCTGGTGGACGGCAATTCTTTTAAAGGAAGAATCGAATGGTACGATGAAAAGTGCCTCAAGATAAAAACTGAGGACGGTGAAAACTATATCGTTTTCAAACATTTCATAAAATACATGTTTAAGAATCCCGAATTTGGCGACGAAAGGCCAGGACAGGATAAGGATAAAGATCAATAAGCGGATCGCCGTAACCTTAGGTGACCCCAAGGGGATAGGCCCGGAAATCGTATATCGAAGTCTCCGGGACTATTCCCCCCCCTACCCCGTGATCATTATCGGCGGCCGGGAGTTTTACCGGGACAAAACAATACCGCTCATTAACGCTGTCGAGGAGATACAGGGCCGCGATAAGGGCATCTATTTCTATCATATCGACTCCCCTGATCCCGGCGATGCGTCCTTTGCCTATGTAGAAACCGGGATACAATGGGCGCTGCAAAAGAAAATCGCCGCCCTGGTGACCGCCCCTATTTCCAAAGAAAAATGGTTAAAAGCCGGCATCCCTTACCGCGGGCATACCGAACTGCTGGCCCAAACCGCCGGGGTTAAAGAACATGCCATGTTCTTCTGGTCCCGGAACCTGAAAGTCGCCTTATTCAGCGATCACATTCCCCTAAAAAAAATATTCGACCGGATCGAGAAAAATAAAATAACCCGCTTTATCCGCTTTGCAGCCGCCGAATTATCCCGGCTATTCTCAAAAGACTTTACCTTCCTGGTCAGTGGGCTAAATCCCCACGCCGGGGAAAGCGGCTTCCTGGGAGACGAGGAAATCGCGGAAATTATCCCGGCCATCGCTGCCTTGAAATCAGAGCTAAATATCCATGGGCCTTTCCCGCCGGACGTCATTTTTTTAAAAGCAAAAAAAATGAAAGATGCGGTCGTAATTTCCTGGTACCATGACCAGGGATTGACTGCTTTCAAACTCTTAAATATCCACAAGGGAGTGAATCTTACCCTGGGGCTGCCGTATATTCGAACGTCCCCGGACCACGGGACCGCCTATGATATCGCCGGGAAGGGCATTGCCAACCCCTCCAGCATGAAAGAAGCCATCCGCTTAGCCGAGTTATTGATACGTTAACGGTCACCGGTCCAGGTGCCTTTCGATGGCTTGAACCAGTTCCTCCGGTTTGATGGGTTTACCCACGTAGTCACTCATTCCCGCGGCGAGACATTTTTCCCGGTCGCCTTTCATCGTATTGGCCGTCAGGGCCACGATGGGAATATTGTGATCCCGGACCATGGACCCGGGATTCCTGATAATACGGGTCGCTTCATAACCATCCATTTCAGGCATTTGAATATCCATAAGCACAAGATCATAAGAGTCCTCTTCCAGTACCCGGACGGCCTCTTTGCCATCCGGCACCGCATCGACAGAGTAGCCCAATTTTTCCAGTATTTTCATGGCCACTTTCCGGTTGATAATGTTATCTTCCGCCAGCAGGATACGGATGTCCCCTTTCTTTCTCCCCGAGATAAGTGGCCGGGACAGGGTGCTTTTTTCCTGCTTACCGACTCCCCCCTTCCGCCGGCTGATAACCAGGGAAAGGCACTCGTACAATTCTTCCTTTGTCACCGGTTGCGTCAGGCAGGCCGAGAAACCGTTTTGCTGCATCCGTACCGCGTCATCTCTTTTACCGAATGAGGTCATCATGATGAGGGAAGTATCCCGCAGTTTTGGATTTTTTTGAATCGTTTTTACCATTTTTTCCAGGTCCATTCCCGGCATCGGCATTTCCAGGATGGCCAGGTCGTACGGATTGGATTGAATCGCGGCTTCCTGCATCTTTTTTAACGCCGCGGGGCCATCGACGGCTTCGTCATACCGGCAATTCCATAGATGCAGTTGATCTCTCAGTACCAGGCGTCTGGCAGCATTGTCGTCCACCAGCAGGATGCGCATGCACTGGATTCCTTTGGCTGACCACCGCTCATTTACTTCTTTTTGGGGCGGTTGCTTTTTAAATACGGCGGTAAACCAGAAAGTAGAGCCTTTTCCTTCTTCGCTGGCGACGCCGATTTGTCCCCCCATCAGTTCGCAGATTTTTTTCGATATCGCCAGGCCCAGTCCGGTGCCCCCGTACTTCCGGCTCATGGAGGCGTCCACCTGGGTAAATTTATAGAAAAGATTTTTTACCCTGTCCCTGGGAATGCCGATGCCTGTGTCGGCTACCGAAAACCCGATGGTCGCGTGGGTATCGGTTTCACTCTCCAGGCCCACCTGCAGGGTGATTTTTCCCTGGGGAGTAAATTTAATCGCATTGCCGATGAGGTTGGTCAGCACCTGGCGCAGGCGCCCGGGATCGCCCTGCAAGAAGGAATGCACATCAGGGTCTATTCGGAAGACCATCTCCAACCCTTTCTTTTTCATCCTGAGGCTGTGCAGGTCCAGCAGGTCTTTCAGGGTAGTGCGCAAATCGAAATCCATCGTATCCATTTGCAGTTTCCCGGCTTCGATCTTGGAAAAATCCAGGATATCGTCGATAATGGACAGCAGGGCGCTGCCGCTTTTATTGATAGCATCGACATACCCGTGCTGCTGTTTGTTTAACCGGGTTTCTTGCAGCAGCCAGGTCATCCCGATGATGCCGTTCATGGGTGTACGGATTTCATGGCTCATGTTGGCGACAAACTCGTTTTTGGCCTGGTTGGCGGCTTCGGCAATTTCTTTGGCTTTTTTTAATTCCTCTTCTTCTTTTTTACGTTTGGTGATATCGCGGAAAAGTACCTGCACGGCCGGTTCATTTTTATAGCGAATAGGGGCGGATATCACTTCCACATCGATTTCCTGGCCGTCGAAGCGGAGAAATTTTTCCTCTGACAATTCCACCTGTTTTTTCCCCTTGTAACTTTCCTCTGCCCGCTGCATTACAGCTTCTTTGTAGTCATTATGGACAAAATCGAAAATCTCTCGGCCGGTAAATTCTTCCGGGTTGGCGGCGGCGAAGAGTTTGACTCCGGCCGGGTTTACATAAAGTACGCGGCCTTTGCTGTGCACCACGATGGCCCCGGGCGAATATTCCACCAGGGTCCGGTACCGTTCTTCGCTCTGCTGCAGGGCATCTTCCGCCTGTTTGCGCCGCACCATATCGCGCTGCAGTTCTTTATTCGTTTTATGTAACTCCGCGGTTCGCTCGATTACTCGTTGCTCCAGGAGGTCCCGGGTTTTTACCAGCATCTTTTCCGTTTGTTTGAGCCCCAGGTACGCGCCGATCATTTCTGCCGCTACCTGCAGTATCCGGATGCTTTCTTTGCTCCATTCCGGGTTATCCCGGAGGTCGGCAAAACTGATAAACCCTTGCCAACTGCCTTTAATATTAATGGGAAGGATCAATATGGAGGTCATGGCCAATTTTTCCAGGAGGTCCTGTTCTTTGCCGGGAAAATTTTTTACCGGTCCGGCTATTGCTTCCCCCCTGCCCAGTTTTTCTTGCCATCGATCGAACCCGTCTTTATATGGAATATACATTACCCGGGGGGGGCCCTGGGTGGGTGTAGGAGAAGGGGCTGTACCGGGATAATACGATTCGAGGATCTGGTGAATGCACAGGCCCTCGATGGGGTCCTCCACATTTTCAAAGACGCAAATTTTCCCTATTTCGGTTGCTTTTAATAAATGGTTGACCGCTTCTTTAAGGGCATCGGGGTTGTCCGTCAGCAGGGCCCGGGAGCACTGGGCCAGGGCTTCTTCGAGGCTCAGGCGTAAGGCCAGGGTTTTTTCCGTTTCCCGGCGTTGGACGATATGGCCCCATTCGCGGAGGACCCGTTCGGCGATGCGCGGCATGGCCGCCAGGGTGGAGGCTGATTTTACCACATAGTCCAGCGCCCCGGCTTTCATGGCGTCGACGGCCACCTGCTCGTCCCCATGGCTGGTGAGCACCACGATCGGGTAGGGCAGGTCGTTTTCCCTGGCGGTCAGCAGTTCGATTCCTTTGCCGTCAGGCAGCATTAAATCCGTGAGCACCAGGTCCGGTTTCAATTCCAAAAGCTCTTTCCGGGCCTCTTGAAGGTTTACCGCTACTTTTACCTGGAAACGTCCATTATAGGCCCTGAAGGCCCTCGTGACCAGGCTGGCGTGACCAGGATCATCTTCCACCAACAGGATTGAACATTGTTCCTTCGCGTTCATATTTACATCCCACTCAAAAGTGCTCCAGTCTCAATTATCATCTTTCAAATATATATTGATATAGAATTTTTTTCAAGTGGATTGTTGTTTTTTTTTGTTTTTAATTTCGACTGCTGCGTGATGGTTTCAATTTCGGCAGCGACGTCCCCTAATTTTTGTTACCAAGGTCAAGGGGCAGAGGCCAAACAGGGCCCCCCCATTAATAAATCCGAAATTACGACATGTGAAATTTTTTTGGAAGCCCAGGAACCTCATCCGCTGTTAGGACGCTTAAGGACAAAGTCCCTGGACAATGCAACACCTAATTATTGATGAAATCGTCGAATTTGATATCGTAAACGTTAAATGTCCTGGCCAGGATCCTGTTGATTCGCGCCATGGTCAGGTTGTAATCGATGACAGACCGCAGCGCCTGGGTCTGGGCATTGGCATACTGCCTCTGGTAATCCAGAACGATGAAATTGGTGGAAAGACCGACGGAAAGCTTTTTCTCTTCGGCTTTCAACCTTTCGCCCTGCAGTTCCACCGCGATTTTATACGCATCCACCAACTTTGCATTGGCTTGCAGCGCCTTGATAATTTCTTTGACTTCGGAATATACGGTAATTTCAACATTTTTTAAATTTAACTGCGCCCGCTCCAGGTTGATCTTGGCCTGCGCCAGTTGGGCTTTCTCCAGGGAAAAACTCAGCGGCATTGTCAGGGATAATTGAACCCGGAAGTTTTTGTAAAGACGATTGAAAACATCATCCATGGCGTCCCCCATCGTTCTCTCTTCGATTTTCTCGATATCGGTTTCCGGATCAAAATCAGGCAGGATTGGACTTTTGCCGGGTTTATATGTCGTCTTCTTGCCGCCGCGGCCGTTGGAATAATAAGTGGCTGATAATTGAAGGTCCGGGAGCGCCTGGTTCCGGGCATACTTCACCCCAATTTGGGAGTTTTCCAGGTTCAGTTTGGCCCGCTCGACGTCCGGCCGGTTAGTAAGACCTTCCGACAGGAGTCCATCAAAATCCACATCGACCTTTTTGATTTCAGGCTTTTCCGTAGGAACAACCGTATAATTCTCTTTACTCATATTAAGAATTCGTTTCAATCGTTCTTCTGCGGTTTGAATGGTCTGTTCCGCGATTATCAGTTGGCTTTCGTTCATGGCGACGTCGGCTTTGGCCGTCAGGATTTCAATGGGCGCCGCACTGCCCACGCGAACCTTGATTTCGTTTTGCTTCAAGAGGTCCTGGGACCGCTGCAGCGCCATTTTGGTGGTCTCAAGGTTCTGATACGCATAAACCAGGTTCCAGTAGGCGTCTTCGACATTATAGATTAGAGTGAGGATATTCTCTTTTAATTGATGCCTGGCAATATGTAGGTTATTGGCTGCTATATAAATGGCCTGCTTGGTGGGAGTGAGACCGAAATTTTTCAGTAACGGCTGGGCTAATGTCACCTGGGCCTGGGCATATAAACTGGGGTTCGGGTTGGTGAGTATATTGTTGGATTCGAATTTCTGATTGTAGATATCTAAATTGATATTTCCCCCCAGGGGCAGTCGCTGCGTTAAACTGAACTCCAATGATTTTGTCTGGCCGGTAACGACATCCAGGGTCCCACTCAAGATACCTTCCGAAGGGTTGTTGGTTTCAGAGGTGACGCCGTTGATTTGCAGGGTGGGTATGAAGATAGCCTTGTTGATCCTCAACGCCTTCCGGGCATACTCCGCATCCGTCATCTGGACCTGCAGGTCCAGGTTGTTTTTTAAAGTATAATAAATAGCCTCTTTGAGCGAAAGCTCCTTCTTCTGCTCCTCAGCGGAAAACAAAAAACCGCCGATGAGTAAGAACACTATCATAAAACTGACCCATTTTTTCATGAGTACCTCCATTCGCTTACATATATTAATTCAATTGCCCTTCAAAAAACCGTTTGTTTTCCGAAGGAAACATATTATACCATGGGAACCCTGATTTGGCACCCCCAGCGTTAAGAAATAGATACGTAAATAAACTTGAAAAGGTTCAAAAAAAAATGCAAAATCGTGCTGTTCATGGTATAATCGCCTGAAGGAGGAAAAATAAGAAATGTACCCGGTCGTCGAATGGAAAAACAATAAGGTCTATATGATCGATCAAAGACTTTTGCCCCTGGAAGAAAAAATCATCGAACACTCCGATTACCGACAGGTGGCCAGGAGTATCAAGGATATGGTGGTGCGCGGCGCACCGGCCATCGGCGTCTCCGCGGCAATGGGCATTGCCCTCGGCGTCATGGCTATAAAACCCGACGGAAACCTTGAAGCGGATTTCAAAGAAATCACCGACGCCCTCTCCGCCACCCGCCCCACCGCGGTCAATCTCTTCTGGGCAGTGGAACGTATGAAAAAGGTGTTCCACCTCTGGAAACAAGACCTTGCTTTACTAAAGGAAAAAATGAAAGAAGAGGCCATTGCCATCGATAAAGAAGATGTCGAAATAAACAGGCAAATCGGGGCCAACGGCCAGGCGCTTCTAAAATCCGGCCAGACTATATTGACCCACTGCAATGCCGGCGCCCTGGCTACCGCCGGCTACGGGACCGCCCTGGGCGTCATCCGCGCCGCCATTGAAAACAATAAGGATATCCGCGTGGTGGCGGATGAAACCCGGCCATATCTCCAGGGCGCCCGCTTAACGGTGTGGGAACTGCAGCAGGATAATATCCCGGTGACATTGATCACGGACAATATGGCCGGCTATATCATGGCCAAAGGCCGGGTCGACGGGGTAATCGTCGGCGCCGACCGCATCGCCGGAAACGGCGACACCGCCAATAAAATCGGCACCTACTCCGTGGCCATATTGGCGAATTACCACAAGATTCCTTTCTACGTGGCCGCCCCGGTTTCCACTATCGATTTCACCCTGGAATCGGGAAAAGAAATCCCCATCGAAGAAAGAGACAAAGAAGAAGTGATCCACTTTATGAAACAACGAACCGCCCGGCCTGAAACCGAGGTGTTTAACCCGGCCTTCGATGTGACCCCCCACCACTTGATTACGGCTATTATTACCGAAAGAAAAGTGCTTTACCCTGATTTTAAAAAGGCGATCGATTCGTTAAGACAATAAAAATGCCTCCGGCAGCCAGGACCCTTTTTGAAAAAAGGGTCCTGGACCCCCAAAAACTTTTGACTAATGTTAAGAGGTAAAAAATGACAAGAAAATCTGATGTCGATGGATTTTTAAAACAACAGAAATTGGCGGTGGTAGGAGTTTCCCGCCAAAAGACTAAATTCGGGAGTACCATCTACCACGAGCTTAAAAAGAAAGGATTCCGGGTGTTCCCGGTAAACGTCCATATGGAAACCTATGACGGCGAACGCTGTTACCCCGATTTGAAATCCCTGCCCGAACCCGTAGACGGCGCCGTGCTGGTGATTCCCCCGGCGCAAACCGAACAAGTAGTCAAAGACGCCGCGGCTGCAAGCGTCCCCCTCATCTGGATGCAGCAAGGATCGGAATCCCAACCCGCCGTTCAATTCTGTAATGACCATAATATCACTGTAATTACCGGCCAATGCATCCTCATGTTTCTCGAACCGGTTACCTCCGTTCACAAATTCCACCGCTGGCTCCGGAAACTCTTCGGGAAACTGCCGAGGTAAAGAATATGCCAAACAAAACCGGTCCATTCTTACGCTCACTGTTATGTCTATCCCTTATTATTTCTCTTTTTTATCCCTTTCCCCTTACCGGTAAGCGCCTCCGGGATTACGGTATAAAAATTGGCATCCTCGAAACAGGACCCGATAATACTATCGCCGATGTCAAAGGCGTCAAAGTCGGACATTACACCCTCATCGATGGGGATAACATAAGAACCGGCGTCACCGCCATCCTGCCCCATGCCGGGAATATCTTCCAGGAAAAAGTCCCTGCCGCAATATATGCGGCCAACGGTTTCGGGAAACTGACCGGTTATACCCAGGTGGAAGAATTGGGCAATATCGAAACCCCCATTATCCTCACCAATACCTTAAGCGTTCCCACCGCCGCCGATGCGTTAATCGATTACACCTTTTCCTTTGAAGAGAATAAAGAAGTCCGTTCCGTCAACCCCGTGGTGGGGGAAACCAACGACGGTTTTTTAAACGACATCCGGGGCCGGCATATTAAAAAGGAGCACGTATTGGAGGCCATTAAAAACGCTTCTCCCGGTCCCGTGGCTGAAGGGTGCGTGGGCGCAGGGACCGGGACCGTTTGTTTCGGTTTTAAAGGCGGTATCGGGACCGCTTCCCGCGTCATCCCCCAAAGCCTGGGCGGTTATACCGTCGGTGTGCTGGTGCAAACCAATTTCGGCGGCATCTTAGAGATCGCCGGTGTTCCGGTGGGCGTCCAATTAAATGAATATTATTTAAAGAACCAATTGAATCCCCCGCCCAAAATTCCCGACGGTTCCTGCATGATGGTGGTCATGACCGACGCCCCGCTGGATACCAGGAACCTCAAACGCCTGGCCAAACGGGCCATATTGGGCCTGGCCAAAACCGGCGGCGTTATGGCCAACGGCAGCGGCGATTATGTGATCGCCGTTTCCACGGCCGAAAGCCTGCGCATCCCCCATAAATCGCCCCGATTCATGGAAATGAAAGTGCTTCACAACGACGCGATGACGCCCCTTTTCCTGGCGGTCAATGAGGCCGTCGAGGAAGCTATTTTGAATTCTTTATTTACCGCCGTGACCATGGAAGGGGTAGGCGGACGCCGCATCGAAGCGCTGCCGGTCGATAGAGTAATGGAAATCTTTAAAAAATTCAGGCTGCGGTAAAACAGCAGCGGCAATGATACGATTTACGGAACAAAAGGGAAAATTCATCAAACACTGCCCGTGTACGCCCGACGTCGTGCCCTGCGGCTATTACAATCTCAACCTGCATACCGGCTGCCCCTATTCCTGTTCATACTGTATCCTCCAGGCCTACCTGGAAACCACGGAGCCCATCTTTTTCACTAATTTCGCCGACATGGAAAAGGAGTTGGAGGAAGTTTCCCGGACCAGGAAGTATTTACGAATCGGAACCGGGGAGTTGACCGATTCCCTGGCGTTGGACCCCCAGACCGGTTATTCCCATAAAATCCTCGCCGTCTTTGAAAAATTCCCGGAGATTGTGTTCGAGTTTAAAACCAAATCCTGCCGCGTTGAAAACCTCATCGCTTATAAAAATAAATTAAAAAACATCGTGGTTTCGTGGTCATTGAATCCGCGGGAGGTCATTGAGCGGGAGGAGCTTTTAACCCCGGACCTTATTTCACGGTTGGGGGCCCTTGAAAAAATCCAGGCCCATGGTTATAAGATCGGTATTCATTTCGATCCCATCGTTATATTTGAAGGGTGGCAGGCCGCTTACCTGGAGTTGGTGAAAGAGATCGCAAAGATTGTCGATCCATCGCGGATAGCGTGGTGGAGTTTGGGGGCGCTACGGTTTCCTTATTCCTTGCGGGAGCATATTTTTAAGCACCGGGGTTCCCGTTTATTCGAGGGGGAGTTGGTTAAGGGGCATGACGGCAAGTACCGGTATTTCAAGCCTTTGCGGCTACAATTGTTTCGTTACATGAAACAAATCATCCAGGCGAATATTTCAAAGGATGCGCCGCTTTATCTTTGTATGGAAGATAAGGAAGTGTGGGAAGAAATCTTCCCGGGGTTTCTCCCTGATGAAGAGGCGGTCAACAAATACCTTTACGAATCCGCTTTAAAATAAAACTTGTTAATCAAAAGCTTTTGGAAGTCCAGGCCCGCGGCGCGGGCGGCCACTTAGGGTTTTTTTTTCTAACCTTCTTACCCTCTTAACTTCTTACCTTCCTTCTTTTCCCGGTCGTCGAAGACAAAGGTTGCCAAAAACCTTCCTTATTGCTATAATCATCCCATGAAAAAAGAAATGTGGACCAAAGAGTTTCCAGCGGCAATTACAGTTTGCGATGCCGATGGAGTGATTATTGAAATGAACAACGCCTCTGCCAAAGTTTTTGAAAAAGATGGCGGCGCGGACCTAATGGGGAAAAATGCCCTTGACTGTCACCCGGAGCCGGCCAGGACAAAGATGCGGCAAATGTTGGAAAATCCCGCGCCCAATGCCTATACCATTGAAAAAGACGGACAGAAAAAATTAATATACCAGTGTCCCTGGTATGAAAATAATGAATTTCGCGGCATCGTGGAGCTTTCCTTCCCGATCCCCGATCAGATGCCCCATTTCAAAAGGCAGACGAATTAATCCGCTTTTGAAAAAAATAAAACAGTCCACAGATTACGCAGATTACACGGATTAAAAGAAAAAATCTGTGAAAATCAGTGTAATCAGTGGACCCTTTTTTTCAGCTTGATGTGACAGGCGGTTTTTTTGTTTTCATGGCGATATCCACCAGCTCTTTATGGTCTTCTTTGAATTTGTAGAAAAGGACCAGCACTTCATGGCGCAGTAAAGGAATATGTTTCATGTGTTCCAGGAGTTCATCCACATCCTCGCCCAGGGGGCCTACCCCGGTTTTTTCTTTTTCGCTGTACCACATGGGGCCCCTATTGGCGATCAACCAGTCCAGGGAAAAGTCGTTGGCCATTGCCAGTCTATACAGCGATATCATTTGCGGAGAAGTACGTCCGCTTTCATAGCGGGAATAACTGGTCCTGTAAGCGCCCAGGTAGTCGGCCATTTCGTTTTGAGAAAACTTAAAAGGTTCCCGGGCTTTTCTCAATCGCTCACCGATTTCTCTTAACAAAGATTTTCTATCCATTTTTCAACCTCTTTAGGAGTATTTACAAGCTTGTATTATACGTCAAAATAGTATGAAAGCCAACACTTTTTTTGATTTTGTTGCAGGTTGGCGAGAAAATAATGCCGGATACAGAGATATTGTTGCTTCATACAGAGTCCCCTTTGCTTTATACAAATTCCCCAGTGCGGAATACCGATTTATCAGCGCATATTGCAGAGATATTATTGCCTAATGCCGACATAATAGCGCCGGCCAAAGATATATTTGTGCTATATAGAGCAATCTTGATGCTCGCCAAAGATATATTGTTGCTTCATATAGATTTATCTTTGCTTCATTTAGATTTTCTATTGCTGCTTAAAGATTATTTGTCGCCGCTTACAGTTATATTGATGCCAAGTACAGATTTTTTGTTGCCGGTTGCCGAGTTCCCTGGGTTGATTAGAGTTTGATTTGTTCTTCAACGAGATTTAGTAGTGCTCGATACTGTGGGATTATGATTCATATGGGACTGTTCCGGTCTTTTTCATCATTCATCATTCATCATTCCATTCCCTTTATCATCGGTGGGCTCTTTTTTAATTTTCTCCAACATTTCACGTAAAACCTTTTTAGTTTCCTCGCCGGTCTCCAACGTCTCGATGGCTCTGGCGGCATCCCATGACTCAACAGCCAGCAGGCGGGAAAGGTTGCGGGTTACGATTCCCAGGCTATGTTTATCATTATATTCTGAGAAAATTTCCAGCGCGGTAACATAATGCGCCAGGGATACGTCATAATCCGCTTCTTCTTCCGCCACCCGGCCCAATTGGTGATAGGATCCGGCCTGGCTATAACGGTCATTGTACTCTTGTTTGATCCTTAATGCTTCCTGGTAATTTCGTTTTGCCTCTTCCCAGTCCCGTTCCTCCTGCGCTGCCATGCCAAGGTGGTGATAGACACCGGCCTGGTTATATCGATCATTGAATTCCTGGTAAATTCGAAGTGATTCTCTATAAATTCGCTTTGCCTCTTCCCAGTCTCGTTCCTCCTGGGCCACTATACCTAGTTGGAGGTAAGCAGCACCCTGTCTGTACCGGTCATTGAATTCCTGGAAAATTTTCAACGCTTCGCGGTAATCCTGTTTCGCTTCCTCCAAATCACGTTCATCCTGGGCAACCACGCCTAATTGGTAGTAAATAGAAGCCTGGCTGTAACGGTCATTGAATTCCTGTGTGATCTTCAACGCTTCTCGGTAATATCGTTTTGCTTCTTCCCAATCACGTTGTTCCTGGGCAACCATGCCTAATTGGTGGTAAATAGAAGCCTGGCTGTAACGATCATTGAATTCCTGCGTGATCTGCAACGCTTCCCGGAAATTTTGTTTCGCTTCCTCCAGGTCCCGCTCCTCAATGGCCACCATGCCCAATTGGCGATAAGCCACTGCTATTTCTTTTAGATCATCCGCCTGTTGGAGAAGGCGCAATGCTTTATTAAGATTGTCTTTGGCTTTTGAAAATTCTTTCATTTCCATGTAGTTGCTGCCTAAATTCCCAAACACAGTACCGTATTTTCCCAAAAATTCCCGGTCCTTTTTTGAATATGAATCCAATTTCTTCACCACCCCTTCCGTAAATTCGATGGCTTCATTGTTAAGTGGGTGCCGATGGTAGAATTGAGCAAATACCAGGTAGATGCGATAAAAATCCCCTTCGCTGTCTAATACTCGGTGCAGAGCTTTATACAGGTTCTCCCGGTCTTGCTTGAAAAGAAAAAAACCCATCTGTCTTTCCTTCGCATCCTTTGATTCCATAAGACCGTTATATACTTTTGCAAGAACACTCATATACCTGTAAAATCCCTGCTCCAATGCAGCCCTGGCTGGGGCATCTAACAAATGCACCGCTTGCTCATCCAGGAAAAAGGGATACACCGGCTGTATCGAATAAAGCTTTGGGGCAATGGTTTTCAACAAGCCCTGCTTCTCTCCCTGCACAATTGCCTCTTCCAGGTCTTTTGGGGTGAGATGAGAAAAGGAGCCGGAAACCTGGAGCTCCTTTAAATAATCTTCTAATAACGAAGCATTCAAAAAGGAAGTAAACGGCGCAATTACCAATATACTGTGGCGGGCCTTTTCCGTCAATAGTGAAAACGAAATATTAATGCATTTAAAAATCTCCTCCGATACTTTGCCTCCATGCAAATCGATCCCCGCACCCGTCATCGCCTCCCGCATTTCCTTTGCACCCCGGTTCGCCAGGTTGGGCAATATAATCTCCATGGCCAACGGATAACCCGCCAGGATTTCCATCAACCGTTGGAACTCTTCCCAATCAGCCTCAGCCAGCGGTCTATCGCCCAAAATCCTCCCGGCCAGGTCGAAACGCGACACATGGTCCAGGCCCTCCAACACATAGATATTATTCTTAAACGTATGCTCACCCAGCCACTCTTCATCTGCGCGGGAACCCAGTAAAATCATCATACTGGACCGCATCAACAGTTTGAGCACATCGATCAACTGCTTTTGCTCTTCCATTTCCAGGTGGCTTCCCATTGCTTGCCACGTAACGGTAATAGACTCGATGCTATCCAAAATCAGCAGTACCCGGGGTGTTCCTTTTCCCGCTTTCAAAAATTCCGCCAGGCCTATCGCTTTGGTCTCCAAACCCGGCAGCACCAGGAACGAGCCGAACTCATCCCGGGGCATTACTGTTCCTGCAATCGTATTTAAAATCTCCTCGCCGCGATACGGTTTTCGATCATAACAGAAATAAAACACATGATCCAACCATCCTGTTGTCAGCCACCATTCCGCCATATGCCCCAACAATGTTGTCTTACCGGTTCCCCCCATGCCTTTCACCAGTAAGATATTTTTTTTCATCAGCATTTCTTCAATGACAAGAATATCCAGGTCCCTGCCCAGGAAGCCGTATATCCCTTCCGTCTTTACGCCCTCCAGTTCCCGCAGTCTGATCATTTCTTGATGTAGGAAAATTAGTTGATCTTCTTTGCCTAATTCCAGTTTGAAGCCGAAATCGCTTTTTCCCCATAAAACCGGCAGCAGCCAATCCTCCAGTACCACCCGGCAATCGGTTCCCTCGAACCGGCAGCCCTCCTCGTGCAGCGCCTGGCGGGCCAGGCTCATCGCCGCGCCAGGCTCTTCACCCCTGGCCAATAAATCATAAAGGCGTGTCATCATAATCCGAGCCGCCGTCACTGTCAGCGACCAGGCCATTCCCACTACCAACCGCACCCCCCGTTCCAGGAATTTCAAAGCCAGCGATGCATCCAGGGAAAATCCGCCCTTATCCGCATCTCCTATTTTCAAAGTCGCCATCCCGGAGCGGCAGGCGTTCAAAAAACACAGCGGCGCATGCGCATCCCGCAGCAATTCAGCCACATCTTTGGCCTGGACCAGGTCCGCGCCCCCCTCTTCGCCCACCAGCAAAATAAACGCCTGGGTTCCTTCATATGGCGTCACTTCCCGGCGTCCGCCGCTCAATACGGCCTTGCTTTTCACAATCATCTCTTGATATTCTTCGAAAGAAAGCACATCCCCGTGCACATCAAAATGGATAATATGATAAAATCCTTTTTTCTCCCGCAAATGCTCTTTCAAATGCCGGAACGTCGGGGGCCGCAGCAAATGGATGCGCACCCGCATCTTATTCTTTTCCACTGTCTCCACCACGGGCCGCGTAATGGTGCGGTAATCGACATCGTCTTTTCCCCCGGGCCGCGCCGTTACCATTAACACATTCAGGTAGGAACAGGGCTGCACTTCCAGGTTCGGGGTAATCGCCGGGGAAGTGCGTACAAACTCCACCCCTTTCAGACAACAGGCCGCGGCTTCTTCCGGGTCTTTCAGCGCTTCCCAGTGCAGCGCCTGGAACTCGCAAGCTTCGGAAAAAACCTGGACGCGGACTTTGTCCTGTCCATTTGCCAGCCCCCGCCATTCGGCCAGTGCATTCACGTCTGAAAATATCTGGGCAAACAAGCTTTCGCCGTAATAAACCACGCTTTCCGCCGCCCGCCGGGCCTTTTCCCTATCCGTATAGGGGGACCGCAAATGCTCTTCGAAATACCAACGAAGCCGTTCTTCCCGGTCGGTTTCAATATCGCCGGGTATACTGAAAGGATCCCGCAGGGTGACGTCATAACTATTTCCCGATGGGAATAAGACATTAACTTTAAAAGTTCCCGGTCCTGCAGCGGTGATTTTACTGATTTTTATGATTTTTCGCGTCAACCGTTCATTGTACAAAAAAAGTTTTTTCTTTTCTTCCAGTTTTTCTTTGATGGTCCGGATATTATCATCCGCAAGTTTTCGGTTTATTTCATCGCCCGTTTCCACAAAAATCTCTTTGCTTTTTAAATAATTTTCAAGGGCTTTATCCCATCGCCCCCTTTCATATTCTATATTGCCGATAGTATTAAGGGTAGAAGCCAACCTTTTTGGATCGTTGATGCTTTTCAGTAACCCTTCGGTTTCCCGGTAATATTCGAGGGACTCGGAAATACGTCCTTCCTTGTAATAAGCAGTTGCGATATCGGGCAATATCCTGGAAAGTCCAATTTTGTCCCCCATATCCTGGTGCATCTTTTTACTTTTAAATAAAAGTTCCAGGGCTTTATGCCATTGAGATGTTTTGTTATAAAATTCAGCAACTCCTTCGATACTTTTTAAATGGTCCTCCAGGTTGAAATAGAGTTTATATTTTTTGAATAGCTTTTTGGCTTTAGTTATCGAAGCTGACTTCAAATATACCTTTATTAATTCCAGCGCAACATCGTTGGCAATACGTCCCGGTTTATCCTTAATTTCTTCTGCCTCTTTTAACTGGCGTTCCAGCAGTTCGATTTTCAGTCGCACATTAGCCGGTGTCACAGGTTTCGGCTTCTTCATTGCTTTTTGTGCGGCAGCCGCCTCTTCCATTTCGGCAATAAACGCAAGTCCTGTGAAATAGATAACGCCCCTATCTCTCCTCAAAAAGAGATCCTGGGCCTGGTTGGCGAACCTGGAAATATTTTCTGCGGACATACCGAAAAGAATTGGAATTTTAAGTCCCAGGAGGATATCCCGTGAGCCGTTAATATCATTAATAATTTGACCGTCGGTATAGACGATGGTTTCGTCGATATTGGAGATCATTATAGCACCGGGTTTATACCCGGCAATTTTCCTTATCCCGGGAAGAAAATTCCCTGTGTCGTCGAGGGTTAAGAAAAATTCCTGGATGTCGATATCCTTTTCCCTGGCGCGCTCGATAATAGCCCGGTTGATTTGAAAGAGCCAGGCCGTGTTTTCGCAGGAGTAAAATAAAAAACCGCCCGTGTTCGTACGCTTTACATAATTAACGATTTTGTTTAATTTGGAAGAAAAATCGGGTCCGGGATTAAATTGAACCATTAAAGCAGGCCCCTCTCCTTCAAGATATCCCTCACTACCGGGTGGACATCGCTCCAACTTTCGCCGTTGTAGCCCAGCACTGTCAGGTTATTTCTTAAATCCAGTAGTTCTTTGGTTTGCCTGGGTTTTTTATTTTTATTTGTAGCGCATTCCACCAGCATTTTATAATAATCATCCACCGGGATTCCATCCGTTTTATTTTCAGAGATGGTATTTTCATAATCTGATTTCAGGTAGAGATAAGCGACCGTGAAATCTTCCTTGAAAATTTTTCCCTTGCCGGAATCCAGGGCATTATCGGCGGCGTCCTTGATCAGGCGAAATAAATCCAGTAGGCATCCTCCGCAGTATTCGATCATTTTATCCATAATTTCAAGGTCCTCAAAGAGGGAAATCTCCATTCGTTTCCCGATAATTTCACGTATCAATCGAAATCCTTCTTCAAAAACCGAACCATCTTTATTTTTTATTTTAATCATGGGTAAATCGAAAGAATCGGTATAATTGTTTTTTATGGAAGTGAAGCGGATATAATACTTGAGGGCAATGGGGAAAGTAAAAATGACATGGCAATTTAGCTGGGTTAATTGGGCCGAGTGGGCATAGAAGATATCTTCGCCTTTTGCCAGGTCAACTTTGTCCATATCTTCCACGATAATGAGCAATCCTTTTTTGTGGATGTTGTCCAATTGATTTTTTATTTCGTTGAGCAGCAAATTGCAGTTGGAGATCAATTCGGACAATTTGGGCTCCACTTGAATTTTAAGGGTTTCTTTCAGGGAGGAACTGGCTTTAGCGGAGGCGGTGAACCGGGCGAAAAAGTCTGCAAAAAAAGGAATCCCACCTTTAACTTTGGCGCCGGTATCGATATCTGCGCCCAGGTATTTATTGCTGATTTCCTCGATCTCCTTTGATTTTACCCAGTTAGAGATATTTTCAAGGTAAGTGGGGGGTATTTTAATCTTTTTCTCTTCTTTAACAAAGACGAACAATCGCTTCATCAGGGCGATAAACAGCTCGATATAATTGATATTCAGGATATCCAGTTCCTGTTTTACGGAAAAATTCAAGATAATGAAATCCTTATCCAGTTCTTTTTGCAAGTTTCTCAGTTCGGTGCTTTTACCGCAGCCTTTGTAACCGGCAAAAAGAAATTTGTAGCTGCCCCCGGGGTTCCGTTCAATGAGGCGTTTTATTTTTTTCATCGGGGTTAAGCCTCTGCCTTTATCCACGTCAACATAATACTTGTTAAGGTCTTCGATATCGATCGGTTCACTTTCGAAGCAGTCATATAACTCTTCCAATTTTAAAGCTTTTATACTCATGCTATGTACTCCATTTTCGCTTTTATAGTAACTATAGAACAATATTTTTTTAAAGTCAATATTTTCAGGTAGTTTTACAGGGTTGCATCAAAATCAGGGACTGATTGATCCAGGTTTTTTATCGGGCATTTCCTTAATTTTCTCCAATAGTTCTCGTAATAACTTTTTAGTTTCCTCGCCTGCTTCCAGCGCTTCGATGGCTTTGGCGGCATCCCAAGACTCGACAGCCAGCAGGCGGGAAAGGTTGCGGGTTACTATCCCCAGGGTATGTTTATCATTATATTCAGAGATAATTTCCAGCGCTGTCGCATAATACGCAAGGGATGATTCATAATCAGCTTCTTCCTCCGCCACCATGCCCAAATTGTGATAGGTGCTGGCCTGGCTGTAACGGTCATTGAATTCCTGGAAGATTTTCAACGCTTCGCGGCAATTCCGTTTCGCCTCCTCCCAGTCCCGCTCTTCCTGGGCCAAATAACCCAATTGGTGATAAGTGCGGGCCTGGCTGTAACGATCATTGAATTCCTTCTTGATTTTCAATGCTTCGCGGTAATTCCTTTTCGCCTCCTCCCAGTCTCGCTCCTCCGCCGCCACCATGCCCAATTGGTGATAGGTGCTGGCCTGGCTGTAACGATCATTGAATTCCTTCTTGATTTTCAATGCTTCGCGGCAATTCCTTTTCGCCTCCTCCCAGTCTCGCTCCTCAAAGGCCACATAACCCAATTGGTGATAAGCGACCCCTTGGCTGAAACGGTCATTGAATTCCTGTAAGATTTTCAACGTTTCGCGGTAATTCCGTTTCGCCTCCTCCCAGTCCCGCTCCTCAAAGGCCATATTGCCCAATTGGTGATAAATCGCTGCCGTCGCATGCCGCTTATCTGCCTGCTGGAGATAACGCAATGCTTTATTGAGATTGTCTCTGGCTTTTGAAAAGTTTTTAACTCCCATGTAATTCTTGCCTAAATTTCCCAACACAGAACCATAATATCCCCATAATTCCCGGTCCTTTTTTGAATACGAATCTAATTTCTTCACCACTCCTTCATTAAATTCGATGGCTTCATTGTAAAGCGGATGTGAGTGATAGAATTGAACAAATACAATATAAAGGCCATAAAAATTCCCTTTGTTGTCCAACACCTGGCGCAACGCTTTGTAAAGATTCTCCCGGTCTTGTTTGAAAAGAGAAAATCCCATCTGTCTTTTCTTTGCATCCGTTGATTCCATCAGTTCATTATAACCAATAGCAAGGCCACTCATATACTGGTTAAACCCCTGTGCCAATGCCGCCCTGGCCGGGGCATCAAGCAAACGCGCAGCTTGCTCACCCAGGAAAAAGGGAAACACCGGCTGTATCGAATAGAGCTTTGGATAAATAGCTTTCAACAATCCCTGCTTCTCTCCCTGCGCAAGCGCCTCTTCAAGGTCTGCCAGTATGAGATGCGAAAAAGAGCCAGAATCGCGGAGATCATTTAAATAATATTCTAAATGCGAGGCATTCAAAAAAGAAGTAAACGGTGCAAACACCAGCATACTCTGCCGCGCTTTTTCCGTCAGCAGCGAAAATGAAATATTAATGCATTTAAAAATCTCCTCCGATACCCTGCCTCCCTGCAAATCGATGCCCGCACCCGTCAACGCCTCCCGCAGTTCCTTTGCACTTCGGTTCGCCAGGTTGGGCAAGATAATCTCCATGGCCAACGGATAACCCGCCAGGATATCCATTAACCGTTGAAACTCTTCCCAATCAGCCTCAGCCAATGACCTATCACCCAAAATTCTCCCGGCCAGGTCGAAACGCGATACATAATCCAGACCTTCCAATACATAGATATTATCTTTAAACGTATGCTCACCCAGCCACTCTTCATTTGCACGGGAACCCAGTAAAATCTTCATACTGGCCCGCATCAACCGCTTGAGTACCTCGATCAATCGCTTTTGCTCTTCCTTTTTCAGTCGGCTTCCCACTGCCTGTTCCGTTCCCGTGATGGATTCCATATTATCCAAAATCAACAGCACCCGCGGCGTGTCTTTTCCCGCTTTCAAAAATTCCGCTAAGCCCAGCGCTTTGGTCTCGACTCCCGGCAGCACCAGGAACGAGCCGAACTCTTCACGCGACATTACCGCTTCGGCTATCACGTTTAAAATCTCCTCCCCATGGTAGGGCTTGCGATCATATCCGAAATAAAACACATGGTCCAACCACCCGGTTTTCAACCACCACTCCCCCAGGTGCCCCAACAGCGTCGTCTTTCCCGTTCCGCCCATGCCCTTGATCAGCAGGATATTCTTTTTTTGCAAAAGCCCTTCGATAACCAACACATCCACATCCCGGCCCAGGAACCCATAAACCCCTTCCCGCTTCATACCTTCCAATTCTTTTTCCAACAACTGTTCCCGTTCCAGGAATGCCCGCGATTGCTCCGGGTAAGGCTTTTCCAATTTCACTGAAAAATCACCCTTACCCCAGACCACGGGCAGCAGCCAATCCTCCAGGACCACCCGGCAATCCGTTCCTTCGAACCGGCAACTCTCCTCGTGCAGCGCCTGGCGGGCCAGGCTCAACGCCGCGCCCGGGTCCTCACCTTTGGTCAACACATCATATAGCCGGGTCATCATAATTCGCGCCGCCGTCACTGTCAGCGACCAGGCCATTCCCACCACCAACCGCACCCCCCGTTCCAGGAATTTCATAGCCAGCGATGCATCCAGGGAAAACCCTCCCTTTTCCGCATCCCCTATTTTCAAAGTCGCCATCCCGGAGCGGCAAGCGTTCAGGAAACAAATCGGCGCATGCGCATCCCGCATCGATTCAGCAGCATCTTTGGCCGGGACCAGGTCCGCGCCCCCCTCTTCGCCCACCAGCAAAATAAACGCCTGGGTTCCTTCATATGGCGTCACCTCCCGGCGACCGCCGCTCAATACGGCCTTGCCTTTCACCATCATCTCTTTATATTCTTCAAAGGATAGCACATCCCCATGCACATCAAAATGGATAATATGATAAAACCCCTTGTTGTCCCGCAAATGGTCTTTCAAATGCCGAAACGTCGGCGGCCGCAGCAAATTGATGCGCACCCGCATCTTATTCTTTTCCACCGTCTCTACCACGGGCCGCGTAATAGTGCGGTAATCGACATCGTCTTTCCCCCCGGGCCGCGCGGTTACCATTAACACATTCAGGCAGGAACAGGGCTGCACTTCCAGGTTCGGGGTAGGGGCCGGGGAAGTGCGTACAAACTCCACCCCTTTCAGACAACAGGCCGCGGCTTCGTCCGGGTCTTTCAGCGCTTCCCAGTGCAGCGCCTGGAACTCCCTATCCTCGGAAAAAACCTGGACGCGGAGATTGTCCAACCCATTGGCCAGTCCCCGCCATTCGGCCAGTGCATTAACGTCTGAAAAAAGCCGGCTAAATAAGCTTTCGCCGTAATAAGTCACGCTTTCCGCCGCCCGCCGGGCCTTTTCCCGATCTGTATAAGGGGACCGCAAATGCTCTTCGAAATACCAACGCAGCCGTTCTTCCTGGTCGGTTTCAATAGTCCCGGGTTCCAGGAAAGGATCGCGAACGACCACTTCATACCGGTTCTCCGACGGGAACACCACCTCCGCCCGGAACCCCCTGTCTGCAATTTTCGCCTTCCAATTAATTTTCAGGATGTTCATAACTTAACTTTATCACAGTGTGGATGGATAATCAATAATATAAATGCCTCCTGCGGGTCAGGACCTTTTTACTAATACTCTGAGAAAGCGTGCAAAAAAAACATCGTTTTTAAGATCCTGCTGCTGCTTGATGGAATTCAATCCGATGAATTTTTAATACAGCGGGTATTAGCTGCCTTTGATACGGTCGCATAGCGATAGATATTGGCCACACTTTTCCCCATTGGTTTCCAGCCCATCCTGGTTTGCCCTTTCTCAGTTACTTTGCCATAGATTTTGAATTCATAAGGATCGTTGATAGTTAATGCCGGCTTTGTCCAGTAGTCGTGACAAGTACTCACGACCATTTATGTATATCTGTATTTCCCAGGGAAACCATGTTTGTAAGCGCACATTTATGAAACCAACCTCCTTATCCACCAGGTAAAAATAGAAGTAGAGGTATTTACGAGTCTGCGTTATAATTTTCAGTTTCCCGGTTTTGGCATCTTTAGCCGTGGTAAATGCTCGACATAATTCCACACTGGTAATGACACTGATTAAGCCTTCCTCAACCGGGTCTTTCTCCTGTCTGCAAGGCAGACGATAAATATCAAGAGGAAACAGCTACCACCTGATCAGATCGAATTTGTTTGCAGCCACAGGTTGCGTTTTGAAAAACGGTCCGCGTGTTTCACACCCCCCAAAACTTCTAATAATAAAAGCTTTGGGAAGTCCAGAAACCCTTTCTCGAAAGGGTTTCTGGTCGCCGAAGGCAAAAGGGATGGCAAATTTACCAAAAATATGGTAATATAAACCAAGAGATAAAAACTATGATGAAAAAAACAGAAAAAGATTTCCCGTTTACACTGGTAACTACCGAAGGTGAATTGAACCGGTTCTACACCGAAAATACCCACGCCAACTGGCTGGCCTTCGATACCGAGTTTATCCCGGAAAAGTACTATAAATACAAATTGTGCGTCATTTCCGCCACAACGCCCCGGGGCAACTATATCATCGACACCCTGAAATTGAGGCGCATCACCCCCTTTATAAAAATGATCGACGACCCGGCCATTGTAAAAATTACCCACGCCGGGGAAAACGATTTCCAGCTCCTGGTGAACGACCACAACGCCAAACCCCGGAATGTGTTCGATACCCAGTTGTCCAATGGTTTTTTACAGTACGATTACCCGATGGGTTTGCAGCCATTGCTCCAGAAGGCGCTGAGAATCAAGTTAGATAAGGGCGCCCTGCGCTCGGACTGGGAAAGACGCCCCCTGACCCCCGAACAATGCCAATATGCCGTGCAAGACGTGGTCTATCTCCACCCCCTGATGATGGCCCTGAAACGGCGGCTAAAAAGAAGCGGGAAACTGGAGTGGGCCCTGGAAGAAAACAAGCGCCTGGAAAACCCGGATTTCTACCGCAATGACCCCCTGGATTTCTTAAATAACGCCCAGGTGAACCAGTTTTCCCGGAAGCAAAAGGTTTTCTTAATGCGCATGCACATGTGGCGGCACCTGGAAGCGGAAAAGGAAAACCGGCCCCTGACCCAGGTAATGAAAACCGGCGTGCTCAACACCATCGTCCAAAAAATAGACGCCGGCGAATCCGCCCTATTAAGAGACCGCACCCTCCCGGCCCGCTTCATCCGCGAAAACCTGGATACCTTTCGCCACTTGTATGAAGATAAAATTTCTGGCCATGAAAAAGAACTGTTGGACCAGGCCCCGGAAGCTTCGACTACCACCTCCCGCGCCGGCATGCTGATCGATATGCTGCACCAGTTGATCAAATACAAAGGATTGAAGCGGGGAGTTTCGCCCAAATTGGTTATCTCCGGGAAAGAACTGCAGTTGATGCGGACCGATTCGCTGTATATGCCCCCGGCTTTCAAGGAAGGCTGGCGTAAGAAATTATTGGGAAAAGAACTGTTAAAGCTGCTGGAAAACAGGGAAGATTTCTATATCACCATTAAGAAAAATAAATTTACCCTGCGCATGAAATCCAGGGGGGTTATCTTCTGGCAACAATTAATCGATAAAATAAAGGGCCGGGTTGACGACCGGGAAGAAGGGGGCGCCGGCGAAACAACGGAAGAATGAAAAAGAAATGAAACTTTTTGAAAGAAGGAGGCGTCTTAGCGTTTCCAGTTATTAATCAAAAATTAATAATTAACAATTTGTTAAGGAGGTATAAAATGAAAAAAATAGGGTTAATCGCCGGGGTCAGTTTCCTGGCCGGCGCTTTATTTTTTGCTCTATCCTTCGGGTTTCTGCAAAAATCCAATGAACAAAAACCGGTGTTGGACACGCCGGTGGTGCAGGCCGAGGCTCCGGTAACAGGGCTGGATACCATTAATTTCGCCCCGGTGGTCAAAAAAGTCAAACCCGCGGTGGTTAAGGTTGTGTCCGAATCCATCCGCGAGAACCGTTTCGGCGATGGTTTTTTGGACCAATTCTTTAATATTCCCCAGAGGAAAGAACGGGTGCCCGGCATCGGGTCGGGTTTTCTCATTTCCAGCGACGGTTATATCATCACCAATAATCACGTGGTGGCCAATGCCATTAAAGTAAGCATTACCACCATCGATGAAAAAGAATACAAGGCCAAAATAATCGGTACAGACCCCAAGACCGACCTGGCATTGTTGAAAATAAAAGCGGATAATTTGCCCTATATCGCGCTGGGAGATTCCAATAAAATAGAAGTGGGGGAATGGGTGTTGGCCATCGGTAACCCATTGGGCCAGGACCTGACCGTCACGGCCGGTATCATTTCCGCCAAGGGGCGGCAGTTGGGATTGGCCGACTACGAAGATTTCTTACAGACGGATGCGGCCATTAACATGGGAAATTCCGGCGGCCCGCTGATCAACATGGATGGACAGGTAATCGGCATTAATTCCGCCATATTGGCGCCGGCCGGCGGCAACGTGGGCATCGGCTTTGCCATTCCTTCCAGCCTGGCCCGGAAAGTAATCGATGACCTGAAAAACAAGGGCCGGGTGGTACGTGGGTACATGGGCATCAGTATCCAGACATTAAGCGGGAAAGACGCCGAGGACCTCGATTACTCCTCCGGCGGCGCCCTGGTAGCAAAAGTGGAAAAAGGTTCCGCTGCGGAAAAGGCCGGGCTGCAAAAATGGGATTTGATTGTCGGAATTAATGGCGAGGCGGTGAAGAAAGCCGATGAATTATCCACCCGCATCGCGGAACTGAACCCGGGCGACAAAGTCGTCCTGGAAATTTACCGTAAAACCGCCAAAATGACCATCACGGTGATTGCCGGTGAAGCGCCTGAGTCCGAGATATTTAAAAGCCGCGGCGGCGACCTGGATAAAACAGTGGACCTGGGAATGGTCCTGATCGATAACAGCCCGTCGGTGGCGCATGAATACGGTTTGAAAACCTCGCAGGGCATCGTGGTCAAACAAGTAGAAAGGGGCAGCGTGGCCGAACATAACGGCATCCGGCCCCAGGATGTTATCCTGGAAGTCAACCGCCGCGAATTGAGAAATGTCGCCGATTTCAGGAATATCATTACCGATAAAAAACCCGGTTCCATGTTAATGTTGTACGTCAATAGGGACGGCGATGAAGGTTTCGTGAGGTTCGTACTGCCCGAATGATTTTTTATAAAACAGTTTCCGCCGGTAATGATTTTCTCCACATCGCCGTGGAGGACCTGGCGGAATTTGTGCGCACGAACAACGGTCGGGCGCCCGGTGTGACGGATATGTCTAAAACGTCCAAAGGGCGCCTGGCCCAATGCTTGTGCCAACGCCGGACCGGCGCCGGCGCGGATGGGGTTACCTTTTACTCGGTAGGTGAACAAGAGGTGCAATTTGAAATCTTCAACCGCGACGGCAGCGAGGCCGAATTATCCGGGAACGGCATGGCCGGCGTCTCTGCGTTGATGTTCCACCTGGGCAAGTTCAAAGACCGCCTGGTTTTAAATACCCGCACCGGGCTTAGGACCCACTCCTTGTTGGAACAGGACGGCGTCAATTTCAAACTGAAAATCGAGATCGGCCGCCCGGATTTTCATAATACCGTATTTTTCCCTTTCCTGGAGCCCGGCCAATACGCATATACCCATGCGAATATACGCTTTCACCCCGTTTCCGTGGGCAACCCCCATGCCGTCGTGCTGCTGGAAAAAGAACAGCCGGATGACCTCCTGGAGCGGATGGGGAAAGAGTTGGAGGGCGCGGGCATTTTCCCCAACAGGACCAACGTGGAATTGGTTTTTTACCGGGGCCGCCAGGACTGCCGCGTCTTTTATTATGAAAGGGGGGTAGGCCGGACAGAGTCCTCTTCCACCGGCAGTGCGGCCGTTTTTGCCGTCCTGCGAAAACTCGGCTCCATCATGGACCATGAAGATTTAACCATCGCGACCCCGGCCGGGAAAATAAAAATTTGCGGAAATGGCAGTATCCGTATTGAAAATTACTCAAAAATAGTGTATAAAGGTTTTTTCATGGCTTAATCAAAAATACAATGAAAAAGAAAATTACTCTATTCATTTTCCTTGTTTTCTTTTTATCACAATTGGCAATGAGGGCCGACAGGCTTACCACGGTAAACCGGGCGGAATATGAAGGTAAGATGGAGGCCTACAAGTTCGGAACCATCTATTTTAATGTATATAAATTCGGGAAGATGTACCGGACCGAGCGATTCCCCGCTGACCAGGTCTGGAAGATCGAGTTTAATGAACCCCGGGAAAAGGGCCTGGAGTCTTCCTTTGAAATGGAAGCCATTTATAAGAAATTAAGGCGCGGCAAGAGGGTTTCGAAAATCACGTTAAATGCCGTGACCCGGTGGGTTGATACAGGGATTAATATACGGATCGGCCAGGAAATCCTTTTTTTCGCCGAAGGTTCCATATATATCGATAAGCAAACCCAGGTCTTCCAGGACGGCCAGATGCCCCTTAACATAAACGCCGGGAAACCGCTCCCCAACCAGCCCACGGGGGCCATCATCGCCAGGGTGGGAACCGGCACGCGGGCCGAGCCTTTCTATGTCGGGGCCGATAAAGCGCCGTTTCAAATGGCTCAAAAAGGGAATTTGTTCCTGGGCATTAATGATTTCGAATTCAGCGATAATTCAGGCTCGTTTGAGGTAACCATCTATTATTAATAAAGAATAAATCCGAAGCACGAAGCACGAAATTCGAAACAAATTCAAAATACAAAGGTTCAAAATTCAAAACAAAAGCAATTTGCCGCCGGAGGCGGCGGTTTTTGTTTTGGACATTTGAATTTTGAACATTTGGTATTGTTTCGGATTTCGGATTTCGAATTTCGGATTTTTAATTGATGGTTATCCAGGGTTTCAGGAGGGATTCCAGTTGTTGAAGGTTCATGACGCCGGTCATGCGTTTCGCTTCTTTGCCTTCATCGAACAGGATGAGAGTGGGAATGGAGAAAATCTGGAATCTTGAGGAAGTCAGGGGGTTGTGGTCGGTATCCAGTTTGGCGACGACAATGGAACCCTGGGATTTGGCAAAGGAATCGAGAACCGGGCTCATCAGGCGGCAGGGGCCGCACCATTGGGCCCAGAAATCCACCAGCACGGGTTTATGAGAATTGCGGATAAAATTATCGAAATCAGCGTCGGAAAGGTGAATGGGGCTGACGTTTTGTTGGATGAGGATGGGGGTTTTACATTTCCCGCACACCGGGGTTTTTTTACTATTTTCGTTGATCTTGTTTTTGGCGCCGCAGGCCGGGCATCTAACGATAATACTCATGTGTCACACTCCTCTAACTCATTTCGATTTACAATTGTAGCATGTTATGTTTGATAATGCAATGATGAAACATGAATAAAAGAGCCCGCGAAACACGCGAAACACGCGAAAAAAAGAGGAGGGGCAGACGCGTGTGCGCGCATGCGTGCATGCTTGCATGCCTGCCTGCCCCTCCTGTTTTGAAACGATTTAAACCTTAATCTTATGCGACAGGGTCATCCGGATGTTTTTCGTTCCATTTTGCGACCACATCCTGGACGGTTTTTCCCATCATTTCGCGGTTCTCAATATTGCCTTCAAAGGCTTTTCGTTTATTGAGATCGGCAAAAAACGATGAGTCGAGGCGAACCGTGATAGCGAATTCCCCTTTCAGGTTCACTTTGGGTTTAAAAATCGCCAGGCCATCGATTTTGACGCCCCTTCCAGACAGCGCAAATAAGACGATGACTTCTTTAAACTGGTTGACCACCTGGAGAATATCTCCTTTATTCAAACCGGTTCTACCGGCGATGGTCTTTACCAGCTCAGTCATCGTCGACACTTTTGCCGGTTTAATCCTGGGCGCAAACACTGCTATTGCTCTGATGAGCCTGTTCCCAAATTGGCATTGAAGGAACAGGCGATGCCAGTTCCCTACCAAATTGCGCCCTGCGTAATACCTTTTGGATAACCTCTTGCCAATGTCATCGGGTTCATTTTGCTAATTTAATCACTTGATGATTTTGAAAAGGCACATTATTCAACCATGTAGGCTTATCTTAGTGACATTCGGGACAGGCAAGAATAAACCTTAAAAAACAATCCTGCCGTCTCCGCGGCGTCAATGTCCCGGTAATAAGATTTCCGGCAGTTCCCGATGATTTTGATTTCAGAACCCCTTGAGAAATTGGGGGTCAGGCAAAAATTAACCCTCAACAAAAAAAATCGAAAAAGGAATATTCTATCATATTATTGACATTCAAGGCATTTTCTTCTATTGTATTCACTGGAGGTCTGCCTTTGAGTAAAACTTTTACCGGGAAACAAATTGAGGAATTGAAAGATTTGATTTAATTATTTTTAAATAATAAACATGGCATCGCCGTAAGAGAAAAAGCGATAACCACTCTCTACAGCAACCCGGCAGTGGGCGCGGCAATAGAACCCGGTGTTTTCGAATAGACCGTCTGATATCTTTCCAGGTTAAAATCTCTAAACGCCCTTGCTTCATCGGCCTTGCGTTTAATATACGGGGGGAGGGGGGGCAAAACCGGCGTTGAGTAAGGATTCGGGACAGGCCAATTTTCATCCCTTTTATGGGCGATTTCCGTGCGTCCCGTTTTTATCCAGATTTTTTTTCTTGCTTTTTAATTGAGAAATTTTTTTTTTTTGGCTATAATATAATCGAAATGAAAAAAGCAACAAAAAAATTTAAAATGGAGATAAACACATGAAAACCAAAATCATTAAAAGAAAACTATTTTTAAACAAAAAAACCATTGTCGATCTAAACGGGAGTCAGATGGAACATCTCAAAGGTGGAATTGACGAGCCCCCTAAACCATGCATCGACACTTATGCGAGAAGTGGCTGCCCCAGCGGTGTAACCTGTGTTACCGTATGCTCATGTCCTTCTGCTTGTTCCCTGGGAGGTGCTTGCTGCTAAGTAGCTGTGCCTATACCTTTATCTTATTAAAAAATCATACAGGTTCTCCCCCGGGATGAGAGAAACATGGCGCTTCCGGACTGTCCCCTTCGTCCTTTTTGCCCTCCTTTCTATATTCTATTTTCATGGCGACAACCGCCATTTTCTACCTTGTTTTTACCTTCCCCAACGTAGGGGAACCTTTCCCCCAGGTGGGGGAACGTTTCCCCCAACTTTTTTAAAGAGTTATTTGGTTCGGGGGACAATTCCCCAATTTGAAGGATAATCTCCCCTAACTCGAAAAGGTGTTCCCCCACTTGTTTTTTCATTGGATATAACCGGGAAATATTACGCCCTATTTGGGGCGCCGGCAGAAAATGTAACATCATTATCTGAATGTGATACATATCTGTTCTATTTAGCCGCAAAATATGTTCTAAAGTCCGTTTTGTTTTTACCATCAAATGCTTTATATCAGGGATTATTTGTAGTGTCAAGCATTATTTTTATTTTGAAACATTTTTGTTACATTGCACACATATGTTACATTTGTCTTGATAACCTCTTGCAAAGTACAGGAAATTGGGATATAATGGCTGCATGATAAGGAATGTGATAATACCGAATGCAAAGGAAGAAGATAGGCTAAAAATGGGGAACAAAATCAGGAGCCTGAGGAAAAGTAAAGGCCTGACCCAGTGCGATGTGTCCAGGAAACTGCGATTATCCCGGATGCATTATGGGAGACTTGAAAAGGGTGAAGTCATGCCCAATGTCATATATCTGCATCGGTTGTCGAAAATTTTTGGGGTATCGATGGACTGGTTCTTTGAGGAAGACGATGTAAATGTACCGCCGCCGGAGGTTCGGCGGCCGTCTGATTTCGGAGCGGACCAGGATACGGTGACGGAGCTCTTTCAAGTGATGCGGGAGATTCCCTTGATTCGCTACAGTATCCTGAAAGATTTTATGGAAATGAAGGAGGAGCATAAGGACCTCATAAACTCCACCCGGGAGAAGTATAAGGAATACTCTGAAACGGCCATGAAGCACCAATCACCCGACCAGGGTAAATAAAAAGGTGGGCCCCGGTTTAGCAGACACTTTAAAAAGTTGATATTTTCCATGGATTATGGTATTTTATCTTTCTATGCCGGATATACCGGTAATATAGGAAAACAAAAATGGAAGAAGAAGTTTTTAACCATGACCTGGTTGAAATCATCCGGGTAAGCAAAGAATATAATGCGGAGAAAGTAATTCTTTTCGGCTCCTGCCTTGAGGAAATCGAATCGGCAAACGATATCGACATCGCAGTGAAAGGCGTTAACCCGGAAAAGTTTTTCGAAATGTACGGGAAAATCATCCGGGCAGCGGCAAGCGAAATCGATTTAGTTCCCATTGCGGATATAAGAGAACATTTCGCGGATAATATTTTAAAAAAGGGAAGGCTGATTTATGGAAAATAAATATGAACAGTAGGATTAAAATTAATTCTTTTAAAGGAAAAGGGACAGGCGAATAAAACCCTCTTATCCCGACTGCAATCCTGCGACCTCTTTTATGGGATAAATTTTACTTTTTACTTTTCAATGCTTTTGGTTTATAATTTACTTTTCCAAGGAGAATAACGATGAGTCGCTTTTTTAATACGGTGGAACAAATATGAAAATAATCTTTTTAGACATTGACGGTGTTGTTAATCCATGGAGATCGGAAAGGGATTCAAGCGGAAGATTCGGACAAAAAGCCCTTGAAAATTTCAAACTGATCATGGACACCGCGGCGGATACCTTTGTAGTTATAACCAGTTCCTGGCGCTTCCATCATACACTTTCCGAGATGAAGGAATTTTTCCATCAAGCAGGCATCAGTCCCGGGCGGATTTTGGATATTACGCCGGATCTCAGGCGCGATGAGGGGCAGATAAGACATGATCCCGGGCGAAATGAAGAAATACGGGCCTGGTTGGATCAACATCCTGAAGTCGAAAAATTTGCCATAATTGACGATGTTGACTTTGAACAAATGGAAGGCCTGGAAGAGCATTTCTTCCAAACGCAGTTCGAGGAGGGCTTGACTCTTGATCAAAGCCTTAAAATAATGAATCACCTGGATAGTAACTAGCCAAAGCATCCTCCAATGTAACTTTCCACCTGTCCCTTTCCTCAATAATAGCGGCGGCTTCATTCCTGTTCATTTTTTCAAACCGTTCATGTATCATGAACATATGATAATTCTGAACGCATTGAATGTCAAATACAATATTGAAAATGTTTTCAAGGAAAGCTTTGTTGATTAATCCGGTCTCTTTCATTCAAAAAGAACTATCGGAAAGAAGCCATTTGGGAAATGGAATGACATCGATTTCAGAGTCCCGGTCTTTTATCGATTCTTCCCGGTTAGCCGTTAAAATGATCCCCTTTTTTATGCCAAAGTGCATCATGCCTTTTTTTAAAGCCCGGAGTTCACGTTCCCTGGTGGTTTCCATAGACATATCGTAACTCACCTGGATTAAACGGCTTACTTTCTGATTCTCAAGCACTACAAAATCGACCTCTTCACCTTTATCATTTCTCCAATAATAAAGATCATATCCTCTTCTTACCAATTCGATAGCCACCAGGTTTTCAAGCGACCTACTTTTATCCGGGTTTAAAGAGAGGTATTTTAAAAAACCGGTATCGACAAAATAGATTTTTCTTGGATACTGCATCTGGTCTTTTACATTGGTGGAATAAAACAATGCCTGGTATAGAAAGAGAGATTTTTCCATGTAAGAAATATAATTCGAAATGGTATTTTTACTGCACCGGAACCCCATGCTTTGTAACGTATTGGCCAGTTTAGATATCGAAATCATCAACGAATTCAAAATTAACCTGACAGTGGCGGATAATAAAGCTTCTTCCCTTATGTTGAAGCGCTCCGTCAGGTCCCGCTGCACCAGGGTCCTGAAATATTCTTGTATAACTTCTTTGCATTCCAGGTCATCGGCGTCGAAAAGTTCAGGGAATCCCCCGTAAACCAGGTATCGATCAAACTGCCGGTTAATTTCGATTTCTTTGTGCGAATTCATATCAGCGAAAGTAATGCCTTTAAAAAAAAGATATTCCTTGAAACTCAGCGGTAAGATCGAATAATTAAGTGTACGGCCCCTGAGTTCAGTGGGAATTTCCTTTAATCCCAATTTAGAACTGGAACCGGTAACGAATATTTTGAAACCTTTATCCAGGATTCTCCTGAGGAATTTTCCCCAATCCGGTATAATATGGATTTCATCCAGGAAAAGATACACAGGTTTGTTATGGTAAAGTTCCTCCACTGCATAGAGCAATTCGGTTAAAACCTCGGTGGATTCGGTGAGGCGTTCGTCCTCGAAATTGAAATATATGGAGGATTCCTTATTCAGCCGTTCTTTAATTAAGAATAAAAGATGGGTTTTGCCTACGCGGCGGAACCCGGTGAGAGTAATAATTTTATCGGTTTTTTTCTCGAAGAGTGCATCGATATTGAAGTCCCTTTTTTTCAGGTTTTTGATGACAATACTTTCGTTCTCATGCAAGATGTCTTTAATAATCTTTCTAAGTTCCATTTTAGCGTCCTCACTATACGATTTAGGTCAATATTGTATAGTAAGCCCGTCATTTTGTCAATTCCCAGTGCTTTTCCGCTCTTCCGCTCTTCCGTATTCGTGGTTACCAATGAAATCGGTGGGCATATGTTTTTCTTATCATGATTCGCGGCCAATAATTGAGGGTATCAAGGGGAAAGATTTTTTTATTTTTATCGAGGTAATTGGAACAGGCGAAATTTATTGCCCTATAAATTAAGAGTTGGTTTTGGAGTTAGAAAAAGGCTTGCAATATTTCTCAATTTGTAGTTTAATTGTATTATGGAAATCGACTGGATAAAAAAATGTGTTAAAAATGAAGACTATTACTATTCTATGCATGGAGACCGGGAACGAATGAATGATAACCTGATGATCTCAGATGTTGAAGAAGCTCTATTGTCGGGTCGACTACTTGAAAACTACCCGGAAGATAAACGTGGGGAATCTTGTCTGGTGGTCGGATTTTCCGATTCCGGAGTCCCCGTTCACATCGTTTGCGGTGAAAGGGATGACAAAGTGGTTATCATAACCGTTTATATTCCGAGACCACCGAAATTTAAAACTCCATATGAGAGAGGATAAAATGGCAAAATGCAACTTTTGTGGCAATAAAAACCTGGTTTTTAAAGAGGCCGAGTATATCTATAAGCATGAAGGGCATTTTATGCTTTTTGAAAGCGTACCTTGCGAAGAGTGTACTTTTTGCGGCGAACGCTACTATGAAGTTAAAACCTTAAAAAAAATAGAACGGGATTTTTTTGATATCCTGAATCAAAAAAGACAGCCCTTAAAGAAAATTGAAATGCCCGTAGAAATATACGCCGCTTGAGCCGAAGAAGAAGTGCCTCCGGCGGCCAGGGGCTCTTTTGAAAAACGCCGTTCTGCCCCTGGACCCCACAAAACTTTTGATAACTTTTGATAACGTTTGTTAGCCCTTTATCTTACTATAAAAATCATACAGGTTCTCCACCGGCATGAGTGAAACATTGTTATTAATCCTGATATCCGCCTGAGACGCCGGCAATATGAATTTCGTAAAACCCTGGCGCACGGCTTCTTTGATCCGCCCCTCAATAAATGTGACCGGCCGGATTTCCCCGGTAAGTCCCACTTCCCCAATTACTATTAAATCCTTGGGCGCGGCTATATTCTTATAACTGGTCAACAACGCCGAGATAACGGAAAGGTCCGCGGCGGTCTCCCGGATAGCCATGCCCCCGGTGACATTTAAAAAAACATCGGATTTGTAAAAAGGTAATTTTAATTTTTTCTCTATAATAGATATCAACATGGACATCCGGTAAGGATCACACCCGACTGTAATACGCCGAGGATTCCCGGCAAACGGACTATCGGTCACTAACGCCTGTATCTCGATTAAAATGGCGCGCATACCATTCAAAGCGGGAAAAATGGATATCCCGGACTCGGCAGTTTGCCGGTGCTGGAGAAAAAGCAGCGAGGGATCGCTAATGGAAGTAAGCCCTTTCTGCGTCATCTGGAATATGCCCACTTCATCGATGGCCCCAAACCGGTTCTTCTCGGCCCGCAAGATTCGCAAATCAGTCTTGATCTCCCCCTGGAAATAGAAAACCACATCCACCATGTGCTCCAACATTTTGGGCCCGGCGATCTGTCCCTCCTTGGTGATATGCCCGATAATGAATACGGATATGTTATTGCTCTTAGCGGTATCGATGATCTCCGCGGTGACATAGCGCATGGAAGAGATGGAACCGGAAATGAGCGACGCTTTCTGCGAAGTAATGGTCTGGATGGAATCGATAATCAAAAAATCGGGTCGCAACTCCTCGATAGAACTTTTTAAATCCTCCAACGTGCCCATGGTCAACAAGTAGATGCTTTCCGAATCCACCCCCAACCGGTTGGCCCTTAACTTGATCTGGACAGCCGACTCTTCACCGGAATAGTAAAGAATCTTTTTTCCTTTTTTCGACAGGATGCCGGAAACTTCCAACACCAAGGTGGATTTTCCCACACCGGGCTCGCCGCCGATCAATATGACGGAACCGGGCACGATTCCCCCGCCCAATACGCGATCAAACTCCTCTAACCCGGTAATCTCCCGCTGCACTTCAATGTTATCGATTTCATTCAATACGATAGGCTTGACCTGTTTGGTCCCGATTGTATGGCCACTCTCATCTTTCTCGGGTTTCACCTCGATCATGGAATTCCAGGCATTGCACTGGGGACATTTCCCGTAAAACTTGGGACTCTGATACCCACACTCGACACACTCAAAAAGGGCTTTAGCTTTCATGATTTTTTAGCCACGGACTGTCAGGAAAATAGCCACCAAGGCACCAAGGCACAAAGAAACACCAAGGGGTTTATTAGTAAAAAATTCTTGGTGTCTTGGTGCCTTGGTGGCAAAAATTTTCATTTGGTTTCGACGATTAATGAGAAATCGGCGATCTGCGATAATAATTCATCCATGCGCTGCACCAGGCCGACCCGGTTCTGCTTTAACCCCTCATCCTCCGCATTTACAAGAACTTTTTCAAAGAAATTATCCACCACGGGCTTCATTTCCAGGAACTGGGAACAGGCTTCCACGTATTCGCCGTTAACAATGGAAGCTTCGATCTTAGTTTTGGTCTCTTTAAAAATATCGAACAGGATTTTTTCTTCCTTCTCAATTAAACGGTCTTCGGAAACGACGCAGCGTTGGGCGTTCTTAACGATGTTTTTGAGGCGCTTGTGCAGCGATACCAGGTGGAGAATGGCGTCGCTGTTGGCTACTTTGGATACGCCGTAACAGCGGACAAAGAGCCGGTAAACGTTCAGGCGCTCGCTGGGGATGTTAAGAATGGCGTTCACAACGTCATACCGGTACTTGAGGATATCTTTGAAAATATTCTCCACCCGGCTTAAAAACAAATCGACGGCGGTTTTAACCAACGCCTCATGCGCCTCGCCGCCGGAAACGAAATGCCCGGCCGCCAGGTGAATGAGCGCTTTTAGATCGAAACCTAACTTAAACTCGGTAATGACCTTGATAATGGCATTGGCGTCGCGACGAATGCCATAAGGGTCCTTGGAACTGGAAATTTTGATGCCCTGCGAAATAAAACCGGTGATATTATCGATCTTGTCGGCTATGGACAACAACCCGGCCCCCAGGTCTTCCAACCTTACTTTCACGTACCCTTTGGGCTCATAATGACCGTAAACGGCTTTCCATATATTTTCCTCGGCCCCGGTTTCTTTTAAATAAAGCCCGCCCATGATGCCCTGCAGCGAAGGGAACTCCCTCACCATACGGGTTACCAGGTCGTTCTTGCAATACAGGGCCGCTTTTTGCAGGGGCTCCGCCAGGTGCTCTTCCTTGGTTTGCTTGACCAGGTAATTCACCAGGGTAAACAAGCGGTCGGTTTTTTCAAAGAAAGTTCCCAAACCTTTGTGAAACATAACATTCTTTAGGTTTTCCCGTAAGGCGATGAAATCATCCTTGCGGTCCTTATCCCAGAAAAACCGGGCGTCCTCGAAAGTGGCGCGAATGACCCGCTCATTGCCCCGCTTTACGAATTTATTCTCATCCGGGATATTGGATACGCCGATGAAAATATTCATAAGAATGTTCTTTTTATCGTAAACCGGCAGCAGTTTTTTCTCTTTTATCATAAAAGTGGAAATGATCTCGGAAGGCAATTCCAGGTATTTCCGGTCGAACTCACCGTGGAATATCACGGGGTATTCGTTGTTGTAAACATAGTCATCCAGCATGGCGGTGTCGGGCTTGATGTTGGCATTATACTCTTCCTCGATATCGGTAATCTCATCGACGATTTTTTTGCGCCGTTCATCTTCCCTGACAATGACAAAATTTTTGGCCAACAGCTCGCAGTAATCTTTAAAAGACTTAACCGTGAAAAAATCTTCGGACAGGAGAATGTGACCGAAGGTTTTATTGGAGGAACGCACCCCGGCGAATTCGCATTCCACCACCTGGTTGTCCAGCAAGGCCAGGATATTTTTGACGGGTCGAACAAAAGGGACCCGCGAGGTGTTCCACACCATGGTTTTGGCAAAGGTCAACTCCCCCAACACCTGGGGCAGTATGCCTTTTAAGATTTCCAGGGTGGGACGGCCCTCGGCCCTCCTCTCGATCACCATATAAGGACCTTTGGGTGAATTCACCTCTTTCAAATCGGCCAACTCCACGTTGTTAAATTCCATGAACTTGGATAAGGCAATGGTGGGGTTTCCCTGCTCGTCGAAGGCGATGCGTTTGGCCGGTCCTTTGAGCTGCTCTTCGGTATCGTCGGCCTTGGGATTGATCTGGTTGATGTAGATCATGAACCGGCGGTTGGTGGCCGCGGCTTCGACGTATTTGAATGCGACGAATTCTTTGGTCAACCGATCCTGTAATTTCTTGTTCAATTGATCCAGTATGGTGGGTATCTCGGAAACAGGTACTTCCTCGACTCCCAGTTCAAAAAGAAAATCACTCATGATGGTCCTCGTTTTACGGTTTAGGCGCTTTTACCAGGTCCTCGCCCTCTGTTAGTCTTATATATGCTTGCGCGATTTTCGCCGAAAGGTCCCGCATGTTGGCCATGAAGGCATTTCTTTCGGCGACGGATACGGCTTTCCTGGCGTCCAGGATATTAAAGGTATGGGAACACTTTAACACGTAATCGAAAGCGGGCAGGTAAAGGTCGGCTTCGATAAGGCGCCTGGCTTCGCTCTCGTATTGGGTGTAGAAACCCCGCAGCATCGTGATGTCGGCAAATTCGAAATTGTAAATGGAAAATTGGCGTTCTTCTTCGGTGCGCAATTCGGCGTACCCCACCTGGTTGCCCCATTCGAGCCTGTAAATGGAATCTTTGCCGTCCTGGAAAGCGGCCAGGCGCTCAATGCCATAGGTAATTTCCATGGAATTGGGGTTTAAATCGACGCCGCCGGCCTGCTGAAAATAGGTAAACTGGCTGATCTCCAGCCCGTCGCACATGACCTGCCAACCGACGCCCCAGGCCCCAAGGGAAGGGGACGCCCAGTTGTCTTCATCGAATTTTATGTCGTGGTTGCGGATATCGATGCCCAGGTACTGGAGACTCTGGAGATACAAGACCTGGCCATTTTTGGGAATGGGCTTGAAAATGACCTGGAACTGGTTGTGCTTCTGAACGCGGTTGGGGTTCTGGGCGTAACGGCCGTCATCGGGCCTCCTGGCCGGCTGCCAATAGGCAACCTTCCAGGGTTTCTTCCCCAGCACCCGGAAGAAAGTGTCGGGCGTCATGGTGCCGGCCCCCACTTCATTGTCGTAACCGGAAGCGATATAGCAGCCCGTGGCCGCCCAGAACTCCTGCAGCTTTAATATTATGTGTTGTACGCTCATCTTTTTATTTTTTATCTCTTTAGTTTATTCTACCTTTTTTTCCCATTTAAGCACTAATTGCCGGGCGGCCAGGACTTCATCCAACCGCCGGACGGGTGTGCCGTAAGGGGCGTTTCGTAACTTGTCCGGGTCTTCCTCGGCTTCTTTCAATATGGTTTTCATGGTCCGGATAAATGTATCCAGCGTCTCTTTGCTTTCGGTTTCGGTGGGCTCGATCATCATGGCGCCGTGCACGATCAAGGGGAAATAGATGGTAAAGGGATGGATGCCGAAATCCAACAGCCGCTTGGCAATGTCCAGGGTTTTGACGTTTAAGCCTTTATCGGAGAAAACCACTTCATGAAGGCTTTTGGATTTGTAGGGTAAATCCAGGAAGCCTTCCAGGTTTTTGCGGATGTAATTGGCGTTTAATACGGAATCTTCGGCGATTTTCCTGAGGTTTTCCTTGCCTATGGCCATGAGGTAAACCAGCGCCCGGACCATGATGAGGAAATTGCCGTAATAGTTTTTGACCCGGCCGATGCCTTGATTGAAATAGGCGGCGTGATAAAGATCGCCTTGTTTGGAAAGCACGGGTACGGGTAAGTGCGGCAGCAGTTCCGCGGCGACGCCCACAGGGCCGGACCCGGGTCCGCCGCCGCCGTGGGGGGTGGCAAAGGTCTTGTGCAGGTTTAAATGCAGCACGTCCACGCCCAGGTCCCCGGGCTTGACAATGCCCATAAAGGCGTTCATATTGGCGCCGTCCATGTAGAGCAGCGAACCGTTCTTATGAAGAACCCGGGAAATTTCGACGATGTTCCGCTCGAATACGCCCAGGGTATTGGGGTTGGTCATCATCAAAGCGGCCACGTCTTGATTCAAATGGGCTTCCAGGGCGGCCACATCCAGGATGCCGTTTTCATCGGAGGGTATTTCTTTGACTTCGTAGCCGGAAAAATGGGCGGAAGCGGGATTGGTGCCGTGGGCGGAATCCGGGATCAATATGACTTTCCGGGGGTTGCCCCTGGCGGCCAGGTGCGCACGGATGATCTTTATCCCCGTGAATTCGCCGTGGGCGCCGGCGGCCGGCGCCAGGGTAAATCCCGCCATGCCGGTGACGTCCAGCAACCACTTTTCCAGGGTCTTCATGATCTCCAGGTTGCCCTGCACCAATTTCATGGGCGCATAAGGATGGGCGGAAAATTCTTCCCAACCGGCTATGGCTTCGTTGATCTTGGGATTGTATTTCATGGTGCAGGAGCCGAGGGGGTAAAACCCCGAATCCACGGAATGGTTCAACTGCGATAGGTTGGTATAATGCCTGACGATTTCGACTTCGGACAGTTGGGGAAAATCGGCGAGGCTTTCATCATGCCGGCGGTATTGGTCATCCATGGCGATCAAGTCGCCGGGCAGCTCGGTCTCGGAAAAGGAATAGCCTATTTTTCCTTCTTTGCTTTTATTAAATATCAATTCGGGCAGCTTGTTCATTGTAACTCTCCAATGGCGTTTATTAACCGGTCGATATCTTTTTTCTTATGCATTTCGGTGAAATTGACCAGGACCGCTGTTTCATAATCTTTATGAAACCATTTCAACGGGATACCCGCCAGGATGCCTTTGGATTCCAGTTTAGCGGTAAAGTCGTCCACGGTCATATTCTTGATTTCCAGTACGATTTCATTGAAAAAGTTCCGGGTGTACTTGACGGCCACATGGGGGAATTTTTGGATTTCTTTGACAAAGTAGGCGGTGTTGAGGTGGTTGGTTTTGGCGATTTTCAGCAGCCCGGTTTTGCCCATGGTGGCCAGGTACATGCCGGCCCTCAGGGCGCACCAGGCTTCGTTGGAGCAGATATTGGACGTGGCTTTTTCGCGTTTGATGTGTTGTTCGCGGGTGGAGAGGGTCAGCACGTAGCCGCGTTTTCCTTCGACGTCCAGGGTTTCGCCCACGATGCGGCCGGGCATCTGGCGGACAAAATCTTTTTTAACGGTCATAAAGCCCAGGTAAGGGCCGCCGTAACCCAGGGGCAGGCCGAAAGCCTGGGCTTCGCCCACCACGATATCCACGCCGCATTGCCCGGCGGGTTTTAGGAACGGCAGCGACATGGCTTCGGTTACCGCCTGGACGCACAGTGCGTCCTTGCCGTGCAGGATATCGGATATCTTTGGGCTGTCTTCCACTACACCGAAGAAATTGGGAGATTGGAAAAGAAAACCGGCGCAGTCGTCGCACACTTTTTTATTTAAGTCTTCCAGGTTGACGGTTCCCGTGTTTCGATCAAAGTCCACATATTGAATTTTTAATTCCACCAGGTCGCGGAGGTAGGTTTCGATGATTTCGATGTATTCCGGGTGGAGGTTGCGGGCGATGAGGATGGTATTTTTTTTGCGGGCTTTGCGGGCAACCAGGAGCGCCCCTTCGGCGGCGGCGGTGCCGCCGTCGTAAAGGGAGGCGTTGGATACGTCCATGCCGGTCAACATGGCCATCATGGTCTGGTATTCGAACATGCCCTGCAAGCTGCCCTGGCTCACTTCGGGTTGGTACGGGGTGTAGGGGGTGACGAATTCTCCTTTGCCGCTCATATGTTTCACGACTTCGGGGATAAAATGATGATAAGCGCCGCCGCCTAAAAAGCTTAAATAGGCGGAGAATTTATTTTTCCCGGCGATTTCTTTGAAGGTTTCCAGTAAACGGTCTTCCGGTACAGCGGGGGGGATATGATCCAGCGCGTAATAGGCTTTATCCCGCGGGATATCTGAAAATAACTCCCGGGTGTCTTGTATACCGAGGCATTTTCGCATCTCGTCCCGGTCGGAATCGGTGAGTGGAAAATATCTCATTTATTTCTCCTCTAAAATTCCTTTCAGGTATTCTTCGTATGCGGCGGCGTTCATGAGATCAGCTAATTGGCCGGAATCGTCCATCTTGATTTTGAAAACCCAACCGTCGCCGTAAGGGTCTTTATTAACGGTTTCCGGTTTGTCTCCCAGGAGTTCGTTGGCTTCGACGATTTCGCCGGTAACAGGGGAATATATATCGCTGACTGCTTTGACGGATTCGATATTGGCGCAGGCGTCTCCTTTTTCGACGGCGTCGCCCACGGTCGGTAGTTCAACGTACACCACATCGCCCAGCTCTTTTTGTGCGTAATCGGAGACGCCGATAATGGCGATTTCTCCTTCTGTTTTCACCCATTCATGTTCTTTGGTAAATTTTAAATCCTTTACATTTGCACTCATATTTTCCTCCTATTTATTTTTCTCTTTTATAAAAGGGCATTTCTACGACCCTGGCGGAAACCTTCCGGTCGCGGATGCCGATCTCGAATTCGGTCCCGGGTTGGCATTTAGCCAGGGGCAAATAAGTCATTCCGACGGATTTCTTTAAGTAGGGGGCAAAGGTGCCGCTGGTAACGGCGCCGTATTGTTTGCCGTCAACATAAACCGGGTACTCGTGGCGGGCGATGCCTTTGCCGGTCACTTCGAATCCTACCCGTTTCCGGGTAATACCTTGTTCTTTTTGTTTTTCCAGCGTCTCTTTTCCGAGAAATTCGCCTTTTTTCAGTTTCAGTATCCATTCCAGGTCGGCTTCCAGGACGGTATGGTTGTCGTCGATATCGTTGCCGTACAGGGGCATGCCGGCTTCCAGTCTCAGGGTATCCCGGGCGCCCAGGCCGGCCGGGATGATGCCCAGGGGTTTTCCTTTTTCCGCCAGTTCCAGGAAAAGGTTGGCGGCGTTTTTTTCATCGGCTTTGAAATAGATTTCGAACCCGTCTTCGCCGGTGTACCCCGTGCGGGAGATGAGGCAATCCAATTTCTTTACTTTGCCGAAGGTGAAATGGTAGTATTTGATGGCGGCGAGGTCGGTATCGGTGAATTGGGAGAGTAGTTGTTGGGCTTTGGGGCCCTGGATGGCGATCTGGCTATAGTCATCGCTTTCATTTTCGATTTTCACATCGAAGTGGCCGGCTTTTTCCAACATATGTTTGAAATCTTTGTCGGTATTGGCGGCATTGACCACCAGTAAATATTCCTTTTCGTTGATCATGTGGACCAGCAGGTCATCGACAAAGCAGCCATTTTCCGTCATCAGGCCGGAATACTGGATTTTGCCCGGGACTAATTTGGCCGCATTGTTTGAGGTGAGGTATTGGACGGCGTCCAGTGCTTGCGGGCCGCGGAAGAAAACTTCTCCCATGTGGCTTACATCGAAGAGGCCGCCGGCGGTTCGCACGGCGATATGTTCTTCGTTCAGGCCCGAATCCGCATATTGAACGGGTAATTCCCACCCGACAAACTCGATCATTTTTCCATTTAAGATATGGTGCGCCTTGTTAGGCTTTGTTTTTTTCATATGGAGTCTCCGTTAAATATGAAATTAAATAGCCTTTAAAGTATCACACTAGCCTACAAAAATCAATAGTGCGGACTTAAAATCTTAAAAAAATGGGCAGGCTTCCTCTAGCCTCGGACGAACACGGACGGACACCTGCTTTTTCTTACCTTCTTACCTTCTTACCCTCTTACCTTCTTAACTTCTATTTTTTTCCGCTCTTCCTCTCTTCCGCGCAACCGCTCTTCCTGTTTTATCTTCATCATTCATCATTCATCATTCATCATTCCATCAGTCTTAACCGGTTTCCGCGGAGTAAACGCTGTATCCACATACTCTATCCCCCGTTCATCTACTTTTAACAACAGCGATCGATAGGGTTCAAATCTCAAACGGACCGGGAACGCTTTTCCTTTTACCGTAATCCTGACGGATTGCTCGATGACCTCTTCGCTGTACGATTGCCCGTATGATAGAGGCAAATGTAAATTCCGCGCCCGGGGATGCGCAATAAATATATAATATACGCCATCCTCTTCCCGGCACCAGAAATCGGGCAGCCCCTCCCCTACCTTCAACGGTTCCATTAACTTATCTACATTCACGCCTATTTTAGCGAAACGATCAACCACATTGACCAGCTTTTTCAACTGCGCTATTTTCTCCGGGTAAGCCGGGGATTTTATTTTTCCCGGCTGTTTCGGCGTTTTCTTTAAACAAACCGGCAGCCCTTTTTTGGCCAGCGCCAATACCGCGTCCAACGCTTCCGCATCGAGGTAATCCACATCCAGGTAAAGCAGCGAAAAAACCGCATCCCCACAATACAGTCGGTTATTTATGTATTTTGCTTTTTTTAAAAACTCATGGTTTATCCATAATGGGTGATAACCTTCAAGTTCCGCCGGGAATTTGACATACCTTAATTCATATTGGCCCCAGGTCCAGGGTAATTGCAATTCTTTGGGGTACTCCCCGGCCCGCCAACTATCCTCCAGCGGCAGGTAAACCGCTATATCGGAATAGGTCCTGCCTTTTTTCATAATGGCCGAGACTTTTTCCATATAGAGGTTAAAGGCGGGCAACTCATCGGCTAAAGCCCCGGCGGCCCCCACATGGACCGTGGCGTAAAAATCGACGCCGGTCTCCCCGCGGGGATTAAACGGCATGCCATGCCAGATAATATGGTTAACGCCATTGGCAAAAACGGCATCCGCCACTAATTTCAGGTCCGCGGTTTGCTCCCGGCGATGGTATTCCCTGGGCCAGCCGTACAAGCAGGTAAAGGTTTCGGAAGTGATTATTTTTTTCGACCCCAGGCAGGCGGAGGAAGCGACTATCCGCGAATAAGCGGGTTCAAACAGCAGGGCTTCGGTTTCCGGGACATCCGCGGAAGCATAGGCAGAGATAATGTCCGTGGGCGAACCGGCGCACTGCACGCGGGAAAATCCTCCCAATCGATGACATATCCGTGTATAAGGTTCATAAAATTCCCGGAGCACATATTCGGACAGTAATTTCATATAATCATAACGGGGATCGGCGGTTTCGGGATTATAGATGTCCTTCATGTATGGCGAAATATCGTAGCCGAATTTTTGCCGGAAGGCTTTAGCGAAACCGGTGGTCCATAAGCGCCGGGTTTCGACTTCCCAGGAGTCGCAAAAGAGCGCCGGGTGCGAACTTTTTATGGCCCCGGCCAGGGCGCGGCCCAGGCGGTCGGCGTAACGCCGCAAAGCGCGCCGGTTAAGATGATCGATTACCAGTCCCTCGGCAGGATACTCCCAGGAGATGATATTTTTCTGTTGAAATGAGGGGTCGCCGTATACCATGACGGCGTCTTCCCTGGGAACCCGGGTGTCGCCGAAGGGCCAGGCGGAGCCAAAGGTAAAATCACACCCCAGGCCGATGCTGTCGGCGTACCGCGCGGCAAAGGCGGCCATCTCAGACCATTGGGGACTGAGCCACTCCTGCCGTGGGGTTCTTACCTCCCGTTGGGCTTCGGCAATGTGGGGATAAAACCTGGCATAGCGCTTGATATTTAATGGATATACCCAGGCGATCTCTACGCCGCCGAAATTGTTCTTTTTGGCCCAGTCCAATTGATATTGGATGTCTTCTTTTTTAATGAGCGACGCAAACCACCACCAACGGGTATAGGGTTTCGACGTTTTATAATACGGTAGTTCCGCGGGTTTCGATTTTTCACCGGCGGCGTATCCCCGGTGGAAAAGGATGAACAATGAAAACAATAACATGATTCCTATACAAAGCTCAACAAGGTGTTTTGATTTTAAGTTTTGAGATTTCATGAACCTATTTTAACGGAAACAAAGGAATATTTCAAATTTATCTCATGCCCCCTGAAAAATCCTTGCGCGCGCACGCGTGAAAATCGCGCGCCGGTTCGGAAGTAAAATTTTGCCTATCCCCAATCGGTTTAAGAAACCACTATTGAATTGTGATGGCGGATACGGTATAATTAACCCTGGATGGTAAAATAATGGAAAAAAAGCCTGTTCAATGGTTAGAAAAAATTCAAATAAGCGGCTACCGGTGCTTTGAAAAAACGCTTTTCGATTTCAAGCCGCTGGTGGTCATTGCAGGCGCTAACGGGACCGGGAAATCCAGTCTCTTCGAATTCCTACGTTTCTTAAGAGACGCCTGTTTCTATGAGATTCCACCGGAAATCGTCAGCGGTTCCATCGGCCGGAATATATTTCATAAACCTGGCCCCGATAAATTTGAATGGTCTTTGAAAACTTCGGATTGGAAAAACGGCATCGATTACAATGGAGAGTTGATGGGGCCCATTGGGAATCCCATCATATCAAATGAGACTATCGACTTCATTAATACAGGACAGGTCACCCATAATTTTCTTCAATTGAAAAATGGAAAAGGGACCATAAGAGACCCCAAAACCGGCGCCATGAAGGGATGGAACATTAAAAAAACCAATCAATTGGGGCTTGGTACTATCGCTGATTCTTCCATGGAAGACTTGTACAACCTCCGTGAATATATACGTTCCTGGCGGTTCTATAATGCTTTCAAAATCGACGATGAAAAAATAAGGCGGCCGGCCCCCATTACCCAGAATCCCCTGCTCTCTGAAGATGCGGGGAATCTCAGTTCAGTGCTTTTCCATCTCATAAGTGAGCACCGCGATTCCTTCGAACAGTTGAAATCGGTCATTAAAGCCGCGATTCCCGGTTTTAAAAACATCAATGTAAAAGCACGGGGCGGCCCGGGGGAAGTTTTAGCCTTCTGGATGGAAGACTGTATCGACAGCGAACTAACATTGGCGGATTTATCGGACGGAACATTACGATTTATTACCTGGGCTGTTCTTAGCGTGATGCCGTCGACGCCCACATTAATTTGTATCGATGAACCGGACCAGGGGGTTCATCCAAGGACGCTTCCACTAATGGCCGGTTTGTTTGAAAAAGCGTCCCAGCGGACGCAGTTCATCCTGGCGACTCATGCCTCTTATTTTTTGACGCAATTCGAGGTGGAGAATATTGCTGTAATGAAAAAAAATAAGGGAAAGAGCCAGTATATTAAAATTTCCGATTCAAGGGCGTTGATGGACAACCTGGACGATTTCGGTACAGAGGAGTTGGAGTTGATGGTTGCATGTGAGCAGCAATTCAAACCGTTTATTGAACAGTTATTGAGGATACTTGCTTGAATCGGTTTCCGCTGCCTTGAAAAAGGTTTCAATTTCAGGTATATTTATTAAAAGGAGACTGAATGAATAACAAAAAACGATGTGCATGGGTTCCGTCGGATAACCCGCTGTATGTGCAATACCACGACGAGGAATGGGGCGTACCGGTCCATGATGAACGACTGCTGTTTGAGTTCCTGGTACTGGAAGGCGCGCAAGCCGGGCTAAGCTGGCTTACAATCCTTAAGAAAAGAGAAAACTACCGGGCTGCCTTCGATCAATTCAACCCGCAAAAAATCGCCCTGTACGATGAGAAAAAAATCGCGGAACTGATGCAAAACAGCGGCATTATCCGCAACCGCCTGAAAATCGAAGCCACGGTAATCAATGCCCGCGCTTTCCTGGAAATCCAGGCAAAGCACAATACCTTCGATTCGTTTATCTGGAACTTCGTGGACGGGAAACCGATTGTCAACCGCTGGAAAAACATAAAAGAAATTCCCCCCAAAACCCCACTCTCAGACGCCATCAGCAAAGAATTAAAGAAAAAAGGTTTCAAATTCGTCGGTTCCACTATTCTCTATTCCCATATGCAGGCCACGGGCATGGTCAACGACCATACCACGGATTGTTTCCGCTTTGAAGAAATAATAAAGCATTGACCCACAGAACCCGCGGGACGCACGGCTGGCGCCGGGGGGAAAATTCGCTTTAATGGGAACGACGATGTCGCCTGGATTTGAATATTGGGATTACAAATCCGGCAGCAGGAAGGAATTGTTAAACCTTTACCCTGGATTTGAAGAATTAATTGCCACGTTGACGCGGAAACCCTGACAAATACGATCTTAATGTTTGAACGTAATATTCAGGTGGCAGAGGGTGACTTCGTCTTTATCTTTCAACTCGTGCTTCACGCCGGTGGCCAGCCTGTTCCCGTTCAGGAACGTACCGTTCACGGTACCCGGCTCCTCTGAAAGATAAAATTTACCATCGACATACGAAATCTGGGAGTGCCTCCTGGAAATATATTTCTCTTCGTCCTCTTTGGTCAGGTCCACATCAGGCACGGAACCCGTAGTATAATCCCTGCGGCCCAGGTAGGTATGGGTTTTGGTCAATTGCACCACCCGGTTGGAACGCTCGATCACAAGGTACGCTTTAATATCAGGGGGCAGCATTTCAGAAGTTTTCTCTTCCTCTACTGCTTCCACTTTCTTGGCTGCTTTCTTTGAAACCGGAGCCGGTTTCTGCATTATTTGAAGAGTGTTACTCATTATCCTGATGTGCTTTTCAGTCAATTTCTTCAGTATCTTCAGTGCGATGGGGGCATTCTTCTTTATCATCTCCAACAGCGAAATGTAAGGAATCTTAATGATGTCGGCATCCTCGATCACCTCAACCGTATAGATGGCGGTCTGGCCGTCATTTAACGATTCCTCGCCGAAGAAATCCCCTTTGGAGATAGTCACAATGGGCTTGTCGTCGCCTTCGAGTTTCAACTGGACCTTGCCGGTGTTAATGATGTAGAAATCAGCCTGGACGTCGCCCACCTTATAAATCGTATCATCCTTCTTATAATGCGTTATAAATTTTTTAAACCCGTCTTCCATTTTTACCTGTCAATCAGTAGTATAAGCATTAATTGTATATAAGATAAATGGATTTGTCAAATATTTTTTAATAGGAAAATTAAAATTTTAGAGAAAAGTCAAAAAAACCGCTTGACCATTAGCCGGGCGTCATTTATAATATCCCCCAAATGATCGCTAAAAAGATAATAAACGAATTACGGAAGAACCTCGGTAAAGAGAGGGTTTTCAGCGATAAGGAGTACCTGCTTACTTACTCCTACGACGCCACGGCCCTGGAATTCCTGCCGGAACTGGTGGTGTTCCCTGAAAACGAAGACGATATCCGAAAAATTTTGAAAATCGCTTTCCGAAACAAAATCCCTGTTACGCCCCGGGGGGCCGGGGTGGGATATTCCGGCGGTTCCATCCCCCTGAAAGGCGGCATCGTGATGGTGTTTACCCGTATGAACCGTATTTTATCCATCGATTCGGAAAATTTCCTGGCCGAAGTGGAGCCGGGGGTCGTCACCCAACATCTGCAAGAAGAGGTGGAGAAAAAAGGATTATTTTATCCGCCGGACCCGGCCAGTTTAAAAACCTCCACCATCGGCGGCAATGTGGCGGAAAACGCCGGGGGACTGCGGTGTTACAAATACGGCGTCACGGGCAATTACGTGCTGGCCCTGGAAGCCTTTTTAATCGATGGGGAAAAAATCAAGGCCGGCTCCCCCGTCATCAAAGACGTGGCCGGGTACAACCTTAAATCCCTGCTGGTGGGTTCCGAAGGAACCCTGGCGGTGATCTCGAAAATTACTTTAAGACTGATCCCCTTACCCCAACACCGGGTTTCATTCCGGGTGGATTTTGATTCCCTGCAAAAAGGGGCGGAATTTATCAACAACGCCATCAGGAGTAATATCGATCCCTCTGCCATCGAGTTTATGGACCGGAGTTCTATCTCCGCTGTATATCAGTACCTGGGATTAGCCCTGGACGACCGGTTACAGGCCGCTGTAATTATCGAACTGGACGGTCGCCGGTCGGACGTGGAGGAACGGAAAAATAAATTCCTGGAAATGGTAAAGAATTACGATACCCTCTACTGCCTGGCGGCCGAAACTGCGGCGGAACAGGAAAAACTCTGGGACATCCGGCGGAATATTTCCCCGGCCCTGACCAAACTGAATCCTAAAAAAATCAATGAAGATATTGTCGTACCCACGGCAAAAATCCCGGGAACCATCGAATATATCAACCGGCTGGCAAAAGAATACGACCTGGTTATCACCCTCTTCGGCCACTTCGGCGACGGCAATATCCACACCAACCTGATGCTCAACCCGGAAAAACAAGGGGAAATGGAGCGGGCCGAGAAAGTCCTGGATAAAATTTTCCGTCACGTGGCGTCTGTAAAAGGCTCCATCAGCGGCGAACACGGCATCGGGATTACCAAAAAACAATTTATGAAATACCAGTTCAGCGACCTGGAAATGGAACTGTTCAAACGCTTGAAACAGGCTTTCGACCCGGAAAACCTCTTAAACCCGGGAAAGATTATAAATCTCGAATGATGAAGAAAGGAATCGGATTTATTGACAAGTGCGGGGGAAAATGATAGAATTACGTATCTTACCACTGATAACGGAGGAATAATGAAAAAAGATATACATCCCAGTTATGTCGAATGTACTGTGACCTGTTCATGCGGGAGTACGTTTAAAACCCGATCGACAAAAAAAGAAATAACGGTTGAAATTTGTTCACAGTGTCATCCCTTCTATACCGGGAAGCAAAAATATATCGACACCGAAGGCCGTATCGAAAAATTTAAGAAAAAATATGGTTACAAAGAGCAGTGAGAAAATATTCTCTTATCTCGACGGTCTTCATAAGAAATATACGGACATCTCAGACCAGCTAGCATTACCGGAAGCTGTCAAGAATCAAAGAAGATTCAGGGAACTTTCAAAGGAGTTGGCGAATCTCAGACCGTTGGATGAGAAATACGAAGAATTCAAAAAGCTCATCGACAAGAAGCAGGGAGCGGAAGAGTTATTAGCGCTTTCGGAAGAAGATGAGATGAAAGAGCTGGCAAAGGAAGAGATCGAAAGCCTGTCCAAAGAGATCGAAGGAATCGAAGAAGAGATCAAAGTCCTGATGGTATCGGATCACAGCGAAGACAGCCGGAATGTTTTCCTGGAGATCAGGGCCGGGGCCGGGGGCGATGAAGCTTCTTTATTTGCTTCGGACCTGCTGCGGATGTACTCCCGCTTTGCCGAACGAATGAGTTGGAAAGCGGAGGTCATTTCTACGACTTTCTCCTCTATCGGCGGCATTAAAGAGATCATCATGCACATCCAGGGGCATAACGCCAATAAGTTTTTAAAATTCGAGAGCGGTGTGCACCGCGTACAGCGGGTCCCGGTGACGGAAGCCAGCGGCCGCATTCATACCTCTACGGTTACGGTGGCGGTAATGCCGGAAGTGGAAGATGTGGAAATCGAAATTAATGCGAAAGATATCCGCATCGATACGTTCCGGTCTTCGGGCGCCGGGGGGCAGCATGTGAACCGGACCGATTCCGCCATCCGTATTACTCATTTAGCCACCGGCATCGTGGTCTCCTGCCAGGATGAAAAATCCCAACACAAGAATAAAGAAAAGGCCATGAAGGTCATGAAATCCCGCCTGTATGAACATGAAAAGAGTAAGCAAGATGATGATCTTGCCAGTAATCGGAAATCCCAGGTGGGTACGGGTGAACGCTCGGAGAAAATCAGGACTTATAACTTTCCCCAGAGTAGGGTCACGGACCATCGTATCACGGGGAAGAATTTCAACACCGAAGTTATCCTGGACGGGAACCTGGACGACATGCTCCTTATTTTAGGGGAATGGTATATTAAAAAAACATTGGAAGAGAAATTTAAAGAAATTATTTCCTAGGTTGTGGGGCGAGGAGCGATGCTCTATTCAGACCTGTATGCCAACTCTTTAAAAGTATTCGCAAATCAAAACAAAACGCTGGAAATCCAGGTTTTGATCGAAGAAGTTTTTCATTTTTCCCGGGCGGAATACTGGATGAAGAAGAATGAGCCTATCACAGACCTGGCTGCGCTGCGAACTTTTTACCGGTATCGGAACCGGTTGTTAAAAAACGAACCTATCGCTTATATGCTGAAAAAAAAAGAATTTTACGGCGAGGTTTTTTTCATTAATAAAAGTGTATTGATTCCCAGGCCGGAGACGGAAATCTTGGTGGAAAAGGCCCTGGAGTTGATTGAAAAGCCCATACAGATACTGGATATCGGGGCCGGCAGCGGGATTATCGGCATTCTGCTGGCAAAACGCACGGGGTCCGGGGTAACGGCGGTGGAACGCAGCAAAGAAGCGGTATATGTCCTTAAGAAAAACATAGTCCTTCATGGAGTGGGGGACAGGGTTGTTCCTGTGTGCAGGGATTTTTTTTCGATGCGGAGTGGGAAGTTCGACATGATCGTATCCAACCCGCCGTATGTTTCCGAAGGGGAGTGGGGGGAGTTGGAGGTTACGGTCAGGGATTATGAACCGAAAGCGGCGTTGGTGGGAGGGAAGGACGGAACCGATGTTATTCGGGGAATAGTAGAGGGGGTTTCCGGATTTTTGAAACCGGGGGGCTGGTTATTGATGGAGATTGGGTATAATCAGGAGGAGCGGGTTCATGGTTTTTTAAAAAGGGCCGGGTTCCGGGAAATCGCATTTTATGAGGATTACAGTCGCATTCCAAGAGTGGCGGTAGGAAGAATTTAATGATGAATGATGACTGATGAACAAAAGTTTTTGGAGGTCCAGGAACCTTTTTTCAAAAAGGTTCTTGGATTAAATGAAAGTACTATTAGTTAATCCGTATATTACTGATTTTACTGCTTATGATTTATGGTTAAGGCCGTTGGGGCTGCTTTATATTGCATCTGTTTTAAGAGAGTATACCGATTGTGAACTTTACTGGTTGGACCTGTTGGACCGGTTTCAGGAGAACGCTTTTTTGCCTGGGGACCCTTCGTTGAAGAACTCTCATCCGGACGGCAGGGGCAAATATCACCGGGAGATTCTCGATGAAAAGCCGGATGTTTACAAAACGGTTCCGCGTCATTATTGTAGGTATGGAATCCCCTTCCATATATTCGAGAAAAAATTAGATAAAATTCCACATGTGGACATGATCCTTATAACCAGTCTCATGACTTATTGGGTGGACGGTTTGAGGATTACCATCGACAGTTTGAGGGAGCGATTTCCAGGGGCTAAAGTAATATTGGGAGGCGCGCTGCCGTCGCTGGCGTCTGCGCATCTTTCCCGTCACGGCGTCCGGGTGGATCATGTGATCGAAGGATATGGGGAAACGAAAATCCTGGAATTGGCGGAAACACTGGGGGCGAAAGTTTATTCACACCCGGAGTTCAGGGGAATCGATGACCTCCCCTACCCCGCGGTCGAATACCTGGGCAGTCAAAAATATTTGCCGCTGTTGACTTCCCGCGGGTGTCCTTTTCACTGTACCTATTGCGCTTCCGGTATCCTGAACAAAGAGTGGCAGGAGCGTTCGCCGGAAAAGGTTTGGGAGGAAATTCATTACATGCATGACCGTTTCGGTACGGGGCATTTTGCCATTTTCGATGATGCGCTGCTGCTTAATAAACGGAAACGGTTTTACAAGATATTTCAAAAGGTTAAGGAAAATCTCCGGGTCCAGTTTCACACGCCCAATGGTTTGCATGTGGGGGAGATGGACCGGGAGACGGCGGAACTTTTTTTTGCCTGTGGATTTAAGACCCTGCGGCTCAGTTTCGAGTCTACCGGCGCAGAGATATTGGCGAAGAGTTCCAACAAAGTTACGGTAAAACAGATGACCCAGGCGGTGGAGAATTTAGAGGCCGCCGGGTACCGGCGGAAAGACATTGGTGTATATCTTCTTTTTGGTTATCCCGGTCAAAAAATACGGGATGTGGAAGAATCATTTCGATTTGCAGCGGATTTGGGGGTCGCGATTAATCTTTCGTATTATTCGCCGGTTCCAGGGACAGTGGATTTCGAGACGCTGCAAAAGTCCGGGGCGCTTTCGACGCCCATGGATTTATATGAGACCAACAAGATATATTTCGTGTATAATAAATCCGGGTTCACCCGCGAGCAGATCGCGGTCATCAAAGAAAAGGCCACGAGCGTTAGCCAGGGGGAAAAGAAGGAAGTTAAGAGGTTAAGAGGTTGAGAAGGTGAGAAAAAAGGAAGAGCGGAGAAAAGCAGTGCAGCGCCGTCTGGCAGAAATCAAGTATGAGGCCTGGCAGCTCGATTTGCGCCAATTACAGAAACAAATCCATGCTTCCGGTGGTTTTGACTTAGGAGAAACGAAAGAAGAGGTAATTACCAACCTGCGCAAAATTCGGCGTCAGATTTTTGAGGAAGAGTATGCGGATTTGTATCGATAGCAACCAGTTCATTTTTGGTCTTTCCGGTTCCGATGTGGCCTCTGAAACGGTGATGAAATTGTTACCACACGTCGAAGTACCTAAATTCACCGCCGACTATTGTCTTCGACGACCTGAAACCTTTTCGAGAAAAGGTTTCTGGACTTCCAAAAGCTTTTGATTAGAGGTTTTTTCCTATTATTATCTTCGCGTCCCTTCGCGCTCTTCGCGGCTCAAATAAAACAGCCGGTGAATTTAGGAGTAGTCATTCCACGGTTGATACTAAAAGAGGTAACGCGAAACCTAAACCAATCGCAAGTCAAAGCGTTTTATGCGCTTTTGAACCGGGCGCCGCACGTTTCCATAGTTGATGAGCCTGTACCTATTGAGTTGGTCCGGAAATATGTCGGACTGGGATTACGCGAAAATGTTCCCTTAGCCTGTCCCCGAAAAACGAAAAATCTTCAAGACTTTCCGGCTCCTTCGAGTATTTTCAAATTTTCTTCGATATAATCTTCGTAGGAATGAACCATAATAGAGTTCTTTGTCTTTCCGGGGTCCCTGTTTTTCCAGTGTGAATCTATTGTTTGAACCGATTCCCGTGGTTTACTCAAAGGCACTCTAAGAATAAAATCATTTATATTGTTTACGAGACCATCATACAGTGACGAATCGAACGTATCATTCACTATTACGGTGGTTCCACAATGGATTGCCTCTAACAATGTATTTGAAATCGTTTTGATAGACTCATCCACCGATAAACAAAATACATAATCGGCCTTTTGTAACAATTGCGGGACTTGTGCAGGGCCGACAAAGGGTTGAATCTGTACTTCTTCTTCTTCGATACCTGATTGCCGGATAAACTGTTTGAATCGTTCTAATCCCCGACCTTGCCCTATTATACTTAATTCCCATCCCTTCGGAAGAAAGGGAACACACCCCGCAATCATATCCAATCCTTTCCTTTGCCAATGCCAATTAATCTTCCCCAGGTACAAAAGAATAGGAGATGGGTTTATCTTTTTTAAACTCGGTAAAAAAACAGAACTATCCGGGACATAAGGGGCAATGAATTCCAATTTTTCCTTATAAACTGAAAAAAATGCCTCATGGAATTTGTCGGTTATTATCGCGGATGCATTCCTTAAAACCAGTTCCAGGATGTTTTTAAATATCCCCGGTTTCAAGAATTTTTCCAGGTCGCTGCCGCCATGCCGGACAACATAAGGAATGCCGGTAATTTTGTTTATCATATACCCGGCAATTCCATATGGGATTAGATACCCGGTATCGATAACATCTAGCGGATATAATCGGTTAACTTCAATTACCTTATCGATGAGCTTAACAAGAGAATGAGAATCTTCCGGGATATGCCACGGAAGAGACTCTTCTACTTCATGAACCATTATGCCGTTCACCGGATTCTTAACCAGGTCACATTCCTTTATCCGATAATCATCTTCAACCGTGTTTCCATTGCTAATAATGTGAACAGACATCCCGGCAGCGGCATAACCCCTGGAAAGCCAGTAGGTTTTCGCGGATATGCCGCCTTCGATGGGCGGGAATTTGCTAAGAATACAAATGTTCATGCTCACCTTTCCTAAAAAATTCATCGATATCGAAACCTTTGTCGAGGATTCCCCGCCGGGTTATAAAAATATAATAAAAAAGATCGAACATGCAGACCTCGATTTTTTCTGAGAGGAATCGGCGGTATGGATGTTTCAAAAGATGTTTCCCGGTTATTCTATTCTCAAACCAATTTTTAATTTGAAGTTCAAGATTTCTTACCGCCCAGGGCATGCCGAGTTTTTGCCTGGAAAGAATCGCTTCCAATCCTAGTTTTCCAAAAAGAGGCCGCGCCGCCTCTTTAAGGATTAATTTGGTTTGGACGCCGGCGCTTCCAAGTTTAAATTCGATGGGCAGTCGCAGTGCTTTATCCATCAGCATCAAATCCAGGTAGACTGGGCGGATTTCAAACCCGAAGGCTCCACAGGACCGGTCTATGCAGCAGAGGTGGTAATTGGAAAGCCCGCCTTTTACGAGCCAGTTTAATAAATTCTTGCGATAGATTAAAGCATCCTCGGGTTGGGGAAAAAGTTCATCCAATTCTTTTTTCACACTTCCTTGAGCGCCTACTTGCAAACATCTTTTCTTTATTCGATCGGCAAACCCCAGGGGATAAGTGTATGTCCAATATCCACCGAAAAGTTCATCCGCGCCTTCGCCGGAAAAGGCGATTTTGAATTCTTTTGAAATTTCCTTTGAAAGTATATGAAATGCGATTCCACCGTGAATATCGAATACTCCGCCCGCGATGATATTTTCATAGTGATGGATATAATCGGGAACAGCATCCAGGTAGTCCCGCATATCCACTGAAATCTCCCTATGTTCTATATTAAGGGCTTTCGAAACTTTTCGTGCGTATTGCAAATCCTCTGATGATTCATCATTGGCCAGCGTATAAGCAGTGATGGGATAGGAAGAAATTTGTGCCGCCGCCGAAACCATGAATGTGGAATCGACTCCCCCGGATAAATAGAATGCTTTTCCCTGGTCCCCGTGGTTCATTTGCGCCTGGACGGCATCTTCAAATAATTGCCTGATTATATTTGCGGATTCATCCAGGCTTACATTACCGGCGTTTTTATCCATATATTTTGCGGGGGGAATTTCGTAGTAAACCGACTCAGAAATTCGATGCCCATCAAATGTCATTGTTGTCCCGGGTTTAACCTGGAATATGTTTTTAAATAGTGTGCGGTCTTGCTGGAAAACATATCCAAAGGTCATTAAGCCTTCAAGCACTTCGATATCGAGTTCAGGCGTAAGCGTTTCTATTTGAAGCAGGCCCTTTATTTCAGAGGCAAAGGTCAATTTATCGCCCTGGATAGTATAATAAAGGGGCTTTATGCCGATGGGGTCGCGGGTAAGAATGATACGCTTTCCCCATGTATCCAGAACGACGATTGCAAACATACCGCGTAGTTTGGCCGGGAAAGTATCGCTATCATGCAAATAGAGGTTTTTAATCACTTCTATTTCAGTCCTGGGAAAATTCTTTACCCCATTTTTTACCAGGTCATCGTAGAGGTTTTTGTAATTGTATATTTCTCCATTGAATACGATTGCTATCCCGGTCTCATCATCCACTAATGGTTGAGTGGCTTCGGCGCCGCCTTCGATTTCAAGCCGGGCTGCTCCCATACAGTGTTCTCCAACACGGCAGAGGCGGTAGTCATCCGGGCCCCGATGCCGGATTACATTTAACATGCGATTGAGGAGGAGAAGATCGTTTTTACCAAAATAACCGCAAATGCCGCACATTACCGGTTAAGCCTCTTGAGGTATTTGAGGGCTTCGACCGCGCCCCAGTAGCAATAAGATGATCCTTCTTCGATGTAATGGCACGGCCATAACCCGTTTGGTAATTGATTTTTGGCAAGCCAATCCAGCGTCTTTTCGATTATTTCGGGTTTAACCAGCCCCGGGAAAGACAGTAGGCCGATCAAATCAATGCCGGTGCTCCAGGGTTCGCTGCCAACGGGGTGGTTTTTCCAGGGAGCAAAACCGCCGTCGTCGTTTTGTTCGGATGCCAGGTATTCGATCGTATCGGCGATTAAGGATGGATTTTGTGGTGTAACCCCGGTGGATGCGAAAGCCATTAATGTAAAAGCGCCTTTGTAGGTCAGTGTTGTTTCCGCATTCAAATCTTTCCGCCATTCTTTTTCAAGCCATGTAAGGGATGCCTCATCCGCTAGTCCCGGTAAAAGTGTCAATACCAATCCCGTTACGGGGATGCGGGGGATATCTCTTTGCGCGTATCCCCACGCAGCATTTCCTGATTTTTGTCCTTTTAACCATTCGATGGCTTTTTTATAATTCGATTCTAAATGTAGAAGGTCCCGTATGAGATATGAGACCACTGCGGTTTCAAAAACATCGTGCCAGCCGCCATCTTTATTTTGCTTACCGATGGATTTTAAAAAAAATGATTCATTGGCGCTTAACTTTCCGCCTTTTTTTAGAAGTGAGAACACAAAAGATTTTCGCTGTATTTCCGGCAACTTATTTGCAGTAATCATTAATGCAAGAGCGGATTTACCTACATCGATTAAGCTTGAATTTTTAATTGTTCACCCTCTATATTGTAACACTATGGCCATCTTCTGCCTTAACATCCTTTATTTCAATGGTAAATTGCTTATCTCCACACAAAAATTCTTTAACTTTTTTCAATTCATCGTACTTAGCCTCCGACGCCTCCTCTGAATTCTTACCTCTAAAAGAAATCGCGGTATATATTTTATTTTCTTTAAGAAATAAAGCCTCAAGTTTTGCGATATTATTGGCCTCTTCTTGGCCTTCTTCTTGGCTATTAGATATGTCACCTTGCCGATCTTCTTCCTGGTTATGAGATACATCACCTTCCCGGCCTTCTTCTTGAAGCGAGTCAGCAAGAATAAGAAGGAAAGAAATTGGATCTTCACGGAATGACAATTTTGGAAGGATTTTTTTTTGATTGAATTTTTTGCCTATATCATCTGTTTTATTGTTTTCAACATCTTCGTCGTCCTTAGCCGTACCTGAAAGAAATTTCCATATCTTAGAATCATGGATCGCAATTGCTTTTGATGCTGAATCTATAACTTTAGGTTTAAGTATATGATTTTTATTTTCGTCTGCTTCTATACATTTTCGCAAAGATAAACTGGAAATTATAAAGTGGACCCCTTTGTCAAGACAGAAAATTAAGAAAGTTAAGCTTTTTAATTCTATTTCACTAAAGAAATAGAAAGGTAAGGATGGGGATTTTGTGGAAAACTCAACAAAACCCGCATTCCTAT
>Ga0315278_10000107_pt1 | contig 71212 bp, 72 predicted proteins | sample YL17G06_0_MG_FD_203880 | JGI IMG/M metagenome (GOLD analysis project Ga0315278, IMG submission 203880) | Sediment microbial communities from Yellowstone Lake, YNP, Wyoming, USA - YL17G06_0 | ecosystem: Environmental > Aquatic > Freshwater > Lake > Sediment | place: USA: Wyoming | collected... | reverse complement strand
GGCTCAGACCCGGGCCAGCCGAAGGAACTACCCTATTGTGAAGGAGGGAGACCTGCTGGTCGAGCAACTCGTCGCTTGATCAGCTAGCCCGAAGATGCAGCGATGGCGGTACACCACATTGACGGACGTGGCCCCAAGATGCGCCGCCCTGCGCACGGGCGAGAAGACAGCCCGCGCGTCGAGATCTGCTCCGTCACTTGGGAGCGTCAAGAACGCAAGCTTTGCGACCATGCCTTGCACAGACGGACCAGAAAGACATACACTCTCACCATGCTAGGAGTCCGTACCATAGGGCAGACTACATGACCACCGAGCGGTTCTTCTCCGAAAGCACAGAGCAATCCCGCGTCAAGGGAGCCATTACGAGCAAGTATTTCTGGTCGTGGGCCAAGATAATCGCGCCCAGGGCGAAGCAGCACGGGGACAGAATCGTCTACCTTGATCTCTTCGCAGGGCCCGGCAGATACGAAGACGGGTCGAAGTCGACCCCGCTCTTGGTCCTGGAAAAGGCCATAGCAGATCCTGTGATGCGCGAAATGCTTGTGGCGGTCTTCAACGACAAGGATCCCGAGTTCACTTCCACGCTAGCCGATGCCATACGTGGGCTCTCTGGCATAGAAAGCCTCCGGCACAAACCCCAGGTCTTCTGCGAGGAGGTGGGAACAAAAATCGTCGAGATGTTCGAGAGTATGAAGATGATTCCAACGTTGATATTCATTGACCCCTGGGGCTACAAGGGGCTCTCCCTCCGGTTGGTGAAGTCGGTCCTGAAGCACTGGGGATGCGACTGCATCTTCTTCTTCAACTACAACCGCATCAACATGGGCTTGTCGAACCCGCTAGTGCAGGAACACATGGAGGCTCTTTTCGGGTGTGAGCGAACTGAAGACCTCGCACGACGTCTAGAGGGCCTCACACCCGATGACCGGGAGCTGGCCGTCGTCGAGGAACTCGTCGCTGCCCTCGAAGACTGCGGCGGCAAGTATGTACTTCCTTTTCGCTTCCGGAACGAGCGCGGGACGCGGACCAGTCATCACCTTGTCTTTGTGAGCAAGAGCTTCAGGGCCTACAGCGTGATGAAGGACATAATGGCGCGTGAGAGCTCACTGCACGAACAAGGCGTGCCATCCTTCGAGTACTCGCCAGCAGATGAGCGGTTTCCTCAGCTCTTCGAGTTGAACAGGCCACTGGAGCAGCTCGGCCCGAACTTGCTGGAGGCCTTCGCTGGTAGGACACTCACCGTGGAGCAGATCTACCAGCAACATAGTGTGGGGAGACCCTACGTGAAGAAGAACTACAAGGATCTTCTTAGACGGCTAGAGGAACAAGGGAAAGTGAAAGCCGCTCCGCCAGCGGAGCAACGCCGCGTCGCGACGATGGCGGACAACGTCAGGGTGAGTTTCCCCAAACGGGAGGAGTGAGTGGCCCGTAGGACTGGAATAGAGTGGACTGGGGCAACGTGGAACCCTGTAACGGGTTGCTCCAAGACGAGTCCAGGATGTCTCAACTGCTACGCGGAGCGTCTGGCTCGGCGGTTGATGGCCATGGGGCAGCGCAACTACTGCCGAGGCTTTGCGGTGACGTCCCACCCACACATGCTGCAGCTCCCACTCAAGTGGCGACAGCCGCAGATGGTCTTCGTCAACTCAATGAGCGACCTCTTCCATGAGCAGGTCTCGCCGGACTTCGTGCGGAGCGTTTTCGACGTCATGAGGCAAGCCCACTGGCATACGTTTCAGGCTCTCACAAAGCGGTCGAGGCAGCTCAGGGAACTGGCACCATCCCTGGATTGGCCATCCAACATCTGGATGGGGGTGAGTGTTGAGAACAGAGACTACGTCTCCAGAATCGATGATCTGCGTGCCACTCCCGCGCATGTCAAGTTCCTCTCCCTCGAACCTCTTTTGGGACCGCTGCTAGACCTGGATCTGGGTGGGATTGGCTGGGTGATTGTCGGGGGAGAGTCGGGCCCCGGGGCGCGCCCCATGCGGGCAGACTGGGTTCTGGAAATACGTGACCAGTGCTTGCGTGCCTCCGTCCCGTTCTTCTTCAAGCAGTGGGGAGGGGCGAACAGGAAAGCCGCGGGGCGCCTCTTGGAAGGCCGCACTTGGGAGGAGATTCCAACTACCTCCGAAAGGGCGAGGGTAGTCAGCTCCTAGGACGGTGATGGGGCGGGTGGTGAGGGACTAGGCTTCACTGTTGATGCCGACTGTGGCGGAGCCAAGCCATGGTTCGGCCTCTGTCAGAGAGATCCTTGCCTCTTGCCTTCCACCGTGGCTAAGATCTGGCACAACCCGAGCGGACTCACGGAGGTGCCTCGTGGCAGGATCGGAGAAAGACAAGATCGTCCAGATCATGAAGGAGACCGCCGGCTTCGCATTCATGGCAACGTGCGACGGCGACACACCCACCGTCCGCTGGATGTCGCCGATCGTCGAGGACGACCTTTCGGTCTGGGTGACAACGAGCGCCTCTTCGAACAAGGTCAGACGGATCCGGAAGAACCCCAAGGTGTCTCTCCTCTTCGCCGACTCGCCGAAGGGAGAGAGGGAAGCCACCGTCCAAGGGAAGGCTGAGCTTATCTCTGACCTTGCGACACGAAAGAGGGTCTGGGGACTTGCGACGTTCAACCTCTTCGACCACTTCCCAGGCGGACCGGAGTCTCCGGACTTCTGCGTCCTCAAGGTCCTGCCGGAGGAGATCCGCTGGCGGGAGAGCTGGGCCGAGGGGAACAAGGTCTTTCGGCCCAGGGGATAGGGCGGCGCGGCGTGCCGTGCGGGTCAGGTCTTCGCTGAGGACGACGAAGCGAGAAGAGGCCGCCCTCAGGCCCATCGGGGTCTGGCGCCTTGGGCGTGAGGCCTTCAAGCGGCATCTCAGGACCGAACGCTTGACCGCTCAGTCCGCGCTTCTCCTCGCATCGTCCCGCGGCTATGATGGTCCCGTCGATCGAACCGGGTGTTCGAACGCAAGGAGGGGGTACGATGAAGAGTCTGGCACGAACTGCGGCAGTCCTGGTGGCGGCCGTGCTCGTCGCGTCGCTTCCGGTCCTCGCGGACGGCGGCGGGTCAGGGTACACGGGAAGCGTGGAGGTCGACGTCGGCATCCTGCCGTCGTTCTCGACTTCCCTTGCAGGGAATCTCACCTTCAACTCCGGTGAGTGGTCGTTCATCACAACGGCGAACATCCCTATCTATCCATCGTTCGCGGCGTCCATTCGGGAGAAGCTCCTCTGGACCGGGGAGTGGCTCTCGATCGGTGCCTACGCCGACCTCGGCGTCGTGCCGTTCGGCTTCCCGGGGCTCGGGGCGATCCTCAAGGCAACGGCCGAGCCGTGGTGGATGACGAGCGACACCTATCTCACGTTCGGGGTGTTCGCCCTGAGCGAGCATCTCGAGCTTGGGGTTACGTTCCTCGATGCGAAGTTCGACACGGCGGGAACGAGCACTCTCGTCGGCAAGGCGACCGCGGGCCTCTCCATCGCGCCCACATTCTCCGGGCTTCTCACGGCCACGTTCACCCTCAAAGCCGGCGATTTCACGGTGGAGAGCGAGACCTGGGTGCGCCTCTTTGACTTCACGATTGGCGAATCGATCACCTTGAGCGTCACGTTTGCGCCGATCACAGCCAAGGCGTGGGTCGACTTCAACAGCGCGGGGGTGCTGACTATCGGGATCGGCGCCGCGTGGAAGTTCTCGGGCTGAGCTCGCTCCAGGCTCGGCTGGAAGAGCGCCACACAGGGCCAAAGCAGAGGTCCTTCCCCAATCCGTGGTGAGAAGGGGGCGCGGCGCGAGGGGCGCAAGCGGACCCTCGGCCGGCGAACCAGGCGCGGGTAGTGCCCCGAAGGAGAGGCCTGCTGCAGAGATCAGGGAATGGACATGATCTACACCGAGCACGAAGAAGCCACCGCATTCCTTGCCGTAGCTCAGGCTGCCCTTGAGCGCCATGAGAGTGCCAACGGGCTGATGCTGGGGATCGGCCTGCGCCTGGTCCGCGAGCCCGACGCCTACGGCGGTCGCGCGTATCTGGCGACCGTCGAGTCATCGCGCGGCCTCATGGTTGCCGCGATGATGACCTCGCCCTACAAGCTGCACAAGCTGCAGATCCATGCCGATGATGCTTGCGAGCCGGCGGCCGTCGAGCTTGTCGCCGATGGACTCCTGCGCGGCGCGTGGCCTGTGCCGGGCGTCTTGGGGCGAGAACCTGAGGCACAGATGTTTGCGTCGATCTGGTGCCGCAGGACCGGCGCCAAGTGGCGAACAGAGATGCGCCAGACCGCCTACGCGTTGCGTCGCGTGGTCCATCCCTGCTATCCGGCCGGGGAATTCAGAGCGGCAGGGCAAGAGGACATCGAGCTTGTCCGGCGGTGGGCACGCGCCTTCCACCAGGACTGCTTTGGCGATGGCCGGCCCGAGCGGACGGTGGCGACCGCGGAAGAGAAGGTGAAGTCACACGACCTCTTTCTCTGGGTGGACAGGACCCCGCGGTCGATGGCGGCGAGGGGCCGCCCCACGCCCCATGGGGAGGCGGTGTCCTTCGTCTACACGCCCCCGGATGAGCGGGGCAAGGGCTACGCCACGGCTGTTGTGGCGAGAGCGTCGCAGCGAATCCTGGACGACGGCAAGGACTTCTGCACCCTCTTCGCCAATGCGGACAACGGGACGGCAAACCGCCTCTACCAGAGGATCGGCTACGAGGTGCTGGGCAACGTGGTCGGTCTGGGCTTCGAGACTCCGGCCGAGCGCTCTGGGGAAGAGGCGCCTGGCTGAAAGGCCGCTTGCAAGCTCTGGGCGGTCGGCCTTTCAGAGCCGAGCGACACCCGAGAGCCTGATTGACCAGGCGGTTGTTTCCCGTGCGGGACTGCTCTGCGGGTATAGTAGGGGGCATGAGCGAGCGACGCAGGAGGACCACCCGGATCGTTCTCTTGTCCAGCGTTGTCGTTCTCACAACCGCTCTAGCGAGCCTGGCCACGACGGACGTGCAGGGATCCGGGAACGGTAAGGCCGTCCTGCGCTTCGGTGGCCCCGGGCTCACAGCGACCCTGTCCGGGAATCTGAGCCTCACTGGCGCGTGGGTCGAGGGATCGCAGACGATCCCCTTCGTCGCCCAGGGCACCATTCTGGGCTCAGGGGAATGGAGCCTCGCCACCTTCGCCGGCGCGGCGTGGGCGACCTTCCGCGCGCGGGGCACGGCTGCGCAAACAGAATCCATCGAGATCTGCGGGGCCCTCTCCGTTGCGAGCGGAGACGCCCAGAGGATTGCGCTCGGAGTGGTCATCTTCGCGGCCAGGTTCGTTCTCGTCGTCCACAGAACCTCAGGCGATCTCGCCTACGCAGGCTCCGCCACCGGGCAGCTAGTAGGCGGGTTCGTCGTCCCGGAGATCCCTTACACCATGCAGGCCAACGGGTCGGTCAGCCTCAACCTGGTCGGCGAGCCGATCGCGTCGCCTCTTACAGGTCTCGATTGGACAGCCACGCCCTCTGATGCCGTCTGGCCCGACGAAGTCTCGCGACGGCTTCTTGGGGCGTTGGGCTGGACCTCTCCTCCGGCCCAGGCTGCCAATCCAGGCGGCTAGGGGCACGGTATTGGGGTCAGATCTTGACGTGACAGTGCCTGCGCCCGGCTATCCATTCTGCTGGCAACCGACTGTCGGTCCTGCGTGGTACTGTTCCGCGGCGTGCAGCATCGGGGTCAGATCTTGACGTGACAGTCTGGTGCACGACTAGCCATCCTGCCAGCGGACGATGTCCTCGTCCCGTCTGCCACCATTCCTCTGCGTGCTCGGGTCAAGGGTCAGGAATGCATAGGATTTCCGATCTTGGTTCGTCTTCTCACCCGCTTCGCTTCAACCGGCCGGTTCTCTTCGCGTACCGCTCCACGTGCTGGAAGACGAAGAGCCCGACGACGATCACGCCCACGCCCGCCCCGATTAGAGGGAAGACGGTCGAGAGGAGGCTCCCCGTTGGCGCGCGATGCAGGAGGCAGGCGCGCATCTGGTCGATGACGTACGTCGCCGGCGACCCGCGCGCGATCCACTGCAGCCACCCAGGGAGGGTGGCGATCGGGTAGTACACCCCCGACACGAGAAGCAGAAGTGCCGCGGCGGCGTTCGTCATCTGCGCGCCCCGCTCCGGGTAGAGAAGGGGGAGGACGGCGGCCATGATCCCCAGACCCACGAACGAGACGCTTCCCGCGAAGAGGAGCAACACCGCCCCGCCCAGGTTTGCCTGGGAGAGGTCGAGATGAAAGAACGCGGCGACGATGAGGAGCGTCAGGAGCGTCCGGAAGACGCCGTAGCCGATCGCGAAGAGCGTCGTCCCCACGAGTTGCGTGGGACGCGACACCGGGGCCATGAACGTGTACTCGATCGTCCCCTCCCAGCGCTCCCAGGCGATCATCTCGCTGATCGAGTAGAAGATCATCGAGAGGTACGACCAGATGAGCGTCCCGACGAGGAGGTACATGATCAGGTACTGCGTGTCCATCGGCTGCCGCTGATCCGCTCCATGCCCGCGCCGATGTAGGTGACGGCGAGCGAGTTGACGAGGGAGTAGAAGAACCAGACGAGCTCCCAGCCCCAGTAGCGCTTGATCAGGTGGACGTTTCGCTCGATGAACGCGTACGCCCCGCGGCTCTCGTTTACGAGTCGACTCATTCCGCCACCTCCAGCTCCTTGTCCTCCATCCGGCCGCCGGTGAGGGCGATGAAGACGTCCTCGAGGGTCGGATCGTGGCCGTTGGTCTTGGGGACGAGGGTCTTCAGACCATCGGCTGTGTCCAGAGCGATCACCTTGCCCCTGTCGAGGATCGCGATCCGGTCGCACAGCCGCTCGGCCTCGTCCATGTCGTGCGTGGTCAAGACCACGGTCGCGTCGTGGCTCTCGCGGACCTCGCGCACGAAGGCCTGCACATCGCGCTTGGAATACGGATCCAGGCCGGTCGTCGGCTCGTCGAGCAGGAGGAGCGAGGGCGACGTGAGGAAGCCGCGGGCGACGGCGACCTTCTGTTGCATCCCGCGCGACATCCGTTCCATCGGCTCGGTGAACGTCTCCTCCTTGAGCCCCAGGCGAAGCAGGATCTCGCGCATTTTCCCCCTAGCCTCCGACATCGGCATCCCGTAAAGGCGGGCGGCGTAGGCCAGGTTCTCCAGAGGCGAGAACTTCTTGAAGAAGGCGGCGTCGACCGAGACCCGGTTGATTAGCCGCTTCACGGCGAACTCCTCCTTCTCGATGTCGTGGCCGAATACGCGGATCGTGCCTGAGTCCGGGAGGAGGAGCGTTGAGACGAGGCGGATCAAGGTCGACTTTCCTGAGCCGTTGGGTCCGAGGACCCCAAAGATTTCGCGGCGCGCGACGGTGAGGTCGAGGGACTCCAAGGCTATCGTTTCTTTCTTTCCGTTCTGAGCGGGCGTGCGTTTCCCAAGGGAACGGGACTTGCGACGAAAGATCTTGCGCACGCGCTCAAGCTCTAGCGCTGGCAAAGACATGAATGACTCCTCAATCGACGGAAACCAAAGAAAACCGGCCGACAGGGCACGCGATGTGCCCACGCAACAGGGGCGTAGCCCCTACAGAGAGATGATCACTTTGCGCATTCTGTCCCTCCGAGAAGCCCCGGAAAGGGCCGGTTCATGAGATGGCGGAGTATGGCATGAGAAGGGAGGGGAGACAAGAGGCCGGAGCTCCTTGGCCAGCTCTGGCTCCGGCGGGCAAGAGCTTTGTGCGCCAGGTATCATCCGCTTGCCGGACAACCGCTGCAATTGTAGGATGGGGAGCCAGAGCGTGCTCGTCAACGTGCAGCGTCATGGAAGAGGAGAAGACAGATGGAAACGGGGCGACAAGCCAGCCGGAGGCGGGTGGGTAGGTGGCGGCAGAGCACACTAGTCATCGTTGGGCGGCGTGATGGAGCCTAGCATTTTCATGTCAGACTTTGTGCGCACAGAGTGGTCCGATGGCCACTTCGGAATGCTCGGGCGCGCTCTTGTGATCGCAACGAGGTTTGAAGCGTCCGTTCGAAGCCTCGCGGTGCTGGTCGATCTGAAAGCAGCGCCGGAGGCTCTCGAATCGGAGGAACTCATAGATCGTCTGATTGAGGCGGCCTGGGAGAGACGCCTTTTCAAGGATCTGAAGCACCTGGGACTCGACAAGGACGAGGTCGGTGACACCCTGAAGGCAGCAAGACTCGCCCGGAATGAAGTCGCCCACGAGATCACTCTCGGACTCGATCGCTGCCTGGACCTTCTACCCACGGCCGCGGTCATAGACCTTGGACGAGACGTCCGCGCCTTGGTACAAGCGCTCGCGAAAGGGGATCGTACCGTCTGTGCCCTCTTGACCGTCGTAACGAACGACCATAGGCCATCACGAGAGTTCCTCCAGAGCTACCCCGATCGGATCGAGCAGTGGGTGTGCGACACGTGAATGCTGCTGGTACGCCGCCCAACCCCGCGCTGGGGCGCATGGGCGTGGACACTTGATCGAACTGCCCGCAGCCGCCGTCTGTCCGGCCGAACGCGCTCGGCTGACACCGACAAGACCCAGTGAGGAGTGATGGGACAGGAGCCAGCAAGAAACGAGGTCCACCAAGGCAATTGGTACATCTTGGTGATGGGATTGCCGCGGCCACAGGCCCCGCTGACGCTAGCCCCTGGTCTGACCCTGGTCCCCCTTGAGTCTCCCTTATCGGTGTTTGATCTAGCCGCCGCCGGAGCCGTTGGCTTCCGGGAATGGGCGTTGCTGGAGCCAGTCTCGCGCGTGTGTACCTGCGAGATCGAGACGGCCAAGGGTTCCGACGTTGTACCTGGGTACGACACCCTCAACCGCGCGTGGCTTGCATCGGCGCTCATGGTCTTGCGGGGCTTCAGCCGGCATTTGGGGCTTGCGTGTAGCTCCTATAGCTGGAATTTAGTCGCAGGCCATCAGCAGCGGAGCGCGGAGGTTTTCCAGGAGCGACTCGCTCGCGACGGAGTCGACGCGGCGGTGAATCGAGCCAACCGCGATCTGCCTCCCTTCAAGGGGAGCGTGCTGGACTTCCACACCAGCTTCCTGGTCGACACGGATGCTCGCACCGATCCTGTGTCATCCGACGATGCCGCCTGGATCGTCACGCACTTTGAGACGTTCAATCGGCTTGCGGGCACGAGCGAGCCATTCCGGCTCGCCCTTGAGGCCGCCACCGATTGGCGCTTCGCCAAGGAGCCACGGCTGGCAGTGGCTAGGCTCTGGAGCGGTATCGAGGCCCTGTTTGGAGTCACCTCTGAGTTGATCTACCGGATCTCGATCCTGTGCGCCAGTCTGCTCGAAGAACGTGGACAACGCCGGAAGGCCAGGTTCCAGGCACTGAAGCGCCTCTACAGCCTCCGGAGCAAGGCCGTTCACGGAGAACCTTTGCCACAGGAGCAACAGGTGTCCGCGATGAATGACTCCTATAGGCTGCTGCGCGAGCTCCTGCTCCTTACGATCGAGCGAGGCCATGTTCTTGGGGCAGACGATTTCGACGATGCGCTCTTTGGCTGAACGAAACAGAGCTACGCAAGCCAGCCGAACCTCACGGTGCAGCGGACCGGGTGCTCGGGCCGAAGGGTCGTTGGGGTCTACCATCGGATTTCGCGGGGATGATGGGGTTACCTCCGTTCGGTAGACCGTCTACCTGACGGGGGTGTGGCTCTTGGGGTCCGCGGTCTCTTTGGAGACGCAGCTCGACTCTGGATCACCGTTCCCGTCATCCCTGCCATCCAGGGTGTCCTTCCGCAGGCGCGGAGCGGGCGCAGACATCGTTGCGTGGAGGAGATCTCGGTGTCTCATCTCCACGGGCGTCGGGACGTGCCCGCCAACCTTCGGGAACCAGCTCACACGGAGGGGTAGGGAGGATTGCTGTTGGCTACAGCCCAATAGGTGTGGGTGTCGCAGAAGCCACTCGATCATCCGGCGCCTCAAAGAGCGAAGGGGTCAGATCTTGACGTGCAAGTTAGGCGAGTGACGAACCCCTCTGGCCATCGGAGTGAGGCCGACGCGGAGCGACCTGGATTGGCGCACGGCTCCTGAGCTCCGCGGCCGCGTGGAGCGGCAGGGTCAGACCTTGACGGGCAAGTCAAAGGGAGCCCCGTCTCTGGGGAATGGAGAAGGTGATGGGGCCGGGTCATGCGTTGACGTATGGATTCACCGCCACACGAGGGGCAGGCCTTCTTCGCCGGGCCTCGTGCAGTTGCCAACGAACGCTCACGCCTTCTAGGATGGCGCATGTCGACTCGCCGGCGTGTGGCACCCAGAGGACACCGAAGGCGGTCGAGCGTCGGGCTGGTGCAGTCGCAACCAGAGAGGAAGAGGAGCTGATCCATGAAGAAGTGGCATTCGACTCGGATCCCCGTATGGGTGGCCGTGGCCTGCGCGGTCGCTCTGCCGGCGATCCTGACCGGGCCTGCGTTGGCGCAGGAGTCCGACTGGCGTGAGGAGTATGCGTTCACCCTGGGCGTGCAGGCCTACATCTACGGGTTCCCGTGGGTCTTCCTGTCTCAAATCCGCTGGCAGTGGGTTACCCAGGCTCCGCTGGACCCGGAGGGAGGGCCGTACGCCCCTTTGAACGAGTTCTGGCACGCGCGGCGGCTCAGCACCGCGGCGGATCGCACCGGGGGGTCGCCGAACAACGACACCCTGTACTCCCTCGCGTGGATCGACCTGTCCAAGGAGCCTGTGATCCTGTCCGTTCCGGCCCTCTCCGGTCGCTACTATACGTTCGAGATGTCGTCTATGGACTCGGACAACTTCGCCTACGTGGGCACGCGGGCCACGGGCACGAAGGCCGGAAACTACGCCATCGTCGGGCCCAATTGGGCCGGAGTGCTGCCGCCGGGGGTCATGGAACTGCCGCATTCACGCACGCCGTACGCCCTGATCACGGGACGCACCCTCGTGTACGGAACCGACGACGTGGCGAGCGTCCACGCGATCCAAGACCAGTACAAGCTGACGCCGCTGAGCTACTGGGGCAGCGCGGATGAGCAGTCCGCCGGCCGCGACGTGTGGGCTCCCTATCCGACCACCGACCCGCTCGCCGCCTGGAAGACGATGAATCGGGCCATGACCGAGAATCCGCCGAACGTCCCCGGCCAAGAGTCTCTGGTGAACTCCTTTGCCACGATCGGCGTGGGGCTGGGGCAGGACGTGGCTGCGATGGACGACGCCACAAAGCAAGGATTAGAGCGCGCCGCGCTGGAAGGCATGGCGATCATGCACGGCTTCAACGTGGCTGGGGGAAGCGGCCACAAGGTGAATGGCTGGACGTACCCTCCGTCGACTCTGGGCCGCGCCGGGCAGTACGACGACTTCCTCACGCGCGCGGCGACCCAGTGCTGGGCCGGGATCGTGGCCAATGATCCACAGGAGGCCGTCTACCTCAACACGACCACGGATGCCGAGGGAATTCAGCTCAACGGCGCAAACAGCTACGTCATGCGGTTTCCTCCGAATGGCCTGCCCGACGTAGGAGCCTTCTGGTCGGTGAGCATGTACGGCATGGACCACAACTTCGTGGACAACCCGCTCGATCGCTACAAGCTCGGCAGCTACCCCGAGGGCCTCATGCAGTTCGATCCGGACGGCAGTCTCACGCTCTACGTGCAGTATGAGTCGCCGGGCGTGGACAGAGAGTCAAACTGGCTGCCCGCACCGGACGGCGACTTCTACCTTGTCCTGCGCAACTACCTGCCTGGGACGGGCATCCTCAATCAAACGTGGGAACCGCCGTCGGTCGTGGCGGTGCTCAGACGGCCCAACTAGTCCGTTGGCAGGCAACAGCCCATCCGGGGGCAGATCTTGTCTCTTCGTGTCGGCGCGCTACGTTCTTTCTCAGGGCTCGGCTGCCGGGGATCGAATGCGAAGGCTCTCTTCGGCACGCGCTACGGGGAGGCGCTCCGCGGGCTTTGCCCAGTTGTCCGAGAATCCTCGTGAAGTTAGGATGTCGTGGGAGGGCTGACGGAGTCGAGCGACTTGGGTGAACCCAGGTGCGCTGTGACACCCAGCGGCACGCGAATCGGCGCTCGGTGACGCCGGAAAGGAGATCGAACCATGGCGAAGGTGTTGGTCGTGTACTGCAGCATGACCGGGAACACGAAGGCAGCAGCCGAGGCGATCGCGGCGGGGGCGAAGGCGGCCGGGGCGAAGGTGACGCTCAAGACAGGGACCGAGGCAGAGCCGCAGGACCTCGTTGAGTGCGACGCCGTTGCCCTGGGCTCCTACGATGCCTTCAGCTACATGGGCGGCGGACTGAAGGACTTCCTCGATCGGGCCTACTACCCGACGCAGGGCGAGGTCACGGACAAGCCCTACGCCGCGTTCATCACGCACGGAGGCGGAGGGAAGGCCGGCCAGAGCATCGAGTCTCTGGCCAAGGGCTTCAAGCTCCAGAAGATCGCCCCCACCGTGTCAATCACAGGGAAGCCTGAAGGGAAGGCTCTTACAGACCTGAAGGAGCTCGGCGCGAAGCTCGCCGCCGCGGCCGGTAAGTAGCCGACCGGACCGCATCGCGGGGGACCGTGCTCGGCGCCGCCGGGCGCCCTCAAAGCCATCACGGGCGAGCCGTGCGCGGCTCGAGGTTTCGAGGAGATGGGCAGGAGGACCGCATGGAGACCCGTCCTTTTGGCAAGACAGGGGAAGCGTTTCCGATCCTGAGCTTTGGCGGTCAGCGGATCGTGGACGAACATCACTGTACAGAAGAAGAGGCCGTTCGCATCGTCAACACGGCGATCGACCGAGGCATCCGCTACTTTGACACAGCTTGGGTTTACTCGAAAGGGCAGGCCGAGACGCGCCTGGGCAAGGTGGTCAAGCACCGCCGAGCAGAGATGTGGATCGCGACCAAGACCTGGGACACGACCAAGGATGGGGCGCGCCGCCAACTGGAGACGAGTCTCGCGCGCCTACAGACGGACTACGTGAACGAGTGGCGTCTGCACAACGTCAGCGACTACGCGCGGTTGGACGCCTTCACCGGCAAGGGAGGGGCGCTCGAGGCCGCGATACAGGCTCGGGACGAGGGGCTCGTGCGCCACATCAGCATCAGCTGCCACACCGACCCGCAGATCTTGGTCGAGGCGCTCCGTCGATTCCCGTTTGACAGCGCGCTCGTCGCCGTGTCGGCGCTCGACCACTTCATCCTCAGCTTCGCCGAGGAGTTCCTCCCGGTTGCCAACGCGAAAGGGATCGCAACGATCGGCATGAAGGTGCTGGGGTTCGGGAGCCTGCCGCACGAGGTGGAACGGTCACTGCGCTACGCCTTCGCTCTACCGGTGAGCACGGTGATTGTGGGAATGGAGACGATGGCCCAGCTGGAGCAGAACCTGGCGATCGCGGAATCCTTCGTCCCGATGACAGACGAAGAGAGGCTGGCCTTCTTCAAAACGATCATCGGGCTGGTGCGGCCGGAGAAGATGCGCTGGAAGGCCACGGATTGGGACCATCCGACGGAGTGGATCCCGCGTAGGAGAGGCCTGCATCCCTGAACACCCACGGACGGCGACGTCTGCCCCCGCGTAGAGGTGAAGCTGCGTGCCCGTCCGTTCTGGGCGTCTTGGGCCATCAAGATGTGTATGGCCTGAGTGTTCCGGCCGGCCCTGGCGCGCCTGTTGCCTGAGATGACCAATAGCTGCAGTTGCAGGGCGATCTCATCCGCCGGGTATCGTCGCTAGACTTCACGTGCCAGGCAGGGGTGGATAGGAGAAAGGAATGGAATTGCGAGACATATCGCTCGACGATCTCCCTCTTTACGAAAGCCTCCGATGCGATCCGCAGATGATGGCGGAACTGGGCGGTCCCTTACCCAAGGAGGGACTGCCTGAGAAGCTCCGGCGCGACATCGCGTCTGTCAAGGCTGGCAAAGCCTGGATCTTCAAGGTCATCCCAGACGAGGATTCCGGTCGTGCGGCAGGCCACATCTGCATTTGGGAGAGCTCCTGGAGGGGTGAACCCATCGACGAGATCGGCTGGATGATCCTCCCTCCGTTTCAAGGACGAGGACTGGCGACGCAAGCGGCGCGCGCCATTCTCGAGAAGGCTCGATCGGAGAAGCGTTGGCAGGTGATCCACGCGTTTCCCTCGGCCACCAATGTCCCTTCCAATGCGCTCTGTCGCACGATGGGATTCTCACATATTGAGGAATGCGATCTCGAGTGGGCAGGGCGAATGCTGCACTGCAATCACTGGCGACTCGACCTTGCTGAGGCCGATCCCGCTTGACGCCCGGCGCTAGTGTTCATTGCTGCTTGTTGACGTCCCGTGCCAGGTGGCTCAGTTGCAGAGGATTGCGCTTCCCGTTCCGGGGAGCGGCAAGATCTTGCCTTCGGATGCGGCGAGCGTCGCAGCCGTACGGCTCGGACTCAGCCAGGTTCCGGCCTGCCCGCGGAAACCCGACCGAGGCGCGGCCGTTGATCTCGACTGAGCAACAACTGTCGCCATTCGTGGCGCCCTTCTGGTTGCGGCTTGGCGGTCGTCTCAGACAGACCCAACGGCGGGTCTACGAGCCGGCAGCCTTGTTCAACTCGTTCTGAACGATCGCGTATCCGATGAGGCCCAGGAAGAAGCAGAGGAGGAACGATGCTATGGCCGACATCTTCTCCTTGGTGACGAGTTCGACGCCAACGGAAAACCGCCAGAACCAGTACAGGTCGGCGACGGGGATGATTAGGAGCCACGCGGTCGGGATCTTCGCCCCTTGCGCGTTCATCTCCGTCTTTGTCCGTACCAGCCAGTACAGCGCGTAGACCCCGAACGTGACGAAAGGCAAGAGGAGTACCGCAGCAGGGCTGCGGTGTGTCAGCTTGGGACCAGCAGTCCCTTGGACCGTCTTTCCCGCGACCCCCTGCAGGCTCCTGCCGCAGCCCACGCAGACCACGGCGTCATCGGCCATTTCTTTACCACAGTGAGGACAGTACACGATCTACCTCCTTTCTCTCTGTTCTGTACGTCGCAAATGGACCGGAGGCGCGCACGCCTCAGTCGACCGACCAGTCCGTGACAGGTAGGCCCTCCTTGTCCTTCATCTCGCCACCGACGATGAGCACGAAGTCGATGAACGACCATACCCAGAGCCCGCCGAGGGTGAACAGCATGAGGAGCCCTGTGCCGGTCTTCCCCAGGTAGAAACGATGGACTCCCAGGACGCCCACAAACCAGGCCAAGAGGGCCGCGACGAGCCTTGACTTGGGGCTGACCTTCCCCTGCGCGGTCTTGACACCGGGCCGCACGAGGCTTCTCCCGCAGCCGACGCAGATGACGGCGTCTTCCACCACTTCCTTGCCACAATACGGGCAGTACACGGTAGTCCGTCCTCCTTTATCGAGATGTAAGAGGAACGTAGCGAGACGCTGTCGATGAAGTCAAGTCGCGTTCTCGGGGGCCAGCTAGTTCCTCGCGTGCTCGCGTTCCAGATCGAGCAAGTCCTGCTTCCGCCACAGGCCCCCGCCATAGCCGACGAGCTTTCCGTTCTTCCCGATGACGCGGTGGCAGGAGTTCACGTCTTGCCCCTTGACGCGCGTCAGGACGTAGCGTCATGGAAGAGGCGAGGAAGGGCGTAACGGCCGCGGCGGACTGGGCGGAGCCCAACGTGCCGCAGAGAGGGAGCCTTTGACTTGGCTTCTTGACGCTGCGACTCCTGAGGGGGTACTATATACCCTGTATGAAAGCGCAACGTCAAACGGGCGTGCTCTCGACGGAGGATTTCCTTGCTGGGCAACCGGTCTTCTCGCTGCAAGAGATGGCGACGACCCTGCGCTCCAGCCGCTCCACTGCTTTAGAGCGGGTGAAGCACCATCTCGCTCGTGGCCGGCTGAAGCGAGTGGCCAAGGAGCTCTATGCCGCTGTACCTAGGGGAATGGCGCCGGAGGACTTCGCCCCGGATCGCTACCTGGTCGCCGCCGCGGCCAGGCCGGACGGCGTGCTCTCCCATCACGCAGCCCTAGAGCTTCTGGGCGTGGCCCACAGCGAGTGGGATGACTGCACGGTGCTCTGCCCACAGAGGAGGGCGACGATCGCGCTGGACGGTGTTCGGGTCCGCTTCCTCGTACACCCGACCGCCCTGCGCAGAGTGGGGGAGGAGCGAATCGGGATCCGGCGCACGGAGCGAATGGGACGATCCATCGCTCATACGGGACCGGAACGCACCCTCGTCGATGGCTTCCGCACCCCAAGCCTCGTAGGTGGTCTGGAGGAACTCGTCGGGTCGGCAGCGGGCTTCGGCGTCATCGACCTGGACCTTGTCACGAGAATCCTCGAGTTCTTTGCTCAGAGGGGCCTGTGGGCCTGTGTGGGGTGGTTTCTCGAGCGACACCAAGAGCGTTTCTTCGTTCCCAACCAGCTCCTCAATGAGCTCGAGCGGCAGCGTCCCCGTTCCGCCCACTACGTTCCAAGGAATCACCGCGGCGGCGTCTTTTACAGGCGCTGGAACCTGGTGCTTCCGGAGAGCCTCGCCGAAGGCTGGGAGGGGGCATGAAGCCCGACCGGGCCTCTCTGGAACGGATGGCCGCGGAGACCGGATTCAACGTCGGAACGCTCGAAAAGGTGGTGCGGCTCGGCGAATTCCTGGCCGACATCCACCGGCATCCCTTTCTCTCACGAGTGCTTGTCTTGAAGGGCGGCACACCGCTGAACCTTGGCTTTGGCCCTCCGGTGCGGCTGTCCGTAGACCTCGATTTCAACTACGTCGGTGCTCTGGCGCGGGAGGCGATGCTCGCCGAGCGTCCCGACGTGGAGCGAGCCCTGGAGACGATCGCGAGTGCGCAGGGCTACGCCCTTCAGAAGTCCGCCGACGCGCATGCCGGGCGGAAGCTGTACCTCGGCTACCGCAACGCATCCGGCGGGGCAGACCGCATTGAGGTCGATGTGAACTACCTCCACCGGCTCTCCGTCTTGGAGTGTGTCACAGGCCGGATGTGGCAACCCGGCGGGCGAGCGGCGGTTGAGGCGATCGTACTGGCTCCCGAGGAGCTCGTTGCAGGCAAGCTGTGCGCCCTCTTCTCGCGCAGGCTTCCGCGCGATCTGTTCGATGCATCCCGCATTCCCGACATCCTCGGTCCGGGCGGGCTGGAGGGCCCGGCGCGGCGCCTGTTCGTCGCTCTGGCCGGGACCTTGGAGCGGCCTTACTACGAGCGGGCTGCCGAACGGCTACGCGACGGATCGCGTGGGAACCTCGACGTCGAATTGGCCCCGATGCTGCAGCGGGGCGCGGGGATCGACCCGCGGGAGCTGCAAATGCGGGCGTGGAAGGTGATCGAGCCGCTGACTGTTCCCACGTCGGCGGAGCACGAGTTCACGCGACGTCTGCAGGAAGGCGAGCTTCTCCCCGAGATCCTTTTCCCCGACGACGCGAGGACCGCAGACCGGATTCGCCTCCACCCGGCGCTCCTGTGGAAGGCGGAGAACGCGCGAGCTCATCGGACAATGAGGCCTCGAGAAGAAACGGAGGCGACACAAGAGGGCGACGGCGGGTCCGGTCTCTGACGTTCCACGGGGGGGGGGCGAGAATCCCCGTCCGGGCTAGGCCTCCGCGTGCTCGCGTTCGAGATCGAGCAGGTACTGTTTGCGCCACAGGCCTCCGCCGTAGCCGACGAGCTTCCCGTTTTTCCCGATGACGCGGTGTGAGGGGATGAGGATCGCGATCCGGTTGTCCCCATTGGCGCGGGCCACCGCGGGCACGGCGGTCGGGTTTCGACGGTTGCCGAAGATCCTCAGATCTGCCCGCTCCGCGGCCGGGTTGCCCACGGGTGAAGTGCAGTGCGGCGGCCCGCTGAGATGGGTTCTTGACAGCCAGGAAATCCATCGATACCATTATCGTAGTACGAGGAACATATCGATGGAGGCTCCATGGCTGCCGTGACCGTGTCACCCAAGTTCCAGGTTGTGATCCCCAAGGAGATTCGCGAGGGACTGGGTCTCTTGCCAGGGCAGAAGATTCAGATCGTTGTGTACGGCGATCGCATCGAGCTCATTCCCGTGAAGCCCATCAAGCAAATGCGCGGTTTCCTGAAGGGCATCGACACCCGAGTCCCTCGGGAGGAGGACCGCGCGTGAACGTGGTCGACTCCAGCGCCTGGCTTGAGTACTTCGCGAACGGCCCCAATGCGGGTTCCTTTGCGCCGGCCATCGAGAAGACGTCCGACCTCCTCGTCCCCTCGTTGACACTCTACGAAGTCTTCAAACTCATCCTGCAGCGGCGGAACGAGGGCGCCGCCTTGCAGGCGGTGGCGGTCATGCAACAGGGTACGGTCGTCGATCTGGACGCGGCTCTGGCACTCGCCGCTGCCCGTCTCAGCACGGAGCATCACTTACCGCTCGCCGACAGCGTCATTCTGGCGACCGCTCGAGGTCATGCCGCTGTTCTGTGGACTCAGGACGCCGACTTCGAAGGCATGCCCGATGTTGAGTACCGGAAGCACAAGTCCGGCGCTGGCTGACGGCTGCATCCACCAGTCTCTACTCCGACAGAAGTCGTGGGACATGGGGTCAGGCCTCTACTCTTGAGTGTTCGCTACGAGAGCGTCAGCGACGCGGGTCTGGTTGGGAGTAGGCCGCGAGTGCGTCCCGCTCTGCCTAGCCCGCCGCGTGCTCGCGCTTCAGGTCGAGCAGGTACTGCTTGCGCCACAGGCCTCCGCCGTAGCCGACGAGCTTGCCGTTCTTCCCGATGGCGCGGTGGCAAGGGATGAGGATCGCGATCCGGTTGTCCCCGTTGGCGCGGGCCACCGCGCGAACAGCCGAGGTTTGGGCAGTTGACATGAGTTCGCATATCTGCTAACCTCGAGCCGCGCCGTACTCCATCGAATACTTCAACCCTCGCGTCAGAGACCAGATCGAGGGGTGGCCGGTGGGAATTCTCGCGGACTACGTGCGGTTGATCGAACTCTTGATGGAATTTGGCCCGGACGTCCGGATGCCGCACTCACGTGCGATGGGAGGTGGGCTCTTCGAACTCCGGCCACGCGGACGGGAAGGCATCGGGCGAGTGCTGTACTGCTACGTCTCTGGTCAGCGTGTGGTCTTGCTGCATGCCTTCGTGAAGAAGACGCAGCCGACCTTGAAACGGGAACTGGCGATTGCCCGCAGGAGGATGAAAGAGGTGCGCGATGGCTGATCTGGAGTATCGACCTGTCACCCACGATCACGATGCATTTCTCAAGAAGGCCCTGAAACGGAAGGGTTTTGCCGAGGCGTATACGGCCCTGGACGACGAGTACCTTCTTGTGAGGGAGCTGCTTAGCGCCCGGTCGAGGGCCGGTCTCACGCAAGAGGAAGTCGCTCAGTCGATGGGCACGACAAAGAGTGCGGTGTCGCGCTTGGAGACGACCGGGAAGCACTCTCCGTCGGTGACGACTCTCAAGAGGTACGCGAAGGCGGTCGGCTGCGAGGTGGAGATACGACTCGTGCCGACTCCCCACCGAACAGGAGTCTCCGGAGGACGGGTCAAGCCCCGGGGCTGACGTTCAGAGGGTGCGTCGTCTGGCGCTAGCGTGCCGCATGCTCGCGCTCCAGGTCGAGCAGGTACTGCTTGCGCCACAGGCCGCCGCCGTAGCCGACGAGCTTGCCGTTCTTCCCGATGACGCGGTGGCAAGGGATGATGATCGCGATCCGGTTGTCCCCATTGGCGCGGGCGACCGCGCGCACAGCGGTCGGGGCGTGAAGGAGCCTGGCTTGCTCTTCGTACGAGCGCGTGGTCCCGTACGGGATCGTCTGCAGTCCTTCCCAGACCTTCTCCTGGAACGGAGTCCCGGGAAAGACGAGGGGAAGGTCGAACGCGCGCCGTGTCCCGGCGAAGTACTCGCGGAGCTCTGAGTCGAGCGCCTCAAAGTGCCTGTTCGATCCCGGCAGGATCTCCGCCTCAAGGAATCGTCGCAGGCGGCCAAGCTGGGTCTCAAGCATCCTGCGGTCGGTGAACTCAAGGAGGCAGATCCCCTCTTCGGTCGCCCCGGCCATCATCGGCCCGAGCGGAGTGAGGAGACGAGTGAGGGCAACGAGACCTTTCTCGCGTGATGCCTCGGGCGGGAAGCCGGTCGTCTTCTTGAACGACTCGGCAAACCCGCTCAACGACTCATATCCTGCGCCAAACGCGGTGTGCCCCACTTCCTCTCCCTGGCGCATCAGGCCGAACGCCTGGCCGAGCCGCAGGGCGCGGCAGTAGGCGTGGAAGGTCATGCCATGGTGGTTCTGGAACCACCGCCGGACTTGGTGGGGGTCGATGCCCCGCGCCCTCAGCCCTTGGTCCGTGATTCTCTTCTCGGGATGCTCGCGGACTTCGTCAAGGAGCGGCTGCAGAGGCTCGGGAGCCACCCCAAGGGCGCTCATCGGGCGGCAGACCTTGCAGGGTCGATACCCATGCTCGAGGGCGTCGCGGGTGCTCGCGAAGAACTCGACGTTCTCCCGCTTGGGCTTGCGGGCAGTGCACGTTGGCCGGCAGAAGATCCCGGTCGTCTTGACGCCCACGACGAACAGCCCTTCAAACCGGCTGTCCTTCTCCACAAGCGCCTTGTACAGAGTGTCTGCTGAAGGACGCGTCTCTGGCATCGCCTGATCCCCCTCGTTTGAGTTCTGCGGCCATCTGCCACGTCTGGCACTGTAGGGGGAAAGGCAGCCGCCCACAACCGGCAAATTGACAAGCAAGCCCCGCTGCCCCGCGGCGCCGAGCCGTGGGCGCAGACTCCGGATCTCCAGCCCCCACAGCGGTCCTCTTGACAGGGAGACGCTTCCGAGACGAGCCTGACGTACTCTCTCCCCGTGCGCAGTGGCCAACGATCCGGGAGGGACGACATGAGCATAGACGGGTTCCGCAAGTATCTGCGGGGGAGAGGTCTCGCCGAGGACCTCATTGAGAGATCCGCGGCCCAGGCGGAGCGGTTCGAGACATTCATGAAGGGCCCCGGCCGGCCAGGGTCGGTGAAGAAGGCTCGGCCCCAAGACGCGAACGCGTTTGCGGCCGCGCTGATCAAGGAGAAGACCAACAGCGTGGAGAACATCGTCGCCCTGGCTCGATACAGCTTCTTCTCCGGGAACCACGCGGCCTTCGTGGCGTTTGTGGAGACCGTTGATGGCGCCGAGGCGCTAGGCAACCTCTTCACCAAGGTAGGGAACGAGCTGGGAGTTCGGGCGAGGGACGAGGTGTTCCAGGACGTCTCGCTTCCTCCGGTGGGCACGCCAAACGAGGACAGGCCAAGGCACACGCAGATTGTCCTCGAGCGACTCGTGGCGAAGGTGGGGGAGGAGCGGTGCCGGGAGTTTCTGCGGGATTCCCTGCGCGATCTGCCGGACGAAGGGTATCTGGACCAGAAGAAGCTCTACGAAGAGGCGGGGAGTCTCGATGCCTACCTGGAGCGCAAGGGGCGCGACTTCGTGGCCCAGCTCGAAGAGCTGAAGAAGGAAGGGAAGCCCTACTTCACGCAGATGATCACCGGCGAGGTGATCGATTTCGTCAAGAGCCATCCTGAGGTCAGAGAGGGCGTGCGGAAGGGGAACGTCCTTTACGAGGCGAAGATCCCGTACATGGCCAAGGAGTACCTCGCCGAGACCGACCCGCGCATGAAGGCCTATTACTACTGCCACTGTCCATGGGCGCGCGAGTCCTTGCGGACGGGCGACGCGAAGGTGCCGCCCATCTTCTGCAACTGCAGCGCAGGATTCCACAAGAGGGCCTACGAAGTGATCTTCGGCCGGAAGCTTCGGGCGGAGGTCCTCGAGACCGTGCTCCGGGGGGATCCGTGGTGCAAGTTTGCGATCTACCTGCCGGAGGGAACGGTCTAGAGTGGACTGGACGCTCCGGACTGAGTCAGGAAAGGAGGCCAGCAGATGAAGGTCCTCGTGCTTCACGGGAGCCCGCGACGGGGCGGCGACTCGGATACGCTCGTCGGCCGTCTCCTCGACGGTCTCAAAGACGTCGGACGGCCGGAGGTCGTCGAGTTCTATTCGAACGAACTTAGCATCAAACCCTGTCAGGGGTGCCTTGCCTGCAACCGGCCTCCGGACTACGCCTGCGCGATTCAGGACGACATGCAGGCGATCTACTCCGCCTTCGCCGAGGCGAATCTCGTCGTCTTCTCCACTCCCATGTACTGGGGCTACATGACGGCCCAGCTCAAGGCGGTGGTCGACCGGATGGAAGCGATCGCGCACGAGAAGTACTTCAAGGGTAAGGTGATCGTCCTTGTCGCCACCTACCGGCATCACGTGGAGTCGACCGTCGCCTTCTTCCACCGCGTCTTCCCGTACTTCGGCGCGGACGTGGAGATCCTCACGTTCCAGTCGTTCGATCCGAGGACCAAGCGGGACCTGCCTGCTTCGAGCTCTCCCGAAAAGCTCAAGGAGGCGTTCGAACTGGGCCGGCGCTTGGCGGCGCGCGGGATGTAGCGGGTTGCCGATTGGGAGGGGAAAGAGGGAGGGCAACGAACCGGAGAGGCTTGTTTTGGGGACGGTCCTTTCGAGGTCGCTCACCAACGGGACGGTGCGCGTGGCGGATTCCCGGCCAGTCGGATCGAGCGGGTTCGTGGACTCAGGTTGAAGAAGGCTGCGTGCCAGGGGCTGCCCCCGAGAGCGCCTGGTCTGCGCACAGGGCTAAAGCTTGTAGCCGATTTGGCGCAGGAAGCCCTTGCGCTGCGCAACGTCCTTTTCGGTCTCGATCCCCTTGGGGGAGCTCCCGTCGATCACGCCGAGGATCCCGCGGCCCTGGTCGCTCTGTACGACGACTACCTGGACGGAGTTGGCCGTGGCGCAGAAAACGGAGCACACCTCGGGAACAGCCTTCACGGCGTTCAGGACGTTGATCGGATAGGCGCCGTCCAGGAGGATGAGGAAGGTATGGCCCGCGCCGATCTCGCTGAGGTTCTTTGCGGCGAGCTCGATGAGTGCCCGGTCCGTTCCCGAACGGCGGACGAGGGTCGGGCCGGAGGCTTCGCAGAAGGCAAGCCCGAACTTGATGCCCGGGACGGCCGTCACGAGGACCTCGTGCAGATCCTCCACCGTCTTGACGAAGTGCGACTGTCCTAGGATGAGGTTCACAGCCTGCGGTTTCTCGATCAGGACGAGGTCAAGTTCCATCGCTCTCTCCTTCGTGCGATCGCGGTTGAGATCCCCTCTGCGGTGAGAGGGACGTCCTCCTCCTCGCGGGAATCCATGTCCTTGAGGCGTCCTCTGCCGCTTGCGGCCTCGCTCTCGCCCAAGACGAGCACGGCGCGCGACCCAAGGGAATCCGCGTAGGCCATCTGCTTCCGCAGAGGGCGGCCGCGGTAGTCGAGGTCGACGGAGACCCCCGCGCAGCGGACGGCGCGGGCCAGGGTGAGGGCGGCCCTCCGCCCGTCGTCACCGAGGGCGACGAGGAAGAGGTCGAGCCGCTCGGAGCAGGAGACGGCCTTCGCTCTCTCCGTGAGGACGAGGACGAGCCGATCCATTCCTCCGGCGAAGCCGACTCCTGGGGTCGGCGGGCCGCCGAGCCGCTCGACCAGGTCGTCGTAGCGCCCGCCTCCCAGAAGCGCGTCCTGGGCGCCAAGGTCCTCGGAGACGAGCTCGAAGACCGTGCGGGTGTAGTAATCGAGTCCGCGCACGAGGCGGCCGTCGATCCGGTAGGAGAGCGTTCGCTCCTCGAGCAAGCCCTTCACGAGAGCGAAGTGCGAGGCGCAGTCCGGGCAGAGGTGCTCCGAACTGCCCGGCGCCGACTCGATCGCCCCTTGGCAACGAGCATCCTTGCAGTCGAGGATCCGGAGAGGGTTCTCCAGGTGGCGTCTCTGGCAGTCCTCACACATCGAGGCGATCCGGCTTGAGAAGTGTGCGCGAAGAACCTCGCGGTACCCTTCGCGATCCTTGGCGCAGCCGATCGAGTTCAGCCGCAGGGAGAGCCCGCCGAGGCAAAGCGAGTCCATCAGGGCCCAGGCGACCTCGATCACCTCGACGTCGAGGGCTGGGTCGAGCGACCCAATCGCCTCGATTCCGTACTGGTGAAACTGGCGGCTCCGTCCCTTCTGGGGTTTCTCGTAGCGGAACATCGGACCGATGTAGAAGAGCTTCTGAAAGGGCTCCTTGGCGTAGAGCCCATGTTCGACGTAGGCCCGGACCACGGAGGCCGTGGCCTCCGGCCGCAAAGTCAGGCTCCGCCCCTTCTTGTCGGGGAAGGTGAACATCTCCTTCCCCACCACGTCGGTCGCCTCGCCGATGCCACGCGAGAAGAGCTCGGTGTACTCCACGATCGGGGGACGGATCTCGCGGTAGTTGTACCGGCGCGCGACCTCGCGCACGCGTGCCTCAAGCGACGTCCAATAACCGACCTCCTCGGGAAGGATGTCGTGCATCCCGCGGACGGTCTCGTACGTCACTCGACCTCCTTGAGGAGGTTGGCCATTTCGATCAGGGTCTCCGCAGCCTGGGCTCCCTTGTTGCCGTGCTTGGTGCCGGCACGCTCCACGGCCTGGTCGATCGTGTCGGCGGTGATCACACCGAAGGCGACCGGGACATCCGCTTCCAGGTTCACCTTGGCCAAGCCTTTGGTGATCTCGTTGGCGATGTACTCGAAGTGCGGAGTGGCGCCGCGAATCACCGCGGCCAGGGCGATGACGCCGTCGTAGCGACCCCCTTCGGCGATCAGCATGGCGATCTTCGGGACCTCAAACGCACCGGGGACCCAGTAGACGTCCGTCGTCTCTTCCGGCACATTGGACCGGCGCAGGCGGTCGAGCGCTCCCTCGAGGAGCCGCTCCGTGATCAGACTGTTGAAGCGGCTGACAACGATTCCCACACGCAGTCCCTGTCCGTCCAGCTTCCCCTCAAACGTCCTTCCCATGTCTCCTCCTTCCTGCTACACGTTCGTCAGCCGGTGGCCGAGCTTCTCCTTCTTCGTCTGAAGATAGCGCCGGTTGTACTCGTTGGGGACCGTCTCGATCGGCAGCTGCTCCGTGATCGTGAGGCCGTAGCCCGAGAGGCCGATCACCTTCTTGGGGTTATTCGTCAGGAGACGGATCGTGGAGAGACCGAGGTCGCAGAGGATCTGGGCGCCGATCCCATAGTCGCGCAGGTCGGCTGCGAAGCCGAGGCGCTCGTTCGCTTCAACGGTGTCCAGGCCTTCGTCCTGGAGGTGATAGGCACAGACCTTGTTGGGGAGGCCGATTCCCCGTCCCTCCTGGCGCATGTACACGACGACCCCCGCCCCTTCCTCATCGATCCTCTGGAGGGCCTTCTCTAGCTGATCGCCGCAGTCGCAACGCAGGGAGCCAAAGACGTCTCCGGTCAGGCACTCGGAGTGGACACGCACCAGGACGTTCTCTTTCCCGGCGACGTCCCCTCTTACCAACGCGACGTGCTCGCGGTCGTCGATGGGGCTCGCGTAGCTCACGATGCGAAAGCCCCCAAACCGGGTGGGGAGGTCGGCGGCCGCCACGCGCTCCACCAAGCGCTCGTGGCGCTTCCGGTAGGCGATGAGATCGGCGATCGTTGCGATGGCAAGGCCGTGCTCCTCCGCGAACCGCTCAAGCTCCCGAAGTCGAGCCATCGTCCCGTCGTCGTTTAAGATCTCGCAGATCACCGCGGCCGGCACAAGCTGCGCCAAACGAGCAAGATCCACGGTGGCCTCGGTGTGTCCCGCGCGCTTCAGGACGCCACCCTCGCGGGCGATGATCGGGAAGAGGTGTCCGGGGCGGGCGAGGTCTTCCGGCTCGCTCTTTGGATCGATCATGACCTCGACGGTCCGCGCGCGATCGTGCGCGGAGGTGCCGGTCGTGATGCCGCGGCGAGCGTCGACCGAAACGGTGAACGACGTCCCGTGCAAAGCCGTGTTCTCAGCGGTCATTGGGGGGAGACCTAGGGCGCGCGCACGCTCCGCGGTGATCGGCATGCAGATCAAGCCGCGCCCGTACTTGGTCATGAAGTTGATCGTCTCCGGGGAGACGTGCTCGGCTGCAGCGACGAGGTCCCCTTCGTTCTCGCGATTCTCGTCGTCGACCAGGACCAGCATCTCGCCTGCTCTGAGGCGCTGGATCGCTTCCTCAATGGGCGTGATCACGAGCGATCACCTCCGCGACGTACTTCCCAAGAATGTCGAACTCTAGGTTCACCGGGTCTCCAGCGGCCCACTGCGCAAGGGTCGTCTCGGCATAGGTCTGGGGAACGATGGCGCACTGGAACGTCGTCCCCGTGATAGAGAACGGGGTCAGGCTGATCCCGTCCACCGCCACCGACCCCTTCTCGGCGAGCCGCCCTCGATGCTCGGGCGGGAAGGCGACGACAAGCCGCCATCCGCCGTCTTCTTGGCGGATCGTCTTGACGCGGCCCACGGCGTCAATGTGACCGAGCACGAGATGACCGTCCAGGAGGCCGCTTGGGCTTACCGGGAGCTCCAGATTGACCTGCTCCCCTCTGCGCGTCTCGCCGAGAGTCGTGCGGGACGCGGTCTCCGAGGACAGATCCGCCCAGAAGGAGTCCTCTCCGAGCTCGCGCACGGTGAGGCAAACTCCATTCACCGCGATGCTGGCTCCTCTTGCGAGGCGCACGCGCATCGGCTCCGGGACTTGTATCTGGAGGACCGTCCCCCGGCGCTCGCCGAGGACTCCTAGCCCCTGAACGATCCCCGTAAACATCGGCACCATGGAGTGTATCGGAACAGGTTGCCCTTATCAACGGAGTTGCAAAGCACGGGGGGCCGGGATACCCTATTCGCAGGAGGTCTTCGTGCGCAGATTCCAGCTTTGTTTCCTCGTCAGTCTATTCGTTTGCCTCGTGCCCGCAAGCGTGGGCCTTGCGGCAGGTCAAGACCTGCCTTTCCTCTACCAGCGGCCGAACAAGGGCGAAGTCGAGGTAGTGACGGCCATGGCGAGCTACGTCTTCTCGGAGAAGGAGGCTCAGCTCAAGAGCCTTTTCCTCTACTACGAGGCCTATGGCGTGCGAGCGAACGAGCTGGTTCCCGGCATTCAGCAGACGGAACTGGTCCAAGTCGACGAGAAGAAGCTCGACCCCAACTACCCGATCCTCCGGCGGGATCGTCCGATCCTCAAACCGCTCACTCAGTTCAGCTTCTCCTTCCCAGCCAAGGCGTACGCCGCGAGAAGGCTCTATGGGGAACAGACGGTCTTTCCGTTTGCGCTGAGCGCGGAAGGGATGGCAGGCTCGTTTAGCCTCGCCCGGTGGGAGAAGCCCTCGAAAGACACGCTGGTGCTGGAGTTCGTCGGGCAGATCGGCCCGCTCACCATCACGAAGCGGTTCACCATCCGCAACGACCCGTACTACACGATCGATCTCGACCTCCTGATCGAGAACCCCAGTGGGCAGGGGCTCTCATCCCCACTTCGCATGAGCCTAGGGCGCTACACGCCCAACACGAAGGCCGGTCCCGCGCTTGTCTTCCAGTACGACGGGAAGACGCGGGACGCCGTGCTCACGCCGGAATCCTACGACGTCTTCGGCGGGCTTGGCCTCATGTCCAAGGAGATCGTCTTCTTCCTTCAGATGCGGGACGCCCAAGCAGCCACCGCGTTCTCGGAGAGGGAAGCCTCTGGCGATCGGCAGTTCGGCATCACGCTTCCCACCTCGAAGCAGAAGGCCACGTACAGCTTCTCCCTGTACGGCGGGCGGCGGCGCTTCCTCCTCATGAACCACGTCGGTCTGGGCACGCTCGACGCCCCGGGAGCAGGGGCGCGGCTGATGATCCCTGTGATTCAGTTCCTTCAAGTCCTCTACCGCTTCACAGGCAACTACGGGTGGGCGATCATCCTATTCACCCTGGTGACGCGCGTCGTTCTGTATCCCTTGATGCGCAAGCAGATCCACTCGACGGCCAAGATGCAGAGGATTGCCCCCCGGATGAAGAAGATCCAGGAACGATTCAAGGACGACCGCCAGCTGCAGCAACAGAAGCTCATGGAGCTCTACAAGAACGAAGGCATCAATCCTTTGGGCGGTTGTCTTCCACTCCTGGTTCAGCTTCCGCTCCTCGTCCTTCTGTGGAAGGCGATCCTCTACTCCACGGAGGAGATCCACCTTTCGGCGGGATTCCTGTGGATGGCGGATCTCAGCCTGCGCGACCCGTACTTCATCTTCGTGGTGGTCACGACCGCCGCGATGATCTTGCAGCAGAAGCTGATGACGCCCGTGACCACAGGCGACAGCCGCAACGCCGCGTTCATCGGCTACGTCTTCCCCATCGTCATGGCCATCTTCCTGTGGAACTTCCCTGCTGGCTTGTGGATGTACTACTTCCTGACGACGATCTTCCAGGTCGCTCAGCAGTACATCGTGAACCGCGAATTGGCGCACGCCGACGCCAAGGCTCGAACGTCGAGCGGAGGCGCGGGGGAAGGAACGCAGATAGAGGGCGGCGATTCGGGTGATGGAGAACGTCAAGGCTGAGATCGCGGAGTACCTGCAGGAACTCCTCGCGATCATGGAGGAGGAGGCCACCTTCGAGGTCGAGGGTGACTCTTACGAGGATCTCTACGTCAACCTGACGGGGAGTCTCTTCTCCCTCCCGGAGGAGCGCCCGATCCTGACAGCCCTCGAGCACCTCCTGCGCGCCTATCTCCGCCGCAAGACGGGCCGGGAGTGCGAGGTGATCCTGGACGTCAACGGAGCGATGCAACGCCGGCGGGCCGAGCTGATGCGCTTTGCCCTGAACGCGGCCGAGTCCGCCTTGCGCGAGCACAAGCGAATTCGCCTGAACCCCATGCCGGCGCACGAGCGGCGGACGATCCACCTCACCCTCGCCAACTTCCCTGGGATCAAGACGTACAGCACCGGCGACGGCGAGGAACGACGGGTGGTCATCGAACCGGAAGGCGCGTGAAGCGCAGGGGTGCGGTCTCTGCCATCTCCGCCTGGTGCCGCGTCGTGTCCGAAAGAGCCGCCGGCTCCGTTCTGCGCGGGGACGAGTCCCGAGCACGCCCGTGCGCTCCCAAGCGAGCACAGTGACGCCTGTCTCGGCCTGTCCGGACCGGCTGGGCTTCCTTCCTCGGGCGAGAGGGGCTAGCATGGAAGGAATATGTGGCTTGTGGTTTGTCTCTTGCTTGCTGGCGGAGTTGTGCTTCTTGCGCGCAGAGGGACGCTTTCTCTTCCTGTCGGGGGCATGATCCCCTCGACCCTCGTCATGGCGGGCGTCGTTCCCCTCTTGGCGGGGGCGCCCATCCTTCGGCAAAGGTTCGCCGACTGGATTCGGATGTGCCGGCCGGAGAGCGGCGGAGGAAAGAGCACCCTGCTCGGCGTGGCCTTTGACGATCTCTCCTTGGAGGAAGCGGTTGCACGCGCGGAGTCACTGCTTGCGTCGGAGGGCCGGGGGCACATCGTGGTGACCCCAAATAGCGTTTCTGTCCTGCGGAGTCTTCGCCGGGAAGACCTACTTAGAGTCTACCGGCAAGCGGACCTCGTGACCCCGGACGGGATCGGAATCGTATGGGCTTCTCGGATCTTGGGCGTGCCGCTTTGGGAGAGGGTCTGCGGGATCGACCTCGCTGAGTCGCTCCTTCGGCGCGCCAGTGTGCAGGGATACGGGGTGTTCCTCCTGGGAGGAAGGCAGGGGGTCAGCGCCAGAGCGTCGAGGCGTCTCAGCGAGCGATTCCCAGGGCTGCGCGTCGTGGGGAACCACCACGGCTACTTCACGGATCAAGACGAGCCCACCCGTCTCGTCCGCCAGGCGCGGCCCGAGATCCTGCTCGTGGGGATGGGAGTTCCCCGGCAGGAGTTGTGGATGGCCAGGGAGAAGGATCGTCTGGGGGTGCCTCTCCTCGTGGGAGTGGGTGGGTCTCTCGACGTATGGAGCGGCGACCTCCGTCGCGCCCCCTGGGTCTGTCAACGACTCGGACTGGAGTGGCTCTACCGGCTGTTGCGCGAGCCGCGACGGCTCAAGGACGCGCTTCTCATTGTGGCCTTCATCGGCCGGATTCTTGCCCTTCGCGCCGCGATCGGGGCTGTTGGTTCCCCGGGCCGATCTGCCGTGTCAAGAGCGACTAGTCGCTCACGAGGTCGATGGCCTCCACCTGTACAGCTCCCTGCCAATCGTCAAATCCCGCGCGAAAGACGAGGGAGGCTCCCCGCGCGTTCTCGAAGGTGTCGATGTGTCGAGCCGAGCGGAACGCGATGAGCGGCATGGCGAGTCCGTTCTGCACGACCCTTCCCTTGAGGTGCTGCCGCCTCGCCCCGACGAGGTGCAGGTCCTCGAAGCAGGCGTTTCGGACGAGAAGGCGTGGAGCAGCGTTTCCCGGGCCGTACGGCGAGAGGGAACGGATGTTCGTGTAGAAGCGCAGGTCGATCTCGGCCAGACAGACCTCTCCGTCGACGGTCGCGGCCGCGGAGACCAGGCTCGGCGCCCTCAGGACGACGTGTTCGAGCAGCTTCTCGCGGAGGCGTGGCAGATTCTCGTTACGGATGGAGAACCCAGCGGCCATCCGGTGTCCTCCGTGGTGAAGAAGCAGATCGGAGTGAGACTCCAGACACGCCGCGATGTCGAAGCCGTCCACGCTGCGGCACGAGGCACGGCTCTGGTCATCACCCTGTGAGAGGACGATCGCAGGAACGCGGTAGCGGTCAGCGAGATGGGAGGCGACCAGGCCGAGAATCCCCTCATTCCAGTACTTCCCGGACAGGACGATGATGCCATCCCGGGTGGGATCGACCCCCTCTTCCGCCATCATCTCCTCAGCCTGAGCGATCAGGTCGTCTTGAGCGATCTCTCGATCGCGGTTGTAGTCGAGGAGGATCTCGGTGAGGTACTCGGCTCGCTCTGCAACGCCGGTGGTCAGAAGGAGGAAGGCGACCTTCGGGTCTCCCGTTCGATTCGCGGCGTTCAACTTCGGGGCGAGGAGGTATCCGACGTCGGAGGCGGTCAGCTTCTTGGGGTTGATCGAGAGCTTCTCCATCAGGACTCTCAGTCCGAGAGACGATCCTTCCTGGCGCCCGATCAGGGAGAACGCCTCGCGGACCATGGCGCGGTTCTCCACCTCGCTTCCCGCGGCCAGGGGGACCAGGTCGGCGATGGTCCCCAGAGCCACCAGATCGAGAAGCGCGTGAGGTGCAGGCTGGCCTAGTCGTTCGTACAGAGCCGCGATCAGTTTGTACGCGACCCCGACCCCGGCCAGGTGTCGGTTGGGGTAGGTCTCCCCCGGGAGCTGCGGGTCGACCACGGCGAGGGCAGGAGGCAAAGCGGGCGGGGGAATGTGATGGTCGGTGAGGATCGTGTCGACGCCAGCTTCGCGAAGGAGCGTGATCTCCTGGACGTTGGAGATCCCGCAGTCGACCGTGACGACGAGGTGGAATCCCTCGCCGATCGCCCTCTCCACGAACGCCTGGGAGAGCCCGTGTCCCCGCTCGCGATCGCCGACGTCCACCTTGATTTGTCCCTTGGGGAAGAGGGGCAGAAGGCCGCGATAGAGGAGCGCTGCCCCAGTCAGGCCGTCGACATCGAAGTCCCCGTGGATGAAAACCGGCTCCTCGCGGTCGATCGCCTCGACGAGGCGGGCGACGGCTTGGTCCATGCCCAGAAGACTAAACGGGGGATGGAAGCTGCTCGTTCCGGGGTCGATTAGCTTGGCCCAGTCCTGGCCCCCACGGCGAGCCAGGAGGATGGCGAACGGCCGGGAACATGGAAGCGCGGCTTGGATCTCCTGGACGAGAGAATCATCCGGGAGGGGAGCGATCTCCCACTCCCGCCCCTCTCGGATGAGGGACTTCATCTAGCCTTCTTCGCCCCTTCGGCTCGGCGCGTCCACCAGTAGAGGATGGGGTTCGCCACGTAGAACGTCGACCATGTCCCCACGGTGACGCTCATGAGAAAGGCGACAGAAAGGCCGCGCAGCACGGGTCCTCCGAAGATCAGGAGCAGGATGATCGGCGCGAGGGCGATGACCGCGGTCGTCACGGTCCTCGTCAGGGATTGGTTGATGCTGCGGTTGATGATGTCGTACATCGAGGCCTTCTTGTCGATCGCCAAGTTCTCGCGCACCCGGTCGAAGATGATGACGGTGTCGTTGCACGAGTACCCGAGCACGGTCAGAAGACCCGCGATCGTCTCCATGTTGAACTCAAGGTGGAAGAGAGCGACCACCCCGAGCGTGATCGTGACATCGTGAACGACGGCGACGACGGCCCCCACGGCAAAACCGCTCCGGAACCGCCACGTGATGTAGATGAGGATCCCCAAGATGGCGAGCAAGACCGCCTGCCACGCCCTCCCAATGACCTCCCCGGTCACCTTCTGGCCGACCGACCGCCGGCTGATGTCCTCAACCGGCAGCTTCTGCCGGAGGGTCGCCTCGATCCGATCAATGGTGTCTTTGTTCGCTTCGACGTCGAGCTGGGTGGTGATCACGCTCGTCCTGCCGCCGCCAGTGGACTGGATGGCGCTCTCGGAGAGGCTCGTCGTCCCGGCCGAGATGCCGGCGAGGGCGCTGCGCACGGTCGCGGTGTCCACCGGTTGCGCGAATTGAACGACGAACTCCGTCCCAGGAGTGAAGTCGAGCCCCAGCTTCAGCCCCCGCACCTGCGGGATGAGGAGAATCGCGCTCGCCACGACGAGGATGATGGAGATGGGAACACAGTACTTTGCCTTGCCTAGAAAGTCGAAGCGCGTCAAGCGGGCCTCCTCCTACCGTCAGGCGGACTGAACCTTCTTCATCCACCTCGACTTGATCCGGGACGCCTTGTTCTTGTGAATGGAATTGCGCTGGGCTGCCTTGTCGGCCGCCTTGGCCAACTGAGGTAGGAGGGCGGAAGCCGCCTCCTTGTCTCCCGCTGCCAGGTTGACACGGATGTCTTTCGCGACGCGCTTCACGGCCGCCTTCCGTGCCCGGTTCAGCCCGCGGTGTTTCACACTCTGTCGCAGCTGCTTCTTTGCAGAACGGATCTTGGGGATCTGTATCACCTCTTCCAGATGCCGGGAGTTCTTGCCCAATAGACGAGCAGAATATGATATCGGACGCTTCGCCGCGGATCAAGTGAGCGCGACCTCCCGCGCTGTGTCCCGTCCGGTTCTCTTTTCTGACCTCGCAGGCGGCGCCGACCGGTGAAGGGAAAAGCGATCGGCCCGGAGTTGGGGCGAATGTAACATTCGTCACCTTTGCCGGCGGCCAGGTCGTCCTTACCCGCAAGGGGTCCCCACTTGGTAGGACACCCGCGGCGCAAGGAGGCGGTTGACCCCGCCTCGGTCGGCGCGCTATCGTGGTCTCCTTTCGACGGGCCACGTTCGGTGAGGGGGACGCACGATGGAGAGAATCGTCAAGCGCGACGGCCGAGTCGTTCCGTTCGACGAGGTCAAGATCACCACCGCCATCTGGAAGGCCATGCGGGCGGTTGACGAGGCGGACGAGGTCGCGGCAAGACGCCTGGCCGAATTGGTCACGGGCCTCCTCGACGAACGGTTCTCAGGAGAGGTTCCCACGGTCGAGGAGATCCAGGACCAGGTCGAGGACGTGTTGATCGAGGCCGGCTACACCCGGACCGCAAAGGCTTACATCCTCTATCGCAAGCAGCACGCGGACCTGCGCGAGATGCGAGGTCTCACGACCGAGATCCCCCTTGTGGAAGACTACCTCGACGACCGCGACTGGCGGGTGCGGGAGAACTCAAACATGTCCTACTCCCTCCAGGGACTGAACACCCACATCACCGACCGCGTCATCTCGCGCTACTGGTTGAACAAGATCTACCCCGAGGAGATCCGCGAGGCGCACGAGAGGGGAGACTTCCACCTGCACGACCTGGGGACGCTCGGGGCCTACTGCGTTGGCTGGGACCTACGAGACCTTCTTCTGCGTGGGTTTCGCGGGGTGCGGGGGAAGGTTGAGTCGAGGCCGGCGAAGCGGTTCCGGGTAGCGCTTCTCCAAGTGGTGAACTTCATGTACACGCTGCAAGGGGAGTCGGCTGGGGCACAGGCCTTCTCGAACCTGGATACCTACCTCGCGCCGTTCATCCGCGCAGACGGTCTTTCCTACGCCGAGCTCCGCCAGCACATGCAGGAGTTTGTGTACAACCTGAACGTCCCCACGCGCGTCGGATTCCAGACGCCGTTCACGAACGTCACCCTAGACCTTGCCGTCCCCCGGCATCTTGAGGGGGAGCCGGTCGTCCTGCAAGGGAAACTCCATGACTCGGTCTACGGCGACTACCAGCCAGAGATGGACCTCTTCAACCGGGCTTTCGCGGAGATCATGCTCGAGGGGGACATGAACGAGCGGCCGTTCACCTTCCCCATTCCCACCTACAACATCACCACAGGATTCGACTGGGACAACGAGAACCTGAAGCCCATCTGGGAGATGACGGCGAAGTACGGGATCCCCTACTTCTCGAACTTCATCGGAAGCGACCTCAAGCCGGAGGACGCGCGGAGCATGTGCTGCAGGCTGCGAATTGACAACCGCGAGCTGCGGAAGCGCGGCGGAGGCCTGTTCGGGGCGAACCCCCTCACCGGATCGATCGGGGTCGTGACGATCAACCTCCCGCGCCTGGGGTACCTGGCGAGGGACGAGACCGACTTCCTCGAGCGCCTCGATCACCTGATGGTCCTCGCCAGGGACTCGCTCGTCATCAAGCGTAAGACCCTGGAAACCCTGACTGAGAGAGGGCTCTATCCCTATTCTCGCTTCTATCTCGATCGGATCCAGGTCGCGCATGGCGGCTACTGGAAGAACCATTTCTCGACGATCGGTCTCGTGGGCATGAACGAAGCGCTTCTCAATCTCTTTGGGATCACAATCGCCGACCCGGCCGGACAGGCCTTCGCCCTGCGGGTCCTTGATGCCATGCGTGCGCGGCTCGCCGTGTTCCAGGAGGAGACAGGGGACGTCTTCAACCTGGAGGCCACCCCGGCCGAGGGCGCGAGCTTCCGCCTCGCGCAGAAGGACGCCGGCCGCTACCCCGACATGCGCTTCTACAACCGCGAGCGCCACGGTGGCGCCGTCCCTTACTACACGAACTCGACCCACCTTCCGGTCGGGTTGACCGAGGATCTGTTCGCGGCGCTCCGGCTCCAGGATCCTCTACAGGCTCGCTATACCGGGGGGACGGTCTTCCACGCCTTCCTCGGGGAGCGGCTCCCCTCCGGGGAGGCGGCGAAGCGCCTCGTGCGGAAGATCGCCGAGACCTTCCACCTCCCGTACTACACCCTGACCCCGACCTTCTCCGTCTGCCCGAACCATGGGTACCTTGTGGGAGAGGAGAAAGCCTGCCCGACCTGCGGCACGGCGGCCGAGGTCTACTCGCGGATCGTGGGCTACCTGCGGCCCGTGGAGCAGTGGAACGACGGCAAGCGGGCCGAGTTTGTCGACCGGAGGAGTTTCGCTCCCGAGCCGGTCGCGCACCTCTAGCTGAAGGTTCTCCGCAGGAGGGGACGTGGAGCTCGCCCACCTCGTACCGACGAGCCTCCTTGACTACCCGGACCGGGTGGCCGCGGTCCTGTTCACGGCGGGGTGCAACTTCCGCTGTCCGTTCTGTCACAATGCCGAGCTCGTCCTGCCGGAGAAGACCCGGGAGCTTCAACTCACCGGCAAGCAGGAGGTATTCCGCGCGCTGGAAGAGCGGCGCGGGTTCCTCGACGGCGTTGTCATCACCGGGGGAGAGCCGACGCTGCAGCCGGACCTACGCGAATTCATCCGGGAGGTAAGACAGCTCGGCCTCCTCGTGAAGCTCGACACGAACGGGTCGCGGCCCGAGGTCCTCGAAGACCTGCTCGCGGCAGGGCTCCTCGACTACGTGGCGATGGACGTGAAGGCCCCACTTACTCGCTACTCTGACTTTGCCGGAGTCCCGGTCGACCTCTCCGCGATCGAGGAGTCGATTTGCCTCGTCCGCGAACGGGCTCCGGACTACGAGTTCCGCACGACCGTCGCCCCAGGTCTGGTGGCGGAGGATCTCAAGGAGATCGCCGTCCTGCTCGCCGGCTCGCGATGCTGGTTCCTCCAGCCGTTCATCGTCCCGGAGGGGAAAGGGCTCGTGGACCCGGCGTTCGAGAGACGACCGGCCCTCGGGCGGTTTGCCCTTCTCCAAGTCTGGCAGGAGGCATCGACCGGCTCTATCAGAGGCGGTGTCCGCTGATTGGTCCTCGGCCCCTTTCGAGAGGGCCGTGCTCGGGCGGCGCCGGGCCGTAGCATGGTAAGAGGATAGCACATCTTAGCAGCACATCACTCCCTTGACAAGTGTGATCGATATGAGGTAGTGTCATATCCGTGCAGTGCGCCCATGGTCTCGGAGGCGCACCGCTGGCAAGGAGGCGAGGCGGATGACTCGACGCGTTACTCCTCTAGCGACGGCGCTGATCGTGGTTTCTGGACTCAGCCTCTTCGCAGGACCGTTCGCTGGGAGCTGGGGGAACGACGTCCTGATCAATCCGCAGGCGAATCTGTTCACGTCCATCGACTCTGTCCTTCACGTTGACTACTCGTTTGGTGGTCTGGTGGGGGCGAGCGAGTCCGAGATGTACTTCGTGGGTGGGTTCATCTGGCAAGGATTCGGAATGACTGGGAGGATCGGTGGATTCGACATCCAGGCCGACCTCCTGTTTGGGCCTTCCACCGCGGACTTCATCTATGACCAGGCGATCATCTTCACCACCATCGCTGGAGTTGACATTGGCTTCTACTCCGCTCGGCTCTCGAGCGCTGTCCTGGGAGGTCCCGCAGCGGGGAGCGCCGTTCGTCTCGCCAGGAGCTTCGGGAAGGTCAGGGTGGTCAGCACGAGCGAGTTTGGGGCGCGGATCCAGGACGAGGACTTCGATGGAATCACGATCGTCCACGCGGCCACAGGGCTCTACAAGCGCTACGTGACGAACCCGATCGTCCCTGTTCAAAGCGGGTCCAACTGCTGCAACGGCGGGCTGACGGGCGAGAAGCTCGTCGTGAGTGGCTGGAGCTTCGGCTGTGGAGACGACGTTTCCTCGACTCTGTACATGGATCGGGCCGGGTTTGAGTTCGTGGGCTTCAAGATGACAGGTGTCCAGACCGGGATCTCCTGGGTTGTCCTTGACCTCGATCTCACCATTGGGCTCCAGACGAAGAGCCTGACCCTGACGCCCAGGCTCAACCTGGGCAAGACCGCGTGCGTCGACCTCTACAGCGCCTTTCGCCCCGGACCGAACCCGGCCTCGGTCGTTGGAATCGAGTCCTACGGGTTGGGTGTCACGTGTTCCTGGGGCGGGATCACGGTCAAGGACCTCTCCGTCCTCAACACAGGGCGCTACGCGATCACGACGCCCAGGTACGGGAGTGCGATTGAGGAGATCGCCGATGCTGTGAAGAATGGGCACGACTACTACCCGGACTACTGGGAGCTTCTCACGATCGAGGTCAAAGGGAGTGGGTGCTGCGAAGGCGACCTGACCTTCTTCGCGAACACCTACTTCCAGCAGAGCTCAAGCCGGCTCTTCGATTGGGGGATGACTCACGTCGAGGCGAGCGTCCCGGTCGGCTCCCTTGTTCTCCGCGGGTCGGTCGAGGCTAGCGTAACAGGGCTCGAACACGCGGGAATCGGGGTCACTGTGAAGTGGTAGGGCCGCACGGAGGCGCTAGCGGAGTCCAGCCATCTCTCGCACGGAGGCGATCGTCTTCTTGGCGATCGATCGGGCCCTCTCGCCCCCGTCGGCGAGGATCTCCTCGACCCTTCCTGAGGCCTCGAGTTCGGCGCGGCGTTCCTGGATCGGTCGCAGGGTCGCCATTAGGCTCTCGAAGACCGCGTCCTTGAGATGGGAGTAGAGGAGTGTCCCCGCCGAGAAGTCGGTGCGCAGCCGCGCCACAACCGCCGCGGGAGCCGAGAGCTCAAGGACCTCGAACAGGTTCGCCACGCCGGGCGACATCGTGCTTCCCGGGGTGAGACCGATGTCCGTGACCGCCGAGCGGACCTTCTTCTGGATCGAGGACTCCTTCTCCATCACGCCCACGTAGTGACTCTCACCTGCGCTCTTACTCATCTTCTGGGTTGGGTCGGCGAGGGACATGATCCGCGCGCCCTTCCCGACGATCGGTTCGGGTTCGGGGAAGAGCTCGCCGAAGCGGGAGTTGAAGCGCCGCGCGATGCGCCGCGCGAGCTCGAGGTGCTGCACCTGATCCTCCCCCACGGGAACCCCGCCTGCCTTGTAGAGGAGGATGTCCGCCGCCTGAAGGACCGGGTAGTTGAAGAGTCCGACGGACACGAAGTCCCGCCCCTCGGACTTGTCCTTGAACTGGGTCATCCGTTGCAGGTCGCCGTAGGAGGTGACGCAATCGAGGATCCAGGCAAGTTCCGTATGTTCGGGGACTGCGGACTGGAGGAATAGGATCGAGCGCTCGGGGTCGATCCCGCAAGCCATCAGGTCCAAGGCCATCGCCCGGCTCGCCTCAGGCAGTGCCTTGGGGTCGACATCGATCGTGATGGCGTGGTAGTTCACGATGCAGTAGATGCAGTCGTGATCCTTCTGCAGGGAGGCCCAATTGCGGATCGCTCCGAAGTAGTTCCCGATGTGGAGCGTTCCGGTCGGCTGGATCCCGGAGAAAACGGTCTTGCCCATGGCGGGGCCTCCTCTTGACTAGACTATCCGCAAGTATACGCGTGTCGAAGTCAGGGCCGCAACTGCGATCAGTTGATCGGCCCTGCGGCTTTGGCGTATGATTCTGACGGGTGTTCGATGGGGAGTAGGCTCACCGCGATCATCTTGGCCGCCGGGAAGGGAACCCGCATGAAGTCGAGGCGGGCAAAGGTCCTGCACCGCATCTGCGGCCGACCGATCCTCTACTACGTTCTCGATGCCGTGCGTGGTGTGAATCCCGACGAGGTGTTGGTCGTGGTGGGGGATCGCGCGGAGGAAGTGAAAACCGAGCTTGGTTCTGAGCCTGTCCTTTTCGTCGAGCAGCGGGAGCAGAAGGGGACTGGCCACGCTGTCCTCCAAGCCAGGGGAAGGGCAAAGGGGAAGGTTCTTCTCATCGTTCCGGGGGACCTCCCTCTTCTCACGACACCCGTCCTTGACCGATTCCTGGCCCACCACGTCGAAGAGAAGGCCGACCTCTCCCTACTCTCCGTGGTCCTCTCCGAGCCGGGCGGCTACGGCCGCGTGCTGCGCGACGACAAGGGAACTCCCGTGCGGATCGTGGAGGCACGCGACGCCACGCCCCAGGAACTGCTGACCGCGGAGGTCAACTCCGGCATCTACTGCGTGTCAAACGACGGGCTGCTCTGGGAGACGCTCGCGAGTCTCAGCACAGCAAACGCTCAGGGAGAGTACTACCTTCCCGACCTCGTGGAGCGGTTTCGCCTCGTCCATCGGAAGGTCACCGCTGTGGCGGTCGACGATCCGAAGCGAGTCCTCGGGGTCAACTCCCGGGCTGAGCTTGCCCTGGCTGAGCACATCATGCGTGAGGAGATACTGGACAAGCTGATGGCCTCTGGCGTAACGGTCGTGGACCCGGAGCGGACCTACGTAGAGCCGAACGTGGCGGTAGGGCCGGACACGGTCTTACTTCCGGGGACGCACCTCGTGGGGAACTCGACGATTGGCGAGGACTGCACGATCGGGCCGGACGCCTGGATCGAGGACTCGACCGTAGAGGAGCGCTGCCGTGTCCGGTACTCCGTCCTGGAGTCGGCGACCGTGCGTGCGGGAAGCGCGATTGGACCCTACGCCCATCTTCGCCCGAAAGCCGACGTCGGCCCGGACGTCCGGATCGGCAACTTCGTCGAAGTGAAGGCCTCGCGTGTGAACCGCGGGGCGAAGGCAGGGCACCTCGCCTACCTGGGAGACGCCGAGATCGGCGCGGAGGCGAACATCGGGGCGGGAGCCATTACCGTCAACTACGATGGCAAGAAGAAGCATCGCACGATCATCGGCGACCGGGCGTTCGTCGGGAGCAATGCCTCTCTCATCGCGCCCGTCACCATCGGGGAGGACGCCGTCGTCGGAGCCGGGTCGACGATCACGGAGGACGTTCCTCCGGGAACCCTCGCCCTCGGCCGGGCGCGCCAGGTCGTCAAGAAGAAGAAGGAGGCAAAGGAATGATCGGACGGGAGCTCACCCTGATCTCAGGGAACGCCAACCGGCCCCTGGCGCGCGAAATCTCAAACGCCCTGGGCATCGAACTGTGTGAGACATCAGTCGATCGTTTCAGCGACGGTGAGATCCGTGTGCGCATCCTGGACACGGTCCGCGGGGCGGATGTGTTCGTGATTCAGCCCACCTGTCCTCCAGTGAACGAGAACCTGATGGAACTCCTCATTATCATCGACGCGTTGCGCCGGGCCTCGGCGCGCAAGGTGATCGCGGTGGTGCCGTACTACGGGTACGCGCGCCAGGATCGTAAAGAGACGGGTCGGGTTCCGATCTCCGCGCGTCTCGTCGCCAACCTCATCGAGACCGCCGGCGCGGATCGCGTCTTGACCATGGACCTGCACGCCGGCCAGATCCAAGGATTCTTCAACGTTCCCGTGGACAACCTCCGCTCGGATCCGATCTTCGCCCCCTACTATCGGAGGGGCATGGGCCAGAGCTCGGACACCGTCATCGTAGCCCCGGACGTGGGCGGGACCGTTCGTGCGCGCATGCTGGCCGAACAGCTTGATCTGCCGCTCGCGGTCCTTGAGAAGCGGCGCTCGCCGGACGGGAAGGAGATCAAGGTCCTTCGCGTGATCGGCGACGTGAAGAACAAGCGCGTCGTCATCGTCGACGACATCTGCTCTTCAGGCGAGACCCTCGTGCGGGCGGCGCAGACGGTTCTCGGCCACGGCGCGACCGAGGTGTACGCCTACTGCACCCACGGCGTCTTCTCCGGCCGGGCCGTAGAGAGCCTGGAGGCCTCTCCCTTGAAAAGGGTGGTCGTGACCAATACCATCTGTTACGAACGAGCGGAGAAGAGTGAGATTGTCGACTACATCCCGGTGGGAGAACACCTCGCGAAGACGATTCGTCGGATCTTCGAGAACAAGTCGGTGAGTCACCTCTTCCCACACTACTGATCTAGGAGCGAACATGTCGACCTTGCACGCAAAGGTACGCACCGGAGGAAAGGCGGGCGCGCTACGCCGTAGCGGGGGCATCCCGGCTGTGGTCTACGGCCCGGCGATGGAGACCACGGCGGTCACCCTGGACCGCAAGGAGCTTCAGTCCGTTTTCTCCAAGATCACGCGCAGCTCCCTCATCGAGCTTTCCGTCGGGGATCGTGGGAAGCCCAAGACCTTCACCGTCTTCGTTAAGGACATCCAGTACAACGCGGTCACCGACGAGCCGATCCACGTGGACTTCTACCACCCGGCGGCCGATCACCCGCTGAAGCTTGACGTGCCGATCAAGGTCGTCGGGCAGTCTCCGGGCGTGAAGGCGGGTGGCGTCCTAAACGTCGTGTCCCGGGCGGTTCCCGTGCATGGACTGCCCAAAGACATCCCGCCGCTCCTCACGATAGACGTGAGCACGCTCGAGCTGGGCCAAGCCATTCGCGTGCGGGATGTGAACTTCGGAAGCGTGCAGCCTCTACTCTCTGCCGACCAGACGCTGCTTGCCGTGGTGCAGCCGAAGGCCTTCGGGGAGCCGGCCGTCGCAGAAGCTGAAGAGGGCGAGGTCGCCGAGGAGGCAGTGGCTGAGGGAGAAGCGACCGAGGAGACCGCCAAAGGGGAGTAATTGAAGGCCGTCTTCGGGCTGGGCAATCCTGGACTGGAGTACGCTCTCTCCCGCCACAACGTTGGTTTCCAGGTGGTTGACCTCTACCGCAGGGTGCATTGCCCTCGCATAAGAGGAACGATCGCGTGTCATTCCCTCATCTTTCGAGCGGGCGGTCTGTTGCTCGTTAAGCCGCTCACCTACATGAACCAGAGCGGCCGGGCGGTCCTGGCGGTCCTCGATCGGTTCAAGGTCGGCTCAAGCGACAGTCTCGTCGTGTACGACGACTTCGACCTTCCCCTGGGGAACCTGCGCATCCTGGGAGCGGGCGGCGCGGGAACGCACAACGGCATGCGTTCCGTTCTTGCGGCCATCGGCGGCGAAGGCATCCCGCGGCTGCGGATCGGGATCGGCACGGGGGCCCGCGCGATCGGCGGAACCGACTACGTCCTGGGACGGTTCACGCCCCAGGAGTGGCAGATCTTGTCAGGGATCCTCGAGACGGCCGTGGAGGCCGTCGAGGCGTTCTCAATGTCCGACGTGACGGGCGTGATGAATCGCTTCAACCACAGAGGATCTCCGATTGCGGCAAACGGGGACGCCGCTATAATCTAGCACTTGGGAGTTCCGAGGGGGAGGTGAAACACATGTACGACCGGTTCTCGCGGGAGTCGATGGAGATCATCGCGGTCTCTCAGGAAGAGGCCGAGGAATGGCGTCACAGCTACGTGGGAACCGAACACCTGCTCCTGGCGTTCCTCAAGATCAAAGGGAGCGATGTCTATCGCTTCCTTACAACCCAGGGGATCACCTACGCCAAGGTCGTCTCGCTTCTCGAGGCGGAGAAGGGGCGTGGTGAGGTGAAGCTCTCCGCCGACGACCTCGAGCCGACGCCTCGCTTGAAGCGGGTGATGAAGATCAGCTTCGAGGAGGCGCGGCGGGCCGGCTTGAACACCATCCGTCCGGAGCACCTCTTGATGGGGCTGCTCCGCGAGGGCGAGGGGACCGGCGCTGCGATTCTGCTTCACCTGGGGATCGACCTGGCCAAGACGCGTGCCTACTTCCTCCCTTCCGCCGGGATTGGAATGGCGATTCGGGCCTCACGTCACCCACAGCAGAAAGGAGATCTCTCCGAGTTCGGGCGCAACCTGGTCGAGGAAGCGGAGGAAGGCCGGCTCGACCCGGTGATCGGCCGCGATGAGGAGATGGAGCGGGTCATCCAAACTCTGACTCGTCGCAAGAAGAACAATCCCGCCCTGATCGGCGAGTCTGGCGTGGGCAAGACCGCCATCGTGGAAGGGCTCGCCCAGCGGATCGCTTCCGGCGACGTCCCACCCCTCCTGGCGTCCAAGGAAATCCTCGAGCTCGACATGGCGTCCATCGTGGCCGGAACGAAGTACCGGGGCGAATTCGAGCAGCGCCTGAAGAACCTCATCAATCAGGTCACGGAGTCGGACAACATCATCCTGTTCATCGACGAGCTACAGACGGTGGTCGGGGCCGGAGGCGCGGAAGGAGCGATCGATGCCTCGTCGATCCTCAAGCCGCCGCTCGCCTCCGGGGCCATCCAGTGCATCGGCACGGCGACCCCCGATGAGTATCGCAAGTCTGTGGAGAAGGACCCGGCCTTGAAGCGGCGGTTCAAGACGATCCTCGTCGAAGAGCCCACCGTGGAAGAGACGGTCCAGATCCTCAAGGGCCTTCGACCTCACTATGAGAAACATCATGGGGTGAAGATCTCCGACGACGCACTCCATCAAGCCGCGCGCCTGTCCGACCGATACGTCACTGACCAGTTTCTCCCGGACAAAGCGATCGACCTGATCGATGAGACCGCGGCTCGGATCAAGCTTCAGAGTTCCCGGATGCCCGACAGCGTCCGGCAGCTCGTGGCTCAGGTGGACAAGCTGGACGAACAGGAGCGCGAAGCGGTGGCCGGGCAGGACTACGAGAGCGCGGCTCGTCTTCGCGACCAGAAGAAGGACCTCGGGCAAAAGATCGACGAGATGAGCGACAGCTCCACCGGGGAGACCGGGCTCGTGGCGACGGGGCGGGAGATCGCTCAGATGATCTCCGTGTGGACGGGCGTGCCCATCGGCCACGTGCAGGAGGAGGAAAGGGCTCGCCTGGTTGGCATGGAGGAGAAGATCCACGATCGCCTGATCGGCCAGGACGAGGCGGTCAAGGCGGTCTCCCGTTCGATCCGGCGCGCCTACGCCGGGGTCAAGAACCCACGCCGGCCGGTCGGCGTGTTCATGTTCCTTGGCCCCACCGGGGTGGGGAAGACGGAACTTTCCAAGACCCTGGCCGAGTTCCTCTTCGGAGACGAGGAGGCCCTGGTGCGGGTGGACATGTCGGAGTACATGGAACGGTTCTCCGTTTCCCGTCTGACCGGAGCCCCACCGGGCTACGTGGGATACGAGGAGGCGGGAGAGCTGACGGAGAAAGTCCGCCACCGGCCGTACTCGGTCATCCTGTTCGACGAGATCGAGAAGGCCCACCGCGATGTGTTCAACATCCTCTTGCAGGTTATGGAGGACGGTATCCTCACCGACTCCCAGGGAAGGCGGGTCGACTTCCGCAACGCGGTCCTCATCATGACCTCGAACGCCGGAAGCGAGATGATCACCGACCGCGGAACCCTCGGCTTCAGTGACCAAGAGGGCGACTCGCTCGAATCCTACCAGGAGATGAAGGACCGGGTGATCGGCGAGGTGCGCAAGGTCTTCCGGCCTGAGTTCATGAACCGCCTGGACGACATCATCGTCTTCCACCAGCTCTCGCGCGACCAGGTGCGGCAGATCGCCGCCCTGATGCTCTCTGAGCTCAAGGAGCGCCTCGAGGAGGAACATGAGATCACCTTGGTCCTCGAGGAATCGGCGGTCGAGCTTCTGATCGAGAAAGGGTACGACCCCAAGTACGGGGCGCGGCCGATGCGGCGGATGATCGAGCGGCTTCTGGAGAACCCGATCTCAGAGCTGATCCTCCAGGGGACGTTCGCCAAGGGGGCCTCGGTGGTGGCCCGGGCCGACGGGGAGGAGATCGCCTTCTCCCAGGCGGACTAGCGTGTCCTTCTCCTGCAGCGAATGCGGGTATCGGTCCGCCAAGTGGCTCGGCCGCTGTCCCAACTGCGGGGAGTGGGAGACACTCATCGAAGAGGGTTCTCCCGAGAAAGGGAAGGGAGCATCGACTTCCTGGATCGGCGAGGAACTCCGTCCGATCACCTCGATCGACATCGGCGAGCTGAGACGCCTCGAGTCAGGGATTGGAGAACTGGACCGCGTCCTTGGAGGAGGGCTCGTCCCCGGGGCGGTCATCCTGTTTGGCGGGGAGCCGGGCGTGGGGAAGTCGACCCTCCTGCTGCAACTCGCGCAAAGTCTCGCCGAGCGCTCTGGGAACGTGCTGTACGTGTCCGGCGAGGAGTCGGCAGCGCAGATCAAGCTACGGGCGAGTCGGCTGGGCGCGGAGAGCGACCGACTGTACGTCCTTCCGGAGCAGTCCCTCTCTCGTATCATCCAGGCCGTCGAGCAGGTCGCTCCCTGCGTCCTCATCGTGGATTCGATACAGACTACCGTGTCGGACGCGGTGCCCGGTGAGGCGGGAAGCCTACGCCAGCTGCGCGAGACAAGCGCCGAGCTGACCCGTCTGACCAAGGCCAGGAAGATGTCGACCTTCCTCGTAGGGCACATCACCAAGGAAGGCGCCTTCGCCGGGCCCAAGACGCTGGAGCATCTTGTTGACGTAGCCGTCTATCTGGAGGGAAGCCGAGGAGAGGATGTGCGAATCCTGCGCTCCGTGAAGAACCGCTTCGGGGCGACGAACGAGGTGGCCGTCTTCCAGATGCTCCCTTCCGGCCTGAAGGAGATCACCGACCCGTCGCGCTTCTTCCTCGACCAAGAGCAAAGCTCTCCTCGGCCGGGAACGGTCGTGGTCAGCCTCATGGAGGGGACGCGGCCGATCCTCGTAGAACTGCAGGCCCTGGTGTCGCCGACCGGGGGGTACGGGGTCCCGCAGCGACGTGCCAGCGGGCTTGACTTCAATCGTATCCTCCTGCTCCTGGCCGTGATCGAACGCCAGCTGGGCATCCACACCGGCGCCGCGGACGTCTACCTGAGCGTCGCCGGCGGCCTGGAGACTCGTGAGCGCGCGGTCGACCTGGGGGTGATCGCCGCGGTCGTCTCCAGCCTCAAAGGCCGGCCGCTCCCCGCGGGGACCGTGCTCATCGGCGAGGTGGGTCTCTCGGGGGAGATGCGTGGGGTGAAGAAGCTCCGCGAGCGGATCGCCGAGGCCGAGAAGCTCGGATACACTCAGGCGATTGTCCCGGCGAGCTCCAAGCTCAGTCTACGTGGGAAGCTTGTGGCGGTTCCGGTCGAGACGATCGAAGAGGCGATGGACGTGCTGAAGCTGCGCTAGGGAAGGAGGGAGCGATGGCCGACCCCCGCCTGGAGAGGCTAGAGAAGGCAGCCAGGGTGCTGGAGGAACGCCTTGGGGAGCGCCCGGAGATCGCCCTCGTCCTTGGGTCGGGATTCTCCGAGGCGTTCGGTTTCCCCGGTGAGGGCACGCGCATCCCCTGGTCACAGATCCCCGGCTTTCCGTTGCCGACGGTCGTGGGGCACGCTGGAGAGTTCTGGGCAGGGCGCGTCGGAGGAAGCCGTGTCCTCGTTCAGAGGGGCCGCACCCACTACTACGAGGGCTATTCCCTGGACGACGTGACCTTCGGCGTTCGCCTCTTCGCGCTCTTGGGAGCGAAGACCCTGATCGTCACCAACGCCTCTGGTGCCATCAACCCTGCGTTCTCGGCGGGCGACCTCGTTCTCCTCACCGACCACATCAACACGGTGGGGATCAACCCGCTACGGGGAGCAAACCTGGAGCGCCTCGGTCCTCGATTCCCAGACATGTCCGCGGCGTACTCAAAGAGGCTACGGGCTCTGGCCAAGGAGGTCGCCAAAGAGCAGGGAATCGTCCTTCGGGAAGGCGTGTACTGCATGACCTGCGGACCGTCGTACGAGACCCCCGCCGAGATCCGCGCTTATCGCGCCCTGGGTGCGGACCTTGTCGGGATGTCCACCGTGCCCGAGGTGATCGCCGCCGCTCACGCTGGCCTGGAGATCCTCGGGATCTCCTGCGCCACGAATCTCGCCGCCGGCGTGAACCCCGATGCCACGCTGTCTCACACGGAAGTCGTGGATACGCTACGCAGCAAGGGAAAGGAGATGCGAACACTCCTTCTCGGCATCATCGCCCGTCTCTAGATCCCCGGATCCCCGTCAACCCGCAACGGGTGACGATTGCATCCTCCCGAGGCACCAGTATAATGTCGCCGCCGTGCTGAGAGGGATGAGAACGTCGGTTTCCGCCCCATCGGTACGGATACGTGCGCAAACTCTAGGAGGTTCTAGGTATGGCCACAGGCTCAACGCTCAACCCGTTCGAGATCTCCCAGCGGCAGCTCGAGAAGGCAGCGCAGATGCTCAACCTCGACCCGCAGGTCCACGCGCTCCTTCGCGAGCCAATGCGAATTCTCGAGGTCCACTTCCCCGTGCGCATGGACGACGGCACGACGAAGGCCTTCACGGGGTTTCGAGTCCAGTACAACGACGCCCGCGGTCCCACCAAGGGTGGGTTGCGGTTCGCCCCGGACGAGACTCTGGACACGGTGAAGGCTCTCGCTGCGTGGATGACCTGGAAGTGCGCCGTCGTGGACATTCCCTACGGGGGAGGAAAGGGCGGAGTCATCTGCAACCCCAAGGAGCTATCGGTCGGCGAGCTGGAACGGCTCGCTCGCGGGTACATTCGCGCGATCGGGCGTTTCATCGGCCCGGAGAGAGACATCCCGGCCCCCGACGTCTACACCACGCCGCAGATCATGGCGTGGATGATGGACGAGTACTCCAAGCTGACGGGCTACAACGCGCCCGGTGTCATTACCGGCAAGCCGATCCCGCTAGGAGGGTCATTGGGGCGGGGGGACGCCACGGCGCGCGGGGCGCTGTACACCATCATGGAGGCGGCGAAGATCCTGAAGTTGAACCTCAAGGGGGCGACCGTTGCGGTGCAGGGCTACGGCAACGCCGGCTACTTCGCGGCCAAGCTGATGGGAGAGCTCGCTGGCAGCAAGGTCGTTGCGGTCACGGACTCGCGCGGTGGCGTGTACGCGCCAGCCGGGATTGATCCGGAGGCCGCGCTGGCCCACAAGGAGAAGACGGGGTCGCTATCCGGACTCGGCGGTGGCAAAGCTATCACCAACCAGGAGATCCTGGAACTCGATGTCGATGTCCTGATTCCCGCGGCGATCGAGAACGTGATCACCGGGAAGAACGCCGGGTCGGTCAAGGCAAAGATCATCGCCGAGGCTGCTAACGGGCCAACCACTCCCGAGGCCGACGAGATCCTGTTCAAGAACAAGAAATTCCTCATCCCGGACTTCCTGTGCAACGCGGGCGGGGTGACCGTCTCGTACTTCGAGTGGGTTCAGAATATCGGAGGATACTACTGGAGCCTGGAGGACGTGCACGCGCGGCTCCAGGACAAGATGACGCGGGCCTTCCACGACGTCCAGCAGATGGCACTAGAGCACAAGGTGGACAACCGCACGGCCGCATACATGGTCTCCGTGCAACGGGTCGCCGAGGCGATGCGACTGCGGGGCTGGGTCTAGAACGTTTCTTTCGAAGGCGAACACAGGCCAGGGGAGGTCCTCAGGGTCGGTGCCCGGGGACCTCCCGCCTGTGAGGGGTTCTTTGCATGGGCAGGCTAGCGTTGTCTAGAATGGGAACCATGTCTGGCGCAGGCTCAACTCCCCAGGACGTCCGGGAGTTTCTGGCAGGGGTCTTCCCCTCACTCGACCCGGAGGAGATTGACGAACTGCAGCGGATATCCCTGCACGTCCACTACGATGAGGACGAACTGATCGCTCAGGAAGGGTCCTACGCCTCTGGAGTGTACGTCGTCCGATCTGGGCTGGTCTCCATCGGCAAGTACGCGAGCAAGGGCTGGGAGAAACGCGTCCTGCGCTTTCTGGCGGTGGGGGAGATGTTCGGGGTGGAGCCCGTGTTTCTGGAGCGAGAGCCGATCAACGCGGAGTTCGCCAAGGCGATCGTCGAGTCGAGCCTGGTGTTCTTCGAGCGCTCGAACATCCTGGCGTTCAGCAAGCAGCATCCTCGCCTGTTCGCCGATCTGTGCCGCTGGCTGTCACGCGAAGTGATCATGCTGGAGTTCAAGCTCACGCGAGAGGCCGTCGAATCGATGGACCGCAACCTCGCGCTTCTCCTGATGGCCCTGGCCAACAAGTATGGCGAGAAGACCGCGGAAGGGATCGTCCTCGACCTACCGATCTCTCGCCAGACCATGGCCGAGATGCTCGGGATCTCGATCGAAACGCTGATGCGGGCTCTGAAGCGCTTCCGCGAGCGGAACCTCATCGCCACCTCTCAGAGCCAGATCACCATCATCGACTTTGAGAGCCTCAAGGAGAGGGCTCGCACCAGCTCGTTCTACCTCTCGATCATGGAGGAAACGCTCTAGGCCATCTTCTGACCGTGGAGGTCAGTCCTTTGAGCGAGGTCTGAACGGAGCGTCTCCGGGGAAACGACCAGACGTTTCTCATTCTGAGTGATCCCTGGGAGCAGTGCCAAAGCGCGCGTCACCCGCGCAGCCGATCTCCCCAAGAGTTGGGCCAGGATCGGCAGGGTGATTTCCCCAGGCAGCGCGATCGTCTCCTCATCGAGCCGCTCGCCGCACTCGTCTGCCAGGTCAAGCAGGAGCCGGCCGAGACGTGCCTCGACGCGTGACGTGAAGAGCGACCCGGTGCGCTGCTTCAGCGCGTAGAAGCGGCGAGCAAGGCGTGCCAAGCAGTAGCGTTCGATGGCCTCTTCCTTGTCCAGGACTTGCAGGAAGAGGTCACGCTCGAAGAAGAAGAGCTCGGCGTCCGTCACGGCACGTGCGCCGCTGAGATGCAGGTCATGGCGGCCATCCAGCAACGCCTCGAGCCCGATCAGGTCCCCGGGGCCTAGGATCTCCATGGAGGCAGCGCGGTGTCCCTCGTCAGGCACGGCACAGCGATCGCTGACCAGACCCGCGAAGATGAGATAGGTACCTGCGGCGTAGGTCCCAGCCTGGAACACAAGCTCTCCATGAGGATAGCGGACGTGGAGAGGGCGGTAGGTCTCGATGACCCGTCTCCAGTCTGTCTGGGCGACCTGTGTTTTTGTCGCGCTCTTCTCCCTAATCACGTGTTGAGCCTAGCGGATCTCTGATGACTCGCCAATGCAACTCGACGGGGCGGCAGGGCGGCGTGTAGCAGAGGCGACTCCTGCGCTGCGCGCCAAGCTGCCTGTCAAATGACATCCGTGGGCCTTTCCGGTGCCGGGCTTGACCGACCGGTCGCTTGCGTGAGTGGATGTCTTGAGTGGTGTGTAGGCGCGCTGGATGCCACGCCACCACCATGACGCAAGAGAGAGAGAGACCTGCAAAACGCACACGCCGGCGCGGTCGTCTAACCTACGTCATGGAGGTTGCGTCCGCTACCCTGCTCTTCGGAGGTGAACGCCTCATGGCGAGAGAACAAATGGTTGGGACCGGAACGAAGCGGTCCGCGCGAACGAAGATCAATCCGTTTGAGATGCTGCTTCAGCAACTCGACCTGGTGCGCGAGCATACGGACATCCCTGGTGGAACCTGGGAGATCCTGCGCCGCCCGGAGAGAGCTCTGGAGGTCAGCATCCCGATCACGCGTGACGACGGTGAAGTCGAGGTTTTCACGGGATATCGCGTGCAGTACAGCAGCGCGCGGGGTCCGTGCAAGGGAGGCATCCGCTATCACCCTGCGGTGACTTTCGATGAGGTCAAAGCGCTCTCGGGTTGGATGACCTGGAAGTGCGCCGTGGTGAACATCCCCTACGGCGGGGGCAAGGGTGGCATCATCTGCGACCCGACCCGTCTCTCACCTCGCGAACTGGAGCGCCTGACCCGTCGCTACACGGCGATGATCTTCCCCCTCATCGGCACGATGCGGGACATCCCAGCTCCGGACGTCAACACGAACTCCACTGTGATGAACTGGATCGTGGACACCGCGGGACTTCTGAGCGGCGAGCCGGTCCCGGGGATCGTCACGGGCAAGTCGCTCGAGCTTGGTGGCGCTCTGGGGAGAAGGGAGGCGACAGGCCGGGGAGTGATGTTCGTGACGCTCGGTGTCCTGCAGCGCCTGGGGGTCGACATCACGAAGGCTCGCGTCGCCGTACAGGGATTCGGGAACGTGGGGTCCATCGGAGCGGAGCTCTTGGCGAAGCAGGGAGCGAAAATCGTCGCTCTGAGCGACGTCTCTGGCGCCTACTACTGTCCCACCGGGTTTGCCATCGACGAGGTGGTTCGCTACACGACCCAATCCCCGGGGCACTTGCTTGCAGGCTACAGCGCCCGCGGCGTCGAGGAGATCACCAATGAGGAACTCCTCACTCTCGACGTCGACGTGCTGGTCCCGGCTGCCCTTGAGGCCCAGATCGTGGCGGAGAACGCCACAGAGGTCAAAGCGAAGGTCATCGTCGAAGGGGCGAACGGTCCGACCACTCCGGAGGCCGACCTCATTCTAGGCGAGAAGGGCGTCGTGATCGTTCCGGACATCCTGGCCAACGCCGGTGGCGTGGTGTGCTCGTACTTCGAGTGGGTTCAGAACATCCAATGCTTCCCGTGGGAGGAGGAAGAGACCAACCAGCGTCTTGGGCGGGTCATGCAGCGATCGCTCGACGAAGTGTGGAAGCTCTCTCAAGAGCGGAAGGTCTCTCTGCGGTTGGCCGCGTTCATCCTCGCGGTCGAGCGCGTGGCACAAGCCATCCGGCTCCGCGGGATCTTCCCGTAGGGAGTCGTAGGGGAGGACACAGTGGGGCTCGAGTTTCCGAGCATGATCCTAGAGCCCGAGATGGACGCGGCCCCACTGCTCGATTGCGCCGTCCGATTCTGCGCGACGCGCTTGGGAAAGAGTGAGAAGGAGATCGTTCGCGCCCTCGAGGCAGGAGACCCAGGGGCTCACAGCACGCTCCGGTACGCCATCGCCAAGGGACTGAGCGCGCATCTGGCCGGACTCGGCCGGTCGATCCAGGCCGTGTATCTGTACGGAAGCAGCATGAACGGCGATGCACGCGCAGGGTCTGACATCGACTTGATCGTGATTGTGGGGCGGAAGCTCGACCAGGCGCAGGCGCTCCTGCGGCGGCTGGACGTCGCCTTGGTGACGGCTTACCGGGACCTACTCGGAGACGACGCGGGCCCGAGATCCATGCTCGATGTCCATCTGGTGGACGTCGACGAAGAAGTGGAACGCCGAGGCTATGGGGCGGTCGTCCATTCAGCGGAAACGAGCCCCGTCTGTCTCTGGCGTGACACACCTAGAGTATCGGGGGCTCCCTTGGCCGGGAGCCCCCGCGCGTTCCGCCTCAGCGCGCGTGAATGAAGAACTGCTTCATGTCACGCGGCTGATACACGTCGAACTGCACTAGGCTCAACACGTCGATCTGCGCCTGGCTCCCCGGGTTGACGCAGCGCGTCTCCCCCAGATCGACCTTGTAGTCACCCATGACCAGGGATTCGTGGCAGTGGCCCGCCAGCACGAGATAGGGCTGGTTCTGCGCGATGAACCGTCGGATCTCCACGCTTCCCACGTGGTCGGAGAGCTTGAGGAAGTCGTATCGGCCGCGCGGCGCGCACCAGTCGAGCGGGGTTCCGTAGGGAGGCGCGTGGAACAGGTGGATCGTCCGCGCTGGCTCGTACTCGAAGCCGCCTTCCTCCCCCGAGTCGCGACGGGCAAGATACCCGCCCAGGTCCAACAAGTCGTCGGCGATGGTCGAGCGCTCACTGTTGCCGCTTGTCGTGACACCCAGTTCGTAGATGTCCGCACACGGATCCATCGTCTCAGGGCGTAGCCTCACGCGATTCTCGTACTTCACCCAGTCCATGAGCAATCCCCCGCCCGGAGGTACGTATGGGTAGCCGGCCACCCACAAGAGAGGCACCTCGTCAGGGAAGAACGCCCGTCTCTGACGCGACTCCCGCAGCGGCACGAGCCGATCGTTGACCAGGTGGAAGTTCGGCGTCTCGCGGGAAAACTCTGCCAGCAGGGGCTCGTTCGCCCGGCGGTCGTCGTTTCCCATGATGGCGTAGATGTCTACATGGCGGTGATCGAGCAGGTAGCTCCCGATGAGGGGGATGAACTGCCTCTCGAAGAACGCACGCTGCGTCGCCACGCCGGCCTCTTCTGCGCAAGGCTCTGCAGGTATCCCGCTCGAGGGGCTGGGAGCGAGGTCGCCGGCGATGAACACCGAGCTGATCTTCCAGGCTTCAGCAATGCGGAGAAGAAGCTCATACAAGAGAACGTTTCCGTGGAGGTCGCTCACCGCAACGGCCTGCATCATGGCGCTTCAGAGTACTCCACCGTCCTCCTTTGTCAAGTGGCGGTGCCGCGTTGGGTCGTGGCGTGATCGCGCATTGGCAGTTGGCAATGGCGGGATGCGACACCGAAAGGTGGGGCGGAGCCGGCCAAGCTCACGAGGGCGGGCCGGGCGAGGCGGCAGACGGGCTCGTGCCTCCGTGTCGCCCTTCTCCCGCCTCAGGTTCTTCGGCTATCATCGCGAGAGGCGGAATGGGGCGCAGACGAAGGAGGGCGCGGTGAGCCAGGCGAGATCCCAGATACCAAGCGTCTACGACAACGTGCGGCGCCAGTTCGACAAGGCCGCCGATCTGATGAAGCTCGATCCGGACATCCGCAAGATCTTGGCTAGGACCAAGAACGAGATCATCGTGCATTTCCCCGTGAGGATGGACGATGGGACGATCGAGATGTTCTCCGGTTACCGCGTCCAGCACAACGATGTCCTCGGTCCATACAAGGGCGGGCTGCGGTTCCATCCTTCCGTCGACCTGGACGAGGTGCGAGCGCTCGCCACCTGGATGACTTGGAAGTCGGCCCTGGTAGACATTCCGTTCGGTGGGGCAAAGGGGGGAATCCAGTTCGATCCGGCCGAGTACTCGCCTCGAGAGCTGGAGCGAATCACGCGTCGCTTCGCGTTCTCCCTGGGCTGCAACATCGGTCCGGAGTACGACATCCCCGCGCCGGACGTGAACACCAACCCCCAGATGATGGCGTGGATCCTGGACACCTACCTGTCGATGATGCCGCCGCAGGAGAGGAACCGCTCGGTGCACGTGGTGACCGGGAAGCCGGTTGGGCTCGGCGGAAGCCTGGGCAGAGACAAGGCGACAGGGCAGGGCGTCACCTACCTCATCGAGCAGTGGGCCGAGGACCACCGGTTCGATCTCCGCGGAGCAACCTACACCGTACAAGGGTTCGGGAACGTGGGCGGATGGGCAGCCCGTCTGCTCAAACCCTACGGGGCGAAGCTGATCGCCGTGGAGGACGCCACCGGTGCGATTGCGAGCCCAGAGGGAATCGATCCGGACAGGCTGTTCGAGCATGTGAAGGTCCATCGGGGCGTGCGAGGCTATGCACGCATGGACCTGATCGATCACGAGACCTTCCTGGCCACGAAAGCGGACATCTTCATCCCCGCGGCACTGGAGAACCAGATCACCGGCGAGACGGCCCCTCTCCTTGACGTGAGGCTCGTCGCGGAAGGGGCGAATGGTCCGACGGATCCCGACGGCGACCTCGTCCTTCAGAGGAAAGGAATCGACTTGCTCCCCGACGTCTTATGCAACGCAGGCGGGGTGATCGTCAGCTACTACGAGTGGCTACAGAACAAGCGCAGCGAGTTCTGGGATCTCGAGGAGATCGATCAGAAGCTGCGCAAGCGTCTGCTGGCCGCGTATGCCGAGGTGAGTCACACGGCAAAGCGCATCGGGACGGACTGGCGCACAGCCGCGACCATCATCGCGTTGTCTCGTCTGGAGAAGGTGTACAAGGAGCGCGGGATCTTCCCATAGGTGTCCTGCGGTGGGACGGTGACTCACCGCCTGGCCGGCCGGCCCGCTTCCGTTCGATCGGCAGGCGGTGTTCCAGCCTACCAGAGAGAGGTCGTGCTGGTTTTGGTGATCTCTCGAGTCGACGCTCGAGCCGAGAAGAGACTCAGGCCTTGCATTGCGGATTCTTCGGACGGGCCGGAGGAGCCGATTGGGAGACCGTCTGTTGGGGAGTGGCCGCCGGGACGCCGCTCTTGGGCACCCGCTCACTCACGTATCGCCCGCCGGCGTGCACGGTGCGAACCGCATCTGCCACCTCTGTTCCCGCCGATTCCTTGGCGAGGAACGCCCGCGCCCCGGCGAGGAAGGCGCGCGAGACGTGCTCTGCCGTCGAGTACATGGAGAGAATGACCACCGCGGTCGAAGGGAGCGCCGCCACGATCTCGCGGGTCAAGTCGATCCCGTTCATCTCGGGCATGGCGATGTCCACGATGGCCACGTCGATGACGACGCTTGCGGAGAGCTCCTTGAGCCGGCGTAGGGCCTCGCGCCCGGTCGCGGCCTCGCCGACCACGCGGATGTCGCTCTGCGCCTCGAGCAGTGCCCGCAGTCCGTCGCGCACGATCGCGTGGTCGTCAGCCAGGAAGACGGTGATGTTCACCTGGGCACCTCCACGACCACCCGTGTGCCTCGACCCGGTGAGGACTCGATGCGACAGCTTCCGCCAACGGAGTCTGCCCGCTCGGCCATGCTCATCATGCCCATGCTGTGTCGACCGTCCCGGGCCGCAGGGGAGAGATCCTGGAACCCGACGCCGTCGTCTGACACCTCCAGGCGAACGCAGCGGTCGTCGTAGAGCAAGGTGATTTCCGCTTGCCTGGCCTGGGCATGTTTGGCCACGTTGGTCAGGGCTTCTTGCGCGATGCGGTACAGGGCACTCTCTGCATGGGCCGCCAGCCTCGGATCGGGGTCGTCCCCTTGCACACAGACGAGGGTTCCGGTTCTCTGGCTGAACTGCTCGCCGTACCGGCGCAGGGCGGCCGCGAGGCCGTAGTCCTCCAGCACAGGTGGACGGAGGTCTGCCATGACATCGCGGATGCGGCCGGTCGTCTCCTCAAGCAGGGCGAGCGAGTCGCTCAGCCGGGACCGGAGGCTGGCTTCGGCCTGGCCGGACGCCTGGGAGGCGATGAGATTGAGATTGAGGGCAAGCGCCGTGAGGTTCTGCCCCACTTGATCGTGCAGCTCCCGCGCCAGCCGCCGGCGCTCGGCCACCTCCACCTCCGCCAGGCGCGTGGCGAGAGTCCGCAGGCGCTCTGCGTGCTGCTCTAGGGCCTGCTCCGCATTCCGCCGCTCGCGGATGTCGCGGACGATGCTTTGGATGTGGAGCGGCCGCCCCGCGGCGTCGCGCACCAGGGTCAGGTTGACATCAACAGGCACGGCCGATCCGTCCTTGGCGCGAAATGCGTCCGAGTAGATGCCGATCCGCGCTCCTTCCAGGAGCGCCTCACGCTTTCGCAGGATGCCCGGTAGCCGTTGGGGGGCCGCCGTGTAGCTGATGGGTTTCCCGATGAGCTCTTCGACCGCGTAGCCGATCATCTGGGCGCCGCGCTGGTTCACGGCCCGGTGCACAAGATCGAGGTCAAAGACAAACACGCCGTCGCTTGAGTGATCGAAGAGCGCCGCGTACCGTCGCTCGCTCTCACGCAACGCTTCGTCCGCTCGTATGCGCTCGGTCCGGTCCCGCACGAACACGAAGTCCGCCGGCTCTCCCTGGAAGAGGAAGACCCCGGCGTTGAGCTCGACAGGCATTGGAGAGCCGTCCTTGCGCACGAGGACGCTATCGTATGTGGATGGGACAACCTCTCCGGCCATCCGCCGTCGATGCCGTTCGCGCACGAGAGGGATCTGGTCAGGGTGGACGTAGCGGGTGAAGGCCGTATGGAGCACATCCTCGATCGTGCCGCCCCACATCTCAAGCAACCGCGGGTTTGCGTATTGGACGAGGGAGTGCTGTATAATGACGATCCCTTCATTTGCCTGCTCGACCATGTGGCGGAAGGCCTCTTCTCTCTCCCGCAACTTCTGCTCGCCTTCCTTGCGATAGGTTGCCTCTCGCAGGACGGTGACCACGTAGGATGAGCCAGCCGGATGGATCGTCCAGCGCGTGCGCTCGACGTCGATTGCGGTGCCATCCTTGCGGACGAGCGTCGCTTCCCCCAGGGACGCTCCGCCCGGCGCGACGGCCGCCCCCGAGCGTACGCCTTCAGAAGAACCGGCCTCTCTCCAGATCCTGGAACACGCCATTCCTAGGAGCTCTGCCTCGGCATAACCGGAAAGCTGACAGGCCGCCTCGTTGGCGAGGACGATCCGCGAATCGAGGTCCGCGATGACCGCCGCGTCGGGCGAACCCTCGATGGCCGCTTGGCACAACGCACTGATCGAGGCGGTGTCCGTTCTCCCGCTGTCGGTCATCGCAGGGGGGACTATCTGGCGCTGCTTGTCGCTCTGTGATAGATCCATGGGCGTTTCTCTCTCTGGCACGCAAGGAGCCTACCCTCTTCGTGAGGACCGGGTCAAGGGGGGCCGCGGTACCGGAGGTATGGCCTGTTGTTTGAGTGGTTCCCGGCCTCCGGAGGCCGATCAGGTAATGCTCGGCAGGGTCCGACGCCGGGGAGCCTTGAACCAACGCCGGAGACGCGATCGCGCGTCTCCCTGCTCAAGGCAGGCTATGGCACGAAGCCGCAGATCGGATCAGGCAGGCCAGACGATCCTCCCGTGGCTCAGGGGTTGATCCGGCGGGACGTCTCCCAGGCCAGCGCCGGGTCGCGTATCTCCGGCGACAGGGGCGCCCGGTCCAGAAGAACCCGGCTCTTCTCCTGACGCACCGGGGACCTTGCGGCCTTCTTTGCCGCCTCCGCGGTGCGTAGGATACGGCCAAGTCGCTGCAGGCCTTGGAGAATCCGGTCCTCCGACTCGCTCGTGAAGTTGAGGCGGAAGTTCTGTTTCCCGCCGCGGCCCTCGGCGTAGAACTGGGGCCCTGGGACGTAGCTCACGCCGGCTCGAAGGGCGTCTTCCAGCAGGGGCTTAGCCAAGAGGTCCCCTTCGAGGTGTCCCCAGACGAACAGGCCGCCGGCGGGCACGGTCCACCGTGCGACGCTGGAGCAGTATTCCTCGAGGCCTTCGCACATGGCGTCTCGCCGGGCGCGGAATGCGCCGAGGATCTCGTCCCGGTGGGCGTCAAGCCACGGGAAGAGGGTGCACACCATGGACTGCCCGAGCCCAGAGGTGTAGGACTCAATAGAGTTTTTCAGGGCCATCAACTGCTGGGCCACCCTCTGTGGCGCGGCGAGCCAAGCGACTCTCAGTCCGGCCACGATCTCAGTGAAGGTGGAGAGGTACAGGACATGGTTCTGACGGTCGAGCGCCTTCAGCGAGGGGATCGCGCGCCCTTCGTAGCGCAGGAAACTGCGGGCGTCCAGTTCCAGGATGGGCACCTGATGCTCGTAGGCAAGCTCAAGGAGCCCCTGCCTGCGTTCCAGGGACATCGTCCGCCCCGTGGGGTTGTGGAACGTCGGCTCGACGAAGAGGAGCTTGGGGTGCAGGTGTCTCAGAATGCCCTCCGCGACGTCAAGGCGAATCCCCTCTTCGTCCATGGGAATGGCATGCACGCGGGCGCCGATCGTGTGGAGAGTCCTGAGCGCTCCGGGCCACGTGGGAGACACGACCGCGACGCCATCCCCTCTCTCCAGAAGCGCTTGGGCGACCACGAAGACTCCCTGTTCCACCCCCGACAAGATGAGGACCTGCGACGGAGTAGCGCGAATCCCGTCCAGCTCAAGATGCTCCGAGATGAGCTTGCGCAGACGCGGGGCTCCCTGCGGAGCGGGACGTTCCAGGATTCCCTTTTCATGGAGCAGCGGCTCAGCGAGGGCGGCCTGGACGCCGTGGCGAGCCGCCACGTCTCCGGAGGCGACGCCGAGTGCGAACGACACCAGATCCTCTTCGTCGGTGGGGGTTCGCTCGCTCGAGAGGCCGCTCTTCGCCGCGGAAAGCCGGTCCGTGTACAGCTTCTCCCAGGCCAGAGAGTGCCCCTCGGGGATCGCCGGTCTGCCCGGCTGATACGGGGCGACGATCGTTCCTCCGCCGGAGCGACCCTCGATCAGACCCTCTCCCCAAAGGCGGCGGTACGCGTTGACGACGGTCGTTCGGTTCACGTCGAGAGCCTTTGCGAGTTCCCGGGTAGGGGGCAGACGCGTTTGGGTGGGGAGGACCCCGAGAAGGATCATCTCGCGGATCTGCTGGTGGATCTGCATGTACAGAGGTGCGTTCGAGGCTCGATCGATTTCGACCAACATCGCCGTCTCCTCCTATCCGGCGGACTTCAACGGAATCAAGCGTATCCGGCCGCCGTTGCCCTGTCCAGGACCAATGCCCTGCGGTGGGGACCGACCAAGTTAGGAGAAATGGGGACAGCCAAGCGCAACGTGAGGGAAGGAACGCTACAACGTCCTTTTGGACGGCAGCCTTGTGGTCCGCCGATCCATCCAAGAGCGGCCAACGCGGCCCATGTCGCCCTGGATCGGACGGCTCCCGTTCCCGTCATCGCGCCCTTTCGTGTAGAAACCGTGTGGCCTCGCGCCGATGCCGGGATCTTCGCCTTCTAGCGGCACCGGCCGCACGCGGGCCCACGAGAGCGCTTCTCTCGCCGCGTCTAGCAGGCTAGGATAGGGCACGCGCTGGCCGGCGCTGGGTTGCCCTCGCGTTCGAATTGCCTCGCGCCAAGCGGTGAAGCCTGATGACAAGGAGGTTCCCCCGAATGCATCGCAACAACGGATCATGACTCTCCTGGCGAACCCGGACGCCGGGGTGGAGGAAGAGGGCAAAGCCCGGATCCTCGAAAACTGTGGCCGTAGCGCCTTTCCAAGACCCTCAAGGAGAAGGCCCGTAGGCTGTACGCGAAAGCCGGGAATAGGGACGCGTTCCGGGAAGGGTTGGGCTCCCTGTGGCCGGCGGTCAAGCGCGAGGATCGAGCGCTATGCGTGGTCTATCCCCAATGTCACTGTGGACTGCTTAGAGGCTCCTCCGGGACGCTATCCCCGAGTTTCTGTCTGTGTTCGGCTGGATACGTCAAGGAGTTGTTCGAGTCTGCCACAGGGCGTCCGGTCACGGTCGAGCTTGAAATCTCGATTGTTCGCGGCGGAAGCGAATGCCGGTTCCAGGTGGAACTGTAGAGCGGCGCAGGGCATCCCTGCGCGGCCGCCGCTAGGCCCAAGAAAGGGAGGGAGAAAGCGATGAGACGCAAGGATCGGGAGATCACCGATCGAGCTTTGATCGAGGCCATCCTGAGGCGCGCCACGGTCTGTCGGATCGGTCTCGTCGGGAAGGAAGGGCCTTACGTCATTCCGATGAGTTTCGGGTACGACGCCCATTGCCTCTATCTCCACTGCGCGTCCGAAGGGAAGAAGCTCGACCTCATCCGGGAAGACCCGCGAGTGGCTTTTGAAGTCGACCTCGACCACGAGGTCGTGCCGCAGGCCAGCCCCTGTGGTTGGACCTTGCGCTATCGGAGCGTCGTCGGGTCCGGCCGGGCGGTGCTTGTCGCGGACGCGCAAGAGAAACGCCACGGCCTCGAGGCCATCATGCAACAGCACGGGGGAACGCTGGGGCTGGTCGGGGAGACGGATCTCGCTCGGGTCTCTGTCGTCCGGATCGAGGTTAGCGAGATGACCGGGAAAGAGTCCGGGTACTGATGCCCCAAGAGCGCTCGGCCGGCACAACAAGAGGTAGGGAGAACGAGGTGCTGGAGTGGCTCCTCGAGCCGGCGAACCCCTCCGTGCGCTACTTCGCGCTGCACGACCTCCTGGGCCGCTCCGAGGATGACCCGGAGGTGGCCGATGCGCGAAGGGCGATCTTGGGCTCGCTCCCAGTGCAGAAGATCCTCGCTCGCATGAACCCGGACGGAAGTTGGGGCGACCCAGAGAGCCCCTACCTTCCCAAGTACAAGGCGACCTACTGGACGATCATGCTGCTTGCCGAGCTCGGCCTCACCCGCGAGGACGGACGGGCAAGGCGAGCCGCGGAATCCCTGTTTCGCTTCCAGCGACCGTGCGGCGGCTTCGCCGAGTGCGGGGAGGCCGGGGCGCGGCGCGGCTGCGCGGAGGTCGCGGCAAGAAGGAAGGCGAAGGGCCAGCAGCCTCCCGACGAGGAGGCGTGCGTCGCGGACTACCTGCATCAGGCGACCCTCTCCTGCCTGACTGGGAACGTCCTCGCTGCCTTCCTGCGCATGGGATTCGCAGTTGACCCGCCGCTCGCCCGCGCGGTCGACTGGCTCCTTGAGATCCAGAACCAAGACGGCGGCTGGCTCTGCCCCTACTGGAAGGCGCACGTCCGCGACCGCCACTCCTGTTTCTTCGGGACGATCGGCCCGCTCGAGGCCTTGTCCGAGCTTCCGCGGGATCGACGGTCGCCCGCGATCGAGAAGGCGGCCGATCGAGCAACGGAGTTCCTTCTCGCACACCGTCTCTACAAGGCCGACCACCACGACTTCCGCGTGATTGATCCCCGCTGGCTCACGTTGAGCTTTCCCTTCTCGTACAACTACACCGTCCTTCGCGGGCTCTCCGTGCTCAGGCGCCTGGAGATCCGCGACGAGCGGATGGAGGACGCCCTGGAGGTTCTCCGGGAGAAGCGGACGGAGGATGGGAAGTGGCTTCTCGAGGGGACGCCCGCGGGGAGGATGCAGACGACGCTCGAGAAGAAGGGTGTCCCGAGCAAATGGGTCACCCTCGCCTGCCTGCGAGTCCTGGGGAAAGGAGAGACCTTGAGGACGAGCTTCTCTTGACAGGCCCGAAGCGGGCTCCTATGCTTCCGGAGTGCCTTCTGGCGAAGCGCCGACGCGATTCCGTCGCGCGGCCGCGCGCGGGCGATCCAAGAAGGGAACGCGGTCCTGAGAAAGGAGACGGTCTATGAGTGACAATAGCGAGCTAGAAGGGCTCTTGCGGCCTCCAGCCATGGAGATGTCGCCCTACCCGCCCAAGGCGATCACGCTGGCGAGCGGGGAGGAAATGGTCGTCCGCCAGATCGTGCGCGAGGAGGTTCCCACGCTCCTCGAAGCCATCGCGCCCTTCATCTGGGTTGAACGGGACTTCTACGACATCGTCTCGGCACGCCTCTTCGCCGAGCTCCTCGCGTTCAAGCGCTATCGCGTGCGCGACGAGTACTGCCTCGTCGGCTTGATCGATGGAATCCTCGCCGGGATCGTGAACGGCCGCGCCGACGGGCCCGATCGGGGGATGAGTTACCACACCCTGGCCCTGCGCCGCGGCCTGCGCGTGGGGGCTCACCTCTTCGCGGCGAAGATGGAGTACCACGTCGAGTTCCTCGGCGAAAAGGAGGTCCTGATCGTGGCGGAGAGCCCGATCGGGTTCCGCCGCTGGATGATCGAGTACCCGCTCGAGAAGAAGTTCGAGGTCTCCCACGAGCTGGGCGGCGTGCCCTCGTGGGTCCTCACGAGCAAGACCTACTACGAGGCAAAGCCCAGGCTCGTCGCCGGACGTCGCCCGGTGCCTGAGGCGCTGCTCGAGGCGGCGAAGACGATCAAGCTTCCTGAGACGAAGCCCGCCAAGGCCCCTGCCGCGGACAAGAGGTCGCGATGAGAGACGTCGCGATCGTCGGCGCGGCGATGACCCGCTTCGGCCGTGCCGAGGTGAGCCTGGTGGACCTGATGTGCCTTTCGGCCCTCCCAGCGCTCCAGGATGCGCGCCTGGGTGATCGCCGCGTGGACGCCGTCGTCGTCGCCAACATGGGCGGCGCGCGCATCAACCGCCAGACGGCCGTGGCGAGCGCCCTGGTCGATCGGCTCTGTCTCTATCCTGCGGCGGCCGAGACGGTCGAGAACGGTCCCGCCTCCGGGTCCTCGGCGTTCAAGGTCGCCTTCCAGGCGATCGCCTCGGGGATGGCCGACCTCGTCCTGGTCACGGGCGGGGAGAAGATGCGCGCGGTCGATAACCTCGAGGCGACCGACTTTGTGGCGAGCCTCACCCATCCACAGGCCGAGTACATCTACGGGGTCACCCTTCCCTCGCTTGCCGGCCTGTTCACCCGCCTGTACATGGAGCGCTATGGCGTCACCGCCGAGCACCTGGCGATGGTCGCGGTGAAGAACCACGAGAACGCGCTCAAGAACCCGTTCGCCCACATCCAGCAGCGGGTCACGATGGAAGGGATCCTCTTCTCTCCGGACGCCGTGGTGAACAATCCGCTTGTCGCGGACCCCTTGCGGATGTTTGACTGCTGCCCGGTGAGCGACGGATCGGCCTCGCTCGTCCTCGCCTCGGTCGACCTCGCGAAGAAGCTCGGCCGGCCGATCGTGAAGGTGGCGGGGATCGGCCAGGCCACCGACACCCACGCCGTGCAGGAGAGGAAGGACCCGACCGACCTCCTCGCTGTCCGGCAGGCCGCAGAGAAGGCGTTCGGCCGGGCGAAGCTTCTTCCAAAGGACATCCACGTTGCCGAGCTGCATGATGCCTTCACGATCCTCGAGATCGCCGAGAGTGAAGAGGCGGGATTCTTCCCCAAAGGGAAGGGAGCCAAGGCCCTGGAGAAGGGGACGACCTCCCTCTCGGGGAAGCTCCCGATCAACCCGTCGGGCGGCCTCAAGGCCAAGGGTCATCCGGTCGGCGCGACCGGCGTCGCCCAGCTCGTGGAGCTTACCTGGCAGCTTCGCGGAGAGGCGGGTGAGCGGCAGGTGGCCGGCGCGAAGAACGCGTTTGCCTGCAACTTCGGCGGCTTCGGGAACAACGTCGTCGCGACCGTGCTCGTGCGGGAGGAGTAACCATGGAGAAGAAGGTCACAGGGGTTCGCTGCAAGGCCTGCGGGAAGCTCTCCTACCCGGCGCACTGCGTCTGCCCCGCCTGCGGGAAGACGGAGTTCGAGCCCTTCGAGGTCGCGGGCGAGGGAAAGGTCGCGACCTACACCGATGTGTACGCCCTGTCGCTTGACTACGCCGAGCGTTACCTGCGCCTGGCGATCGTCGAACTCGATAGCGGCATCCGCGCGACCGGGCACCTCCTCGACGACGATCCCAAGATCGGGAAGCGCGTCAAGGTCCAGATTGGTGTCGTCCGCCGCCACGCCGGCGAGGACACCTACGGACTGCAGTTCGTGCCGATCTAGGATCCTGGTAGACCGCGCCGTGGGAGAAGAAGAGACCGGGGACTTGGGCCGTGCCTTCTTCGCCCTTGGCGCACGAATCGGGGTAGGCTCTTCTTGCCTGGGGAGCGGAGTTCGAGTCCCCTCGGGTGTACCGCTGGAAGAAGTTTCTTGCCTAAGCCTGTTTGAAGCATACGGCACGGGGGACTTGAACACCGTGACGGTCTCGTCCCAGACCAACTCAAGAGGTGGACGGGACACTATAGGCAGGTCAACATACGTCGCAGGGAGAACGCCGCAGAGTGAGTCCGAGAGCAAATCGAGAGAGGGTCACTGACAGTGGGCAAGCTAGGGAGGCGAGCGTGACGCAGGGTCTGCCGGAGGAGAGGGAGCGAGTTCCCACGGTCCGCGAGGCGTGGGAGAATAACGCGGACTTCTGGGACGGGCGGTTCGGTGAGGGGAACGCTTTTCAACGTGTCCTGATCGGTCCCTCTACGGAACGGCTCCTCGCGATCTCGCCCGGCGAGACGGTGCTCGACGTGGCCTGCGGGAACGGCGCCTTCGCGAGGCGGATGGCACAACTCGGGGCGACGGTGGTCGCCTGCGACTTCTGCGAGCGGTTCCTCGAGCTCGCCCGGAAGAGGACCTCACCCCAGGCTGGGGCGATCACCTACACGCGGGTCGACGCCACCAAGCCCACGGAGCTGCGCGCGCTGGGGAGCCGGCGGTTCGATGCCGCGGTCGCGACGATGGCCCTCATGGACATGGAGCTGATCGAGCCGCTGTTCTCCTCGCTTCCCGAGCTCCTCAAGCCAACCGGCCGGTTCGTCTTCTCGGTCCTCCACCCCTGTTTCGCGAACAACGCCTGTCGCCTCGTGCTCGAGGAGGAGAAGGAGGACGACCGATTCGCGGTCGCTCGCGGCGTCAAAGTCCGCCGCTATCGGCGACCCTTCACGTCCCTCGGCGAAGGGATGATCGGCCAGCCGGTGCCGCAACCGTACTTCCACCGCCCGCTCTCCCTGCTTCTCGAAGCCGGTTTCCGGGCCGGGTTCGTCCTCGACGCGCTCGAGGAGCCAGGATTCGACGAGGGATCCGTGGGAAGTCGGCCGCTCTCCTGGGAGCATTTCCCCGAGATCCCACCCGTCCTCGTTGCGCGCATGATCCTGACGCCGCGTTAGCCTAGCCTAGACCAGTGGCCTGCCTCCTCCAGAACGGTCCAGGGTGAGTGCTAGGATCGGGATGGCTTGCCCCCTCGAAGTCGGTCTGCGTCAGAAGCTGGTATTGGCACGCGAGATGGACCTCATGCCGGCTCGGCGGCTGTCAAGAGTGATTGGATCTGCTCCGCGCCGGGCCAGGGAAGAGTTCCAAACTCGTCCGCTGGGGGGTAGAGATGGGCCTTGCGAAGAGCAGTCGCTCGCGAGGCCTGACGGGACGGCGTGGTCGCCTCAGTCCTATCCTGATGGGAGTCGGCCCGCCGCACTAAGAGCTCGAGCGTCAGCGTCCGAATCCTCCACTCCCAACCGGCAGTGAAAACTCCGTTCTGGTAGGCATTCCAGGCTCCGCGCGGGTAGTCGAGATGATCGTGAGACGCTCGCCGAGGATACTCAGCTCATGGAGAAAGGGTGGAGGTCTCGGGTGTCGTTCCGATGGGCTGCTCCTCTCGCAGCTGCGGCTATCGCGATGATCGGATCTTCCGCAGCCGCGCCACCAGCAACTGTCTGTATCCCGGCGGGCGCGCCCGCAACGATTGATGGGTCTCTTGAATACGGGGAGTGGGACGACGCTCTGGTCGTTCTCCTGAGTGATACGGTGACGCTCTACATGAAGCACGCGGATGGCATGCTCTTCCTCGGCGTCCGCGCGCCAACGATGGGCGCCGGGAATCTCCTGATTGCGAGCCCAGGCGAGATCCGGGTTCTACACTCCTCAGCGGCCCTGGGGACGGCGGTGTACGAGCCAGTCGGAGACGCGTGGCTCCTGAAGCGCGATTTCACCTGGAAGTGCCGTGGCCGCGACTTCTCCGACGCAGCGGTCGCCGAGCGCAAGCTGTTCCTCGAAACAGAGGGATGGGTGGCAAGCACTGCGTTCCTAGGCACTCCGGGAGACATGGAGTACCAGGTCAGGCTGAATGGCGAGTCCGTTGCGATGCTCTTTCTGTACGTCCTCGTCTCCAGTCCCGAGTCTGTGCTCTCATGGCCAGCGACCGCCGAGCAAGATGTGATTCCCGGCCCGATTCCCTCCGTGGCGCATCTCGACACGACCCAGTGGGCTACCCCAACGCTCGTCGCGGCACGAGATGCTGGGCCGTCCTCCTGCAGCGAGACACCCGCGGGAACGATCGCGTTCAGTTCCTCACGGGATGGCAACACCGACATCTACATGATCTCAGCGGACGGTACGGGACTCCAACGGGTAACAACGAACAGTGTCCAGGATCTAGAACCATGTTGGTCGCCCGATGGGAGTCGTCTGGCCTACCAATCCCGGCGGCCTGCGTGGCAGATCTACACGATGCTGGCTGATGGATCGGACGAGGAGGAAGTGACCAGCCGACTCAGCTGGAGTCCATCCTGGTCGCCCGACGGGTTGAGCCTTGCCTACGCCACGGGGTCTTCTATTCGACGCGTTTCCCTCGTCGAAGAACGCCTCGATGTCCTTCTGTACTCCTCCGGAGACTGCGGGCGTCCTACGTGGTCGCCGGACGGAGTCCTGCTCGCGTTCCACTCTAACGCGGCCGGGAACCAGGATATCTACGTAATGGATGCGCGCGGCGGAACCCCGCGGAGGCTGACCCAGGAGCCCTCGCGGGAGCTTCATGCAACCTGGTCTCCCGACGGAACGCATCTTGCCTTCGCCTCCGACCGCGACGGCAATCTCGAGATCTACACGATCCGAGCAGACGGCAGCGAGCTAACGCGCATCACGAACCATCCAGCAGAAGACATCCTGCCGGCGTGGTCTCCATCCGGGGACTGGATCGCCTTCGTCACAAACCGCGATGGGAACAGAGAGATCTATACCATGAGGTTCGACGGCTCCTGCGTCCGCCGACTCACCGACAACCCCGGAGAGGACATGTATCCGGCATGGAAGCCGGAGTAGATGGGATGCCCTCGCGCTTGGCCATGGGGGAGTTCAAGAGCAGTCCCGTGGGGGTGCGACATCTGGATGGTCCTGTCCATGCGGTCTTGCCACAGGACCTCATGCCGGTCTTGAACTCTTAGGGGGGCGCTCTATCTCTCACAGCGCGGCTCATGCCAAGGACTGGATACCTGCGTACCCTGCGTCGCCGAAGGTGGAGGAGTTGACCGGATTCTGCCCCGCCTCGTATTCTAGAAGCCCTGCAAGGAGGGAGCATGATTCGAAGGGTGGTCCTGGGTGTTGTCGTTGGTCTGATGATCGGTTCCCTGAGCGGGGCTCCCGCGTCCGCGGCCCCGGAGCTCGTATTCTCTGCGTTCGACCCCCTCGTCATCCGGGTCGGAGACGTGGGGCCAGTCCTCTTTCAGGCGAAAGTCGCCGGTTCTCCGACGCGAGTCGTCCTGGTCTTGAACGCTCTGGACGGCTCGGCCAGCGACCGGGCCATGCGAGACGACGGGACGGCTGGCGATCGCGTCCGCGCGGATGGAATCTACACGACAACCCTCACCACGGCCGAGATCGTCGGCCTCCTTCGGCCGGATGACGTCCTGCGCGCTGAGGTCGGCTTCCTCGACGTCTACGAGGGGACGATTCGCGCCGTTAGGGGAAACGTCTTTGCCGACGTCATCACGAGCGAGGTTCCCCTCCTTCCGGTGACGCGCGTCGCGCCGGACGCCCAGAGGACCGACTACCTGGTGAACATCGTCCTGCCTGGGTTCGTCACTGCCCAAGCCTTCGACATTGTCTCCGCCGTCCGACGCTTTTACGCCCTGTTCCCGGACGAGTTTGACTTCCTAAACCTGGTTGCCGTCTCCACCCACTTCAGGAATCGCTTCCACCTCGGCGTGAAGAGCGAGGTGCGCGGGATCGGAGTTCAGCCGTTCGACGACACCGCGCGCTACGGAAGCTCAGGGCGGCTCCTCGGGATCACCGTCTTCCCAATACAGAGCGTGTTCGACGGGGCCGAGGCCGGCTACCAGCACGAGCTCGGGCACCAATGGATCAATTTCCTTCCCATCGCACCGCTCAACTACGTCATCCCGCACTGGCCCCTCTCTGACCTTGCGGGCGGGATCATGGGCTTCGCCGAGACCGGCTACGGCGAGGGCCTTCAGTTCCCTTGCATCGTCACTCCGGTCTCCGGCGGAGCGACCTTAACACCCCAATGGGAGCCACTAGTGTTCAACGACCTTGACCTGTACTTGATGGGCCTCCTCCCGGCTAGCGAGGTCGGGACGCACTTTGTCTTTCCCCTCGGCACGAAGTCTGCGGACTTGTTCGCCCTGTGTGACAGCGGGACATGGCGCGGCCAGCTCGAGACCGTGACGATTGGTGATATCGTTGGGCACCTTGGCCCCCGCGCTCCCGACTCCGCGCACGGCCTGCACTCCTTTCGGGTGGCGACGGTCATCGTCTCTTCAGACGGCCTCCTCTCTGAAGAGGTGATGGCGTTCTACAGCTACTTCGTGAAGAGGGCCGAGGCCACAGAGGAAGTTCTCTACCACAGCGGGTTTGCCAAGGGGACGGCAAAGCCGTTCTTCCTCTCCACGAGGCAGCTTGGCTCCCTCGACACGCGGATTGTTGCGACGCAAAGTACGCCCGCGGCGTCCGCTCGCCCCACGTTCGACGCCACCACGAGTGCAGACCTTCTCGCTCGCACCGCGAGCCTCTCCTCGGAACCGATCAACGGAAGTGATGCCGCGAACGCGCTTCGCCCTGGAACGATCGTTCTCTACCGGACGAGCGAGGGACGATACGGGAAGCTCGAGGTTCTCGAGTCTGGCTACGACCTCGTCCTTCGGTTCGTAACCTACGATGCCAACGGTACGGTCCACTCGGCGAGCGACCGGCTCGTCGTTCCGGGGACGTACCTCGCCGACCTGGACCGCGGCACAGTGACGGACGCCTCCGCTGACTTCCAGTGGTCCCAGAGGTCGGAGACCGTTCGCTATCTCGAACCAACAAGAGGCGCCATGTTCGCCCCCTGGCCGCAGTGAGCCGCGCCCGCGGCGCTTTTCGGCCTGCTCCGCGAGAACAGGTCCGCATTCAGGGCTGGAATCGAGTAGTTCGCGAGTAGTCCCGTAAGGGGTACAGAAATACCTTCTGAAGGGCCTTTGCTTGCAGAGCCCAACACGACGGCACATTCCGCCCGATCCTAGACCGGCGGACATCGGCCGTCGCTGCGAGGAATCCTTCCGGGTCACGCTGGAATCCATCATGCATCCGTGGAGTTCCCCGGGTCCTAGTTCGAAGCGGACGTTCCTGCCCCGGTCCGACGGATCCAAGATCGACAGAGCCGCCACGTACCTTCAACAGAACGCGCCTGGCGCTCCTGCGATCAGTTCCTTGGACGTTCGTATCCAGTCAGCCGCCCCGGCGGGGGTCGCGTCGGGCAGAGACACTGGAGACGACTGGAGCTACATCGCCGAGCTCGAGTGGGCCTGCTACGGGCTGTGACCGTGACGGACAGGGGGCAATTACCCACCGCGACGGTGGGCGGTGACCGTGTCGGTCACGGTGTCGATCACCGACACGGTGCAGTCAGAGTAATCGTGGAAACCGTCGTTGGCCACGCAAGCCTTGTGAGCTGCAGAGGTGGGCGGCGCCTGGACAACAGTGTACCCCGCTTTCGTTCTTGTGGCGGTCACTCCTTGGTCTGAGACTCCCCCTTCTACAGCCTACTTCCTTTCGTCCTTTTAGGCTGGGAGCTTCCCTCGATCAGAGCACGGCGCGGCCCAGCTGCCGTTCAGTCGGCGCCTGTGCCTGTTGCATTGGTCTACGTTGCCCGAGATTGGCTAGACTGGCTCAAGACGTAGATCGTTCACCGGGGGTGGAGCATGGGCAGTGGACGACAGAGTGATCTTGGCGATCAGGATGACCTACGCCTTCAGCGCGAGCGAATCGATCAGCTGGAGCGGCTCAACGCGCAGCTCAGGGATTCCGAGGAGAGGTTTCAGATCCTGTTCGAGCATGCTCCCGATGGCTACTACCTCAGCGACCTCAAGGGGACATTCGTGGATGGCAACGCCGCAGCCGAGAGGATCACCGGCTATAAGAGGGAGGAGCTCATTCACGCGAGCTTCCTCAAGTTGAAGCTCCTCTCGGCGAGGGACTTGCTGAGAGCCGCCTCTCTCCTCGCGAGGAACGTGCTGGGGCAGTCAACCGGCCCGGACGAGTTCACCATGACTCGCAAAGATGGGACACCAGTTCCGGTCGAGATACGAACGCACCCGGCGAGGATCGGCAATCGGCGCTTGGTTCTTGGCATCGCACGGGACATCACCGAGCGCAAGCGGGCGGAGGCGGAGATCGAAGCGCTGGCGCGCTTTCCGGCCGAGAACCCCAATCCAGTTCTGCGAGTGGAGGAGCGCGGGGCGATCATCTATGCCAACCCGGCCAGCGAATCGCTCTTGCGCTGCAGAGTGGGCGGGTACATGCCGCCGGACTGGCACGAAGGGGTCGTCAGGGCTGCGAAAGATCACGCTCGCACAACGCTGGACGTCAAGTGGGAAGAGCGGGTCTATTCAATCCTGTTCGTGCCAATCCCAGGGGCCGGCTATGTCAATGTCTATGCGAGGGACGTCACGGAGCACAAGAAGGCGGAGGATACGCTGCGCGAATCGGAAGACCGGTATAGAAGTTTGGTAGGCAACGTCCCAGGTATCATTTTCACTATTGACCTGGAAGGCAAGATCACGTTTGTAAGCCGAAGAACAAAGGAAATGCTCGGCTATGAGAGTGTGGAAATGATCAACAGAAGCGTCCTAGATTTCATCCCCGAGGAAGAGCGTCAAAGGGCCATGGAAAGCATACAGAAAGGTATGACGGGGGAAGGGATCAAGCACTTTCAAACACCAATGATAAAGAAATCTGGAGAAAGGTTGTTTCTGGAGTGTTCCTTTGCAAGAGTTCGTAAAGATGGGCGAGTGATCGGTGCCCAGGGTACAGCAGTTGACATCACCGAGCGCAAGCGGGCGGAGGAGGCGCTGCGGCTTAGCGAACAAGCCGCGCGCGACCTGGCTGAGCAGTTGCAGTTGGTCGGTAAGGTTGGCGCCGCCATCACCGCTGGGTTGGGTCTTGAGCGGCTCATGCAGACGATCTACGAAGAATGTCAACACCTGGTTCCCATAGATGCCTTCTATATTGCGCTCTATGATGAGGCAACGGGGATAGCGACCTTTCCGCTCCACTACAAAGATGGTGAGCGCCGCACGATCCCTCCGCGCGATCTCAGGGGGACCCCTGGTCTGCTCGGGCACGTGATTGACCACCGCCAGCCGATTTACTTACCCGACGCTCCGAACTCGTCAATACCTCTGGTCAACCTGCCCGGCTCATTGAGCCGGTCGATTATCGTTGTCCCACTGGTCCTTGGCAATCGTATTGTCGGCGTTCTGTCGGTACAGTCTCTCTCGCCGAATGCGTATTCGCAGGAACTAGTCCAGGTGCTTGAACGACTCGCGACCCAGATTGCGATCGCGATCTCA